>Ga0315321_10003556_pt1 | contig 12106 bp, 1 predicted proteins | sample M180m21515metaG_FD_203464 | JGI IMG/M metagenome (GOLD analysis project Ga0315321, IMG submission 203464) | Ammonia-oxidizing marine archaeal communities from Monterey Bay, California, United States - M1 80m 21515 | ecosystem: Environmental > Aquatic > Marine > Intertidal zone | place: USA... | reverse complement strand
CAATTCGTGGAGGCTGATGGGCTAGACTTTGTCGCGTTGAAGTCAGATATTATAAATGTAACCCCTGGATTTGTCACTGCTACACTGGGACCAGTGACTACAGGAATAGGTATGTCACCGTCCCCGTCATTGTAAATGGCGGCTATTTCGGCGGATGAGAGAGCCATGCCATAGATGCGAGCGTCGTCGATGAGACCTTGGAAGTAACGATTGGCGTGACCGTTGCCGATCCTAACGTCTAGACCCGTGGACGTAGTGTTTATAGCGCTAGCGGCAACTCCCGAATAAGTTTCTTCGAGGACGCCGTCCACATAAAAGATGATCTGGTTGATGTCGGTGGCACCGTTAGGAAAAACAGCGGCGACGTGTCTCCATGTGTTGTTGGCTACGTTCTGGTTGCCTACACGGTATCCCCCATTGACCTCCACCCGAAGTGCTCCGTTTGTTCCGTTTGCAGTTTGAGTTCGGAAAATCCACTTTTCTCCAGGAAGGTCATTTCCCCATGACATAATAGAAGCTGCTTCTTTAAAAGTCTTGACCCAGACCGACATGGTTCTTTGACCAGTTCCCGAAATTCCCTTGTAGCCCGTAGCCAAAACATAATCGTTCGTTCCATCGAATTGTAGAGCATTGCCGAACTTGCCAGGAACCCAGGCGGCGAGCGGGTCCATGTTAGTCAAGGTGCCTGGGTTGCTGCCTGCGGAGTCGACTGCGATGGTGCTGTTGTTCTCGTTGAACTGATACCATAGGGTGAGATCATCGGCACGAGTCAATGGGGATTCGTATTGGATGACGCCTGAACTGGCTACGGTTGAATTTCCATCCGCTCCCGTTGCCGCTCCCGCTTGGATCAACAGATTGATTGTTGCGGGATCTGTATTTGGAGTCAGTTCGAAGGTGTATCGGGAACCGGCGGGAAAAGTTTCTCCATTCATGCCCAAGAGCTCTATTTCCCGAAAACCGAGATAGGCATCGTTTCCTTCGGCAGCGGAAACTTGTAATTTGTAGTAGTTGTAAATTCCCGGGCTGTCGACGACGTAGGAACGCATTTCGTCCGCTGTCCATTTCGTTTGATTGTTTTCGCTGTCGACGATCGTCCAAGAAGAATTGTCGTCTGACCCTTGCAGGGTAAAATCCCTGGGACCCCGTTTTTCAAAAGAAAAGTCTTGGCCCATTAACTTGTACTCGTTGACTTGGAATGGTTTCGTGAAGTGCCAAGTGAGGTACACGTTCGGCAAAGCCGATTGCTCCGGCAACCATCTGTTATTGTTCGTCGTGGATAGGTTGCCATCGAACGCCTTTGCTGCAACGTAGGGGGCGAGCGCCGGCGAAGAAGAAATGATGGTCGCTTCCGCTGTGGTGGCTTTATAGTTGGGGCCATTTGAGGCATATAAACCAGCTGGAGAGATGGCGAAATTGTCCGGCGTTGCCCCACTCGCATTTATATCTGAGACATCGAAGCCCGTGACTGAGTGAGGCAGTCCAGTTTTCTCAAATATAACATTTACAGGAATGGGATACGCATAAGTCGTGGAAGGAATAGTGATCACAGGGTTCGGTGAATTCAAACCGAGCTCGAAACCGTTTATGACCAAATGATTAGCCGCAGACCCTCCCGGTCCGATCTTGATTGAAATATCGTTGGAAGAGGCGTTTACGTCGAAGGGGAACGTCTGTTTGTTAATGGAGCCAGGTGCAGTTCCTAGAGAGCTTGTCATTCCACTGGCAATTACTTTGTCGGTTGCATTCGCATCCGTAAGCTTCAAGTCGTAAGTCGTGTTGCCCCCGTTTTCCGATGCATGGTGATAAGTGGACATGTAGTACGAACCGGGTTTGAGGTCGGAGATCGTGATTGTGATGGTCCCTCCGGAATTGTTCAAGACTTCGTCGGAAAGCAAAGAATTCATGGTGGAGAAAGCGCCATGAGCAAGGGGAGCGTAGTCTCTCCATTGGCTTTGTCCTTGTACGGAAACTTCAATCGTGCCGTCGGTCGCTTGGGTGTTCGAATAGGTTTGGGTTACGAGATTTTCATTGTCCGTACTCGATGCCCCCCAAGGGTTGAAAGCCTCGAAACCGCTCTGCAAAGGGTACTGATCGTCTTGTCCAAAGTCGATCTTGAGAACTTGACCAATCGCAGAGGTTGTCGTTAGGAAAACCCAAAGCGCTGTGATTGCCGGTACTTTGACAACAGCAAGGTTAAACCACTGATTATCCCGTATGTTCATTCCCTCCAGCAAGGTTCATTTTCCAGTTCGCCAAAAATGATTTGGACTGGTGATAAAAAAACAACGAATGATCCTTTGATATTTCAGGTTTTAGTTTTCTCTTCGTGCTCAATGATCCGACTGGAACAATCTCAGAGCGTGCCCAGAAAAGAATCATGGACACCAACAGCTTTATTATAACAATCAAATGCACTGGATTTGTGGGAATCGGGAAATTTTTAAAAATTTGAATGAGTGGGAGTGTTTCTAGCAAAACACTTACTGTTCATTCACTCTATAATTAGCCAAATCTTGTCAAATAATGCATGAGAATGGCAACTTTTTTCAAGAAATTCCGCAAAGTAGGTATTCACAACGATTTAATTACGAAAGATGAGGTAATATAGTATATCTTTGTTGCGGGATTGAGCTCATCGTTGTCAGGGGAATTCGTTAACCTCATTTCAGTTTCAATGGCTTATTTTTTCCTCTTTGATCATCCATTTGGAATTTAAGCCATACCTTGAGTCTCCACATTTTTTTTATTTTTAACCATAATGGTATTTAATTACCACGCAAACTAGAGAACCCACTAACCTTTTTCGACATCATGGGAGGGTTGGTCATTCGAAATCTAGCGATCTAAGGAATCACAATGTCCTAAACCGTTAATTTGATAAGTGTATCGATATTCAATCAGTTGGACTGGAAACTCCTACAAGTTTAAGCGCAGACCAAATTCGAATTGATTGATTGGCATCGAATCAAAGTCTCCAAGTTCGTCTAGATAGGTGAAACGGTATCCGACGTGAGCTGCGCAAAGGTCCGAAAAAGCGTATTCTAGAGCCATGCGGATACTTCCTTGGAAATGCGAACCACTTGCCGCATAAGTGGGAACGGTGAAATGCGTCAGTGTGATCCTTTCATCGCTTTTCGATATCCCGAGAGAAAGAGCAGTATGTATGTTCCAAGATTGTTTGACGCTTAAATCGTAACCACCATATAGAGCTAAGCTATAAGAGTTGGAATCTCCTGTAGCGTCATAAGTGCTTCCCGGCACAATGAAGTTTTTATATGCCAATCGGCGAAAACTTATTTCAGATCCAAGCGTCCATGATCCAAGTTGTCCGCCAAAAGCCATCGAGAATACCTTCCCGTTGTGAGTACTTAGAAGGGCAGGACCTCCGGGAGCGACGAACTCTCGATCTTTAGTAAAGGCAATGCCGGGATTAATGAATAGAAAATAATTACCACGCTGACGCACTTTGATAACGCTCCCCATCGGGAAGTTGCTTTCATGGCTGATTTTTTGTTTGCTGGGTTTAGGGGTGTTTTCACCTTGTAGCTTGAGCAAACCCTGTCTGATAAGGTGTAAATCATCCTTGACTTCAATGATCGCAGCGGTCCGCTTAGGGTCGGGCGGATTTGGTGAGACCTTTTTACTACTCACCGCGGGAATCGTGGATGATCGTGCCGGAGCGACTGCTGGTCTCTCAATGTTTTGCGGCAAGGTTTGCAAATCTTTTTTGATCTGAATTATTTGTCGCTTTAGTTCGTTGATATGATTGGCCCTGTCAAGGGGTGCGCTAAGCTCTTCTTGACCGGTGGACACCGAGACCAGCAGAGACGTGAAAACGAACATTTGGAATGACCGGAGAAGTAGAGGGAGATGTATGCGGCGAATCATTTTTTCTCAATTTTGACGAGACCACGTCCTTTAACATAGTACTCGATCAAGGTGGCTTCTTTCGAATGTAAGATTAAGCGGAGGCAGTTCTCAAGCACTTCACCCGACTGTAGTCGGAGTTTGGAGGCAAGGTTGCTTATTACTGCATAGTTTTCGGGGACAGTCGAAGTGTTCGTCCAACTCTTCCATCCTTCTTCAGGCAGGGCGGGAAGCAAAGGGTGGAGGAGATCCGTCGATTGCTTGTTCCGAGTCTCTCGCATGATCCGGATTGTACCTTTCTTGTCTCGGGCAAGCCATCTGGTTGTAATGAAATCGTTGCTAGTGGTAGCATTGATAACAAGGCAATCGACGTCGTTGATCTTTTCCGTTTTCGTTGCTTGCAAGGTGAGCGTCCTGCCTCCTTCAAGGTCCACTTGGCCCGACCATCCCTTCGCCCATGGAAGGTATGGATGATTTAGTTGTGCGGAATTTGCATCGAAATCGCTGACGGTAGAACTCGTTGTGGTTAGTCCTAGGGCTTTAGAGAGAATTTTATCGCTGGAACCCAGTAATGGCATCGTATTTTCCGATCCCATGCTAACAAGAGATGAACCGCCTGTGAACGCAATCTGTGCGAGAGCAGTTCTTTTTTCTTCCTTGTTCAAGTGCGTGGAGTTTTCTATGACTGAGGCAATGGTTTGTATGCCTCCTGCGACGGATTTGAACTTGGCGTGGACGCGCATGCTTTTTCCTAGATTTTGTATAAGCAGGGGGTTTTCGGAACCAACTGCATCGCCCGTCCATCCTTCGAATATAAATCCTTTGCTTGGTTTTGCTACGAGGTAAGCGTCGGATCCGCCCTTGTATGGTCCTCCTCCCATGACTTCTCCACCTGTGGTTGGGATGGGATTGGTTTCGATATGGTGGTCGGGATGGGCAATCGCGAACCATTCCTTATTTTCGAAATCATAGAGAATGGCGGGGTTGGAGTAATCCTTGTCGTAGAATAGCCAACCATTGGTATTTTCTTGATATAGATATGGGAATGCTTCGGCGATCGTCCATACCCAGCCTAATTCTTCTTGCCAGAACCATACGCCGTTGCCTTTGCTCGCGTTGCGTCGTCGTCGGTCGATGGAGTCGCCTGTCGTCGGGATGGAGTAGATCCATCCGAAGTCGAGATGGTAGATCCAGTTTTCGGTGGTTTGGTGAAAATATCCGAACCAAGGACTTCTGTGCCAGAAGTTTCCGAGGTCTTCGGCTTGGAATGCATAGGCTAGGGTGCCGAAGTTCGGGTGGATTTCAAAAGTAGCGGTCAGGATGAGGTTTTCGTCGACTGTCAAGGTTTGCGTAGTTTCGTTCGGGATGGTGTCGACGTTGCCCTCCCAGCGTGTCAATCGATATCCCTCGATTGGGTCGGCGAGGATGTCGATTCTAGTTCCGTGCTCGTAGGTACCCGTTCCGGTGATGTTCGCGGCGCCTTCCGGAAACACTGTCACGACCACCGTGTGAGTGACGGGCAGACCTGTTTCAAGGGTGATTGCTTTATCAACGGTTCCCCCCTCGAGATCGCTCACGCGAACGGTAGCGACGAGGTCTCCTCGGGCATCGGGGGGGATCGAGCCGGAGAGAACGGCGGTGCCGTCCTCGTTGTCTTGAATCGACAGCCAATCGAGAGCATTCGGAATGAAGAAGAATGGCTTTTGTCCGTTGGGCATGGAGGCGTTGAGATCGATGGTGAAGCTTTTTCCCGGTTCGACAGAGAGTTGGGAGGGAATCGCGGTCTCGGGCAGACCGTTTGGACCACCCGCCACGACGAGTAGGGAACCGGGCTTGCCTTGGTTGTCGATCTGGAAGTCGTCCATGGTTGCTTCACCACTGTGCCTCGCGGAAAGATGAAGGGTTCCGTCGGAGGCTATGGCCAGTTCGCCCGCTTGCTCCGATCCCGTGCCGCCAATGGAGCGTATGCGCAAGACCCCACCTGATTCTCCGCTTGCCTGAAGAAGGACAATGTCGGAACCTCCCGCCGAGTCGATGGAGTGTTCGCCTGCGGATGCCGTGCCTGCGAAATGCCCCGCGATTATGGGATCTCCGTAAGGATCGACTTCCACGCTTTCAATCCGATCGGAAGCAGTCCCCCCGACTGTCTGAGTCCATTGCGGGTTGCCTTCGGGGTCGAGTTTGGCGATGAATCCGTCGGCATCGCCTTCTGAGCTCATGGTCAAGTTTCCGAGATTCGCTTCGCCTTCGAAACTGCCGACTAGATACACTCCCGATTCGTCTGTCGCGAGGTCGAGAACCTGACTATTCATGGCACCCGTGAGCTTGGTTCCCCAATTCAGGGTCCCCTCGTCGTCGTATTTAAGAAGGAACGCGTTGGCTTGAACTCCTTCGTGCGTTCCGCCGGCTACGTAGGTGTCGCCGGTTTTCGGCTCGATTACAATTGCATGGGCCTCGTCTTCTTCGCCACCTCCTGCTGTTTGAACCCAGTCGACGTTCCCCGCTGTCGACAACTTGGCCAAGAATACGTCGTCGTTGCCCGAGGACGTCAAGGGAGTGCCGTTGAGAACCGCGTCTCCCCCGATGTTGCCGACCCAGCGCGCGGAGTCATCCGAATCAATCGCTACTGATTGACCGCTGTCCTCTCCGAGACCGCCCACCGTCCGTCCCCATCGAAGAGAGCCTTGGGAGTCGAGCTTGATGAGGAATCCGTCCGAGCCGCCAGCCGATATAAGGGCCAACCCGTCGACCTGGACAAGGCCCTCGAAGGTTCCCGAAAGGTAGATCGAGCCATCGGACCCGACTGCGACGTCGGTCGCCTCGTCTCGTCCCAGTCCTCCGAAACCTCTGGCCCAACGAACGGATCCGTTCGCTTCGAGACAGGCCAGGAAGGCGTCGCCGTTTTCGGCGTGAAGAGTGACTTCTCCGAAGACGGCTGTATCTCGAAATGATCCCGAGAGATAGCGAGTTCCGGAAGGACCGACGGCAACCGCGATCGTGTCGACGACTCCTTTTGGAGCGACCACTTGCAAGGTCCTAGGGGTTTGACTCGGGTCGGGCACGTAGATCTCTCGAGTCACGGGGACCGCGACGTTGCCGTCTCGATCGGAGACCTCGTAGACCAGGGTGTAAAGACCTGAAGTGTTTTCGTCCATGTTTCCGGAAACGGTCACCGTTGAGGTCAAGTCGCCGTCAATGTCGTCCAAGGCGACGTAACCCGGGTCTCTGAATGGTTCCCCCTTGGGGTGGCGAATCCGCGAAGCACCCTTGAGGGATAGGGTGGGGGATTGGCTGGTTCCGACCTGAATCGTGAAGTTAAGCTCGCCCGTGGCGTTGCCATCGTCGGTTACGGTGAGTCTGACCGCATGCGAGCCTCCTGAACCAAGAGGCGCCACACCTCGGAGCAAGCCCGAACCGTCGCCCGAGTCATCCAAAGTCAACCAAGTCGGGCCTTCCAGAGTCAGTGTCGGAGAACCCGAACCATCGACGTCCGAAGTCGTCAGGTCGGCGAGGTATAATTCCTCTTCCTTGGCCTTGAGAGGCGGCGTCGATGTGAAGCGGGGAGGGTCGTTGACGGGCGTCAAGGTTACGTTGACCGTAACTTCATCGGTGAATTCACCGTCGCTGGCTTGAACGATGAAACCGTCGATGCCGTTGAAGTCGACTGCAGGTTCGTAGGTGAAAGAGCTTGGAGATGTGCCGTTGCCCTCTATGAAAACCTCTCCGTGAGCGGGTGCGCCCTTGAGCGACCAGACGAGGAGGTCATCTTCGGAGTCGCTTGCGGAAAGGGCGGGGGCGATCCATCCTTGCGGCGTTCCGTCCTCCGACATCACGACGTTTATTTCTTGGCCTTGGACGATTGACGGGGCGGTGTTGTGTTCGGTGACGGAGATCATGAACGATTGAGTCGCCGTCAAGTTCCCGTCCGAAACCTTTAGAATAACCTCGTGGTCGGATGACTGGTCCGGCGGCGTACCGCCCAAGGTTGCCGTGCCTTCTCCTCGGTCGGCGAGCGTAAGCCAGTTCGGTTTCGTCGACGCAGTGATCACTAGACTGGTGTTGCCGTCCGGATCCGTAGCGGAAATGGAATAATCGTAAGAGGACCCTCTGCTGACTCTCACCAGAGGAGAACTGCTGAAAGTCGGAGGGTCGTCCACAGGAGATACGGTTACGTCGAAGCTGCCGCTCGCTACCTTACCGTTGGATGAGCCAACAACGGTGACCACCGCGGAACCGAATGCGTCGGGTTGGAAATAGAGGGTGAGAACGTCGCCTGTCAGTGTGGCGGCGACGAGTGATTCGTTACCGGACGAAGCGGTCTTCTCGATGGACGCGTTGTCGTCGTCGACGTCGTTGAAGACGTTCGTAAGGTCGATCGATACCGGATTGTCGTCTTCCGCGGCAATCACATCCGACAGCAACTCAGACAGTGCAGGCGCATCGTCCACGGGCGTTACGGTGACCGTGAATACGTCGTCCACATTTCGACCGCGGGAGTCGCCCGTAACGGTGATGGAGGTTGTTCCCGATGCGTTCGGTTGGAAGCTGAGGGTTAATGCGTCGCCCGTTACGGTGGCGACGACCAGAGATTCGTTCCCGGATGAGGCGGTCTTTGTGATTGCGTCGTCGTCCGGGTCGGCGAATACGTTCGAAAGATCGATCGTCCGGTTTTGCTCGTCCTCGTTGGCGGCGATGTCGGAGATGGGAGCGATAACTGCGAGTGGGTCTTCAACTGCGAGTACGGTTACGGTAAAACTATCGCTGACGAATTTCCCGCTTGAAGAGCCTATGATGGTGATCAAGGAGGAACCGTAGGCATTTTCGGGAAACTCCAAGGAGATAGTTTCACCTTGGAGTTTTGAAATGACGACTGAAGGATTACTTGAGACGACTTCTTTTTCGATAAAGAAGTCGTCTATGTCCTCAAAAACCCCTGCGAGTTCAATTGTTGCTTTCGGCGAGTCCTCAGTCACGTTGACGTCGGAGAGCGGGGCGGCGAGGAACGGGGAGTCGTCTACCGGGGCAACCGTCACTGTAAAGACGGCGTCTACCGTTTGTTCTCGTGAATTTGCCGTAACGGTAACTGTGGCAGCGCCAAAAGCGTTGGATTTGAAACTTAAGGTCAGAAAGTCGCTTGCAATGGATGTCGTTATCAATTCCGGAGAGCTCGAAAAAGCAGTCTTGATTATCTCTACGTTGTCGTCAGGGTCATGAAATACACTGGACAGGTCGATGCTTAGCTCAAGATCGTCTTCGGACGCATTTACGTCAGGGATTGGATTGACGACAATCGGAGGCTCATTTGGAGCGATTGCGGAAACATTGAAGACTTCGTTCACCGATAGTCCGTTTGATGTTGCGGTGACGGTAACGACGGTGGAGCTATCGGCGTCGAGTTGGAAGTCTAGAGTAAGGATTTCTCCATCGACGGAAACGGTTGCGATCTCTGGGTTTGAGGATGTCGCGGTCTTAGAGATAGAGGTGTTGTCGTCGTCTACGTCGTTGAACACATTGGAAAGGTCGATTGTCAAATTCGGCGCGGTATTTAGGGATGATAAATCGGGAAGGGGATTTAATGCGACTGGTGGGTCATCGACAGAAGACACATTGACATCGAATGACTCCTCTACTGTTAAACCATTTGACGCGGCTTGCACAGTTAGGTTGGTTAATCCGAATTGGTTTGGCTTGAAATCAAGTGTCAAGTCATCGCCATTGATCGACACGTCGAGAATTGCGGGATTGGCGTTGGTCTGAATGATCTTGATTATTGATGCGTTGTCGTCGTCGACGTCGTTGAATACGTTTGCCAAGGAAACTGTTAAGTCCTCTGCATCCTCCTCGGCGAAAATATTCGCGATTTCGTTTCTCACTTCGGGAGCGTCGTCAATTGGGGAAACGTTCACTTCAAATGAGTCCTCAATGGTTTTCCCATTCGAACTAGCTTGCACTGTGATGGTTGAACTCCCGAACTGATTGGATCTAAAGTCCAGAGTGAGTTCCTCGCCCTCTATGGTGGCGATGACCAGATCAGGATTGGCGTTGGTTTGCACGGTCTTGACTATGGAACCGTTGTCGTCGACGTCGTCGAAAACGTTTGAAAGCGAAATGGTGAAGTCGGGAGCATCCTCTTCGACGGACACGTCGGATATGCCGATGAGCACGACGGGTTCGTCGTCGACGGGGTTAACGTTCACCTCGAAGACATCCTCTGCCTTTTTTCCGTTTGAGATCCCTGTCACGGTTATCGTGGTCGATCCGTAACGATTTGCCTTGAAGTCGAGAGTGAGCGAGTTTCCTGCAACCTCGGAACCAACGAGGTCGGGGTTTGCGGAAGTAACTGTCTTGACTATGGAATCGTTGTCGTCGTCTACGTCGTTAAAAACGTTTTCAAGCGAAACGATAAAGTCGGGCGCATCCTCTTCGACGAAAACATCCGCTATCAGGTTGATTACTTCCGGGGCGTCGTCGACGGGAGAAACAATCACCTCAAAGGAGTGCTGTAGAGTTTTTCCGTTCGAACTTACCTGCAACGTGATCGTGGAGGATCCAAACTGGTCGGGCTGAAAGTCGAGGGTAAGGGTGTTTCCGTTGATGCTCGTTGTCACTAGTCCGGGATTGCTGTTGGATTGGGGCGTCTTGACTATGGAATCGTTGTCGTCGTCTACGTCGTTGAATACGTTTTCAAGCGAAACGATAAAGTCGGACGCATCCTCTTCGACGGAAATATTCGCTATGCCATTGATCACTTCAGGACCATCATCAACGGGAGTGACGTTCACTACGAATGAATCCTCTATTGTTTTTCCGTTCGAATTTCCTGTCACCGTTATAGTGGAAGTTCCGTAGGAGTCGGCTAGGAAGTGAAGGGTTAACATTTCTCCATTCACTTCAGCGGACACAATTTCCGGATTGCTGGAACCAGCGACTTTCGAGATGGATGCGTTGTCGTCATCGATGTCGTTGAAGGAGTTTGAGAGGTCTATTAACAAGTCGGCGGCGTCTTCGGTTGCGTTTATGTCCGCAATGGAATTTGCAACCATGGGCGGATCATCCACAGGTTGGACGACTACGGTGAAATTGTGGTCGACTGATTTTCCATTTGAGTTTGCGGTTACGGTAACCGAGGTTGAGCCGAATTGATTAAATTTATAAGCAAGCGCAAGGACTCCGTCTGCTATCTTTGCCTCGACGAGAGCTGAATTGTTAGAAAAAGCAGTTTTTATTATAGACGTATTATCGTCGTCCACGTCGTTAAAGACATTTGCGATGCTAAGCGTGGTGTTCGAATCATCTTCTGAGGCTAGAACGTCGGCGATCGGATTCACTACCACGGGAGGGTCGTCTACAGGAGTGACGGTAACGGTGACGTTGTCGTCTATGGACTTTCCATTGGAAGATCCCGTGATGGTGATTACGGTTGATCCGAACTGGTCGTCTTGAAAGTCGAGTGTGAGCAAATTTCCTGCGATAGTTGAAATAACTAGGCCGGGAGTTGCAGAAGTAACCGTTTTGACTATGGAGGAGTTGTCATCGTCTACGTCGTGGAATACATTTGAGAGGTTCAGGATCAAATTAGTTGAATCTTCCGTCGCATTTATGTCTGTGATCCCATTTGCCACGATAGGCCCGTCGTCGACAGGCAAGACGATTACCGTTAGGTTGTGGTCAACGCTTTTCCCATTGGAATGAGCAGTTATCGTAACGATGGCGGAACCATATCCATTGGCTTGAAAATCGAGGGTGAGCGTTTCTCCTGATACCGATGCATCCACTAAAGTCGTATCGCTAGACTCCGCCGTTTTGGTGATGGAGGCATTGTCATCGTCAACATCGTTGAATATATTGGAGAGATTAATCAATATGTCGCTAGCGTCTTCAGTTGCGTTTACGTCGGCGATCCCGTTTGCCGTGACCGGTGAGTCGTCTACCGGGGCGACGTTGACTGTAAAGGAGTCGGTTGTAGTCATGCCGTTTGAGGTAGCTGTTACGGTGACGATCGTAGAACCGAACGCGTTGGGTTGGAAGTCTAACTCAAGTATGTTGCCAGTTGCCGTTGCGGTTAGAAGGCTAACGTTCGCGGATAGAGCAGTTTTTGTTATGTTGCTGTTATTGTCGTCTTTGTCGTCGAATACGTTGGCGAGGTTGATGAATACGTTTGCGTCATCCTCGGTGGCATTCAAGTCGGGAAGAGCGTTGGCTACTGTTGGCGGCATATTTGCGAAGACATCGACGA
>Ga0315321_10003555_pt1 | contig 12109 bp, 6 predicted proteins | sample M180m21515metaG_FD_203464 | JGI IMG/M metagenome (GOLD analysis project Ga0315321, IMG submission 203464) | Ammonia-oxidizing marine archaeal communities from Monterey Bay, California, United States - M1 80m 21515 | ecosystem: Environmental > Aquatic > Marine > Intertidal zone | place: USA... | reverse complement strand
TAATTAAGACAGTAGAGCCTATAAAAAAAACTACTATAAACAGATTAAACAAAGGTAACAAGTGGAGGTATGGATATAACAAAGAACATGATATTGTTGTTATATCTAAAAGTGGACAAATAGGGGAAATAGTTGAAATACAAAACTTTCAAATAGCACTACCAAAACAAACTAATGTTTACGTCAATGAAAGTAAAAAATGGGAGCAGTTTAAATACCCAAAAGAATTAAGTAGGCTTAAAAATATATTTGACTGGCGTAGTTATCCTGAAGAAAAAAAATCACAGTGGTTTGACTATATAGACGAGGAGTTTAGTAGAAGGGATAACGGTTTTTGGTTTAACAACAATGGAACACCAACATACATAACAGGTACACACTATATGTATCTACAGTGGAGTAAAATTGACGTAGGAGCACCAGATTTTAGAGAAGCTAATAGAATATTTTACATATTCTGGGAAGCTTGTAAAGCAGACAAAAGATGTTATGGTATGTGTTACCTTAAAAACAGACGATCTGGTTTTTCTTTCATGTCATCAGCTGAAACAGTTAACCAAGCTACATTAGCAAGTGATAGTAGATTTGGTATATTATCTAAAACAGGAGCAGATGCTAAAAAAATGTTTACAGACAAGGTTGTACCAATATCAGTTAACTATCCGTTCTTTTTCAAACCGATTCAAGACGGTATGGACAGACCTAAGTCTGAGCTTGCTTATAGAGTTCCTGCAAGTAAGTTCACACGTAAAAAGATTGTTGCTAACGAAAAGCAGGAAGACTTGGCTGGACTTGATACTACTATTGATTGGAAAAATACGGGTGACAACAGTTATGATGGAGAAAAACTTAATTTACTAGTACATGATGAAAGTGGTAAGTGGGAAAGACCTGATAATATATTAAACAACTGGCGAGTAACAAAAACTTGTCTAAGATTAGGTAGTAGAATTATTGGTAAGTGTATGATGGGATCAACATCTAACGCACTAGATAAAGGAGGTAATAACTTTAAAAAACTATATGGTCAATCAGATGTTACTAAAAGAAACAGAAATGGACAGACAGCGTCTGGTCTATATTCTCTTTTTATCCCAATGGAGTGGAACTACGAAGGATTTATTGATGAACACGGATGCCCAGTCTTCGATAATCCGAGTGATGAAGTGTTTGACCCACATGGGGAATTAATAGATGTAGGTGTAATAGAGAACTGGCAAAACGAAGCTGACGGTTTAAAAAATGATCAAGATGCACTAAACGAATTTTACAGACAGTTTCCAAGAACTACGGAACATGCGTTTAGAGATGAAACAAAAAATAGTATATTTAATTTAGTAAAAATATACGAACAAATAGATTATAACGAAGAAATGGCTAGTTCGCTAGGTATTACACAAGGAAGTTTTCAATGGGTTAATGGTAAAAAAGATACACAGGTAATTTTTTATCCAAATAAAAACGGTAGATTTAAAGTAAGCTGGACACCTCAAGTTCATTTACAAAACAACGTTATAATTAAAAATGGTGTTAAGTGGCCTGGAAATGAACACATGGGTGCTTTTGGTTGTGATAGCTACGATATATCAGGAACTGTAGATGGTGTAGGTTCTAAAGGTGCTTTACACGGATTAACTAAGTTTAGTATGGAAAGCGCTCCAGCTAACAGCTTTTTTCTAGAGTACCTAGCTAGACCACAAACCGCAGAGATGTTCTTTGAAGATGTTCTAATGGCATTAGTATTTTATGGGATGCCTATACTCGCAGAGAACAATAAACCTCGTCTATTGTATTATTTACGAAGACGTGGCTACAGGGGTTTTAGCATGAATAGACCTGATAAAGTTTGGAATAAATTATCTACTGCAGAAAAAGAAGTTGGTGGAATACCCAACTCAAGTGAAGATATAAAACAAGCCCATGCTGCTGCAATTGAAATGTACATACAAGATCACGTGGGGTTAAATCAAGAAGGAGAGTTTGGTGATTGTTATTTTAATGAGTTGCTAAATGATTGGGCCGCATTTGATATAAATAAAAGAACAAAGCATGATGCGTCAATAAGTTCTGGTTTAGCTATAATGGCAAACAACAGACATTTGTATGCTCCTAACGCAAAGGTTGAAAGACCTAAGCTAAATATAAACATAGCTAAGTATTCTAATACTGGCAACATATCTAAATTAATATAAATTAATATGATTACAACTTTAAATTTCCCGAGCCAAGCTGTTAGCGATGCTGAAAAATTAAGCTATGAATATGGCTTAAAAGTAGGTAAAGCTATTGAGTCAGAGTGGTTTAATAATAATAGAAGGGGAAATAAATATCTTAATACAAAAAACCAGTTTCACAAACTAAGACTTTACGCTAGAGGAGAGCAACCTGTACAAAAATATAAAGATGAATTATCTATTAACGGTGATTTATCTTATCTTAACTTAGACTGGAAACCAGTACCTATTATACCTAAGTTTGTAGATATACTAGTAAATGGAATTGCTGAAAGAATGTATGATGTAAAATGCGTATCTACAGATACACACGGCGTTGACAAAAGAACTAAGTACATGGAGTCAATGCTAAGAGATATGCGATCTAGAGAGTTTAATGACTATGCTGAAGAAAACTTTAACGTAAAAACAAGAGAAAATCCTAAAGAGACTTTACCAGACACTGAGGAGGAATTAGCTTTACACATGCAGTTAAGTTACAAACAATCTATTGAAGTTGCTGAAGAGCAAGCATTAAAAGTTTTGTTTGAAGGTAACAACTACGAGCTTACTAAAAAAAGATTCTATAGAGACTTAACAGTTTTAGGTATTGGAGCTGTAAAAACTTGTTTTAACACATCTGAAGGTACTACAATAGAATATGTTGACCCAGCTGATTTAGTTTATTCTTACAGCAAGTCACCTTATTACGAAGATATATACTATGTTGGTGAAGTAAAGTACATACCATTAAACGAGTTAGTTAGACAGTTTCCACATTTAAGCCAACAAGAATTAGAGGATATATCTAAAAACAAATCAACAGTAAATCAAGCCCATGGAATGCACTCTAACCAAGAGGAGATTGATGACAATAAAGTTCAGGTTTTATATTTTAACTATAAAACTTATATGAACGAGGTTTACAAAGTAAAAGAAACTGCTACAGGCGCTGACAAAGCTATATTGAAAGACGATACATTTAACCCGCCAGAAAACATGGACGGTACTTTTGCTAGAGTTTCAAGGGCAATAGAGGTCTTGTATGATGGGGCAATGGTTCTTGGTACTAAAAAATTATTAAAATGGGGCTTATCACAAAACATGCTTAGACCTAAAAGTGATTTTACTAAAGTTAAAATGAACTACAGTATAGTTGCACCAAGACAATACAATGGTAAAATTGAAAGCACTGTAAGTAGAATAACTGGTTTTGCTGACATGATACAGCTTACACATTTAAAATTGCAACAGGTATTATCACGTATGGTACCAGACGGTATATATTTAGATGCTGATGGTCTAGCTGAAATAGATTTAGGCAACGGCACAAACTATAATCCACAAGAAGCTTTAAACATGTTTTTCCAAACAGGTTCGATTATAGGTAGATCAATGACTGCTGATGGTGATGGTAATCCAGGTAGGATGCCAATACAAGAAATAGCTAGTGGTAGTGGTGGTCAAAAAATGGGTAGTTTAATTCAAACTTACAACTACTATATGCAGATGATTAGAGATGCTACTGGTTTAAACGAAGCTAGAGATGGTAGTTCGCCAGATAAAAATGCTTTAGTTGGTATTCAAAAAATAGCAGCTGCTAACTCTAACACGGCAACAAGACATATATTACAAGCTGGTTTGTTTTTAACACAAGAAGTTGCTGAATCTTTAGTATTAAGAATATCTGATATACTAGAGTATTCACCGACAGCAAAAGCTTTTATACAGCAAATAGGTAGTCATAACGTTGCTACGTTAAAAGAAATGAAAGATTTACATTTATATGATTTCGGTATACATATAGAGTTGACTCCTGATGAAGAAGAAAAGCAAATGTTAGAAAATAACATTCAAATGGCGCTGCAAAAAGGTATAATAGAATTAGAAGATGCTATCGATATTAGAGAAATAAAAAGTTTAAAACTTGCCAATCAATTGTTAAAGTTGCGTAGAAAAAAGAAAATGGAAAAGGATCAGCAAATGCAACAGCAAAACATGGAGAAGCAGTCTCAAACTAACCAACAAGCTGCGCAAGCAAAAGCACAGTCAGATATGCAGGCAAATCAAGCTAAAATGCAAGGAGAAATGCAGTTAGAACAAACTAGGGCTCAAATGAGAATGCAACAACTAGAAGCTGAAATGCAGTCTAAAAAAGAACTAATGCAATTAGAGTTTGAGCTAAACATGCAGTTACGTAAAATGGAAATGCAAACCGCTTCTCGTGGAGAGCAAGTTAAAGAAGATCGTAAAGATGAAAGAACAAAAATACAAGCCACACAACAAAGTGAAATGATAGATCAAAGAAATAATGGTAAAGCACCTAAAAACTTTGAGTCTGCAGGTAATGATAATATAGGTGGCGACTTCAACCTAGCAGACACTATGTAAAAAATTATTAATTATTATTATATTATATTATGGAAGAAACAAAAGAAGGGCCAGTTGTAGATAATACAGTTGGAAAGTTAAAAGTAAAGAAAAAAATGAAAAAAATTAAATCTAATCCTGAAGGAGATGTAGCAAAGGTAGATTTAAAAAAACCAATAGAACCAAAGCAAGATGAAGTTAAAGAGGATAACCCTGTCGACGAGGGAGTGGTTACAGAGCTTAGTGATGCCGACACCACAGAAAAACAAGAAGAAGTACAACCGGAAGTTGAAGCACAAGAAGCTCCAGTATTAGAAGAAGTTACTGAAGAAGAAGTTAAAGAGGTAGCAGAAGAAATAGCTGAAGAAATAATAGAAGCTAAAGAAACTGGCAAAGCAATACCAGAGAATTTACAAAAAGTTGTAGATTTTATGGAAGAAACTGGTGGTACTTTAGAAGACTATGTAAAACTTAATCAAGATTTTACAGGCTATGAAGATAAAGAGTTGTTAAGGGAATATTACAAAACTACAAAATCTCATTTAAATCAAGATGAAGTTGACTTTTTAATAAATGAAGAGTTTTCTTACGACGAAGAAATAGATGAAGACAAAGATATTAAAAGAAAAAAGATAGCACTAAAAGAGCAAGTAGCTCGTGCTAAAAGCCACTTAGACGGGCAAAAGTCTAAATACTATGAAGAAATCAAAGCTGGGTCAAGGTTAACACCTGAAGCTCAAAAAGCTATGGACTTCTTTAATAGGTACAACAAACAGGAAGAAGAAAGTAGAAAAGTAGCTGATAGCCAAACCACTACGTTTGTTAACAAAACTAATCAAGTTTTCAACGATACATTCAAAGGTTTTGAATACAAAGTTGGAGACAAAAGATATAGAGTTAATGTTAAAAATGGTGATGAGGTTAAGAAAACTCAAAGTGACTTAAATAATTTTACTAAAAAGTTTTTAGATAAAAATAATATGATGTCGGATGCAATGGGTTATCATAAGTCTCTGTTTACAGCAATGAATTCAGACGCTATTGCTAATCACTTCTATGAACAAGGTAAGGCGGATGCTTTAAAAGATAGTGTTGCTAAATCAAAAAATATCAACATGGATCCTAGAGAGTCTATGCCTGCTAACAATAATACTAGCGGACCTAAGTTCAGAGTAATTGACGATTCAACATCTTCTTACGGTTTTAAAAAAAGAAAGTAAATAAATATTAATTTAAAAATAACAAAATTATGAGTTTAACTCCAGGGGGCTTATTGAATAAAGTGCCAGCCCCAACTAAACAAGCTTTAGGAAGTAACTATATAGACTTTACGTCTGCTACTACTAAAGGTTGGGCACAACAATACTTACCAGATTTAATGGAAGCGGAAGCTGAAGTGTTTGGTACAAGGACAGTTTCTGGTTTCCTATCACAAGTAGGAGCTGAAGAAGCTATGTCATCTGACCAAGTTATTTGGTCTGAGCAAGGTAGATTACACTTAGCTTACACAGGTACTGCTACAACATCAGGTACTGTTAGTAAAGTTGTATTAACTTTTGATATTGATGGAAACGCAGTTGCTACATCTGGTGTAGATCACGGTGTAAGAATTGGCGATATGGTATTAATTAGTGATGCTGACGCTGAAATTAGAGCTTACGTTTCTGCTGTTGACGAAGACGAACTTACTGTATTACCATACGATAGACAAGATTTAGCTGATGTTAACTCTTCGCCTGCTGTATTGGGAATTGCAAACGGTACTGTTAAGTTATTCGTATTTGGTTCTGAATTTACTAAAGCTAGCGAAGGTAGAACAGTTGCTAACGCGCCTAAATTCAAAACTTTCCATAACAAGCCAATCATCATGAAAGACTACTACGAAGTAGCTGGATCTGATGTTACGCAAATTGGATGGGTTGAAGTTACTGGTGAAGAAGGACAAAATGGTTACTACTGGTACTTAAAAGCTGAAGGAGACACTAGAGCTCGTTTTGCTGATTACACTGAAATGGCTATGATTGAAGCTAGAAAAGTTGGTGCTCCTGCTGGAACAACAATGACTCAAGCAACATCTCCAACATTTACTAACGGTGGTTCTCTTGCAGGTACTGAGGGATTATTTGCTGCTATCGAAGATAGAGGTAATATTTCTGAAGCTGTAGTTTCTACTGGTGGTACTGCTGCTAACTTAGTTAGATTTGATAACATCTTAAAAGAGTTTGATAAGCAAGGTGCTATTGAAGAAAACATGCTTTTCTTAAACAGAACTGCTGCTTTAGGATTTGATGACATGCTAGGACAACTAGGTGCTTTCATTACTGGTAACAATGCTGGTGCTGGTGGTGCTTCTTACGGTGTGTTTGAAAACGACGCTAACATGGCTTTAAATTTAGGTTTCAACGGTTTCAGAAGAGGTTCTTATGACTTCTACAAAACTGACTGGAAATACTTAAATGACAAGTCTACTAGAGGTAGCTCTGCTGCTCAACTAGTTAAAGGTGTTGTCGTTCCTGCTGGTGTATCTACTGTGTACGATGGAACTTTAGGTAAAAACTTAAAGAGACCATTTTTACACGTACGTTACAGAGCTGGAAACGGTGAGGACAGAAAGATGAAGTCTTGGGTGACTGGTTCAGTTGGTGGAAACATTACATCTTCTTTAGATGCGATGCAAATTCACATGTTGACTGAAAGATGTCTAATTGTTCAAGGTGCTAACAATTTCATGTTAATGAAATAAGCATTAAACATTAAAAGAACCGGGGCTTCGGCCTCGGTCCTTTTATTTTATTAATTTATATTATATTATATTATGGCAAAAAAAGAAAAAACAAAAGAGGTGGTTGTTGAAACACCACCGGTTATGGAAACTCCACAACCAAAAGCAAAAGTTAAACCTACAAAACCAGTATGGGAGGTTAAAGACAGAAGGTATGTTCTTAAAAGAGGGTTAACTCCTTTGACTTACACTATTGCTTCTTCAGAATTATTTTATTTTGATGAAGAAAAAGGTTATGAAAGAGAAATAAAATACTGCGAAAACCAAAGAACAGTTTTTGTAGATGAAATGAAAGGTCAACACATGATGTCTCACATAACTTTTAGAAATGGAATGTTAATTGTTCCAAGAGAAAAAAGAATTTTACAAGAATTTTTAAGTAATTACCACCCAAAAAGAGGTAGGTTATTTGAAGAGATCAAACCTAAAAAAATAGCAAGCGATCAACTTGAAAGTTTTCACGCTGAAATAGATGCTTTAGTAACAGCTAAAGATTTAGACATAGATACTTTAGAAGCTATTATGCGTACAGAGATTGGATCTAAGGTATCAGAGATGAGTTCTAAGGAGCTTAAAAGAGATGCACTTATATTTGCAAAGCAAAACCCATTCTTGTTTATGGAGCTTGCTAATGATGACAATGTTATAGTTAGAAACGTTGGTATCAGAGCTACTGAAGAAGGTATCATAAGGTTATCTAAAGATAACAGAACTTTTTACTGGGCTTCAAATGATAGAAAGTTAATGAACGTACCATTTGATGAGCATCCATATTCAGCTTTAGCCGCTTGGTTTAAAACTGATGAAGGTATGGAAGTATACAACAGTATAGAAAAGCGATTAAATTAATCAAACTGTAGAGCGGTCGCCCTACGGGGCGATCGTAACTACTAAAATTTAAATTATGGAATCAAAAGGATTAGGAGATACAATACATAAAATAACAAAAGCCACAGGCATACACAAGGCTGTTAAAATGATAAATAAAGATAAGGACTGTGGGTGTGGAGATAGAAGAGCTGCACTTAACAAAATATTTCCTTATAAAAAAAAATAAATAATGATAAGTATAGATACAGTATATCAAAAAGTATTAGCTATAGCAAACAAAGAACAAAGAGGTTATATAACACCTCAAGAGTTTAACTTACTAGCTGCACAAGCTCAACAGTTAATATTTGAACAATATTTTTATGACCTAAATCAGTTTAACAGAGCTGGAGGTAACGGCATGGAGTATGGTGATATAATGAATATACTAGAAGAAAAAATAAGCTTTTTTGAAAAATATGGTCAAGATTTAAATGGTAACACCGCTAACAGAGGTATACTACCTGCTGAATGCTACAGGTTGGGTCAAGTACAATTTGGTACTTTTAATACTGATAGTGTAGTTGTTGAAAAGATTAGAGTAAAAGATTTAGCGCAAATACTAAGCGCTCCTTTAACAGCACCAACATTAACTAGACCAATTTACGTTAGGTCTGACAATTCAAGCCATGAGCTAGAATTATATCCAACTGCTTTTTCCGCAGGTAATCGCATGGACCAAGTTACAGTTAATTATGTTAGAAAACCTTTAACACCTAAATGGACTTACACTATAGTTAACGAACAAGCTTTGTACAATGGTAGTGCGTCAGACAAGCAGGACTTTGAACTTCACCCGTCTGATGAAGAAGATTTAGTATACAAGATATTAGAGCTATCAGGTATCATAATGAATAAACCTGGCTTAGTTCAACTAGCAGACAAAGAGGAAATGCAAGGAGTACAAAACGAAAAAATGTAATATATGCCACTACTAACACAAACAAACTCACAATACTACAACAATAGTAACGCAGCTAATTACGGTGACTATCAATATGTAAAATTTACTGATATAGTAAATCAATTTATGATAGCCTACGTTGGTGGTGATAAAATAATATCTAAAGTTAGAAGAACTGACGTTGCTTTTCACGCGCAGCGAGCTTTACAAGAGTTTAGCTACGACACTTTTAAAAACACTAAAGCACAAGAGATTGAAGTACCTCCGTCATTAAAAATGATAATACCACAAGATTTTGTTAACTATGTTAAAATAACTACTAAAGGACCAAGTGGAGTAGAACTACCTCTATACCCAACAATGAGAACGTCAAACCCAATAGCTATACTGCAAGATGGATCTTATGGTTATACTTTTGATGGTAGTGGTAATTTACTAACAGCGTCTGAGTCGGACACGTGGACAGCTTTTAAAACAGCTAACTCTGCATCTAATCCTTCTAACGCAGAGTTTGAAGACGAGTTACATAACGCAAGTGTAGGTACTAGGTATGGCTTAGACCCTCAGCATGCTAATAAAAATGGATCTTTTTACATAGACAATATAAAAGGATTTATACATTTTAGTTCTAACTTAAACGCAAAAACTGTAACTTTAAAATATATAACAGATGGTGTTGGAACAGAAGCTGATATGATTGTTCATAAATTTGCTGAAGAAGCTATGTACAAATACATGGCACACGCTATACTAGCAACTAAATCTAACACGCCAGAATATTTAGTACAAAGATTTAAAAAAGAAAAAAGAGCGGCAACAAGAACTGCTAAATTAAGATTATCAAACATTAAAATTGAAGAGCTTACTCAAGTAATGAGAGGTAAGTCGAAACACATAAAACACTAGTATATGCCGGAAATGAAGCACAATTTTACTAAAGGTCGTATGAACAAAGACCTTGACGAAAGATTGGTACCTAAAGGTGAATATAGAGATGCTTTAAATATAGAAGTATCTACATCTGAAGGTAGTAATATGGGAGCGCTGCAAACTTGTCTAGGTAATCTTATTGTATCAGAACCTAATGATGGCTCAAGTGTTTACCCACGTACAGAACAACCTAGTGTTGTTGGTAAAGTAAAAGATCCTAGAAACAATAGAATAATATACTTTGTTAATAAACCTGTTGATGCTAATGGTAAGGGTGAAGATTTAATAATAAGCTACGACGTTGAAACTGGTGTTTCACAAGTTGTGTTTAGAGATATATGGCAGTTCGAATCTGATGTTACACAGACATCTAATTCATCTGCTACTTTTTATATCGCAGATAGTCATGGTGTAAAGCCAAACATGACAATATCAAGGCCAATTGGAGGTGCTTTAAGTGGTACTACAACTTGGCCATACGAACCAACAGTAAAAGAGATTTTAAGATCTGACGATAAAGTAACAGTTAAAAACAATGACACATCAAATAGCTGGATAGCGGACCCTCCTACTCCCAACAGATTACGTTTTAATAGTAAAAGAATATTAAACTTTAAAACAACACAAGAGGATAACAACTTAATAACAGCTATAAATATTGTTGATGATATGTTGTTCTGGACAGACAATGATGACGAGCCTAAAAAAATAAACATACCTAGGTCAATACAAGGTTCTTTAAACGGTGGCTTGCTTACTGACATAGTTGGTGATTACCAACCAACAAGACTTATTGTTAATGGTGGTAATGTTTATACTAATGTTATAACTGGTGTAAGTAAAGAAAAAGGTTTTGTTGAGCACTCTCACGTAACTGTAATACGACAAGCGCCAACACAACGACCTAAAATACATATCGCAAAGACTAAAAGAAATGTAGCTTACAACTCTTCTACTGATTCTTTTTCAGCTGCAAATGTTGATGGTACAACAGAGGCTATTGTGTGGTATGATGGCGCTGGTGATTTATTGACTAGTGGCTCTTCAAAAACTATTATACTTACTAACACCTTTACTTTGGATTATGAAATTGGAGATATTGTTGTTTTTGATTTAACAACAATAGATCCTGAAGATGGTATTGAAGAGTTTGGAGTAATGGCAACTATAACAGCTATTAGTAGCTCAACAAACCAAACAATAACAGTTGATATTGATAGTATAGATGAAGATATAGTTAATGAAAGTGATATATGGAATGTTAGTCTTAAACAAGAAAAACCTTTGTTTGAGTTTAAATTTCCTAGATTTGCTACTAGATATAAGTATGAAGACGGTGAGTACTCTACATTTAGCCCTTGGTCAGAAGTAGCTTTTATACCTTCTGAATTTGATTACTTACCTAAAAAAGGTTATAACCTTGGTATGGTTAACAATACTAGATGGCTAGCTATAAGAGATATAATACCTTATAATATTCCTTTAGATGTAGTTGAGGTTGACATATTGTACAAAGAAGAAAATTCACCAAACATATATACTGTTAAAACAATAAAAGATGCAAGTATTGATCCTTCAGAACCAGCTGATGACGAGTGGAATAGTACAGCTCTTATAAATGGAGTTACAACAACAGTAGGTACTACAGGGTTTTTTGTATTAGAAAAAGATCTTATACATGCTACTTTACCTGCTAATCAACTTTTAAGGCCGTGGGATAATGTTCCAAGAAAAGCAAAAGCGCAAGAAGTTAGTGCTAATAGAGTTATATACGGCAACTACATACAAAACTTTGATTTAACAAAAAATAGTGGTCAGAGATATAAACCAGACATAGAGGTTTCAATTGTTGATAGATTAAATACTTATGACACTATAAACTACAACAATGCTGTAGCACAAACAACAGTTATACCTACAGTTGAAAGACAACCTGAAAAGTCTATAAAATCATTAAGAACATATCAAGTTGGTCTTATATATACAGATGAGTTTGGTAGAGAAATACCTGTGCAGTCAAACGATACAGGAACGTTTACT
>Ga0315321_10003551_pt1 | contig 12118 bp, 10 predicted proteins | sample M180m21515metaG_FD_203464 | JGI IMG/M metagenome (GOLD analysis project Ga0315321, IMG submission 203464) | Ammonia-oxidizing marine archaeal communities from Monterey Bay, California, United States - M1 80m 21515 | ecosystem: Environmental > Aquatic > Marine > Intertidal zone | place: USA... | reverse complement strand
ATAACATATATCTATAAATATATTTGGAATATTTTTATCTAAAACTTTTTGTAGATTATTTTGAACTTGATCCCATTTTGCAGGATGTCTAATATATTCAAATTGTTTACCAACACCGTCAAAACTCCAACTTAACATAACTTGTTTAAAGTGAGGCCACAGTTCTAATCCTCGTTCAGGATATATTGAACCATTTGTATTATATAATAATCTTATATCTTTACTTCTACCAGAATCAACTAAGTCTTGTAGTATGTCATAATGCCTTTTAATTAATAAAGGTTCACCACCATAAAATTCTAATACTTCTAAGTCATCACTTAGTTCTTCAAAGTCTTCCCAAAATGCTTCGTTAGTTTCAGGCCATCTACCAACATTACGCATTCTATCCCAAAACAAATTTTTCGATCCATCACGTTTTTTCTCTTCAGGTACCCATAAACTACTTGCATAACTACTACAAATTCTACATTTATTATTACATACATTACCAAGTTTTAAGTCCATAGCCTTTGGTTTTATATTTTCTTTCTTTTCTAATGCTTCCTCTAATGCTGTAGGGAAATCTCTTAATGCTCTCTGACGTTTACTGTCTATGCCGGCGTCCTCAGCCGTCCAGCAACTATAACATGATGCAGGTTTCTCACCGTTTAAAAAGTCTTTCCTGAGATTTGCCAACCATTCACTTTTCCAACCGTCACTTAATGTATCTTTTGTTAAGCAAAATTTAGTATCTTTATCCTTTTGCATAACTTCGTCCATTTGACAACAGATTGCTAAACCACCATCAGTTCTGGCTTCTAAGTTTACGAACGGCATTGGGCAAAAGTGCTTACTCATCTCTGACTTAACTCCGGATAAACATCATTAAACTTTTCATCTCTTAATTTGTCAAAGGATTCATTAAACATTTTAAATTCATCTAGAAGATGAGTGTGATCATCGTCTAAAAACTTTATTGCACTTTTATAACCTTCTGTTGCTCTGCCTATATGATCTAGAGGTTCTAACCACTTCAAATGTTTTTCCCATTTGGCTTTTATTTCTGCTTTTAATTCTGGTGGTAATACACTCATTCTAAATCGCTCGTTATTAAGTAACACATTCATATACCAGTCTCCCGGTTTGATATATCCCTTATCTACCCAGCTCTTATGAAAGTCTGTAATGTGATAGGCGTTATAGGCACTTACTGTTGCACTAACATAGAAGTCTACGTCAGGTGACTTATCTCGTAATTGCTCTATGTTATTTACCACGTCTGTCCATTTTGTACCCTTACGTTGATATTCTCCACGTATTCCTTCTGCATCTAAACTTGCACCTATACTTATATTATCAAAGTTTTTCCATAGATCTAATACATCATATTTCTTATATTTTAATTTTGTAAAATTTGTATTATAAAAAATGCGTATATCTGTTTTGCCCATCTCAACAAGTTTGTTCATTATACTCCAATGTTCGTCCATTATAATAGGCTCTCCTCCAGCCCAATATATTTGCTCTATATGTTCTAACATTGGTTCAAATTCTTCCATAAAGTTATCTACATCATTACGGATTTGTATTACTTGTTCTGTGGGTGTAATATTCCATTCACTCTTTACAGCATCTTGGAACCAATTACTACTAAGTTCTGGTCCGCAGTATCTACAACGTAAGTTACATACATTACTGAATCTAAAGTCTAAGTATACAATATGTAAATCATCTAAACTTCCGTCTTTATTTGTTTTTGCTACTTTATCCCAATGTGGTTCTAACCAGTCTCGGTTACTTCTAACTCTCAAACTATCATGTCCTTTATCTTCTTTTTCGTAGCAACGTACACATTGTTTACATTTTTTACCTTCTAACATTTTAAGACGAACTTCTTTCATCTTATCGCTATTCCAAACTTCTTTTAAACTATTTTCTCTTAAATCACCTATGTGTTCTTCCCAAGGAGAATCACAACATAGCATAGTTTTACCATTAGGCCAAGGGTGCATATGAATCCAAGGTAGAACGCACATTACATCAGAGTCTTTAAAGTCGTCATACTTCATACTAAAAACTCTCTTATTACTTGCTTGTTTTCTTCATGTAGTCCTTCACTTACTCTGTTTAAATGTTCTTGATTCTGAAGAAATCTATTTTTATTATTTTCTAAAAATTCACACCAATAGCCTAAATCTTTTTTACATACTTTTTCTAATTGTTCTATAATTAAATCTATTCTTTTAAGTATATCGTCTTCTTTATCATAAGAATGATCTATAACATCATCAAACAAATCAAAATCCATTTTCCTTAATTTGTCTACCATACCAGGTGTTGCTAATATTAGCGGTATCTGATTCATAGCAAATGCTTTTGTAGTTTTTTCTGTAGCCATCATTCTATCGCTATTTACTGTATGGAATCTTCCTGTAATTCTTGAAGTATCTGAATTTACTGTATAACTTGCAGGGTTATGTCCTATTACTCCTTCTAATACAACATTAAAAATATTATCACATATATGTGGCAATAAATCGTGTTGTTGTTCCGGCGTATCTCCTAATGTTAGAGGGAAATGATTATGTAAATGTTTTGGTATTAAGTCCCATAAAGGTTTATCCTTATCCCAAAAATCTGGACTTAGTTCATAATCTGCCCAACCACAGGAATAACTACCTTTATTTTTTAATAGATTATTTTCTAATAACTTACATGTAAATTGTATTCTTTCCTTTCTTGAAAAACGTGCTAAACTTATAAAATGATTTCTTCTTATATTATTAAATTGTATATATTCATGCTTTTTATTTTTACTGGCGTATGTATCAAACCAAGTGGAAGAGGTTAAATGCCGTACAGTTGTATCAGGTTCAATATTTAAATATCCTTGTATAGCATTATCTAATCCTGCATCTATTAAAAGTATTTTTTTAAATCCTGCTTTAGATAAAATTGAAACACTAACTTCCCAAAACTTTCTATGTAAAGATTCTTGTGTATAGGAAAGTATAATATTGTCTAAATTCAAATGTTTAGTTTTTTCTATGGCTTCCATTGTAAAGAAAACTAATTCTGTTTCTGTTACAGTTTGATAATCAAAAATAATATAATTATTATTGCTAGGCAAATCTTTTTGAAGTCTATCAAAATATCCTGAATGTTGCTCTTTGCAAATTGATGTAGCACCATTAGTTAGAGTGTTTAATACTAATTTCATATTAAAACTCGTGTTTGATTCCATGTTTGTTTAACATTTCAACTAATTCAGGGAATACTTCTCTCCATCCATCTTCGTGTTTTCGTATTTTATCTAGCTCGTCATTGTACCGACAAAAGTGTTCCCACTTAACTTCGTCCCAATCATCGTCATTATACATGCTCAACAATGTTCCGAGCTCGTGTCTGTTACCCATCGTTTTTCTAAACTTGGCATGGGCCTCGTGCCTCACAGCAGGAGGTAATATCCCTGGCGATAAGTAATCAGGGTCATAAACAAAGTTCATATCAACTGGACATGGTGCCCAATTTAAAAACTCGTCTAAATAGATATAACTATATGCACTTACTGTTTGTGTTATTCTTACAGTAAGTTCAGGAACATCCATTACTTTTTTTAAATTGCTCTCTACATCTGACCATTCTGTAGGGAACCTTATATATTTATTTCTGTGATCAAGGTCGTCTATACTTGGACATACTCTTGCTTCTTTAAATTCTTTCCATAGTGGGATTGCTTTATCTGGTACTTGCGTCATGTTTATATTATACCATAATATAATATTTTTACTACGCCCACTTTCTACAAGCATTTCTAAAAACTTCCAATGTGCTTTTATTAATGTAGGTTCTCCACCATTAATATAAAGTACTTCCATATTAGGAGCACACTTAAATAGATCTTCATAAAAGTTTTCGTCCTCTGGCCATTGGAAGTCATGTTTATGATCTAACCAACTGTATCCGTCATTTACGAACTCCAAGGAGTCAACAATCTTTTTATAATCCGCGACCCACCTTGAACTACTTGCTGGATTACAAGTACGACAGCGGACATTACAAACGTTACCAAGACGAAGTTCAACAAAGCGAAGATCCATAGGTATGCTACCGTCCTCACTTGTAAGTCTGGATGCATAATCGGGGTTAAAGTCCTTATATACCGTGGACTCATGTACTCTTTTGCTCTTAATTCCCTTTCTTTCTTCATCGTAGCATCTTTTACATGCTTTAGGCTCCAAATCATTTAACATCTCCTTTCTAATTTCTTTAAAATAATCACTATTCATATGTGTATTAATATCGTGATCATTAAGATTATAAAACTTGTCACCTTCTTTTGTATAATCTCTTGCTCTATTTTTTCCTGCAGTCATATCTGATATACAACAGGGAGTAACACCACCATGTGGATGTGTACCTAAATGTAGCCAGGGCAACGGGCAAAAGGTATCGTTTTCTATACTCATATTCTGTTTATTGTTCCGTATTTAGGATCTGCTTTTGCTTTCTCTAAATGCTTACTATAGAAGAAATCATATTTTACTATTTCCCATAACTCTGGAAATGCTGTCCTAAAATCTTCATCTCTATAATTATCACCTGCTGTAACTTGTTGTTTAAATAATTTCCATCTTAAATTAATTTCGTTCTCTATAGTATCATCAGGTCCTGTACCATAAGGTGCTATACACTCTTCTCTAGGTGTAGTTGCATGTGCGATAAGTCCCTTCATTTCTTGTTGTAAGTGTTCTGATTTAAATAATCCACGACGCAAACCGTCTACTAAAGGCTTGACTATTGCTTCCTTCATTTCGTTAGGAAACACATTAGGATTATACCAACTAGGTAAGTTTGCTATATTATGGAATACATGAAAATTAGGCCAACGTTTTTGGAATATATCATGAAATTCTGCAAGATACATAATATTAAGTGCTGTAACTGTACAAGTTATTCCTGTAAAAACCACACCCATTTCTTGTAAATTATATATGTAATCTAAGTTTTCTTCAACTTCGTTCCAGTCAGCACCAAAACGTAAGTAGTCAAATCTATTACCTACTGCGGCATCAACACTTATATTAAAGGATACGGATTTAAATTGATCTATTATTCTACCTAAAAATTCGCTTTTACCCATTGTACCATTAGTACTAAAACTTAAAGAAACTCTTGGAGCAATACCATCGTCTATTAATTTATTTGCAAACACTTTGAACTCTTTCATATACAAAGGCTCGCCACCCATTATTTCTAAGTTTACTATATGTGGTAACCAGTCGTCTAATAATGTCCAGAACTTAGAATTCTCTAAGTCACTCATTGGTACACTTACTATTTCTTTATGGTATGGAAGTCCTCTGCTATCTGCTTCTTTAACCCATTTACTACTGTAGTTTGGATTACAACTTCTGCATTTTAAATTACATGTAGTACTTAAAATAAGTTGCATGTCTTGAGGCATATCAGGTTCTTTAGAATAATCTATAGGATCAAATCTCCATTCAGCATATTCATTATAAATTTCTCTTTTAGATTTTTTACCGTTCTTTTCTTCTCGCCAACACGGTTCACAATTATCCGGAAATTTTCCGTCTCTAATTTCTTGCCTAATATTTTTATAGTAATTACTGTGGAATATGTCTCTAACAGATGTAGAACCTAATGTAAAATCATTACCGTCATCATCTTTAACTCGTTCCTTTGCTATACAACATGTCCTAACATGTCCCAAAGGTTCGTTACTTATGTGACTCCATAATAGACTACAATATCTAGGTTCTGTCATTTATTTACTCCGAGTGTTTCCGTAATGTAACACTTCTACACCTTCTATATCCGGTGTTTTTCTCCATGGGTCTAATACTATACTACCTGGTGCAAAATTTAATTCTGTGCCGTTTCCTGTTGCTACTGTTAAAGCAGTATCACAATCTGTAACACTATGTTCACCATTGTACCAACCTGGTACAGTATCTAATTGGTCACCGTATGTAATACCTGGATTATGTGCAAGTAAATATACAGCAGGATTATCTAATATATCCTGTGGAGGTATATCACCTGTTTTCTCATCATAGTAATGTAGTTCAAATCCACCTGTTTCTATATAATGTCCAACTAACATACTTGCAGATCCTGATTCATATTCAACTAAAGGCTTATATGCTTTACCCACAATAATTACAGGCATACTAGGTATAGTTGTACGTGATGTAGGATGCCAATCACCTGCTAAATCCATTAAATGTTTAGCCATATTTTCTGCTTGTTTTTCTCTGCTTAACATTACTGCATCAAATAAATCATATCCTAGATCAAGTTTTTCTGCCATGTAACGTAGAGCAATATTATCACGAGGATGACAAGCACCTCCGTCACCCATACCTGGTTTCATATAACCTGGTCCCATAATACGTCTATCGCTTGTTGCTAATGCATCACACACTACTTCCGCATTTATGTTACCTGATTTTTCTGCAACGTCTTGTATCATATTTACCAGACTAACCTTCGCACTAATAAATGTGTTATAGAATACTTTAATACATTCTGTTTCGTCCCACGTTCCTATAATATAACGAGGTTGGTTTTGCATAATTGTTTTGTAGAAGTCTACAAGTTCCAATGCGTCACCTGTTTCACTTCCATCTTCTGTTCCAATCATTACCATTTCTGGATTAACCATATCCCACTTTACTGTACCCATAGCAATAAGATATGGATTGTAAACGAATCTGGCATTTGGAATTAAATCAATAAATTCTCTCCTGGTTGTACCTGGAAGAACTGTTGATATAAGGACTACTAATTGATCTTTTGTTGCTACCGCATTTACTTCACTTAGTACTTGCCTGACTAAACTATAGTCAAAGTCCTTGTTTGGTAAATGGCTGGTAGGTGCTTTTCCATCATATTGTGGGTCATGCGGTGTAGGTACAGCAACAAAAACTATATCTTGTCCTATTACTGCTCCTTCCAACGTGTCGCTCATTGTAAAGTTTTCAGGCTTTACAGGATTAACATCATAACCAACAACATCATGTACTTCAGCGACCATTTCGGCACAGGCTTGTCCTAACTTGCCTACACCGATAAATCCGACTGAGGCCATCTTTATCTCCTGTGTTGTATGTAGTATTAACTACAGTTATATTTATCAGGTTTTTATATTGTAATTCTTATCTTTGGTTATGCTTACGATCAACTCTAGTCCACCAGTCATACAGTTCTGAATCTAGTTTATAAACATCTTCAATTGTATATTTTTGATCTGGTCTCATTTCAGCAATTCTTTGTTGCCAGCCTCTACCATGGAAAAAATTGTCTTCATGTTCTTCCGGCCACTGTTCCTGAAATGTTGGAACTGTAAGCATATTTTCTAATTCTCTTATTAATGTTTCTTGTTTATGTGTTGCACGAGGACGTATATAGTCTAAGTTCTCATGTATTATTCTATCTAATATATGTCTAGGCCATGCCATAGGACTAAAAACAATATCACTGTGAAAGGCAAACATCCTTTTTGTTTCTATTTTAACATCTAGTTCTATTGCATAGTCAAAAAAGTTCTTTAGATCTAACATACCAGGGCCTGTGAGCGTAAGATCCATTAACATCTTGTCATTGCCTCCCGGTAATGCTACACCTTCTCTAAAGTTTTTATCCCATTGCTCCCAATTTAATCCTGTACGAATGAATTCTCCTATCCAACCTGTGCCATCTATACTTGCACACATTGTCCAATCTTTTGCTTGTGGTAACCAGTCATATAAGTAATGTTTACCTAATCTTACACGACTTAAATTACTGTTGTAACGTAAGTGTACAAGTTTTAGTGTATCATCTTGTGCTAGTCTATCCATTGCTCGCCAATGTATGTCATACATTAAGGGTTCACCACCTACCCAATACAATTCCTCAACTGTACCCGAACAAATGTATTCCCAAAACTCTTCTTCTACAACTTCTTTTTGGAATTTGTCTATTATCTTTTTATTCTCTGGAACCATGAACGGCTGGTTTTCAGGCGACCATTGATTATGCTTTCTCTTTTCTGATTCCCATGCTGAACTAAGCGGTTCACCACACATACGGCATTTAAAATTGCATAAATTACTAACCCTATAATCAAAAGATATAGGTTCCATTGTAGTGTATCCATTTTCGTCTGTCTCCTCGAAACATTTATCGATTTTATCCTCAAATAAGTAACCTGTAAACCATTGTCTATATGTACTTTGACTTAGTACACTATCATTGCAAACATTACATTGAGATATTTCTTCACCTGCCATAAGTTTCTTTCTTATGTCCATCATGTAAGGAGAGTTCCAATGTTCTTTTAATGTAACTGGTTTGTAGTCTGCCATTGTTCCTACTGGCCTAAACATGCCTGTACTTTCATCGTTACTGGCATCTATATATTGCTTCTGCATCATATGATCTTCACGAGAAGCACAGCACATACGCCTCTCACTTTGAGGTGAAATGTATGTGTGGGTCCAAGGTGCTGTACAGAAAACTTTATTCTCTGAGTCTGGGTGCATAGCACCGTGTTCCCATTTAGGTTTTATTTTACTCATATTATTTTCTAGGATCTAATAAAATATCTCTATCTATATCCTTTGTTATAACCCATTCTTTAATATCTTCTTCGGTTGTATCACACCAGTTGCAGGGTTCTCCCCTTAGAGTTGCTGTAAGTCCTCGCTCTTTACACATGTGTTCCCAAAATTTAACTTTTATTTTATCCATTTGCAATTTCTAATTGATTCATATTAACAAAAAAATCATAAAACTTTTTAGGAGTTAATACAGCAGTATTAAATTCTTCTTCCTCGCCTAAAAACTTTTCTATAAAATTAACATTTTTAAATACTACAGCACAGTCAGGAAATATATCTTCACACCTTGCCTCATATCCAACGTTACATTTTTTAGTTTTTAATTGTTCTATTTTATCTAAATTTAATTCTTCTATTGTAGGAGGAAACTTTTTTGTTGTATGATATAAGGAGAACTTTTCTCTATGTGTTAAATTTTTATAATATTTTTGTATAATAGTATCTACTAATTCTTCATTATGGCCAGGACAAATAAATTCGCTAAAGTTTTCTGCACAAAAACGTAATGTTTCCTCATCATCAGAAGAATCAAAATGTGCTTTTACAACGTCTGCATCTGTGTTTTCTTTTACCCATGCACCTGCTTCAGAATCTGTAATGCTCCATATAACTGGAATACCTATTTGTTCTGTAAGTTTATTAAATTTCCTTACAGTAAGTTCATCTAGTTCACTGCGTTTAGCAACATCGATATAAGGCAAACTTCCCCATTTACTATTAATACTTACATATTTTTTATGTTCCGGTATGTTTAGATGAGGTGTAGATTTAGACATTACTAGAGCATCAGCATTACATTGTGCCGCGGCTATTATTCTAGCCTCTATTTGTGCCCAGTCATTTTCATGTCCTATGCTAATATTAGCATATAATTTAATCATTTGCTCCTCCAAGTCCGTCTGTTTCGGTGTCCCAGCCTATACTGCTTCCTGCACCTGGTTTTGGTTTGTAGTCAGGTTCGAATTCAAATAAATCACCGTCATCATAATCTTCATCGCTTTCGCCTGTTTTACGTCCACGCATTTTCATCTCTACAACTTTAACTTCACCATCTTCTGTAACAATACGTTTTGCATATAAACTTCCTGTAACTCCATGTGTTTTAGGTGCCTGTATATCTTCTTCATCGTTTCCTAAAGGAATAATTTTTATACCGTCATAAAATTCTGCTAATCTTGGAAATGTTTCTTTAAAATTAAATCCACGTCTTGCATCATATTGCTCATAAAATATTTTAAAATCATGTTCTAACAATTCTTTATCCGCAGTATTTCTATGTGGTGTTTTAACAACATCTAAATATTCTATTAGGCGTGTTAATTGATCTTGTTCCCAAGGTTGTACTAGTAATAGTCCGTCTTTATCCTTTTCCTCTGCTTCTCTAACACCCTCTAACCATGCACTTATCTCATCATGGTATAGTTTACGCAAGTTATCCGGTAATGTTAAGGGCGATTGGAAACTAGGGAAACGTAAAATGTTACAGGTAAATCCAGGACGATTGTGACCGTATTTACGTTTCATTCCTAGCATCCAATCTAAAAATTCCACTATAGTATCTAAACATAGTGCATTGATTGTCATCATCATATGTAGTCCTTCTATATTTGCTTCACTACATATTCTTTCAAAGTTTTGTGTCCAGGTATCCCACTCTAAACCATCTCTAATATATTCAAGTTGAGGACCAAATGCCTCGCCACTAGAATATAAATGAAACTTATTAATGTTTTGCGTACCTGCAATAAGTTTATCTAATAATGGTTTCTTTGCCATTAAGTTACTGTTAATAGCAAATCTCATATTTTGTGCATTAGGTTCATCGGTTGTTTCAAACCAATCAAATAGTTGATAGATGTCAGGTGTCATAAGTGGCTCACCGCCTGTAACTCTAATCTCTTCTAAATCTTTACTAAGTTCAGGCCACCATCTCCAGAAAGCATCTACATAAGGATTATCTTGTCCATCATCAAAAGGTTCGGCGTAGGGGGCATCATCTATAAAGTGTCCACGTGCATCGCTTTTAACTCCTTGGTAACCACCGTTAGTTCTAATGTCTTTTACCCATGTGCTACTAAAAGCAGGATTACAATAACTACATGCTAGTTGGCAAGTTCTATTAAATGCAATCTCTAATGTTTTTAAATTTACATCAAACTTTGGATCTAATGTTGCCGCAGTTTCTAAATCTTCATCTTCATATATAACAGTTTTGTACACTCTATCTGATACAGGCTCATTACCGTCTGAGTCTTTTTCCATGTCTTCAATTTTCCAACAGTACTCACACTCTTTTGGACGGTCACCTTTTTGCATCATATCACGCATTTTCTTTTTATGTCGTGTATTATGAATTGCACTAGGATTAGTTTTAATTTCCTCTAAATCAATTTGATGTGCAGGTGGATGGTGACAACTTGTAGTACCACCGTGTCCTAACCATATGGTAGCATTGTACCACTTAGCACCACAAAAAGAATCACTTACAGGATCTATCATCCTTGCTTTATATTCTCTGTGACTTTCGCCTTGCTTTCTTCCCATATTATTTCTCCGAGGTCGCCATAGGCTCGCCTGTATACCAACGTATTACTGTATTAGTTCTAAAACTTCTCCATGCATTTTTATCTAAACACCATACAGCAAAATGGTCGTTATCTATCATTTGATTCATAGAAACAGGTACCTTATTACCACTTAGTTCATTGTTTAATGTACAGGGCATTACTCTTATTTCTTCACTATCTATTTTTTGAAATTCTACTGTTACTAAGCCTTTTTTTGCTTCTTTTAAAAATTCTGCTACTTTATTCATTATGTTAGAGCCTCTGCCTCCTTGCAAATTTCCCACCAATCTTCCATTTCAGGAAATGTGGATAAAAAATTTGTATCTCTTCTTTCGTCGTGTTGATTAAAAAACTTATAGAAGTTAGCTCTTGCTTTAGTTAGTTCGTCTTTGTCCATACCTATTCCTGCTTTCATCCATTCTAGGTTTCTACGTACTTTATCTATCTCAAAATCTTTAAATCCTCTATAGTCTATATTTACTTCGTCTGCTTCATTTAGTTCCATAAATGCTATTGCTTCTTCTAAATAACTTTGATAGTATTCAGGCATTATTTGTATGCATTGCCAAAGTGGTGCTCTTAATAATGGAATATCGAACCATATACGTTGTTTAGGTTTTACTTCATAATCATCATGTTTATGATCACCATTGTCAGGTATAGGAATATATTTTGTTCCTTGCCTGTCTTTTGCATATTCATCTCTTAGATCTAAAATCCATTGTAAATAATCTTTTAAACTTGTTAAACTTAAAACATTAAATGTATTAATAAATGTTATTGTACTATTATCTGTCTCATTTAAAATACGTTTAACATTTTTTTGAAGCACTGGAAAATCCAAACCACTACGCATATATTCTGCTTGTACACCGTAACCATCTACACTTACAAATGTGGCAAAGTTCTTACATGCTGGTGCTACATACCAGTTGTTCC
>Ga0315321_10003550_pt1 | contig 12119 bp, 9 predicted proteins | sample M180m21515metaG_FD_203464 | JGI IMG/M metagenome (GOLD analysis project Ga0315321, IMG submission 203464) | Ammonia-oxidizing marine archaeal communities from Monterey Bay, California, United States - M1 80m 21515 | ecosystem: Environmental > Aquatic > Marine > Intertidal zone | place: USA... | reverse complement strand
GCCCCTCCGACTATTGCTCGGGCAATTGCCACTCGTTGTCGCTCACCGACGGAAAGCTCATCCGGTCGAGCATGGAGACGCTTGCCCAAACCAACTCGCACAAGGACTTCGGTGGATCGCTCCAAGGCGTTGGACCGCTTGCGGGCTCCAAAGCGCAATCCGATGGCGACGTTCTCCAACGCGGTGAAAGGAGCGAGGAGGTGAAAACTCTGAAAGACCATCCCGCAGTGAGTACCGCGATGTCGATCGAGCTTGGCGGCACTGAGGCTGCTTAGGTTGACTCCAGCCACCCGGACCTCCCCCTCGTCGGCCCGGCGCAAGCCCGCAACGAGGTTAAGCAAGGTGCTCTTCCCGCAACCACTTGGGCCTGTGAGGGCGACCGCTTCTCCGACCGCTACCTCGAAGGAAGGAAGATGAAATTGGACGGAGGAAGTATGATCTGCGCTCCCAAGACGCAGGGATACATCCTTTAGCCGAATCATTTTTTAAGCTATTCGCCGTGTTTGCGATGAACGTGAGGACGAAGAACGAAGGAACCCGTGGTTGCTCCTGCAAAGCTTAGTTCCACTTTGGCCGCAAAGTCCGCTCCCATTAGCCAAGATGCATCAGTACCGGTTTCGCCTGGAAAAATGAAATAATTAGTCGCCCCCTCAAAAATAGTAGATTCCCCGGACTCGTCCTCGTTGCGCTCCGTGTCACGCACGACTAGAGTCACCGTTTTGCTCTCAGCGGGAAAATCAAGAGTAAGCGTGGTATCCAACGGAAGTCGCCAAGGCTCCCCCTCGTACCCACCTTTTTTGAGCCAAACTTCGAGATCACCGGCATCGTCGTGAAGCTTAATCTCGATGGTGCCGGTCTGTTTACCCTCTCCATCGAAGGCTGGAAAAAGAAAGCCGCTGTTGGGGCCTTCGTTGGCATGAATATGAGGCATTCCGGCGGAATCGATCAATTTGGCTATCACGGGATGTAATCCGAGCACCAGATCAGCCAAGGTTGCATCGTCCAATTCCTCAGCCGCAAGACCGCTGACCAAATTGGATAGATCACCCAAGATCAGTTCGACCTGTTGAGGATCGGCGACGTTGGTTGGAATCGATTCTTTCGTCAAGGCTTTGCCCGCCAAAAGGAGATCAGCGAGTACTTCTCGGACGCCAGAAATATCCTCTACTCGGACGTAGCCATCGGCTCGGAAGGCAATGTCGTCAAAACGAGTGATCTCAGGCCAAGAAACCTGTTCCTGAACAGTTTCTAATTCAGCTCGTTCGCAAGAAACGACGATCGACGCGAAGGCAAGCAAGACAAAGAATAATTTATTGGGACTGGTAAAAGCAGACTTGTTGCAAATCATTTGCAATTGAATTTGCGCTTATGCAGCTAAGCGTCAAATATATTAGCCCGAGTCAATTTTGTATTTCCAAGCAAACCAAAAAATTAACGGAAGTGAGGAATTACGAACTCATTTCCGAGAATATAAATAAAGGAAATGCCACATAATCGAATCGATTGAAAACTTCATATATCCAAAATTTTCTCAACTCATTCCACAATTAACACTTCACAATCGACGTCGTTTTTCTTAATGAGATATCCGTCACTTCTTCCAAAATCCAAACATATGAAACAACTATCACGCACTCTTCTCTTCACCGTACTTACTGCCTTTGCCTTTTCGTCTCTGGCCTTTGCCGCGAACAAGAAAGTCGTCTTCCTTGCCGACAAGGGAAAAAACTCCAAGACCCATGCCCATGAAAGCGGCAACGAGCTTCTCGCCAACGCTCTCGAAAAGAGCAAACTCGGTTTCGAAACCTCCCTCCACAAAGGCTGGCCTTCCGACCCCAAAGCCTTCGACGGAGCCGACTGCGTGGTCATTTTCTGCAATGGCGGAAAAGGACACTTGGTCATGAAGCACCTTGACCAGTTCGAAAAGCTCATCGATGCCGGTGTCGGATTCGTTTTTATGCACTACGGTGTAGAGGTGCCCATTGGACGCTCCGGTGACCTCATGCTCGAAGCCATGGGTGGTTACTTTGAGACTCATTGGTCGGTCAACCCCCACTGGACTGCCGAGGTCAAATCGCTCCCCAAGCACCCCATTACACGCGGAGTCAAGCCATTCACCCAAAAAGACGAGTGGTACTACCACATGCGCTTTCAACCTGACATGAAGGGAGTTACTCCTATTATCTCGGCTCATCCTCCGAAAAGCACCATGGATCGCAAAGACGGTCCTCACTCCAACAATCCCCATGTCCGAAAGTCCATGGCAGCCGGAGAAATTCAGCACATTGGCTGGGCCTATGAGCGTCCCGACGGAAAGAGCCGCGGGTTCGGAACCACCGGCGGGCACTACCATGAAACTTGGGGAAGCCACGATTGGCGCACCTTGATCCTCAATGCAATCGCATGGACTTCCGGAGTCGAAGTTCCCAAGAAGGGCGTTCCATCGAAAGCGGTAGCGATCAAGTAGGTTCACCCCTCATTGACCAATCAATTTTTCGAGGGCTTGTTTTTGAGTTCTTGAAATCCATCCAACCAAAGAAGATCATGATCAAACCCTTACTTGCTATCCTTGGCGCATTCCTGCTCCAACTGTCCTTTGCTCCTTCCCTATCATTCGCCGACGACCACAAGGGTTCAGGCAAGATCAAGGTTCTACTAGTGGACGGACAGAACAACCACGATTGGAAAAGGTGCTCACCGGTCATGATGGAAACCCTCAAGGCAACCGGTCGTTTCACCATCGAGGTGGCCACGGTGTCCAAAGGCGAAGTAGCCGGTTTCAATCCGAACTTCAAGAAGTACGACGTGATTCTTTCCAATTACAACGGAGCCTCCTGGACGAAGGAAACCGAGAAATCCTTTGTCCAGTACATAAGGGCCGGAGGAAACCTCGTGGTGGTTCATGCCGCCGACAATTCCTTCCCCAAATGGAAAGAGTTCAATGAAATGATCGGTCTCGGAGGTTGGGGAGGACGCAACGAGAAGGATGGACCCTACGTCTACTGGAAAGACGGGAAGATCGTACGGGATGATTCCAAGGGCCGAGGTGGTTCCCACGGCAGACCATGGGAATACAAGGTGGTCGTCCGCAAAAAGGAGCACCCTATAACCAAAGGCTTGCCGACGGAGTTTCTGCAGGTAAAGGAAGAACTCTACGACCGCATGCGTGGTCCGGCCAAAAACATGGAAGTCCTCGCCACCGCATTCGCCAAAGGGGGATCCGAGAGGCACGAACCCGTTTTGATGACCATCACTTATGGCAAGGGTCGAATCTTTCACACAGTCATGGGACACAGCCACACTTCAATGGGAGGCGTGGCCTTTCAGGAAACGCTTATCCGCGGAACGGAATGGGCCGCTACCGGAAAAGTTACGTTTCCTCCCGTGACGGCAAAAGTATTACCTGTGGATCGTGCGGCTTATCGTGACGTCAAGGACATCAAACCCCTGAACTGAAGACAAATCCGCTGATCGAAAGATGGCCCGGCAGCCAAAGCCGGGCTCTTTTCTTTAGGTTGATCGATTTCGATTTTCTCGGTTCGTCTCTTTGGACAAAATGAGTGAATGACCCCTTCTAATAACTCCAAACCATGACGAAACTTTCAAGTGTACTGCAGCTAGGCGGCTTTCTCGCATTGTGCCTAGTTGCTCCGGCCTTCGCTGATTTAAACGATTGGACGGAGCGCTCACATCAAGCCTTTGGGCTGGCCGACAAAGGCCATGATCTTACGACGGAGAGCAAGGTTGATGGAACCCGGATCATTCGCACGACGGGTTCCGACCCTTACCTCGGCACGGTGGGCCTAGCGGAAAAGATCGATCCCTTTACCGCCTATCGGGTCATGTTCCAGTACCGCAGCTCGATCGATCTCAAGAATTTCCAGGTACTCTACCAGACCCCCAAGGGGTTGAGGCACTTCAATCAAGAGATGCCCTCCTCGGCGGACTGGCGTTGGCACTCCTTCGAGCTCGCAAAAGGCGAAGGTGGACTGAGGGAGCGGGTTGAATGGCTGCGTTTTGACTTCGGCGAAGAAGCCGGGCGGAAGTATCTTCTCAGGGATATGCGCTTGATTAAGGCGATGCCCGAATTCGACCTCGATTCGCTTGACCACCTTCCTTTTTCACTCAAGGAAAAAGGGCACCAGGCAACCGTGAAAGCTCTTGCCAAGGGCGGATGGTCGATCTCGACCCTAGGCGACGATCCGTTCGTCATGACCACGGGGTTTGCGGAGGCCCATCAACCGGACACACCATACGTTCTGGCCTTCGAATATCAGGCTCCCCCCAAATCGAATCCGCTCGTTGTATACTTCCTCACCGAATCAGGCGTTCGGAATCAAACCCTGGACACTTCTCCTTCGGCTCAATGGAAATGGCACCTGCACGATTTCACAGTCGATGGGCAAGGATTGGAAGAGCGATTGAAGTGGGTGCGGATCGACTTTGGAACCGACCCCGATCTGACCTATCGCATTCGAAATTGTCGGCTGATCCCGGCAACCCGTGAATTACGCCAGCGGGTCAAGCTAGGCCAAAACTTCGATCAACTTTCCCGCTTCGGCATTAGTTTGGAAAAGGTCAAACCGCAGCAGGCAGCAATTGAGACGGTAAGAAACCTGGACAATCACGGGGTCGCGGTAACGCTCAGCGCTTACCGCCATTTGGATCTCGATGCCGAAACCAAACGGCTGGCCAACGAGCCTTCCGCCAGTCCTCCCGTTCCCTTGGGTCCCCGGATCGTAGCCGGGGAAGGCGAACACACGGACAACCATACCATAGTTCGAATTCTTTCGCCCTATCAGGTTTGCGAGACTCAATTTCTCGCGTACCCTCCCGAAATTCGAGGAGGCGTCGGCGTAGAGACGGGAGTCGACGGAAAAGGAGAGACTTTCATCCTCTCCTACCCTCTTCTTTCCGCACGGGCTCGCGAAATACGCCTATTTACTCCAAGTGGTGGATCCAAAGGGACCATCGAGGGACCGAAGGAATTAGTGCCGCCCTACGTTGTCTCCGTGGGCGACTATAGCCCCGAACTGAAAGGAGAAGAGATTACCATCACCTCACGGTATGCATCGACCTCCCAGCCTTCGGTCTACCTTTTATCGCTTACCGGCAAAGTGTTGAAAGTCTTTCAGGTTCCAGGCAAAAACAAGGAAAATTACCAACGCGAATTCAAGCTTTTCACCAAGACAGGGGGGAAAGTGGATCAGCTTTTCGTACAAAACCTCACGGCCAAGCGGGCTTTCAGACTCCTGCCCCAAGAAGAGACAACTCCGGTAGACTTTCATGCCTCAGCTATCGGGTCACGCCTCTTCGACACCGCCTATTCCGACCGCGACTTCAACCTCGGAGGACCGCAACGGTTGGTCTCCACCTTGTATCCTTGGAAGAACGAAAGCTTGTTGCAACAGCCTCTCGATGCCGGACGGATGGAAAACGTTTTCTGGTTCGATCCTCAGGAAGTCCACAATGACAGCTGGGCCACTTGGGGTGAATTCAAAGACGGTCGTTACGTAAAAAACAGCCTCTACAACTTTCTCGGTGCCGCTCAGTACTGGTCTCCACTCGTTCAGGCAGGAAAGATAGAAGACCGAAGTTACGAGGAATGGATTGAGGGAATCGACTGGAACCGTAGGGCGTTCGGAGGTAAACACCGCAAGTCGACTGAGGACTATGCAAAAGGAAGTCCAACCGTTTGGAATGCCTGCTTCACTCATCGTTGGAGCATTGGGGCTTCCAAAGCCCTGACCAAACAACTTGATCCAGCGACCTCCCTCCCCCTCTATCTACTTTTGGACCGCAAGAACGAACCCACCGGCGGCGGTTATTTCAAAAAGCGACTCTTCGACTACGGCACGCAGAACTTCGAACAGGAATCAATCGATCGATATTACACCTATGCTCAACGTGCCTTGTATAGGAAACTTGCTCCTCATTACCGGTCAAATCCGGAAATGACGGTTGCTGTGGAACCGAACCACGAAAACGAGATCGTTTCCGGACGCAATTCAGTTGGCGATTACAACCCGAAGAGCTTGGAGGGTTTCTACAAATATCTCCTCACGCTTTACGAGGATCTCGACACGATCAACGAGAAAATGGGAACAAGTTTTGACAAAAATTTCTTCGATGCTCCCCGCGGATTGTTGCGAGGCGATTGGGATCGCTACGATATGGACAACCGCTATTTCCGAGAGTGGGTCGAATACAACCGGATCCAAATTTACCGGCGAGTGGGTTCCAGTTATCGGGAAGCACTCCTCGCAGGGTTTCCGCCCGAACTAATCAAGAGTCATCAGATTCCCGACTCATACGTCTTTGGCTCGATCGTGGGTATATCCGAACGCGACGTTCGAATCTCCCCCATCGACTGGCTTCTAACCACAGGGGCGGGCTTTGGGTTCTCCCGCTACGGAACCTACTACGACCGCAAGCACAACATAGGTCAGGGAGCGCACAGCTCGGGGTATGACGGAATGTTGGTCGGCGAGTATGCCTCGCTCAACCCCAGCGAGGAAAAAGCTCTTGATCAGTTGCTCTATCTTCGAGACCGAGGCATTTCGGCCCTTCACGTCATGTGGTGGCCCGAGGATCTGGACAAAGGCTTCAACGCCGCCCAAGCGGCTGCTTTGCGTCGAATGATCACCGAGCATGACGAACCAAAACCGGGACTCGCAGGAGGTATCTCTCAAGTCAGGGCTTGGCGGGGAGGAAAAGAACCTTTCGAAATCGCAAGCCTCGGAACCGGTCCCGAACACACTGGGTTGCTCAAAAGCCTACGCAAGGACGGATCCTTCGAAGGTTCCGTCTACGTGGTTCCCTTTCACGCCCATGTCGCAATCGAAACCTTGAGTTCAAAACCCTCCTTGGCGATTGGCCCCAAACCCGTACAATTGGCGATGGCTCAAGACTTGCGCCAAGGAGCGGTTTTGGAAACGACCTTTCGAATAGGAAAAAGGCAAAACCCGGGTTCGCTTTCACTGAATCTGCTCCACGACGGGGTGGCCTTGAAGGATGCGGAAGTCTTGCTCGATCAAATCCGAGAAGGACAAGAAGTTCGCGTAATCCACAAAATCCCTCTTGTCCTGGACAAGCTTTCCCTAGAGCTCGCCACGACTTTGGGAGAAGGAACGGTCGAAGAACTGAAAGTGGTTCGACACCAAGATCAGGCGATCAACCTCACATGCGGAATCATGGAAGGTCGACGGCACCAGGGCGGGGTGACATTCGCACTCTTGCCTGACTCTCCTTGAGATCCAAGGGAAGGAAGTCTTCCTAGAGAGACTTGACCTTGATGTTTTTTACCAGAACAATGCTTCCGGGGTCATGGGCTTGAAGTCCGATGGTTCCGGTTGAAAGCTTCCTCTTTCCTTTGACGTCCTTGCCCTCCTCGTAAACCACTACGGTCTTGCCGCCCACTTTGGTTTCGACTCGGTTGCCCTTCACGATGATTTCATAATGAAACCATTCGTTGTCCTTGGCCGGAGCCTTTAAATTCTTCTTTACGATGTACACGCTCCCCGTCTTCACAGGATCTTTTTGGGTCTGATTGATCTGAGCCTCATGTCCGACTGGCCATCCCTTGTCCTGGTATTTGGTATGGAAAAAGATTCCTCCGTTTGACCCCGGTTTGGTCATCACGTCGGCCTTGAAGTGAAAATCCTTCATGTCCTTGCCCTTGCCCGTGTAATACACCATGGAGGGCTTGCCGTGACACTTGATCGAACCGTCCTTGACCGAGATACTGTCCGGATTCCACTTGTCGACTTTCCAATCGGTCAGGTCCTTGCCGTTGAACAAAAGTTTCCAACCATCCGCGTTTTCGGATTTGGACAATGCGTTATCGCCAGCCGATACCACGGTGGCAAAAGATAAAAGGGCGAGGAGAACGGTAGGGACTGATTTTTTCATCCGAAACGGATATTCCAACTATCGAAGAAAAGCAACCGCCCTCTTTACGTTCTTCTTCGGGATTTGAATGAAAGTAACTCGGCTTACTTTTTTAACGGTAGAGCCAATCCTTTAACCGTTAAATTCCATCCATGTTTGGAGTACTAATAATGAAACATTCATGATCAATATTGGAATCGACCACGAAAAGCCAACCTAACCAATTCAGAGAAGAGCTTGTCTTTGTATCGATTGGAATCGACACATTTTTGAAAAAATATTTTCCTAACCACTCAAACTAAACCCAAACTATGAAAAAACATCCTTCGAACAGGCGAGAATTTCTTCGTGTCATAGGCGGAACCGGGGTTGTCTCCCTGACTGCTCCTAATTACCTAATGGGAGCAAAACCCAGCGCCGGTCTAAGCCGTTCGGGCGTATTGCTCGAAGCTTCCTCTTTTGCCGACGTAGGAGGTTGGAAAATCGATACCCAGCATTATTTGCAAATGGGGGGGAATTATCTTTTGGCGCACGGTATGGGCAAACCGGTTGAGGATGCTCAAACCACCATCCAATTGCCATCATCCGGAAAATGGAACGTTTGGGTCAGGAACCGAGACTGGTGCAAAGGGGATTGGCAGTCCCCTGGTCGCTTTCAGGTGTTGGTCGAAGGCAAGCCCTTGAAAGTAACCATGGGCGAGGGTGAGGAATCTTGGCATTGGCAGTCCGCAGGTTCGGTTGAAGTTGCCAAAGCGGGGAAAATCAAGGTTTCTCTTCGCGACTTGACGGGGTTCGATGGACGTTGCGACGCAATTTTCTTCACTCAAGAATCCGCCCCGTCTTTGCCTTCCGATGATCTGAAAGAATTGTCTGACTGGAAAGATGAACTCAGCGGACGCGCCGATGAAAAAATTGAAGAGTTATCCTTCGATCTCGTAATTGTCGGAGGGGGGATGTCCGGTTGCGGCGCCGCGCTCGCCGCCCGTTCTAAAGGATTAAACGTGGCTCTCATTCAAGATCGTCCTTTGTTTGGCGGAAATGCAAGTCAGGAGATACGCGTGCATACCTTGGGTATCCATGGGTACGGCACGGATATTCTTAATTCCATAGACACCGTTCATTACCCGAACGGGGATAAGAAGGCCAAACTGGATCAAGTTAAACGCGAAAAGACGATGGCTCAGTCCGGCGTTGATTTGTTTGCCCATCACACAGCTTGTGGAATCGAAAAACAGGGAGATAAAATTCTCAGTGTCGAAGCAAGAGAGGTAACGGGGGGTAGAATCAAAAGATTTCGTGCTCCTGTTTTCATTGATGCGACCGGAGACGGTTGGCTAGGGTATTGGGCGGGAGCCGATTACCGCTACGGTCGTGAAGCCGCCTCTCAGCATGATGAAGGATGGGCGAAGTATGGAGATCTATGGAGTCCCAAAGAAGCGGATAACCGCGTCATGGGCACAAGTGTTTTGTGGAACAGCGAGCGAACCACCCAAAAACAAGATTTCCCCAAGGTTCCATGGGCCATGCCGGTTTCCGGCAAACACTCTGCACACAAAGGCGAATGGTACTGGGAATATTCGGACAATGACTTAAACCAGATCGATGACGCGGAAGCCATTCGTGATCATATGCTGAGGGCCATTTTCGGATCCTTTTCCAATGCGAAGAAAAATCCAAAGTATGCCCCGAACAAATTGACTTGGGTTGCTTACGTCGGAGGTAAACGCGAGTCCCGTCGATTGATGGGAGATCATATATACGATATGCACGATGCCGTTAAACGACGTGAATTCCCCGATGCCGTCGTGGTAGAGAAAAGAGAAGTCGACGGGCATTACCAACGGAAATTGAAAGGTGCCAAGGAAGATTTTCTATCCACGGCGATGTTTCATAAAACGGGAGGATACTACTTCATCCCATTTCGCAGTTTTTATTCAAGAAATCTTTCCAATTTAATGATGGCCGGACGGTGCTTCAGTTGTACACACGTCGGACTCTGCGGCCCAAGAGTTATGAATACTTGCGGGCAAATGGGGATTGCCACCGGCTATGCCGCGGTCCTATGCAAAAAACACAACGCGTCTCCCAAAGAAGTGGGCCTGTCTCACATCAAGGAACTTAGGAAATTAATTGGTTTTGACTCGTCAAAACTCGTTAACAACCCAAGCAAGCGCGGACACTAGATTTCAGATGAGACACTTGGTCAATTTCGGCCTTTTGTTTAGCTTTACGGCTTTGGCCGTTACAGGTGGGTTGGCCTATTTCCAACCCTTTTCCCTTTCAGTCACGAATGTTCATATTATTGCAGGATTCGTTACTTTGGCTTTGGTGATACTGCATATCGTGGCTCGGGTGCCGTACTTCAAGAACCGTATGACCAAGGGCAAGCAAAGGATCTCCGCTCGTCTCCAGGTGGTGATAATCGGCATAGCCTGCGGAGGATTGGTTTACGCGTCGATTTACAACCAGCCTCCTGCATCTTGGTTGATCGATAACAGCTATGAGTATAAAAACAGTGCTCAAATCGTCCGGTCTTCGAATTTCGTAGGCTTTGACGAACCGGCTCCCTATCGAAAATGGATCGTGCGAAAAAGTCAGGACGCAAATGGAAGCGGGGTGTCGATCAACCTTGGTTTCCGTAAAGATTTAAATCCAATGCCCTCCATTGCCGTATGGGCGGAAAGTACGGTTGGCGCAATGATCGAGACACTTTATCTTGAACAAACTCTTGCTTATTCGGAAGTACCCCTTTGGGAAGACTACAGAACCCAACGCAGTCATATCCTACCCCTTTGGCGCCATCGCTATACCTTGCTCTCCGGGATCACTCCATCCGGGGAAGTGGATGCGGTAAGCGGGGCAACGGAAGCGCATCGCTTTGCCTTGGACCCCTACCTTCAGTCCGGCACGGAAAATGAATTTGTGCTATGCGTTGAGATTAATGCCCCCGGAGATTCCAACGACGATTTCCAGGATCCGTTGCTTGGTCAACCCTCGCTCCTTTACACCTGCCTCATCGAAGTCGACCGGGAAGACCCCTATTATCTATTCGAACTGACTGGGCACGGAGGTGGAGATGCCATTTCCACGGGAAATATCCAGTATGATCTGGAAACGATTGGCACGGCCAAAACAATGAAAGATTTGTTTATCGTCAAAGTAGAGAAATGATACGGAACCTCCAAAGGTTTTGGGGTCGATGGAAGGGATGCTCATGAATTTTTTGTACTTTCGCTAGCGTTGAGCTGCTGGGTACCCCCGTCGGGATTCTTTGTTACTTCTCGGGAAGTTCTTCAACTCTTTGGACAAGATTATGTTTTTCGGAAACAATTCGGTTTTGCATGACATTACTAAATGGTGAGTAATCAGAAAAAAGAAAATGAAGGACCCACGCACACCGAAGAGGTGCAGTTGCTCTTTGTGCGTAATGAGAATGCTATTCGGGCATTCATTCGGGCACTGCAACCTTCATTGTCGGATGCCGACGACGTTCTGCAGGAGACCTTTCTGACCGTTACGCGAAAGGCATCCGGTTTTGAAATAGGGACGAATTTTACGGCCTGGGCCTGCGGGATTGCCCGTCTCAAGGTACTGGAGAATTTCCGTCAGACTAAACGGGCAAATGTGCTTAGCGAAAAGGCGATCATTGCGTTGACCGAGGATGCCCCTTCACCGGAGAGCTTTAAAGAAAGAGAACAGGCATTGGAAAAGTGCATTGCCAAACTACCTGCAAAACCGAGGGACCTTCTTTGGCGGCGATATTCCCGCAGGCAGAGCTCGGATGAAATGGCCGATGCTTTGGATATGACTTCAAACGCAGTACGGGTGGCTCTCTCCAAGGCGCGCGTAGGTTTGCGTGACTGCATCAATTTACAACTCAAGGAAACAAAAGGGATATGAAAAAGGATAAGAACACAAGCGACCTAGACGACTTGTTGAACAAGTATTTGGAGGGAAGCCTGACCGATGAGGAGGCTCTTGCCTTGAGCGATCGAATTGAGCAATCCAGTGAGGTCAGGGAACGCTATTGGGAATTGGCGTCGATCCATGGAATGGTCGAACAAACCATGCAGACCGCTTCTCTCCAAGCCACCACTGGCAGAGAATCCGCAGAACCCGAAAAAAGACCAAGGATTTCCGGGTTGTCACGGATCAAGACCGGAATTGCAGGTCTTGCAATCGGTGTTTTCAGCGTTTCGGTGGTTTGGGCTTTCAATCTTCCGCAGGAT
>Ga0315321_10003549_pt1 | contig 12121 bp, 11 predicted proteins | sample M180m21515metaG_FD_203464 | JGI IMG/M metagenome (GOLD analysis project Ga0315321, IMG submission 203464) | Ammonia-oxidizing marine archaeal communities from Monterey Bay, California, United States - M1 80m 21515 | ecosystem: Environmental > Aquatic > Marine > Intertidal zone | place: USA... | reverse complement strand
TAAAAAGATTATTTCAGATAAGAAAAATATGGGTGGTACAATGAGGCTAGGAGCCCAAGATTGTACTTTATTGAAGGGCTCATTAGCTCATAAGAGTTATAAAAAAATAGCTATAAACGAAAGACACCGTCATAGATATGAAGTAAATAATGCTCTATTAAAGTTATTTGATAACAGTGGTTTAATCTTTAGTGGGGAATCAAAAAAAGGTAATTTAATGGAAATAGTTGAACTCAAAGATCACCCCTGGTATCTCGCGTGCCAGTTTCATCCTGAATTTACTTCATCGCCAATTTCAGGGCATCCACTGTTTAATGGATTTATTGCAGCTTCAATAAAAAAGAGGAAGTAACCCATTATGCTCATTAACATAGGAAGAAGTAAAAATTTAACCCTTATTTCAGGACCATGCGCCATAGAATCTGAAAAACTATCTATGTCTATTGCTGAACATATATGTGAGATAACCAAGGATTTGCCAATATCCTATGTGTTTAAAGCTTCTTTTGATAAAGCCAATAGGTCTTCTATAGATTCTGAGAGAGGCATTGGTATAGAAAAAGGTCTTAAGATATTAAGAAAGATTAGAGAAACCTTTGATATTCCTGTTATCACAGATGTCCATGAAGACAGTCCTATTGACGAGGTTGCGGATGTGGTTGATATTATTCAGACTCCAGCTTTTTTATGTAGGCAGACTAACTTCATAGTCAAAGTTGCTTCGGCTATGAAGCCTGTAAATATAAAAAAAGGTCAATTTTTATCACCGAGAGAAATGGTTAATGTAGTAAAAAAAGCTAAATCAACTGGTAATAATGAGATATTTGTTTGCGAAAGAGGGGCATCTTTCGGTTATAATAACTTAGTTTCTGATATGAGGTCATTGATAATATTGAGAGAAACTGGTTGTCCTGTTGTATTTGATGCATCTCATTCAGTTCAGCAACCAGGTTCTTTATTAGATCAGTCTGGAGGTGAAAGCGAGTACATTCCGGTTCTGGCCAGAGCAGCAGTTGCCGTAGGTGTTGATGCTCTCTTCATTGAGGCTCATCCGAATCCGAGCAAGGCAATGAGTGATGGAAAAAATTCGTTAGATATCAAAGATTTAAAAGGTTTATTGAGTAGTGTAATTAAGATTAACACGATTATAAAAGATAACATGGAGTAGATAGTTGAGTATTATAAAAAATATAAAAGCAAGGCAAATACTAGATTCAAGAGGCAATCCAACAATAGAGGTTGATATGAGACTAGATTGTGGAGCGGATGGTCGGGGAATCGTTCCTTCAGGTGCATCTACAGGCGCGCTTGAAGCACTTGAGTTAAGAGACGGCGATGATTCAATTTATCTAGGTAAATCCGTGATTAATGCTGTGAATAATATAAATAATGAGATTGCTCCAAAGATAATAGATACCGAGTCCTTCACTCAAGCATCTCTTGATAATCTTTTGATAGATTTAGATGGTACAGATAACAAGAAAAGGTTAGGCGCAAATGCAATTCTTGGGACTTCTTTGGCATTTTCGCATGCTAAAGCAAAATCCTCAGGCAAGTCCCTCTATGATACTTATAATCTTGATAACAATCTGTCATTGCCAGTGCCTATGATGAATATCATAAATGGAGGAGCACATGCTAATAATAGTCTAGATTTTCAAGAGTTTATGATTTTACCAATAGGTTTTGATTCATTTAATGAAAGTCTGAGGGCTGGTGTAGAGATATTTCATTCCCTGAAAGCTAAGTTGAATAAGCATTCACTTGCTACTGCGGTTGGTGATGAAGGTGGTTTTGCACCTAATATTAAGTCAAATAGTGAAGCTTTGGAGATCATACTCGATGCCATATCTCAAGCGGGATACAAGTCAGGTTCAGAAGTATGGCTAGGCCTTGATGTAGCAAGTTCAGAATTTTATAAACAAGGAAAATATAATCTTTCAGATGGGAGTTCGTATACAAATATAGAATTTTGTAGGTATTTAGAAGAACTTAGCAGTAATTATCCGATAATAAGCATAGAAGATGGTATGTCTGAAGATGACTGGGAGGGTTGGTCACTTCTTACTAAAGCCTTAACTCACAAGTTGCAATTAGTCGGAGATGATGTGTTTGTGACTAATCCTGATATATTTAAAAAAGGTATCAATGAGAAAATTGCTAATGCAATACTGATTAAGTTTAATCAAATTGGCTCAATAACTGAAACGTTAGATACCATTTCAATGGCAAAAGCTAATAACTATAATTATATAATTTCCCATAGAAGTGGTGAGACAGAGGATGTTACTATTGCTGATTTAGCGGTTGGGACAGCTTCTGGACAAATTAAGACGGGATCACTTTCGAGGTCAGACAGGACCGCCAAATATAATCAATTATTGAGGATTGAAGAGGAAATAGGGGCGTCTTATTTTAATAAAGATAATGTTTTTGGAAGATGGTTAAAGTGAAAATTTATCATGCAATCTGCCTGGTATTATTCTTAAGCTTGCAACATTCATTATTTTTAAGCAATAATAGTTTGTTTACATATTTTGGGTTAAATGACACGCTTAATACTTACTCGCATAATGTTTATTTGTTGAAAGCTAATAATGAAAAAATCAATGATGAGATCGAGAGAATTAAAAAAAATAAATCGTATCTAGAAGTGTATGCAAGAGAAAACTTCGGTTATATAAAGAAAAATGAAACTTTTTATCAGATTATAAAAAATGAAAAATAAAATCTGTGACGCTATAATCTTAGCAGCAGGATCAAGTACAAGATTTAAGTCCATATTACCCAAACAGTTTCTAAAGTTTAATAACAAAAATCTTATCGATATAGCAATAGAAAATCTTAGTTCGCTAAAAAAAATAAGAAATATATATGTAGTTCTAAGTAAAAATAATATTTATAAAATAAAGAAAGGTTACTCTGCTATTAAGATCATCGAAGGAGGAAACACAAGAACAAAATCAGTTTTCAAGTCACTAAAATTCTTGTCTAAGACTAAAGATTTGCCTGATAATATATTAATACATGATGCCGCTAGACCATGTTTAGATAATAAAGAACTAGAAAAATTCTTTGAAAAAGCAAATAGCTCAAAAATAGGATTATCTCTTGGTTATCCATTAACAAATTCTCTTAAAAAAGTTAACAGTAAGTTACAGGTAATAGAAAATATCAAAAGGGATAACTTTTATATGTCTTTTACGCCTCAGATATTTAACTTTACCAAGCTATTTTTGGCCTACACTGATATTATTAATGAAGAAAAAAATGTTGATGATGAGATCGAGGCGATGATAAATTCTGGTCATAAGGTTGAAATAATGATGTCATCCCCAAAAAATATCAAATTAACTTATCGAGGTGACATTGAAGTGATAAAAGCTTTGATGAAAAAGATATGAGAATAGGTCTAGGAATAGATACACACCAGTTAGTTACTGGTAATTCAATAAGACTTGCAGGTGTTGATATACCATCTGACTTAACCATCAAAGCTCACTCAGATGGTGACATAATCTATCACTCAATAGCTGACTCGATACTCGGTGCAATTGGTGAAGGTGATATTGGGGATTATTTCCCTGACACTGATCCTGAAAACAAGAATCTTGATAGTAAAATTATCGTAGAACTAGCTGTTCAGAAAGCAATATCGAATCAATTTACATTAAATAATCTTGATATTACTCTTTTATTAGAATTACCAAAGATAGCTGAATATAAAAGCATAATGAAAACTAATATTATAGAGGTTTTCGAGAAAGCGGGTTTTAACATGAGAAGCAGGGATAGCATGATAAATATCAAGGCATCAACATCAGAGTCTCTTGGCTTTATTGGAAAAGGAGAGGGTGTCACTTGTTATTGCATGACATGTCTTAAAGATTGTTAAGGTAGTCTTATGTCATCAATAAAATTAAAAAATCTTGGCCCTTTAATCATAAACTTGGATAGTACAGAATTATCCAATGATGAGAGAAAACTTATAAAGCATAAGTTGGTTGGAGGAATCATTATTTTTTCTCATAACTTCTTTTCTAAAAAGCAATTGTGTTCTCTAATTAATGATATCAAGAGTATAAAAGATAATTTATTAGTTACGGTCGATCATGAGGGTGGAAGAGTACAACGATTATTAAGTGGTTTCACGCATCTACCAAGCTTTGAAAAAATCTCACAAATAAAAGACTCAGATCAACGGGCTAAAATTGCATATCAATGTGGATATATTGGTGCTTATGAGTTATCTGAAATTGATATTGATGTTAACTACTCGCCTGTTATTGATATTAACTATAATAAAGAAAATAAATTATTAAAAGATAGAACATTTGGTGATAACAGCCAAGAGGTTGTTTCATTGGCATCTCAGTATATTAGAGGATCACTTGATGGTGGTGTCCTTCCTGTTTTAAAACACTTTCCCGGACATGGGAGAGTCATGACTGATAGTCATATGGAAAATTGTTTATCAGAGGCAGAATTTAATGAGCTACTGATTACAGATATATTGCCATTTAAAAATCTTCATCAAAGCTATGCTGAATTTAATTTACCAATTATGACAGGTCATATTGCTTACCCTAAGATAGATAAATTTATTACAACATACTCAAGAGAATGGCTAACTATTCAAGCTAGTTCAATTTTTACGAAACAACCATTTTTTATAAGCGATGATATCGAGATGTTTGCAGCAGCAACTATTAATAATAAAATAATATCATGTGAAGAAAGAGTACTCTTAGCCTTAAATGCTGGGTGCAGAATGATTATTGCTACAACGATGCAAAATAATGAAATCATCAGGTTAAAATCATCATATAAATATTTTAAAAAAAATTATTTTACTCAAAATATCATTGAGTACTATGAAAAAAATCATGATAATATGTTAGAAATAGTAATGCCAGTAAGACAAGACAAGGATGAGGATAACTATGAGAACTATCTTAATAATATTAAATCAATGGAATCTTAAATCATGAACGAACTTTTAGCTTTAGTATTTAAAACAGACTTATATACACAGATTATATCTATATCTTTGATAGCGATATCATTATTATTCATTAAAAACAAACTTATTCTTTTATTTACTGGTATATCAAAAAAAACAGCAACTGATTTTGATGACATCATTCTTAAGTCAATTCAAAAACCATTAACTTATTTAATAATTTTAGTTTCACTAATTTTGATATCCGAGGCATTAAACATTCTTTTTCAAATATTTGAATCTTTTGATACATCAAAAGTCATTTATCTTTTAATTGTTGTATTAATATCATGGACATTACTTAGAATTCTAAATGGATATTATTGTAATAAATCTTTTTTGAGAAATTTAAAAGAAAGCGATGACCCTGTAGTTGTTGAGCAAACATATGAGATAACTATAAGAATATTCAAAATTATTGTAATAATAATTACCGCATTAACGCTTATGCAGGAATTTGGTTTAAGTATTTCAGGTTTACTTGCGTTTGGTGGAGTAGGTGGTTTAGTGATAGGTTTAGCTGCTAAGGATCTCTTATCAAATTTCTTTGGTGGTTTGATGATTTTTCTTGATAGGCCTTTTAAAGTAGGTGAGTTTATTAAATCTCCTGATAGAGATATTGAGGGTATTGTAGAGAGTATTGGCTGGAGATTAACTGTTGTCAGAACATTCTCAAAAAATGTTTTGTATATACCAAACTCTGCTTTTTCTAATATAGTCGTAGAAAATGCTACTAGAATGACTAACAGGAGAATTAATCAGATTATAGGTCTAAGGTATGATGATTTAGATAAGATACCTAAAATAGTAGATGATGTAAGAATATATTTAGAGAATCATAATGATCTCGATCAATCAATTAAGCCTTTTGTATATTTTCAGAGCTTTTCTGCGTCATCTTGTGATTTCTTTATTCGTGCATTTACAAATACAAAAGACTGGAGAGAATTTCTTAAAATCAAAGAACAGGTGTTATATAAAGTTTCAGAAATAATTAATAATCATGATGCTATTATAGCTTTCCCTACCATGACTATTGAAATGGACAGTCCTAAAGAATAGAGCCAACAAGGTTATTAATCTTTTCAGATATTTTAAAAAGATCGTCGTTATCTAATGAAAATTGAATCATATTATTTTTTAGTATTTTAATATCATATTGGTTCATATTACTAATAATTTTTTCAGGATTTATTTTTTCCTTATCTTTAAATTCTATATTTATAGTCTTTTCAAGAATTTTAATATATTTAACATTTTTATCTCTCAGCTGTAACTTTAGCTTCGTTATCATAATTAAATTTTCAAGGTAATCTGGTAGTGGTCCATATATATCTATTAACTCATCACAAAGATAAGTAACTTCATCAAAGTTCTTGCACGAAGATATTTTTTTATAGTATTTTAGTCTTGTTAGTATATCATTTATATAATCTTGCGATATCAAGCATGACTTATTGACATCGATTTCTATACTATCTGGGTCATCTTCATTATCCCCAGTTTTAAGAAACTCAATGCTTTTATTAAGAATATCTGTGAACATTGCATATCCAATTTCATATATCTGCCCACTTTGTTCTTCCCCTAAAATTTCCCCAGCACCTCTAATCTCTAAATCATGTGTGGCTAATTCTAAACCTCCGCCTAAGCTTTCAACTGAGTCAATCGCCTCAAGTCTTTTTTCTGCATCTTTTGTTATAGGAGTATATTCAGGTATAACCATATAAGCATATGCTTGTCTATTAGTTCTTCCAACTCTGCCACGAATTTGATGAAGTTGAGATAATCCAAATTTATTACTATTATTTATTATAATTGTATTTACATTTTGTATATCTAGGCCACTTTCTATTATGCTTGTACATATAAGTAAATCATATTCTCTGTTCAAGAACTTATGCATTTCAATTTCAATATGTTTAGGATCAAGTTGCCCATGTATTCTTCCTATTTTTATTTTATTATTTAATAATGAGATTTTTTCAATTTCATTATCCATCGTACTTATTTCATTATGAACATAATATATTTGCCCACCTCTTTGTATTTCTCTATCTATAGCTTCTATAAGTATATCTTTATCCCATTTGACTATACGTGTAACAATTGACTTTCTATTTTGTGGTGGTGTCACCATAACACTTAAGTCTTTAACCTGTGATAATGCAGAATTTAATGTTCTCGGGATTGGTGTTGCAGTAAGAGTAATTACATCTATATTAGTTTTTAATTTCTTAATCTTTTCTTTATCAGTTACTCCAAATTTATGTTCTTCATCAATGACAAGTAATTTTAAATTTTTGTATTCTATATTCTTAGATAATAAGGCATGAGTACCTATTATAATATCTATCTCGCCATTTTTTATTTTAGATAGGGTTTCTTTTTTATCTTTTGTAGACTGTAGCCTAGAAACTCTTCCTATATTAATTGCTGTAGATGAAAATCTATTGAGAAAAGATTTATAATGTTGCTCAACCAATATTGTCGTAGGAGCTAGGATAATAGTTTGACAATTATTTATAGCAGATAAAAATGATGCGCGCATTATTATTTCTGTTTTTCCAAAACCAACATCACCACAGATTAACCTATCCATGGGTTTATTAGATTGCATATCTATTATGACATTGTCTATTGCTTTTATTTGATCATTTGTTTCTTCATATGGAAATGTATCACAAAATCTCTGATACTCATCTGGATTATTTTTAAAGCAAAATCCTTTTGATGCAAGTCTTTTTGATTCTACTTCAAGAAGTTCAACAGCTATATCATTAATTTTTTTCTTCGCTCTATTCTTAATTTTAATCCAATAATCAGTCCCTAAATTATGAAGAGGAATATTTAATCCGGTATGACCAGAGTATTTCTTTAATAAATTAATAGATGTTACAGGTATATAGAGGATGTCATCATTTGAATATTCAAGCTTGATTAATTCTGTCTGTATACCCTCAATGTCCATATTTACCAATCCTTTATAACGTCCAACACCATAACTATCATGTACAACAGGCGAATCAATTTCTAAAGTTGAAATGTCATTAACATAATTGTCAATAAGTCTATTTTTTGATTTTCTCGGAATACTAATAGATCTTGAGCCAAAAATATCTTTTGATGAGATAAAACTAATATTTTTCTGATAATCAATAAACCCGTCATCAATATAGCTTTCAATTATATATATCTTTTTAGAATAACTACTTTTATTCAAATCTGTTAATAAATCATATTTTAGATTTAAACTATCAAGTAGTTTCTGAATCTCTATTACTAAACTCTTTCTATCTATACAGAATATTATCGTATTGTCGTTTTTTTGAATATAATCTTTAAGACTTTTATAGGGATCTTTAAAAGTATTATTAATTAATAATGATGGTAACTTTCTTATTGGTGAGTTCATTGCAACTAGACTTGTCTCTACTTTATATAAGGATAGTGAGCATTTAATCATTTCACTAGTAGATTTCAGAAGATCATCATTGCTAACTATCAATGTTTTATAATCTAATATATATTTTTTTTCCTTATTTTTATCATAAAAATCTTTATATCTTTCTCTTATTGCATGTATTTTAGTATATGGATTTTTCAAAGAAAGGATGATGTTTTTATTTCCTATAACTAAATCGAATAAAGATGTTACATTATCAAACAGTATTGGTAATATATTTAATGCTGATGGATGTGGTAGGTTATTTATTATTTTATCATACTCAATATCATCCATATATTCATGGTCAAATACATTTTTACATTTTTCTTTATAAGTTTTTAATACCTCATTAGTTATAATAACTTCAGTTGCTGGTCCTAGTGTAAAAGTATCAATAGAATTATTTGAGATCTGACTATCTAAATTAAATACCTTTATTGTCTCTGGATCATCACCATCAAAATTTATTCTTATCGGTTGATCTTCAACAGTAGAAAATATATCTACAATTGATCCTCTTATTGCATATTCACCTTTATTCAAAACTTTTTGTGTTCGGTCATATCTAAGATCTTTTAAACTAGATAATAAATTATTATATTTACACTCTTTATTAATCTGGTAAAAATATTTTACTATCGTATCTTTTGGTGTTAAGTACTTTGAGACAGCTGAGTAGCTTGTTACTATAATATTCTTTTTAGTATTTATTATATTCTTATATGTTTTTAATCGCTCTGATAATATATTTATATCATATATAAAACTCTCGTATGGGAAGCTTTCGATTTCTAAAAACTGGCTTATCTTTTTGTCTTCACCTGAAAATAGTTTTAACTCATTACTAAAATTCACTATTTCACTATTATTATTAAGTAGAATAATTGTATTATCGTAGTTGGAAGATATTTTATTGATAACATAGCTTCCGGAAGACCCATAAAGGCCTCCATAGATATAGTTCTTAGTATTATCTTTAAAAATATTTTTCATGATAAAAAAAAGCAGTACAAATATGCACTGCTTTTCATTCTAGTAAGTCTATTTTATTTTACAGTATTAAAACCAAGTATTTCCCAGTTTTGCATACCACCACGGTACCATTTGATTTTATCAGCAGGATAACCATATTTTAGCAAACTTTTAATATTGTTAGGTGATTGACCACACCACATTCCATTGCAATACATAACTAATGTTTTGGCATCATCGAAATAGAACAAACCGTTTTGTTCTTTTGCACCAAATTTATCAGTCATTATCTCTGCAATTGAAATTGGATCAGCACCTTTAGCTTCACTTAAGTGAGTCCAAGGTATATTGACTGCTCCAGGTATCATACCTTTTGCAACCCAATCAGGTGTTCTAGAGTCAATTACCATTATCTCAGAGCCGTCAGGCATTTTTTGTCCTTTACTCATCATAACTGCATAATGAATTATCTCTTGTTCACCAATAGTCTCAATACCCGGTCTTAATTGCATTGGTTGAACGCAAAATGGTGGACAAGGTCTTGATGTTTTAGCAAACGCTGGGTTCACAGTATTTTTGTTATTTTGATTTCTCATAAATTTAACATCACCGCTACCTACTGAAACTCCTATCTCTAATGAATTTGGTCCATCAGCTTTAGAAATTGCCACTGGTTTATCAGCATAGGCAGTAGAGAATGTAAACACGGAAACTAAAACAACACTTAAAATTGAATTGATTTTCATATCTTCTCCCTTTTACTTTTATTATTCACAATCTGGCTCTTCTTCTTCGCTTGGTTTTTCTTCTTCATAAATAACCTGATCTAAGCTAGACAATTTATTGCTTTGTTGCAATTTAGAACTATCTAAGTAGGTCGTACCTATGGTGAATAAACCCATTAAAAAAATTGTTACTATTCTCACGTATTACCTCTATTTGAGTCATAGATAACCACACAGAGCCATCTTTAATAACAATTCTACAGTATATAGATGTTTAAATGAACCTATTTATCATTAAATCCATCCTATCAAGCATCAACTTTTATAGATATTTACTGATTAAAACCTAGTTCTTTTGGCAGAATCCCCATATTTTTTTAGAGAGACTCTTCTTGGATAGGTCAATAGTGATATAGCTCATTAATTTGTTGTTTTTATTTATGAAATCTATATCACCATTAGAATTTGTAACAAAACTGGAGCCCCAGAATTTGATCATGTTGTCCTTACTGCATTCACATCCAGTTCGATTTGCTATAACAATAGGAGTATTTATCATCAAGCTATTTGCTGTGATTATGTTTAACCACTTTTCTTTTTCATTAGCCAAGCTAATGCATTTACTTTTTTTATAAGCATAGCCAATTGATGTGGGACATAGAATTAAATCTGCCCCTAATTTATTTAATTGCTGATATGTTTCATGATGCCATTGATCCCAGCAGATCATTAGTCCAATTTTGCATATCCCAATGTCAATAACTACATGCTTATTATTAGATTTATTGAAATAATATTTTTCTTGATAACATTCTTCATTAGGTATATTTCTTTTTCTATACTTACCAACTTCTTTGCCATTTGGGGATATCAGAGATACTGAGTTATATAGTCTCTCTTTACTTTTTTCAAAAAATGAGAAAAGGAAGAAGATGTTTTTTTTAATACATATATTTTTTATATCTTTGAATATTTTTGACGATTTTTGAATAGCATATTTTTTATTAATTATATTTTTAGTTATTGGAAAATATTTTAAATATGAAAGCTCATGCCCAACAACTATAGTTATATTACTAGATGCCTTAACATTATTAATACTTTTAATAAAACTTTCTAAATTTTTATCAGTACTATCACTAATAGCTTGTTGTAAAATTACCACATCTATTTTTTTATTATTATTTAATTTATTCATATAACAAAATTATTGCTACAGCAATGTAGGCTTCCAAATTCATTGAGTAAAGCAGAAGATTCTATAAAATATATATTCTTGTCAGGGAACAACTCTTCTAAATCTTTTTTCTTCTGAATATCCGTATTCAAGTTAACTGGAAAGATAATTAAATCCCCGATCATTATAAAGTTGAGATATGAGAAAGGCAATATAGAACCATTTCTATTCCTAACTACGTCTTGATAATTATGATCAATAGGAATCATATCATTTATATTATTAGAGTTTTTAATTAGTTTACCTAATTGCTTTTCTAAATTCTTCAAAAGCTCATAGTCAGGATGATCCTTTTCATTGGTAGACATATATAACAATGTAGTATCATTTTTAAATCGAACAATGTTATCGATATGCCCATCTGTATCATCACCAGTCAATTCTTGTATATCTATTAAATGATAGTCTCCATCCATGTATTGTTCAAATAATTCCTTGGTTTTATTCTTTATAGAATTTGAAGATAATTGATTATGCATAATGATGGGGTTTATATTCAATATGCAGTCTTTTGATGAGTTAATAATATTACCACCTTCAATTACTATGTTGTTAAACATATCATTATTGTTTCTTGGATATTTCTGCATGAGGTAGTTAAAAAAAAGACTATCATTTTTATGAAAATATTTTTCACCATACCCATTAAAAATCAATCTAGCTATACCTGACTTTGTCAATTTAGGACCATAATCACGTATCCATATATCATCAAAATCATATTCATGAAAAGAAAT
>Ga0315321_10003548_pt1 | contig 12127 bp, 4 predicted proteins | sample M180m21515metaG_FD_203464 | JGI IMG/M metagenome (GOLD analysis project Ga0315321, IMG submission 203464) | Ammonia-oxidizing marine archaeal communities from Monterey Bay, California, United States - M1 80m 21515 | ecosystem: Environmental > Aquatic > Marine > Intertidal zone | place: USA... | reverse complement strand
AAACTCTGGAGCTCATCCAAAACATAAAAAAAATACGATAAGAAGAGCTTGATACTTGCTATGCAACTAATTGCACCAGTCCGAGATTCGGGGAAAGCAATTAAGAAGAGAGCCTCCAATTAGCATTGAAAAAATGTGTTCGGGAGGTATCCGAGAGCAACATTGTCGAAAAGTACCAGACCTAGATCGATAAGAAATGTAAATCATTAATTCGTAAAAATTTCCTCAAAGGTTTTTACAAAAAAATTGCTTTGCACGAGGATTCATGTTTGCCTCCTAAAAAGGCTTCTCCGCACAGTTTTAAAAATCCCGAAGCCGCCAAATCAATCTGAATGACGATTCCTTCGTCTAGATTATTGGTAGATAAATCTGTGATTTCCCAAAAAAAGCTTTCATTGAAAAATTTGAATGCAGCATACTTTACAATTTCGAATTACTTCATTTTCATTACGCCAGAACTCCTATGATTAAAAAATTACGCCAATTTGGTATTTCCTTCCTAATGCCACTTTCTCTTGCACTCCTCTTAGTCGCAATGACTAGGGTCGCTATTGCCGACAACCACACCGCAGGAGGTCCAGACGACCACGACGGACAAGGACAAAATCCTGCAAATCCCGAGAGTGAAAGTCTACCAACTGAAAAAGTAAAAGGATTCGTTAACAATTGGATCGCAGATCAGGCACATTACCTAGGTGCCAAAGTAATGTGGGCCGAAAAACACAATGACTTGGCAAACGAAGATAACTTTGTATATGAGGTGGGCCTAAACAATGGCGTCGCGCTTATTTTTGATAAGAATAATACTTTCTTGCACTCTATTCAAGACAACGAATTCGCAGACCACGAGACGGAATATCTCAAGAATGCAGAAATTCCCGTAAACGTTAAAAATGCAATCGTTAGCGTTCATCCGAATGCAACGATAATCGAAGTTGAGAAAGAATTCTCCCTCGAACCAGTAGGGGAAGGACAGGCAAAAGGATTCGTCTACCTCGCGATAATTGAAAAAGATGGTCAAGAATTTGAGGTAGCCTTAGGTCCCGACGCTAAGGTTTACCATACTCACAACCACGAAAAATCCGATTTCGAGGAATGGAAAGAACCAGAGCTTCCATCGGCTGCAACCAACATTCTGGATGATAAATACAAGGATGACGGAAAAGGAATTGGATATTGGGTCGAGGAAAGACCTGGTGCGGATGGCGCCGTGCAGTTCGTTGCCCACTTGGATGACGAGAGAGAAATTATATTTGATGCAAACGGCACCGAAATAGGTGTCCGCGATCCTTGGCAGGAAAGACTTCAACGAGTTGACGCCGGCTTGAAATTCGACGTCGCGCGATCCATGTGGGGAACGTCTTCCAACGGAGGAAGTTTCATTAAAGATGATGAGGCAAGCCCTGCAAAAACAAACGGTGGGACAGGGGCAGACGCATTCATTCACGTTAAAAGAGTGGTAAACGATGACGAAGGCAGCATGCTTTACCGCATAGCCTTGATGAACAAGTCATCCGTCGAAGGGAATGTCACGGCGACCGACCTCGACTTAGCTTCCACTGTTCTCGACGCCAACACTTCTCTCAGCTTGACCTTTACCTATGCAATGGGTCCTCCTCGATACTTTGCCGTAAGCGGGGCCGACGTCACCGCGTTCAAGCATCGCCGACCGGAATGGGACAAGCCGGGATCATTCACGATTCAAGCCAAGACGGTTAATCCAGTCGCGTCCAACCGGAACCCCAATGATTCGGTATTATCCACATTCGGTATCTTGGTAGAAATGGGGGGAGAACGCTTTCACGATGGTGCCATTTTCGTGGCAAACGTCATAGCACTGGACCTCAAGGGTCCCGATCTTTCATCACCATGGGATCCCGTAACAGGTTTTCGCCTTAATGGATTATCCGATGAAAATGCAGCAGTTAAAGCCTATTTACCGAAGCAACTAGTACAACACAAGTTTGGAATATGGGATCGAAACGACCTAAAAGCTGCGATATCGCGTGGAGACGGAACACTAAGTTTCGTTGATTTTCTCCGCACGCCATACGAGGGGTATGAACCAGATGGTTTCGATGCTGATTCACAAAATGAATTCAAACTCGACGAAACGCACTTTGGTCTGGATCAACACGGAGAAGGTCTAGCCCTTGAAGGGACTCAAGCGGGGCCGATTGGTAATGTCGGTAGTGACCATGACGACGTCGAAAATTCATTTATCGATTTTGATGGCGATGGTTTCGTCGATTCCATGTTGGGTATTTCCTTGAATAACGCTTTTTGGCCAGGTGAGATTCAAATTGGTGATCCATGGCTAGATCCGTTTGCCAGTATCAATGTGGACGACTTCGGTTCGATCAGCGGATCGGTGTCAACGAGCATTAATGGATCACCAACTCCATTGAGTGACTTCGGGATATGGATCATTGATGCAAACGAAACTCAAGGTGGAGACATTTATGGTGGAAAACCAGTATTCTTCGACTTGGAAATCAATGAAACCAACGGTACTTTCGTCGCTAGGCTTCCAAAGGGCACATATTATGTTGAAGCAAGTGCCTACAACCCCTCCACGAATACACCATACAAACCTGTTATGGCTGGTGGTCGCGAAAACCCTCGCGCCTTTTCAATTCAAGATGCAAACACTACTTTGATCCAAGATTTCAGCTTGGAAGCCGAGTTCAGAGTATCGCACGAAATGAGTGAAGTGACGGGATCCGTCACCTTCGATGGACAACCGGTAGAAGGTCTTGCCATTGAAATGTTCCCCATCGATGAAAACGGCGCTGATCTTACGGACCACCCCGTTCACATGCTATTTGTAGAGCATGGCGGAAAAATCAAATCAAACGCACCGGCGGGGAGCTTTCGAGGAGAGGTCGTATCGTGGGACAATGCTTACAACGATCAAAACGTATCCATTAACCTAGTTGCCGGTCAATTGCTTGAATTACCTGAAATCGCACTAACCAAAAGGGCGGTTTCGACTGTTAACGGACGCATTACGGATGCCGAAGGCAACGGAATTTGGGCAGAGGTTCTGTTTGTCGACCAAGACGAAGAAGAAGAAATAACTTGGCCTAGACAATTCCAAGTTGAACATAATCAAACAACAGGTTTACCCACTGGACATTTCACTGCTGAGATACCTGCAGGTTCCTACAAGGTATTGGCTAAACGTTTCGATGGAGCTCTGCTTCCAGCGTTTTATACGAGCGGTGAAGGGAATGCCGAAAGTTTCACGACTGCCGAGATTGTCGAAGTGACTACTGCCGGCGTCTCCGGAATAAACATCCGGTTAGAGCCTCGACCGACCGCCACTGTTCATGTTCAAGTCGTAGACGTAAATACGTCTGCTCCGGTTAAATATGCATGGTTTCTTTTCCATGATTCGGAAAGCCAAGAAGGAGAAGTAGTATTTCCAGAGGTTAGCTCCGTAGGACAATTCCACCCTGAGCCGGTTAATTCCGACTTCAATGGATCGTATGTATTGAAAGTCCCCGGTGGAACCTACAAGATACAAGTAGAAGCCGATGGATACGAACCGGCATTCCGCATTGTGAACGATTCGGGCACGGGAGGATGGCTCAACAGCACTTGGGAAAAGGGAGCTCCATTGACCTTGACGGACGGCAATACAACGACTCTTGTCAGCGCCACCCTTAAAGCCTTTGAGAAAACCGAGGCCGAACGGTTCGGATTAGCCTGGTTGGTGCACGACGAGGAAGATGGTCCCGAAGTCGGTTCGCCTCCTGTCGGCGCAAAGATAATCGGCACAGTGAAGACCAAAGACGGGACAGCTGTGCCAAAGGCCCGAATCGTAGCCCACACTGGGGACTATTTGTTGTGGCTTGATCATGTAAATACTCGAGCCGACGGTAGTTTCGAACTTAAGAATCTCCCGGCTCGTAATGATTGGGTAGTGTTCGCCGAACCTCCCTTGGACTCCGAGACATTCCGCGGATTCAGGGAATCAGTTCCGACTAACGTCGACTTGATCGATTCAAACAAAACCGTCGATCTAGTCCTGCAGTCCTCGAATGTTTACGGAAAAATCCTATTCCCCATCAAAGATCCGGCAACTGGCAAGACCCGAAACACCCCCTTAGCCCACGCTCACGTATGGGCGTTCCAAGATAATGATGGCGATGGAGAACCCGACATTGACTTCGCCGATGCCACAGGAAATCCTCAAGCACCTAGTACTTTCATCGAGGCATTTGGCGAAACCGATGAGAAAGGCATTTTCTCGTTTAATCTTCAAGAGGCAGGTCAATATGCCTTGCAAATTGATCTTCCAGGTAAACTCTCAGCCCTGCACCCAGAACCGATTTCATTTAACGTACGCAATCCGGATCGGGAGCTGAATCTTGGGAACGCGATTCGTTTGGAATGGAAAAGCAACGTCAAGGTCACTTCATTCGATATAGAACGCAAAGCTTCCACCGAATCTTCCTTCAGAAGTATATTCGGCACCGATGAAGACAAACCCACCGGCAAGATCACCTCGTTCGTTGATATTTCGGTGAAGCCAAGTTACGCCTATAAGTATCAAGTTAAAGCCGAAACGAGCAAGGGCAGTATCACTCTCGACGAATCAAGCGTAAAGGTTTCCAACCCGATCATATTTTTGGCGCCACCCAAGAAAACAATTACAGGTTACGTGTTCGATGACTCCAACAATACCATTTCCGGCGCGGAGATAGTAGCTTGGCGAGAAGAAGGTGAGGGGTGGAGTTCGATTCTCTCTGCCACGGACGGCAGCTTTGAACTCGTTGCAGGGCCGGGAAAATGGGAAGTGACCGTCTATCGTCCGCATGATGTTAAGGTCGACTGGATTTACGATCAAGAGCCTAAAAGACTAGGCTTCAAGAAAGATTCAACAAAGGAAAGCAAGACAGTAAACTTCTCAGTGAAGAAAGCAGAAGGCGGAAAAGTAACCGGACGTATTGCAGCTCCCGCAGGCAAGACCTGGGCAGACATATATCAGTATGTTTCTGTTGACGCCTTTGACCGCGAAGGCCGGGGCAACTGGACGGATCTAGACCTAGATTCCAACGGCAGTTTCGAGATACCCCTACAACCCGGTAATTACGAAATCACCTTGTGGGTGTCTTCTGAGTTAAAGGGCTTTGGGAGCAGCGAAACCAAGTTCGCCAGGGTAGGCAAGACTCCCGTTAGCTTAGAAGACTTCAGCCTTGAGTCCCGCAATTCAAAGATCGAGGGATTGGTAAAAACCGATGGGGGAACCGCTTTGCCCAACATAGAGGTATGGGCATGGAGCGAAAAAGGAGGCTGGGTATCCGACGTCACCAATCTCAAAGGCGCCTACAACCTTACCGTATCGCCAGGTCAATGGGAGGTAGGTTTCGAGCTTTTACCAACTGAGGATGGCAGTACCCCACCCTACCTGCCTGCCCCACCGAAAAGAGTAAAGATAACCAATAACCAAACTGCATCAATAAACTTCACCGCCAAAGAAGCGGGAGCAACGATTAAAGGAGTCATTTATGTAAAAGGCAAGGCAGCTACGGATGTAGATGCTTGGGCCTATGCTCGAGATGCGAACACCGAAGAAGAATTCGATCATATCTTAGCCGAAGTCCCTGTTGATTCCCGAGGTAAATTCGACTTCCCCGGTCTGCCTGGAGATTATCTTGTCGGTCTCTGGATGCCCCCTGGCTCCAGCTATGTCACACCCGCAGAAAAGTACCTTAAAATTGACCAGAACGGGACACTTCGGGATGTCAATGGGACGGCTTTATCAGAGATAACCTTCAATCTTGAGGCAAATGATGCAGTCGTTTCAGGAACCTTGAAATTGAATGGTTCTGGTGCAACTGGTTTAAGCGGAGAGGTTCATGCGGCAAAGGGTGATGGCGGAGGTTGGCAAACAACTCCAATTGAAGACAACGGGACGTTTTCAATGACTTTGTCGCCTGGTCGCTGGACACTTGGGTACTTCATCGAATCCGATGAACTCGACAGAAACTTGCCTCAACATCCACCGGGACCTATCGAAGTAATCGCGTTGAAGGGTGAAAGCGTATCAAAGGATTTTTCTCTCCGCAGCGCATCAGCCAGCATATCCGGATCCATTCGAGACGAAAACAATGCGTCCATCACCTCGGGCACGGTTTTCGTATGGGTTCATCGAGAAGGTACGGGAACTCTCGACGAATTCTGGAAACAAGTGGAAAGCGATGCCAACGGCACTTTCTCCATACCCGTGCTCCCGGGGGGTAAATATAAGATTGGCGCAAATCTGCCAGACGATCTTAGAGCTAGTGGTTTCCTTGAGCCAAAGGTCAAGACTCTGGACTTATCCGCAAATATCTCCAGCCTGTCTCTATCGCTTGGCAAGATTGTCGAAAACAATTTCGTCAAAGGTACGATTCGAGGTGACGACAACTCCACACTCGACGGAGCCTATGTGTATGCTTGGTCTGATGATGGACGGGTAATAGAAGGTCAAACCGACGAGAACGGATCTTATGAGTTAAAAGTACCGAGAGGCACTGTTTGGCACATAGGGGCCGATTACGGCGAGACTGACGGTAATGGATCCGAGACAATATATCTAGCAAAGAACGAGTTGGACGCAGACCTAAGAGATGCAGACAGCCAATCCAACCTTAATCTCATACTTGCTAAACCTGACATCAAGGTTCCGGAAGGGACTAACGGCACTTTCGATCCTGCCAAGGATTTCGTAACCAAACTTCCCGACGGTACTGAAGTAACGATCCCCGGAGGCGCCTCGAACGTCCCATCGACTGAAACTTCAGTTCGGGCTGTAGTTACTCCAACAATCAAGGGGTTGACCAAGACTGCAAAAGACCAACCGACTAGTTACGCATATTCGATTGAGTTGTTTGACTCGAACGGTAAAAAAGTCGAAGGCAACTTCAAGAAAGACGTTATTCTCAAGATTCCCGTTGATAAGAATGCCACCCTCGCAAAGGGACTCGAGCCCGACAACATGGCAGCAAAATTTTATTCGACGACCACAAACAGTTGGGATTCACTAAAGTCCAGCACCTACGATTCGAATGCTAGTGTAATATATGCCACGACTGATCACTTCACAAACATAGCCACAGTTTCCAACACTTCGGTTTCTGCATTGGCTAACGGATTAGCTAAGATTGACTCTTCAGGAGCGAGCGGTGATTGGTACAATCTATCATGGCTTGGGAACTTCTACGATGCCTCCAAGGGTTGGGTTTATCATGAAACTCACGGTTGGCTATTCTCTGCCGAAGCTGGTTCCGGAAATTTCTGGTTCTACGGTGCGGAGTTAGGATGGTTCTGGACAGGTTCTACGTATTACGATGAGTCTTCAACCTCACAAGCTGAGTATATATATTCCGCGACACACGCAGGTTGGCTCTACTTCACGACCATCAACGGAAAGAGAAAGTTTTATCGGTATTCCGACACCAAGTGGATAAACGCAGACGGTACCGACTTCACCGAGTAAAGAGCTTAGGTATTTCAACTTGCATACGGAAACCCTCGCTAATTATTTGGCGGGGGTTTCTTCTTTTTGGCCATTGAATCCTTCGCGGAACAGACCCTACAGCTTATACCAATACCGAAGGACAGTTCGCAGAAAGCTAGAGGGTGCCAGTCTGAAAAGAAGAGGAGCAAGACGGGCTTGAAAAAAACCTCCAGAATATGCTACGCCACCTTCCCTACGAAGTAAAATACGATGCAAAGCTCGAGCAGCAACGATAGGGTCGGGAGATGAATCCAACTGTTTCTCGATTTGAGACCAGGCTTTACTTTGCCGGGAATCATTGTTCGGAACGAATTCCTTTTTTACGGCTTCGTTAAAATTTGTTCGAAAATCTCCCAAACGAAAGTCGGTGACAAAAGGGACGTCCCCATATTCTAAAGCCAAGCTAGCAGAAAAAGCAGAAAGACCGGCTTTCGTTGTATTATAGAGGGGCATATAGGGAAGAGGAAACATTCCTGCGATCGAACTTACGTTCACGATTCCGCCGCTTCCACGATCCACCATTTTCGGAGCAAAGGCCCGACATAGGGAAATGGGCGCGGCCAACAAAACGTCAATTTGCCGGGCGATCTCCTCTTCGGAAAACTTACCCCACTCGGAAAAGACACCGTAACCGGCATTATTTACCAAAAGGTCAGGCACACCAGTAATTAGAAGGTATTCCTCGGCAAAGTCGCGAACAGAAATTACGTTCGCCAAATCAAGAGACATACCGGTTAACCCTTCGACCTTTGGTAAGAGATCAGGATTTCGAGAAACAGAGATTACTTTTACGCCTTCTTCCGCCAACATTCTTGAAAATGCCAACCCCAGGCCGGAAGTGCCTCCAGTGATCAAAGCCGTACTGTAAATGTCTCCAAGTTTTTTCATATGAGGAAAATTCGACTTTTCTCCATGTAGTTGTTAGTTAACAATAGTGAAACTTTCTTGATATGGCGAGGCACAAGATAAATCTTCTCACACACGAATTCCCGCCGAGACGGGGCGGGGCGGGAGTCTACTGCGAGGAAATGGCTTACGCGGCAACGTCGCTCGGCCACGAGGTAAGGGTTTGGGCACCTGAAAAGCTCGATACTGAAAGCAACGATTCCCTCCCCTATTCCATTAGTTCGCTTCCCCTTCGAGGTTCTCAGGATTGGCGTTGTTCCTTGTGTCTCATCAGAGAAGTTCGGAGAAAAGCGAACGAATTCGGAGGCAGCGTACTACATCTTGCGGAACCTGGATCCCTGCGGACTTTCGTTCGATTCGGTTCGTTCGCCGGATTTTGGCCAAAAAGGCTAATCATTACTCTTCATGGTTCCGAAATTCCACTATTCAGCAGATCACCTCTTGAGAAACTCTTCTTTCGAAAGCTCCTCAGGAAAGCGGATCAAATTCACCTTCTTTCACACTTCAACAAAAAAGCGCTTCTTGCTCGCTTCCCTGAATTGGCTTCAAAAATCGTACTCGCTCCGGGAGCCGCACGGCGGCTTTTATTACCAAAAAACAACACTGAAATAGACAGCAAAACCGAAGGAAAACTTCGACTGCTTACCGTTGGAAGACTTCATCCCCGGAAGGGACAAGACCGTATTCTTGAAGCCATTAGGCAAATGCCAAACGAGTTAAAGTCGGCTTTGGAGTATTATGTAATTGGCCCCGAGGTACGGCCTCACTACGCCCGAGGACTACGCCAGCAAGCCGATGCGGCAGGCATACCCGTCCACTTTCTAGGTGACTTACAGGATCACGATGTCCGCATCGCATACGAAAGCTCCGATCTATTCGCTCTCACGAGTGTCCCCCACTCGCGCAGCGTTGAAGGGTTCGGGTTCGTATATCTTGAAGCCGCCGCTCATGGCCTACCTGCCCTTGCCAACCGAACAGGAGGCGTAGAAGACGCCGTAGTCCATAACGAAACGGGTTTGCTGGCCGACCCCAATGATTCGAGCGATCTAACGCGATCTCTAGAAAGCCTGATTCGTGACGATAAGCTGAGGAACCGCCTCGGCCAAAAAGCCCGAGAACGAGCGAAAGGCTTCACTTGGAGAGAGACAGCCAAGACTCTATACGGAGAAGCTTAAGGAAAAAGAACTGATAAGCGAAATGAGAATTATGGGCATAAGGAAATCAGCGAGCTTTAATTTTCTAATTTAAAGTGAATAATGACCGCTGAATTCATTCACTGGTAGCCGATTCGTGATTCTTATTAATTGGCATATGAAACAACTCTTAGCCAGTTAACCTAAGCTAAAAACTAAAATCTCTTTACGCCTAACTAATTTCAAGCAAGGGATTGAACGAGCTTTCCCAAGACGACAATATCACAAGCCTCTCAATTCAAGGACTAAGATTGGGCTTCGTTCGCAATGAGGTTTTATTAAAAAAAGAGAGATTCGTGAAAACAAAACTGAAGGGGTGGGTGCGGACGATGCCACAAATAGTCTGACTGAAAAATCGAAGTATTCGCCCATTCAAGGAAGCAGGCTCAAACAAATAATTATTAGTACAAGAGTGGGTGATTTCAAAACTCTCTCACCCTCACAAAACATCTGCAAAAGCGGGACGAAGGCGATGAAAGAACGAAGCCCCGAGGAGCAAAATCATAACGCTGAATAGCCAAACATAGGCCAAAGCGAGAAACGAGGGATCGCCGCCCCATAGGCAAACTTGACGAAGAGAATCGATGATGTGAATCAAAGGATTCCATTTCAAGAAGACCCATATGCCTGGAGCGGCTTCTCGAACCTTGTCAGCGGAATAGAAAACACCACTGGCATATAACAAGCCTAACCCGAGGAATCCCCCGAGTTGACCAACGTCGCGAATAAAAACGCCGAGAGCGGAAAAAAACCACGCCAAACCCAAGGCAATGAAAAAAACAGGTGCGACGATAATGGGAATCCAGCAAGCGGAAAGGGACAGCCCCGGCCCGAGAGAAGAAATGCCTATGAGGCAGAGTCCTAAGCCGATAAGAAGGTCGTAGCCAAGTGCCCCAGCCATTGCGGCGGGCAGTATTTCGAGAGGGAAAACGACCTTTTTAACGAAATTCGGTTGTCCCACGATCACTCCGGGAGCACCGCCAATGACGCCAGAAATCAAACCCAATACATTCAGACCGAGAAAAACCCCGAGAGCGTAGTCGAGTGTTGATTCATCGGTGGATTGGGTGAAACGACCTCCGAAAACCACACCGAATGCAAAAACATAAAGACCTAGCATCAGAAGAGGATTAGCGACAAGCCATATACCACCAAGAATACTGCCGCGATGACGAGCTTTAACGTTACGTGAAAGGAACTGCAAAAAAAGCTCGTGACGACGAAAGAGGCTAATAATTGGTTCCATGCTTAAATGAATATTTTTTCTTTTTCGAAATGGGAGATAACACGAGAGCCCTTAAAGCCTAGTGTTTAAGGGTTTCCCATTCCTTGATCTCATAATCGTAGAAGCGACAGCGGGAGGGGGTTGAGTCTTTGTCGGAGAAATAGAGCCAGCGTAAACGTTCATGAGCATAAAAATAAGGATAAGCTTTGATGCTAGTCCACCACCATCCGATTCCAGTTTGCCATGCCCAAAATTCATCGGCTTCATTCTTTGGAGAAAACTTATCAGCATTATTGCTAGGAGAATAAAACCAACCAAGTTTTTCATGAAAAGCCCAATCCCCTCGATAAGTTGAAAAGTTTCCAAACCAATCAAGATTCAACCACTCCCCGTAGCCAGTCCGTCGAGCAGGTGCCCAGCGTTCGAGGTAATAGCTGAGCCAAACCGATTGCGAAGCTATTCTCGTGTACACCGTGACATCCCCGTAAACTGAACTATCGGTTCCATAGGATACGGTACCAACGACCTTCCATATATCGCTCATTCTCACAAAGACCGGACCACCACTATCGCCCTCTGCCGTTGTCGCTTCGTAAGGCAAGGGAGTGGAGGCACTCGAACCAGAACCTAAATAATCGATGGGGGAAGATGAAGAGCCAAGAGAATTGAAAAATTCGTCGGGGCTATCAAAATCAATGCCAAGCACCCCTCCCCTATACTTTTGAAGAACATTAGTCGCATTCACGGTTTCGACGACTCGATCAAGTGTATTTTCGCCAGCCAATCGATCAAAATTATCAACCGAATTGACACCTCTTTTCCCATCGGCAATGCTTCCGTAACCCGCAAGAATTACTCGGGAGCCAATGAGTTCCGAATCTTCCGCATTAAAACGAGCAGGAGTCACCCCAGTTACAGGTGAAGCAAGCCTCAACAAGGCAAGGTCGAGACCAAGTACGTCGCCATCTCCAATGCCACCTGCATGACTCAGTCGAGCAGTCCAACCTGGGTGTAGAATAATTTCGGAAACGGAGTAAACTCCATTTGGTTGCAGTGAGTCCGGTCCCAGTGAAAAAGTCCATTCGGATGCAACCGGCGCTTTTGCTTTAAAACTACCACGCAATACATGTCCAGCGGTCACCACTATGGTTGGAGAGATTAAAGTACCTGTTCCAATAAAACCTTTATGGGATTGAACAAGACCGACCGGGGAAAGATCGGGGAAATGGTCGCCCGATGAAAAGGAACCTAGGTTGTTACCCATTTGACGATGAACCTCAAGCGAGACATCGT
>Ga0315321_10003546_pt1 | contig 12135 bp, 8 predicted proteins | sample M180m21515metaG_FD_203464 | JGI IMG/M metagenome (GOLD analysis project Ga0315321, IMG submission 203464) | Ammonia-oxidizing marine archaeal communities from Monterey Bay, California, United States - M1 80m 21515 | ecosystem: Environmental > Aquatic > Marine > Intertidal zone | place: USA... | reverse complement strand
ATTTCGGCTAGCAACTTCTACGGCAGCGGCCAAGAGTTGACTGACTTACCTATTGGCAATTACACCGCAAATCGTCTGGTTTTTTGCGGAGCAGCTACAAACACCCTTGACGCCTTCAGCGGACTAACTTGGGCGAACCCTACTTTAAGTGTGCCGGGAACAGTTTCGGCAACCAACGTATCATCTTCGGGTGGGCTGAACGCAACATCTTTAGGGGTCAGTGGCTCCGCTACTATCTCAGGCTCATTGCGCGCACGTAGTTTGCATACGACTATTCACAATTTTAATAATGCCGGCGTCACTGGGATTTTCATTCCGTTTCTATCCACAGTAGAAGCTACCGGTCCAAGTTATTTGCAACAGTACGTTGTACCAGCAGGGGGCAGATTGGTCAAAGCACTAGTACGAACCAAGACATCCCAGGCGGACGGCGCCGTTCATCTCGATTTATTTGTCGGTACCAATGGCACAGAAGACTTCAGCGCCGGTGGCTCACTAATAGAAAGAAGTACAGTGAGCATGGCTTCAGCAAACACAACATACACATTTGCCTTTAGTGGTTCATCACCGTTTGATGAGGGTAACATAGTTGGAATCGAAATGACCCCAGCCGTAGGACCAAGCGACGTGAACGTAACATGTGTGTGGGAATATGACTTTACTAACACATAACCTGTCTCCTAAAATGCCTTTTGTTGTAGAGAACACTATTTATTTTGATTTATTGTAATTTCTAGGAGCACATTAATGTCAAGTTTATTGAAGGACGCCATTGTCGATGCAAAAGCACTCAGAGAAGCAGCACTTAAGACTGCTGAAACAACTGTGATTGATAAATACGCACAAGAGGTCAGAGAAACGTTGAGCCAATTATTAGAGCAGGACGATCTGGGACTCGGTGAGCTAGGAACAGAGCCTGAGCAAGAACTACCGGCAGAAGAGTCCTTCGCCGAAGGAGAAGAGCCAGAAGAAGTTGCAGAAGACATTCCTCTGGCAGCAACCGACGGGTTAGCAGAGAATGAGGGAGAACACCTCTCAAATCTCCAAGCAGAAGGAGACGAGGTTGAAGTAGAAATAAACCTCAGTGCATTGCAAGAAGCAATCCAGAACATGCAGAGCGAACAAGAATACGAGTTTGATGAAGCATCACTCGAAGAAACATTGACAGAGGACGATGATGAAGTCCTCGAATCCACTGCAGCCGATGAACAACAAGCAGAAGACGATGTAGAAGAAGATCCTAACTATCTCGAGGAAGCAGAGTCAGATACTCTAGAGCTTTCTGAGGAACTCATTAACTCAATCGTTGAAGAATTGACAGTAGACATGGGTGCAGACCTTTCTGGCTGGGCTGGAAGAAGCGCCGGCGACAAGAAGCACGAGATGGAAAAAGAAATTGCCCATCGTCGTAGCACCGAGATGGAAGAAGAATTAGAGAATTTAAAGCAGGCTCAAGAAGAATTGGTTTTCGAAAATAACCAACTCAAAGAGTCGCTTAAACAACACAAGCAAGCAGTAACAGAGTTGAAGGAAGCTACACAACACGTGAACCTTTCTAATGCTCGCTTGCTTTACACGAACCGTGTTTTAAGAAATACCTCCCTAAATGAGCGGCAAAAAACTAAGATTGCTGACGCTATTTCGAGAGCTGGTTCTGTAGCAGAGGCGAAGATGATTCACCAAACGCTCGAAACTACAGTGGAGGGCTCCTCTAAGCGGGGCCCACAATCGCTGAGTGAAGCAATTGGTCGTTCACGCGCAACTGTTATACGCGCTTCCCGCAAGGAAAGTGCATCATCTGATCCAATAGCGGATCGGATGAAAAGACTAGCAGGTATCAAATAGATACAATACAATTACTATAGGAGGTATTAAAAATGGCTGGTATTATTGATAGGTTGACCGAAGGTGTCGTCAACCGAGACATGCGCGCTGAAGGGCACGCATTGTTAACTAAATGGGAAAAGACAGGTCTTCTTGAAGGTCTTGATTCCGAAAGAAAGAGGAAGAGCATGGCTCGTCTTCTTGAGAACCAAGCAAAGGAGTTACTCCGTGAGAGTTCTTCTATGTCAGCAGGTGATGTTGAGGGTTTTGCAGCAGTTGCATTCCCAATCGTTCGCCGGGTATTCGCTGGCTTGATTGCAAACGATCTTGTAAGCGTTCAGCCGATGTCTTTGCCATCGGGTCTGATCTTCTTCCTCGACTTCGTGTTCTCTCCAAACCTTGGAGATTCTACACAAGCAAGTCGTTTTGGAAACGTACAAAACAAGTCAATCTACGGTACCGATCAAGTTGGTGCGCAGATTACTGGTGGTGTTGATTTAGTTAGTGGTATGGGAGCAGACCAGTCTGGTCCTCGTACTTCGGCTAGAGGCTACTCTTACGGCTCTCCATCTGGTTCCGCGTCCGCGACAACAGCCGCCCTCACATCATGTGGGATTGCTTCTAAGATCCATCTCACAAGTTCAGCTGCAGTATCTTCGGATGCACGTGCAACAATCCTTGATTGGGATCCGGATCTTCTGAGCAAAACAGGACATGGCGCCATCGTTTTAGATGTTGCTGAGTCTCACTTCACTGATCCTGATTGGAATAACTTGTCTGCATTTACGCTGGAAGATGCTATCAACGCAACAACTAGCGGAAACGATCTCTTGACGGCCCTCAACGCCGCGACGGGAATCGGGACTATCACGGGTATCGCCAATCTTGAGCAGGTACGACGCCTGACATCTAGAGTAGGTTCTGATTCACGTGGTGCTCCATATCAATCGGGTCTGACTAGTCAAGCTGCAGCGGTTCGGTTCGTATTAGTTACGGATGAACCCGGTCAGTTGACAGAATCTGACACAGCAGTAGCACTCGGCGCCATAATGGACTCCGGAAAGGTTAAAGGACCTATCGTTGACAACTTCAACGCGTCAAGCGCCATGGGTTCTGTCGTTGGTGCAACTATTTGGGGACTTGAAGGTAACTCCGAGATTCCAGAGATTGACATCAAGGTTGACAGTATTGCTGTAACTGCACAAACCAAGAAGTTGAAAGCTAAGTGGACACCCGAATTGGGTCAAGACCTCAACGCTTACCACAACTTGGATGCAGAGGTAGAACTTACTTCGATTCTTTCTGAGCAAATCGCTCTTGAGATCGACCGTGAGATTCTTGCTGACCTTGTTAACGGTGCAACTGCTGGTACAATGTACTGGTCACGTTCACCCGGTATGTTCTTGAACCGCGAAACTGGTGCAGAGGTTGGTGCTAATACATCGGCTCCTGATTTCACCGGTACCGTGTCTGAGTGGTACGAGACTCTTGCGGAGACCATCAATGATGTATCTGCACAGATCCATCGTAAGACTCTTCGCGGTGGCGCTAACTTCATCGTCTGCGGACCTGAAGTTGCCAACATCCTTGAGTTTACTGCTGGCTTCCGTGCTAGTGTAACTCACGATGATGAGTCTGGTTCTGTTGGAGCAGTTAAGGTTGGATCACTGAGCAAGAAGTGGGACGTCATTGTTGACCCTTACTTCCTTCGTAACGTGGTTCTCGTTGGACGTCGCGGATCTTCTTTCCTTGAAAGCGGATATGTGTACGCACCATACGTGCCTCTCCAAACGACTCCTACCATCTTTGGACCAGAGGACTTCGTACCTCGCAAGGGCGTGATGACTCGTTACGCTAAGCAAATGGTACGTCCTGACCTTTACGGTTTGGTTGTCGTCCAAGGTCTCTTGGGTGTTAGCGGTAGCTAGTTCTGGTAACAGACTAGTTCACTAACGAAAGTGACATAAAAACCCTCATCTTCCTAGGAAGGTGGGGGTTTTTTGTTGTTTAATAGCTTTAGCTGGTTCGTCGCTATAACATCTCGGGCACCTTAGATACTATCACACTACTTATTATAGCGGGAGATCTCTAAATGCCAACAAATTTAAATCCAGTATCAGAAACTAGTACAATTGTCCTAACATCGACAGGTTCCGAGGCGAACGTCAGTGCCGCCTGCCCGTTTGGGATTTACACAGGCTCAGTAGAATTCCTTTCAGGCGCCTCAGCTCAAGTATCTTATACTTATAAGAAACTCGGTGGAGATGTCGTTGACATCGAACTCACCCCATCAAATGTTTATGCTGCTTATGAGGAGTCGGTTTTAGAATACTCCTACATTATCAACCTTCATCAGTCCAAGAACGCGCTATCATCGTTTCTCGGAGCCCCAACCGGCACATTTGATCATAAGGGCGAGAAGATTAGCGGACCAGACAATGTAAACCTCTCATACCCCAGGTTTACCATAGGCTATTCCCGACGCGTAGGAGAGGGTGTAGCCGCTGCCGCAGGCTTTGGTGGCACTGTACCGCAATACTCGGCTTCCTTCAAGCCTACAGCGCGCCAGCAGGACTACGACCTACAAGAGATAATCCAAAGTGCCTCCGACTCAGGAGTAGATGATCTAGGAAACTCAGTTGAGTATTCCGGAAAGGTCGATAACAAGAAAATAATAGTTCAAAAAGTATTTTATAAGTCCCCACGCGCCATGTGGCGCTTCTATGGTTACTACGGAGGGTTCGGAGTAGTAGGAAATATGTCGACTTACGGTCAATTTTCTGATGACTCTACATTCGAAGTTATACCAACATGGCAGAACAAACTACAAGCGAAGATGTACGAAGATTCCATTACTACCAGGACTTCAAACTACGCTTATGAGATAATAAATAATAAATTACGTCTCTTTCCAACACCAAGCGCTTGGAGTGATGGCTATGACGACCGAGTATGGGTGAAGTTTATGGTTGACATCACTCCTTGGGAAGAGGATGGCGCAACTAAGACAGGTATTGAGGGAGTGAACAACCTGAACACCGCCCCATTCGACAACATACCTTATGTCAACATTAACTCCATCGGTAAACAGTGGATTCGAAAGTATGCTTTAGCTTTATGCAAGGAGATGCTCGGACAGATTCGAGGGAAGTTTACAACGATGCCTATTCCGGGTGAGAGTGTGACACTAAACCACAGTGAACTCCTCTCACAAGCTAAAGAGGAGCAGACTGCACTTAAAGATAAACTTATGGAGATCCTAGATACTGTAACTTATAAAGAATTGGCAAAGTCAGACAAAGAAACAACAGAAGCTGCAGCCGGCACCCTCGCAGTCAGTCCGCTTCCAATCTTCGTAGGATAATAACATGGCAGATAACGAATGGGAAAGACCTGCAGCACCGCCACCACCTCTCTTTTTAGGAAAAAAAGAAAGAGATTTAGTAAAGCAAGTAAACGACGAATTAGTAGAGAAAGTCATTGGACAACAAATCCTCTATTATCCGGTCGACATAGAAACAACCAACTTTCACGAGCTTTACGGTGAAGCTATGGAGAAAAACTATCTCTCACCAGTACGAGTGTATGCGTTAGTTGAGTTTATTAATTATGGAACAGAACATATGGATGGGTTCGGACTTGATAAGACTTGGGAGATCTCGGTACACTTTCATAGACGACGTTTAACGGAAGATCAAGATTTATTTGTTAGAGAAGGCGATTTTGTTTTGTACGGTGATTTTTATTATGAGATTATGAAACTTGAGGAACCAAAGAAGCTATTCGGACAAGTCGATCATAGCTTTGAGATTAATGCGACATGTAAGCGCGCCAGAAAGGGGCTTTTCGATGCTACCTGATGATTTTGATTTTGCAATGCTCCCACTAGGCACCGACGGCGAGTATGATTTGTCTGAAGTTAGTATGCTGGCTTCAACAATTGAAACAATTGACACAGCCATGGTCGACTGGATAAAAGACGAAGTATCCCTAAGCGTAAAAACAAATGAAGGATACAGACAGGTACCGGTATTATGGCAAGCTCCAGAAAGATCCTATCAGATCAAGAATGAAAAGTCTCTCCGTGAGCAATCTGGTGCCCTTAAGCTGCCCCTCATCAGTATAGAGAGGACAAGCATTACAAAGGACCCTGCTCGCAAGGGCGGCTATCAGGCACATACTTATTCAGATAAAGGCGATGGACGTACGGGAAGGATGGTAGTCGCAAAGAGAATAGTACAGGATAAGACGCGTAACTTTGCGGTCGCATCAGGTACCCGCACTAACTTGCCAGAAGCAGAGCAGAGATATTATCCACGAGAAAACAAGAAGGTAGTAGTTCAAACTCTATCAATACCGATCCCTGTTTACGTTAACACAGAATACAAGATTTCTCTGAGAACAGAGTACCAACAACAGATCAATACACTAATGACACCTTTTCTCGCGAGAACAGGACAGATCAATTCAATGATCCTACTTAAGAATGGCCACAGGTACGAAGCATTTATCGATCAAAACTTCTCGCACAATAATGTGACATCCACACTGGGTGATGCAGATAGGCAGTTCACAACAGAGATAACGATAAGGGTACTGGGGTACCTAATGGGGGAGGAAAACAACGACGATAGACCTATTCTAATAATGGAGGAAAACGCCGTTGAGATAAGTTTCCCATCTGAAAGTGTCATGCCAGCAGGGCAATTAACATTCATAGAGGATACTTGACACGTAGCTTGAGGGTTTTCTTTAAGTTGCCTGAGCTTTTTGAAAATAAAAATACTACTTATTTATGATTGTGATAGCAATTATTTCGCTATTGCTCTAAAAGGAATTGAAACATGCCAGTAAAGAATTTTAAATTTGTATCTCCCGGAGTTTTCGTTAACGAGATCGATAACTCTAACATCCCGAAGACCGCAGCCGCAATAGGGCCGGTTGTGATTGGTCGCTCTTCAAAGGGAATGGGAATGACTCCTATCAAGGTAGAGTCTTACGAACAATTTGTTGAAGTGTTTGGAGAGACTGTCCCCGGCTCAGCCGGCGGAGACGTATATCGTAATGGTAACCAACAGTCCCCTATGTATGGTACCTATGCTGCAAAGGCGTTCTTAAATGCGAACGTTGCACCTCTAACCTACATCCGTCTGCTCGGGCAAGAAGACGCTAACGCGTCTGGTGCCGGTAAAGCCGGCTGGAAAACAACCAATAACGCTGCTGCTGCAGCCGACACCAATGGTGGTGCTTACGGACTTTGGGTTTGGCCATCATCTAGTGCCGACACTGAAATGGGTGGCGATAATACAAAGCCCGGTATTTTAGCAGGAATCTGGTATTTACACTCTGGCTCAACAATTGTTCTTTCTGGTGCGATCAAACAGGACGTTGGCGGCGCCACTACTGGTTCGCTCGGTGGCGTCATAGGCACAGACAGCAATAACCGTTTCACTGCTGTTATTTCCGGCGCCATAATGGGCGAAGAAAAAGTTAACTTTGGATTTGATGATACAGACGATAACTTTATTCGCGCTAAGTTTAACACAAACCCACAGTTGGCTTCCGATGCAGGTACTTTCTTCCCCAATAGTTCTCACAAGAGTTATTGGCTAGGCGAAAGCTTCATGCAGGAAATGCGTGATGGCTTTGTGGACGCCACTATCCTGACAGGAGACGGCGGAACAGATCTTACTAGCGCTGCGCTTCATGGTGTTATGCTCCCAATCGCGCTAAGTGGCACAGTGTCCACAGGACCACACAGCATGCAAGCTGCATCATCAGAAGCTAAAGCAGGCTGGTTTATTGGACAGGACTTGGGCGCGCCCGCTTCTTATGTTCCACAAGACGCCCAAAGACTTTTCCGTTTAGTTGGACGAGGACACGGCGAATGGCTTCAGAGAAACTGCAAGGTTTCAATCGAGAGAATTCGTCAGTCAACAGCAGCTGCAAGCGACTACGGTACTTTCAGTGTGGTAATCCGCGAAATCGACGATAGAGATGATAACATTCAAGTACTCGAGCGTTTTGATGGCTGTTCGTTAGATCCGTCATCCCCTAGCTTCATTGGTACCAAGATCGGTAACAAGTACACTCAGTGGGATTCAGCTTCACGTCGTCTTAAAACTTATGGAGAGTATGATAACCAATCCGCATATGTGTATGTTGAGTTAGACGAAGCCATCGAGACCGGCGCACCCGGACTCGAAACATTGCTTCCGTTCGGTTACTTTGGCCCCCCTCGCTTTACTAGCACAGCAGCCGCTGCAAGTGGCTCAGGCGATTTTGCTGGTCTTATGGTTGTTTCCCCCACTGCCATAATCAATGGTTCTCTTGTGCCATTCTCAGCCTCGGCCGCCAACACCGGAATGCTTGGCTTCCCACGTACACGACTACGCCACTCATCTTCAGATGGCGGTGTTTCTGACCCTTACTTCGGATTTCAGACAACCAGAGCAACCACCAGCAACGACTTCGATGCTAGTGTTGCAGACGCTTCACGTAGATGGCTAGCAGCTAGTGTTGCTGACCCTGTGACGGGAACTCCAGCAACTGGTGTCGATGGATACTCTTATGTATTTTCGCTTGATGACGTTGTGCAAGACACAGTTAATAGTGGATACCATTATTGTTCTGGTTCTCGTGCTAGTGAGAAATCAGCAACAAGCTCTTCTTACACTACGCTTCTTGACGCAGACATTAACCGCTTTACCGCACCATTCTGTGGCGGCTACGACGGGTTTGACATCACGCTGCCAGATCCTGTATACAACAAAGCTATTCCAGGAGCAGGTGGTTCCGGAACAGGCACAGCTACAAATCAAAACAGCATGGCATATTACACTTATCGCCGCGCGATTGACACAGTAGCCGACGCGGAGATGATTGACATGAACTTGTTGGCTGCTCCGGGTCTGACCCATGAAGCATTGACTAAACACATGGTTCGTATGTGCGAATCTCGTGGTGATGCATTGGCTCTTATCGATCTTCCTGACATCTACATTCCTTCACACGAAGAGTACAAGTCAGCTAAGAGTGAGCGCCATGGCACCACACCATCTCAAGCCGCAACGACCCTCCGAAACAGAAGAATTGACTCCTCTTATGGCGCAACCTTCTACCCGTGGGTTCAAACACGTGATGACAATGGTCAACGCGTCTGGACTCCGCCTTCCGTTGCAATGATGGGCGTTCTCGCCTCATCCGAGAAGAAATCAGACCTATGGTTCGCCCCAGCAGGATTCAACCGCGGAGGCATCTCTGATGGAGCCGCAGGAATCCCAGTTGTTGGTGTCTCAGAACGCCTGACTTCAAAAGAGCGTGATACTCTATACGAGTCGCGTATCAACCCGATCGCTTCCTTCCCCGGAAACCAGATCGTTGTATTCGGTCAGAAGACTCTCCAAGAGCGTGAGTCTGCCCTTGACCGTATTAACGTACGACGCTTGGTCATCTACATGAAGAAACAAATTTCAATCCTAGCCACACAGGTTATCTTTGAGCAGAACACTGACGCAACATGGTTGCGTTTCAAGGGTCTCATTCAGCCATTCCTTGATAACGTCCTCACTGGATACGGTATTTCGGATTACAGACTGATTCTGGATAAGACGACGACAACCGCCGACTTGATTGATCAGAACATTTTATACGCAAAGATTATGGTTAAACCGACCCGTGCTATAGAATACATCGCCATTGACTTCACAATTGCTTCTACCGGAGCGTCATTCGATGACTAAGGCGATTAACAAAAGAATGGGAGAGAAGTCTCCCATCATACTATTTATTTTTGAGACGTGTACTGCGTCAACAGAAAGGAGCGTCTAGCCATGGCATTTTGGAGTGATAACTTTACAAACGGGGGTCTTCAGGATCCAAAGAGAAAGTTTAGATTTAGAGTTTCAGTCACAGGGCTCTCAAGCGAGCCTATTATGTGGTGGGCAAAGACTGCAGCAAAGCCATCATTTACTATTGCGTCTGCAGAGCACAAATACTTGAATCACACATTTTACTATCCCGGTTCTGTTACTTGGAACGATGTTGCAATTACAATGGTTGATCCACAAGATCCAGATGTTGCGGCTCTGTTGATGACATTAATTGACAATGGTGGCTACCATCCACCAACAACTGCTAATGATCTTTCGACCATGACAAAGGCATCCGCCGCGGCTGCGCTTGGACAGGTTACTATTGAAGCCCTCAACGGCGACGGGAACGCAATAGAAAGCTGGACTCTAAACAATGCTTGGGTGACAGACCTTAAATTTGGCGATTTAGAATACGGTGGAGACGATCTTACAGAGGTGAGCATGACGTTGAAATACGATTGGGCAAGTCTCCAACCTGCCAGCGGCCCCCCAATCCCGGCAACCGCAGTTACAGAATAACAATACCAAACACACATAGAGGTGACATTTGTCGAGAAACAGAGACCGTCTAGGTGGTGGAAATTCCACACCTAAGACCGGAGCAGAAGCTCCCCAAACGACACAAAACACAGGATTTTCATTCGTTGTACCAACCGAGTTTGTAGAACTGCCTTCAAGAGGAAAGTTCTATAGCCCCGAACATCCATTGCATGGATGTGACAGCATAGAAATCCGCCACATGACAGCCAAGGAAGAGGATCTTCTTACATCGAGAACACTCCTTAAAAAAGGAATAGCGATAGAGAGACTCCTTCAGAGCATCATAATTGATAAATCAGTCAAGGCTAGCTCCCTACTAGTAGGAGATCGCAACGCACTTGTTATCGCAGCCCGCGTTTCAGGCTATGGCAGCGACTATTCAACAAAGATAACTTGCCCTTCATGCACAAAGGCTTCCACTTATACATTTGACCTTAACGAGGCAGATGTTTATGCAGGAGACAGAAGAGAGGACATAGAGATTACAGATAACGGCGATGGCACCTTTGGTGTTACGCTGCCAGTACTTAAGCTAGATGTAACCTTTAGGCTGATGACAGGCGTAGATGAGATCGCGAGTAGTCCAACAAACAAAAACGATAGAAAAAGAATGGAGAACTCAGCCGTAACCACACAATTGAATGTTATGCTTGAGTCAGTCGCAGGCGATTCCAGTTCGGCGATGATCCAGACTTTAGTGGAAAATATGCCTTCACGTGATTCACGATGGTTACGAAGAGCTTATAAGCTAGCCTCCCCAAACATCGACCTAACACAAGAATACGAATGCGAAGAATGCGGTTTTGAACAAGAGATGGAGGTGCCGCTCACCGCGGACTTTTTTTGGCCTAGCCAATGATTACATGGAGAACGTGTATGAGCAGTTCTTTTTCTTAAAGTATTCCGGAGGTTGGTCTTTCTCCGAAGCATACAATCTACCTGTGGGACTTCGCAAGTGGTTCGTGGATAGGCTGGTAAAGCAGTTGAAGACCGAGAATGAAGCGATGGAAAAAGCCTCAAAAGGTCAATCTGGCGGGAACACCCAGACATTGACAGCAAACAATAATCCGATGAAGTCAATTTAGAGAACTTACTTTAAGGCAGGACCAGTAATAAGTCCTGTCTTTTTTCGTATAAAACTATTTATTTCAGTGAAGTTTGCGCTCAATAGATAAAGAAGAGGAAAGATTTAGTGGCTGACATCGGGGATCCCAACAAAATAACTGCTGCACAGGTTAAACTCATTGAAAAAGCGATGGCGTTGCAACAAGACTGGAATAAGTTACTCGAGCAAATGGGTGCGACTGCCGCCGACTACCTGGCGAAACAGAATGAGATGATTAAAAACCAAGAGGTAACTGCCGACCAACTTGCGGACCAAATCAGTCGACTCGACGAAAAAATTATAGCAGAACAAAAGATAATAGATAAATACAAGGAACAGAAAAAGTCTCGAGAGTGGGAGATCTCCTTTAATGAACAACAAATCGATCATCTGAACGATCAGATTCGGCTAGTGAATCGGCGATTGCTGCAAAACGGTGACTTAGCAGAGTGGGCCCACGCGGAGACCAAGCGGCTTGAAAAGCAAAAAGAACTCCTTAAGATCAAGAATAGAGAAAACTCGAAATATGTCACCAGCATGGAAGAGGCAGTTGGTCACGCCAAAGATTTGGCAACATCCATGGGAGGACTATTCCAGGCATACGACAAGAGCCCGCTCTTTAACGTTGAGAACATCGTCAAGTTTTCGAGGTCATTGGCCGGCGGAACAAACAGCGCTCGGGAGATGTTCAATACGCTCGCATCAGTAGGGCTATCGTCGTTTATCAACGCAACCATAGGCGCAGCATTAGCGGCTGATAAAGCCGAGGTAGCTTTCCGTAGAACTTCAGGC
>Ga0315321_10003545_pt1 | contig 12135 bp, 11 predicted proteins | sample M180m21515metaG_FD_203464 | JGI IMG/M metagenome (GOLD analysis project Ga0315321, IMG submission 203464) | Ammonia-oxidizing marine archaeal communities from Monterey Bay, California, United States - M1 80m 21515 | ecosystem: Environmental > Aquatic > Marine > Intertidal zone | place: USA... | reverse complement strand
TAGCTACCCATCTAGTATCTAGTGGAAAAAAAGTATTAATGTTTGATGCTGATTTCGGTTTAGCAAATTTGCATATTGCACTTCGTGAAAAATTAACTGGAAATCTATTAGAAGTTCTTGATGGCGAAAAACTGTTAAAAGACGTCATTATCAATGTCTCACCTGGTTTATCGCTAATCAGTGGGGGCAACGGATTGAATGAAATATTGTCGATTGACGAGTCTAGGTCCCATCAAGTTATTCAGGCATTTGCTGAACTCGAAAACATTTATGATTATATGATAGTCGACATCTCCGCAGGTGCTAGCGACAGCGTTGTAACATTTCTCTCCGCTTGTACGCACCGTATTGTTATCGGCACTGAAGAGCCGTCTTCTGTCGCTGATGCCTACGCAGTTATTAAACTTCTTACTATTAAGAAAGGTTTTAGTGACCTTATATTTGTTCCAAATAGGGTTAAAAGTATAGCTGAAGGACATGGGCTCTTTACAAAAATGAATCAAATCGTAGCAAAATTCTTAAACAGCAAACTACAATTTATCGGAGCTATCTCTTACAGCACAGATTACAATCGTGCCTGGACCGTGGGAAAACCAGCAATTTCCTTAGGTCAATCGACCGTAGCAAAACGAGATATGAAAAATTTGTGCTCGGAACTTAGCCAAATAAAAGATATTAAACCCAGTAACAGCTTGATGTTCTTTGCTAACAGTTAGAGGCGTATTCTGATGACACCTATCGATGAATACAAAAAATCAGGGCTTTCAAGCGCTCATAACCTGGTAAACACGCACATTTCCCTGGTTAACAGAATTGCTGGGTATCTAAAAGCACGAGTTCCAAATTATGTCGAGTATGATGACATGGTCCAAATAGGAATGCTCGGGTTGCTCACCGCAGCGGAAAGCTATGATGCCTCTGCTGGAGTCGAATTCAAAGACTATGCTAAAAAAAGAATTAAGGGGTCTATCCTGGACGAAGTGCGAAAAATGAGTAACATCTCTAGGCTTGCCATAAAAAATACTCAAGACCACAATCGAGTGATAAGCGAACTCAGTAACGAACTGGGACAAGCCCCAACAAACGGGGAAATTGCTAAACGGCTTGATATAAGCTTAGATGAATATGAAAACCAAAGAACTCACGCTGATAGATTTAAGATTGAGGACATAGATTCCGAAGAGGGAGATGCTTTTGACTCGAAAGTTGGTCCTTCCGAAAACCCACTCAAGCTTTTAGAAGACGATCAGTTGCGCGACCTAGTGACGAAAAAAATCAGCGAGCTGGATGAACGAAAAAAATTGGTAATGAATCTGTATTACGTGGAAGAAATGAATCTAAAAGAAATAGGCGCAGTAGTCGGAGTCAAAGAAGCTCGTGTCAGCCAAATACTCAGCGAAATTGTTGCGACAATCAAAAAAGAAGTCGCGAAGGTTCTGAACTAATGGCTTTATTTAAATCAATTCGCACAGGTGTGCTTGATAAAAAAACTGCCGCACGACTGCAAGAACGCTGCCTTTCAGACTATCAAGACGCAACGAATTACGAAGAAACAGGAGTTGCTGAAATTACTCGCTCTAAATTAGCAAATCGTGCAAGAATTAACATCGATCAGACTTTTGTCGATGCTGCAAGGCGAACTGAAGCCTACGAAGACGAGCGCCTTAAGTGTTTAAAAGCTCGTGAAAGCGATAGTCATCTCTCAGAGCCTCGACATGATGGTCCATATAAAATTGTGAAAACGGGAGATAATAGTATTTTTACTTATATTCCGGACGAATACTCTAAAGAAATATTTAAAATCGGCTGCTCTTATCAGAGAGACAAGATGTCGAAAGAGAAGGCCGTGTTAATCGGAAACTCTGTTTTACAAAATATTTGTGCGGAGTTAAACGTGGACTATCACATACCAGCGTTTCGATTTTTGGACGAGCAACAAAATGCAGAATTATTGAATGAAAAAGGTGAAAACAATCTTTAGTTATCGCACAATTGAGTTAGACTTATATACAGTTTAACTCCTGGTCGATTGTCCCCATAAATAAATAGGACCTAGTTAACAAATGCTTACAATACTTTTAACAATCACACTTATACTGGGCGTTGTCCTCATCATGCTTTTGTTATTCGTCTTGGGCAAGCTGAATTGGTTAGAAACTGCAACCATATCGTTATTGTCAAGACTTGAAGCCGCGGCAGCGTCGGGAGGCCAAGCTTCATCAAACGGATCCATTGCAGACGAGGCGGACCCGTATTTTTATGGAATCGACAGTCATGATCTTTGGCAATCCCTAACTGGGCAAGATAAAACGTTAGCAACTGCGCTTGAACTTGATGAAATACGGCCGCGCTATGCAATGGCCTTGCTGAAAGCTACGACTAAATTTATACAAGACGGGATTGATCTAGAAAACGGCATCCACGTTGACACAATTGCACTCACAAACTCTCGCGAAGTCTTTACAACTCGAGGGAAAATAAAAATATGGTTACCGCCCAGCAGAGCTGACGCCCTGCGAACAGCAGGATCAAAAATAGCTCGCTTCTCACGCAGCAACAAGTCAAATGACGCACCCGATGATAAGAAAATAACTGATGAGGCAATTCAAGATGAAATCATTACCGAGATCTTGGACCTGTGCAAGGAAGTTCAGTTATCAAATGGGTCTGAAGTAGCAAAAGACTTGGTAAATACCTTTTTCCCGAGCTTTAACAACGAACCCTCTGACTAGGGAAGATTGAGGTTTATACCACGCTGACTGGGAGAACTGTTCGACGCCCCCGGGGGGTTAACTTTCAATTGAGAAACTGATCTAGAAGCCTCGGCTCCGATGATAGCGTCGTAGTATTTTTCACGCTCTAATGTCAATAACGCATCAATGACTTCTTTTATTTCAAGCAGAGAGCTTGCATCATCTCCGATTGCTCTGACAGTAGACTCGCTTCTTCCTAACGCTTCTTCGAAATCTAACATCCTTGAATTAAAATTCGAAAATTGACCATCTAATCGAGCAAGATTTTCCCGAACGTTAGCAGTTTGCGCAGCCACTTCTGCGCTCAGCTCTTGAGAATAGTTTAAAAGTTGACCCTGAATTTCTTGTTCAGTGCTCAAATAACTCACTTTACTTTCATCAACATCCAGACCCAGTCTCTCAATATCAGCGGCCAAAGCTTCTAATCCAACCTGCATAGCCACTAACTGCGACCGCGCCTCATCAAAACTAGTAAGTCCAGAGTTAAGCTCAACAATTCTTTTACCTAGTGCAAGGCTGAGGTTGCTAAATTCTTCATTTTTTGACGAAAAACTCATGATCGTAATCAGGAAAAATATAAGAGAGACAACAATCGAAGTCGCTGCGGCTGCGACAATCACTATAGAAAACTTTTTTTGAATATTTCGCTGCTCTGAGAACTCATCCAGTGCAGAAATTAAGGAATTTTCCCGCGTAAGAAGACTTTGAGTATTTGCTTCGAGCCGCGGCATACCATCAGCCAAAGTCTGGGACCAAGAACTAAGTTTAGGAACAAAGTCTTCTATTATTTTTTCGCTTCGTAACTCTTCTTCATCTTCTAATGCATTAGCAGAGACGACGGGGCCTGTGTTTTCTAATTTTCCTTTGGCTATTTTCGCTTGGGGCTCGGTTTTTGCACTCGACGGCTTTGGCTCTCCCTCAACAGCCTTCTTTTTTGCCTTTTTCCGAATACGAACCCCAGAACTAGTCTCTTTGACCGCCGATTCTTCGCCAATTTCAGGCTCTATTGTTCTATCGATTTTCCCAGCCATGTCCTACACTCCAAATTCTTGTGCTTAAATCCACGATAATAACCATGCTCCACCGAGAAACAACGATTTAAACGTTTAACCCAATAGCTGTATTTGAAGATTCAAAGCTTATCTTTAAATTTAATAATCGGAACACTTTAATCCACAGAAGTCCTACCTGCATCCCCAATCGTCAGTTTTGTCTAAAATTTTAAAACTTAATCTATAGCCTACTAAACCACGCCCTCTGCTATCAAATCAGCGGCGTAATGAGCTGCTCGTGCGCTGAAGGCCATGTATGTTAAGGACGGGTTCTGACATGCCGCAGAAGTCATAAAAGAGCCATCTGTTATGAAAAGGTTTGAAACATCATGAGATTGACACCAAGAATTCAATACAGAAGACCCAGGATCTCTTCCCATCCTTGCGCTGCCCATTTCGTGAATTCTGTTCCCAGGCTTGGTTAGAGAGACTGGCGTTGCAGTGACATTTATACACCCGGCAGCGCGAAGCATTGCTACCGCATCCTTACTGGCCTCTTCGAGCATCCGATACTCGTTACGACCATAAGTCACATTAAATCTCGCCAGAGGCAGACCCCACTTATCTTTCTTTTCCGCATGCAGCGTGACTCGATTTTCTGGATTCGGTAATTGCTCTCCGAATGCACTAATTCCGATACGCCAAGGACTTGGTGCACGATGAGCCTCCTTAAACTCTCGCCCGATTCCGGGTATTCTACCTCCGTTATTCCCGAGAGGACTAGCACCGCCTTGGAATCCAAACCCTCTACTATAAGGTTTATCTCTGCCGTCAAGATTCGAGTACCGCGGAATATAGATACCGCCGCTTGGGCGCCGTCCATAAACTTTCATATTGTCGTAACCACTCAGAATACCGGAAGCGTTCGCTCCGCTGACATGATCCATAAGATTCCGACCGACCTGATCTGAACTGTTAGCAAGCCCATTGGGAAAAGAAGACGATTTACTTTGTAACAGAATCATCGCTGACGCTATTGTCGACGCGTTCAAAAAAACAACGCGCGCTTTGTATGTGACTCGTGAATTATTTCCTGAGTCGATCACTCTGACTCCTGTGACTTTGTTCTGTTCCGGATCATAGTCAAGTGAATCAACTATCGCATTATGAACAACTGTCAAATTATTTGTTCTCTGCGCCGCCGGCAAAGTCGCATTCAGTGACGAAAAATATGCCTTAAAGCTACAGCCTTTATGACAATGATTACGGGCCTGACAATTACTTCGGCCCAGAGACTTTTGTTCAGCTGTAGCATCAGTTAGATGAGCGATGCGGGCCGCAATGACATTCCTCTCAGGAAATTTATTTTCAACCCCTTGCTTCAATTTTTTTTCTGCGTCGGTTAATTCAAAAGCGGGCTGGAAAATACTATCAGGGAGCTGAGAAAGGCCTTCGGGCGCACCGGAAATTCCGATAAACTGCTCGACCTTTTCGTACCATGGCTTAATATCTAAGTACCGTATTGGCCAATCAATGGCGACGCCTTCTTTCTTATTGGCATCAAAATCAAGATCACTTAACCGGTACGTCTGCCTCGACCACATGATCGAACGCCCGGCAGTATGGTAACCACGCAACCAGTCGTAACTTGTACCCTCAGCCTCCTCATAGGGATGGTCGCTATCTTTAACCCAAAAGTGTTTTGTTGACTCTTTGATTGCATAAGCGACCCCTCCGTATTGCCTCGGATAGTGCTCTGCAATTTCGTCCTGCGCAACGCTATCGAGGTTAGGTGTCTGCCACGGTGTCAGATGGTCTGTATAATCGCGTTCTGGAATAATTTCAGGCCCCCTTTCCAATAACAAAACTTTTAAGCCACGTTCAGTCAGCTCTTTGGCTGACATCCCCCCACTCATGCCCGACCCTACTACGATTGCATCAAAATCTGTCACAGCTCCATCCTCGTTATCGCTATTTTTTTTATAATTATTTTATTTAAAATTTTTAAATCAGCTCTACGCTTGGATCCCAACGCCCCGGAATAGCAACCCACTTTAGCTCCTCTAGTGCGCCCCTTTCCGTAGCAAAGTATGCCGAAGTCACATAACTCTTAAAATCTATATAACCTGACCAGTCATTTCCTTCAGAAAAAGCCTCAATATCGAGCTGAATTAGGGCAGCTTCAGAATCTTTTGGTCCGGCGGTTAAAAAATTACCATTAGTCGCTTTACTCAAATGATTAGAGATTTTCTCAATAGCCAAGCGATGCTTAGTCTGAGTCTCCTCATTCGCCCACTCCGACATTAATCCATCAAGATAACCGACAACATTTACGTCACCTGCGCCAGCAGTCTCAGTAGTTGGAATAATCAGGTCAGCTAGCTTCTCCACCAACTGCCATTCTGAATCGTCATAAAAACGCATCGCTTCTCTGACGCTTGTCGCGTTAATACCCCCCTCACCATCACAAGCTGAGAGTGCAGTCATACCTCCGACAGAAACTATCAATCCCTGAATAAATTCTCTTCGCGTTTTCATTTAACAATTCCTCGTTGCTTAAGATGAAATAAAGCCGGAGTTTTCGGCAATTTCGCATGTGCCTTATATGTTAAATTCTCATCGTGCTCAAAGCACCATAACTTTTTCTGATAGATGCAAACGCATTGCTTGGGTTGTCATGCTCAACAAAATAATGCCTGACCCCAGCTAATTCAGCCCGAGAAAAAATCGATTCAAAATTAATTTCTCCGCTTCCTATTGCAGCCATCTCCCCATCGGATGTCCGATCTTTCAAATGAAGCATCGTAAAACGACCAGGATACTTTTCGAAATACGGAATTGGATCTATCCCGGCATGCGCTATCCAATATAAATCTAGCTCGAAATCTACGAGGGAGTCCTCCGTCTCATCAAGAATTAGATCATACGGGACCATCCCCGCAATTGGCTGAAACTCAAAATCATGATTGTGATATCCAATTCTTAAACCCGCCTTTTTACATGACTCTCCAGCAAAATTTAAAGTTTCAATAAGCTGCTTGTAGTGGCTTTCTGTTCTTTCGTTTGGTCCCAAGTAAGGAATAACAATATTTTTTTGGCCGAGAACTAGAGCACGCTCAATCTCGAAATCAAGATTATCGCGGACAGATTGCCAAGGGATATGCGCCGCCGGAGATATTAAACCATTTGTATCAAGCACCTTACGTACTTCGTTTGGCAAGCGATCAAAGTAACCTGCAAATTCAACCTCGCTATAACCGAGCTCTGCAATGCGGGCCAGAGTCCCCTCGAAATCAGAATTCATTTCCTTTCGCATAGTATAGAGTTGAAGCCCCAAATGCTCTATGCCCCGCTTTTCTGAAACACCTTCTGCTGCAGAAATCAAGGAGGCTCCGTAAAAGCCAGTCGCTAAGGAGACTGAACCTTCCAAAAACTTTCTCCGATTAAGTTTTTTCATAAATTTTCCTAAAATAAACCTAATTATAACAACACAAAAAAATTATGGAGTCTAACTTAGAGATTGCCAAACACCGCCTGCCTTAGAAGAAACTACCGCCGATTTTACGAACCGCACTCCATTGACCCCATCTGCCACCGTGGGCAGCACTGTCTCTGACCTTTTCGAGACATAGCGAAGCTGATCCGCAAAGTCGCTGTAAAGATTCGCAAACCCTTCAATGAAACCCTCCGGGTGTCCTGCCGGTATTCGAGTAGATTCATTAGCTAGCACCCCGAGCCCGGGGCCGCCTCTAGTCAACGTATTTTTACTGCCGCCAAGCGGTTTGAATTCTAAAAAATTTGGAGTTTCCTGACACCACTCCAAGCTACCTTGCTCACCATAAACACGCAATCTCAATCCGTTTTCGTGCCCGCAGGCTATCTGACTTGCCCAAAGCATACCCTTCAAACCACTCTCGTATCGGAGCAGAATATGACCATTATCATCGAGAACCCTACCAGGAACAAAAGAATCCAAATCTGCAAGTAAACTATGCGGCTTTTCACCCGTTACGAATTCAACCAAATGATAAGCATGAGTTCCAATATCGCCAATCGCTCCTCCCTCACCGGCTTGTGATGGATCTGTTCGCCAAGCAGCCTGTTTTTGACCAGACGCCTCTATATCTGTTGCCAGCCAGTCCTGTGGATACTCAACTTGCACCACTCTCAGTTTACCCAGCCTGCCCGATCCAACGATCTGTTTAGCCTCTCTTACCATCGGGTAGCCACTGTAATTGTATGTCACCATAAAATGGACGCCCACACTACTAACCAACCTTTCAAGCTCTTCAGCTTGCTTTAGATCAGAGGTGATCGGCTTGTCACATATAACATGAACTCCGGCGAGGATCATCGTTTGAGCGTGTTCGAAATGCAGATTATTTGGAGTCACAATAATAGCGACTTCAATACCATTTTCTTTATCAGCTTCTCCATTCGCCATTTCGGACGGCGTCCGATAAATTCTCTCTGCACTCAGGCCTAAACCAGTTCCAAACTTTTTACTTTTCGAATAATCCGCACTGAAGCAACCTGCAACTAGTTCAAATCGATTATCCATTCTAGCAGCTAGCCGATGAACCTCGCCGATAAACGCATCCGGTCCACCACCGATCATTCCAATTCGAATTTTTCTAAACGGTTCATTCACTAGTCAAAGACCTAAGATCTTTTTATTTATTAGTTCATCACTTCCCGACTCCGCAAAATCATCGAAAGCTCTGTCGGTGACACGAATGATGTGATTGTCAATAAATTTTGCACCTTCCCTAGCGCCATCCTCCGGATGTTTCAAACAGCATTCCCATTCCAAAACTGCCCAACCATTAAAATCCGTCGCTGCAAGCTTTGAGAACACAGCTTTAAAATTTACTTGTCCATCTCCTAACGATCTAAACCGGCCTGCCCTGTCAATCCAACTTTGATAACCGCCATAAACTCCCTGTTTTGCAGTAGAATTAAACTCCGCATCTTTGATATGGACCATCGTTATACGTTCCCGATACGCATCCATAAACCCTAAGTAATCCAATTGCTGAAGTACCAGGTGACTTGGATCAAAAAGGATATTTGCTCTTGAATGATTCCCCACTCGCTCCAAGAACATCTCAAAACTGACGCCATCGTGTAAATCTTCACCGGGATGAATCTCAAAACCGATACTTACCCCAGCATCATCAAATGCATTGAGTATAGGCAACCAACGCATCGCTAGCTCATCAAACGCTGATTCAATTAACCCCGCTGGACGCTGTGGCCAAGGATATAAATATGGCCAAGCAAGCGCACCAGAAAAACTCGCATGATCAGTAAGCCCTAAATTCCGGGATGCCCTAGCAGCCATCATAAGTTGATCAACTGCCCACTCTTGACGGGCCTTAGGCTTGCCGTGCACTTCACTCGGAGCAAAACCGTCAAACATTTGATCATACGCAGGATGGACAGCGACCAGCTGCCCTTGCAAATGTGTGGACAACTCAGTTACTTCAATATCGTGATTTGCAAGCACACCCCGAACTTCGTCGCAATAATCGGAGCTTTCAGCTGCTAATTCCAAATTAAAAAGGCGCTCGTCCCAACTCGGGATTTGAACTCCTTTAAAACCGCAATCAGAAGCCCAGCCAGCTATTTCAGAGAGTGAGGTAAAGGGGCTCTCGTCGCTAACGAATTGTGCTAAAAATACCGCTGGTCCCTTTATAGTCTTCATGGGCGCTCCTACAATTAAAAAGGCGAATCTGGAAAATAATAATCGTCAGCGTTTTGTTCAGTAATTAACGGGGAACTGAGAATGTATTCTCCTTCAATTGGCGCATCTGCTAGTAGTTTAATTGTTGTAAGCTCCATGGCAGTTGAAATCATTCCGGGAGGGTAAAGGACATCGACAGGCGTGAGCTTATCACCTCTTTTAACCCGCTGAATGATATCTTTCATTCCTCCCCCGCCAACCACAAACATTTCATCTTGCCGTCTCGCCTGCCGGATTGCCTGTATGACACCGATAGCGATATCATCATCCTGAGCCCACACCGCATCAATCTTCGGGAACCTTGACAAGAAATCTTGCATTACCGTAAAACCGTCATCCCTATTCCAGTTAGCATACTGAGAGTCAAGAACCTCTATACCGGTATCGTCAATTGATGACATAAATCCGTCAAATCGTTGCTCATCGATGACCGTCGGCATGCCACGAAGAATGACTATTTTTCCATCCTGATCTAACCGACTTTTGATATAATTCGCAGAAACACGGCCCATCTCGCTATTATTTCCAGCCACATAGAAATCATGAATACTAGGGTCAGTTAAACCCCTATCAACCACGGTCACAAACACACCTGAGCGTTCCACGTTTCGGACCGGACCAGTCAATGCAGCCGATTCAAAAGGCAAAATAACAAGAGCATCGATTTGGTGAATCGTAAGCAAATCTTCAAGATCATTGGCCTGCTCAGAAGCATTGCTTGCTGTAACTAGAACAATTTTCAACTCTGGATACTGGTTTTCTAGGCGATCTTTAGTCTCTTCCGCATGAAAATTAAGCCCACCGGTCCATCCATGTGTTGCAGCTGGGACAGAGACACCTAAGGTTTGAGCAAAACTTGGCATCTGCAACGCCCAGACCAAAAATCCAAATACAAAAATCTGTTCTAAACGAGCACTTGATTTAACTCTATGTTTCATATAAGTCTCCGTAAAACGACAAAACCACTCAATGCTCAGGATTCAGCTTGCACGCCGTTTCTTTGTTGAATAACTACTGCAGCTATTACAATGAGCCCCTGCACCGCTCCGTTGAGATAATTACTCACCATGTCCGTCAAATTAAGAATATTCCCAATAAGAGTCAAGATAAGCGCCCCCGCAACGGTGCCCCAAACACGTCCATATCCACCCTTCAGGGCAGTCCCTCCTATTATTACTGCTGCGATTGCTTCTAATTCCCAAAGCACTCCAGTCTGCCCTGACGCCGAACCTAAACGAGGCACATAAATGATCGTAGCAATAGAAACACAAAACCCTTGTATCATAAAGGCGAAGATTTTAATCTTTTCTGTATCAATCGCCGAATAAAGCGCAACTTTTTCACTAGAACCAACTGCGAATAAATGGCGTCCGAAAATAGTTTTGTTCATCAAAACAAAAGCTAGCCCCGCTAGGCTAAAAAATACCCATACTGGATACGGTATTCCTAAAAAGTCACTATAATAAACATTGCTGTATACATCATTGATTGTAAAGCTAAGCGACAATGTTCCACCGTCCGCCATAAAAGTTACCAGCGATCGGTAAATACCCATCGTTCCTAACGTAACTATGAAAGCCTCAATTCTCGCTTTCGTTGTCAGCAACCCGTTAATAAGGCCCGCTAATAATCCCATCGCAATGGACGCAAAAACAGCGACACATATGATAATTGAAATAGAATTGATGCTCTGATGCAGGGCGTTCATAAGAAGAATCATGCAACCGGAGATAAATGCTGCCATAGACCCAACCGATAGATCGATCCCTCCTGCAGTTATAACAAATGTTGCACCGACAGCCACGATACCAATAAAAGAGCTGCGAGCAAGTATGTTCGCCAAATTACCAGAGCTAAGAAAGGCCTCATTTACAAAAACGCCCAGCAAAAAAACTAGACATAACGCAATAAACGGCCCTGTCGATTTCAAATTTAAAATTAGCATAAGACCCTCAAAAATTATTTGCTTTTACCTAGTTTTTTACTGCTTCTTCAGACCTGCGGCATAACGCATTATTTCTACATCGTTAATATCTTTACCTTCGAGCATGCCGGTTAACTGACCGTCACGCATCACCGCTACGCGATGTGATAATCCGATAACCTCGTTCATATCTGACGAAACAATTATTATTGAACAACCCTTTTGGGTCAGCTCCGCAAAAAGCCTGTAAATTTGACTTTTTGTACCAATATCGATGCCTCGAGTTGGCTCATCAAAAATAATTATTTGCGGCGCAGTTTCAAGCATCTTCGCGATTAATAATTTCTGCTGATTTCCACCTGATAACTTATTGACCCCTGCCTTTAAATCCTTAACCCGAATATCAAATAAGTTAAGCGCCTTAACGAGAGCTTTGAGCTCAGTTACAACGTCTAACAGCCAATGAGAAAATTGCTTCAAAGCAAAAAGTGAAAAATTGAACGCAACGGTTTTCTCTAAAAACAACCCTCTGCCTTTCCTATCTTTCGTCAAATAAGAAATATCATTCGCACGAGCTTCAGCAAAATTACTGATAAAAACCTCAGAACCATTAATAAACACAACCCTTCTTTTCGCTTTACGCAAACCAACCAAAGTCTCCATTAGCGCAGATCGTCCGGATCCAACTAAACCAGCAAATCCCAATATTTCTCCGCGTTT
>Ga0315321_10003538_pt1 | contig 12152 bp, 13 predicted proteins | sample M180m21515metaG_FD_203464 | JGI IMG/M metagenome (GOLD analysis project Ga0315321, IMG submission 203464) | Ammonia-oxidizing marine archaeal communities from Monterey Bay, California, United States - M1 80m 21515 | ecosystem: Environmental > Aquatic > Marine > Intertidal zone | place: USA... | reverse complement strand
TAATTTTTCAGCTAAGGATTTGATGGATGGACAAGGGACCTAAAGGTAGAAATCTAGCAGGGATTATTCCAATCACCGGAAGAGAGGACGTCTTGGGTCTCCCCTGGGCTGACTGCATGCAGCCCCTTGCAGATGGAATCACTGCTTTGGAGAGGTCGGTTTATGAATGTGCTGTCATGAAATGCAATTCTATATGGATTATATGCAACGATGATATAGCCCCTTTGATAAAGAAGAGAATCGGAGACTATGTTATGGACCCAAGCATATATGCCGACTGGGACTTCAAGAGAATGCCCCACATGATGAAACAATACATTCCAGTCTTTTATACGCCAGTTTTGCAGAAAGATAGGAACAGAAGAGATACATTGGGTTGGTCAGTGCTCCATGGAGCCTTGACAGCTTTCATTGTATCTAAGAAAATATCACAATGGGTCGCACCAACAAGCTATTATGTTACTTTTCCATATGGCATTTATGATATACGAGCCACCAAGCCACTCAGAGCAACAATAAGGTCTGGAAAGAGCTGTTATGCTTCACATCAGGGGAAAACTGTGAGAGATAATTTATATTTACCATTTAGCTTCACCCCTGAAGACTGGCTTCACTTCCGACGAGGGGTCAACGAAGCGAACACCGGTGGAGACAAAAGTTTATCCTTAGAAGAAAGGTGGTCTGCAAAGAATTTTTCACTTGACAAAATCTTTAAAAATGATAATATAGATATAGATGAACAAATCGAAATAGAAGAATATTACAATTTGGACTCTTGGGAGAACTTGAGAGAATTCTACAAGTCAGACCTTAAGATAAGAAAGATGCCAAAAACAATGAACAAGCCTTACCACGTATAGGAGGAGACACATGAAAAGCCGAGAAGAATTGACATTAATAGAAAGATACGACAATCTACCAAACATGGTAAAAGAGGATATTGGCTTTCCAGCTACATATATGTCCTTGACAAATGCTCAAGAATCGTTTATAATAGATATATTAGAAGGTCACGAGAAGGCCATAAAACAAGAACTACTCACCATGTTGGATGAGATGAAAGAAACAATAGATGAAATCTAGAACAGAAAGCAGCATTCCATTCGTCGGGCTCCACGCCCATTCAGTCGCAGGTTCGCCCTTCGACGCACTAGGATACCCGAACGAACACATGGATTTTGCTTATGATAACGGCATGGATGCCCTTGCCCTTACAGACCACGGAAACGCAAACGGACTTGCAGGGCAGGTTTTGCATGCCAAGAAGATGCTCAAGGCAGGCAAGAATTTTAAGCCTATCTTCGGTGTTGAGGCTTATTTTATTCCATCGGTCGCAAATTGGAAGAAAGAGTACGAAGCGGTCAGAGCGTCAGCTAAGCGTAAGTCAGAGTACGAAGCGGGCTCATCCGGCACCACAGTTGAGAATGAGGCTTCTAAAAAGAAGATGAAGTCTATTCTTAACCGGCGCCGCCACTTGATTCTCTTGGCACAAGATCAAGAAGGTCTGCGCAATATATTCAAGATGATTTCCACGAGTTATGTTGGTGATAACTTTTATCGCTATCCACGCGTCGACTATGCACTCCTCAAGAAGCATAATAAGGGCGTTATTGCCGCTTCTGCTTGCCTTGGTGGCGTTTATGCTGGCAGCTATTGGGAGAACCGCGAAGAAGGCGCAGACGCCATTCTTGACGCCATGAGAGAGACAACCCAAAAGATGCAGTCAATCTTCGGTGACAGATGGTATGGGGAATTGCAATGGAACAATATACCAGAGCAGCATGAGCTAAACCAGTACATTATTCAAATGCACCACGAATTTGGTATCGAGCTTATCTCGACTGCTGACTCCCACTATTACAATGCTGAAGTTTGGAAGGATAGGGAGTTGTATAAGCGCCTAGGCTGGCTCGGAAAGGGCAAACCGGACTATCTTTCAGACGAGCTTCCTGTATCCGTGGAGGAGATTGGGTATGAATTATATCCCAAGAACGGTGACCAAATGTGGGAATCTTACAAGAGATACTCTAAGGGTGCCAATATGGAATATGACGATAAACTGGTCCGGGCTTCTATTGAACGCACTCATAGTATCGCTCATGAACGTATTGAGACTTTCTTGCCAGACAACACGGTCCGCCTGCCTGATTTTGTGGTTCCGGAAGGTTCCACCGCAGGGCAGACACTCGCTGCATTGTGTGTTGAAGGCGCGCGCTCATTGGGGCTTGCAGAGAATGAAGAATACTCAGAGCGCCTTAAGTACGAAGTCAACATTATCGAGTCACGCGGCTTTGCAAAGTATTTCTTGACGATGAAAGCAATTGCAGATATGGCTGTAGAACGACAGCTTGTCGGACCAGGTCGTGGCTCAGCCGCTGGCTCGTTGGTATCCTATGTATTGGGTATTACTCAAGTTGACCCAATCAAGTATGGACTTCAGTTTGAGAGGTTCTTGACTAAGGGCGGCTCGGGCTATCCTGATATTGATTACGACGTCAGTGACCCGATGTTGCTCAAAGAGCACCTTATAGATATGTGGGGAGATGATACAGTAGTGCCAATCACAAACTGGAACACACTACAGCTTCGTTCGCTGATTAAGGACATATCAAAGTTTTACGGGATTGAATTTACAGAGGTCAATAATGTGACCAGCAAGATGGTGTATGAGGCAACACCGCTTGCAAAGAAGGCGCACGGTATTACAGCTGGTGTTTACGCGCCAACATTTGAAGAGTTAATGATGTATTCAGAAACACTTCAGAATTTTCTTAAGAAATATCCACATATCAAGACGCATGTCGAGACCCTTTATGGTCAAACGCGTAGTGCTTCCCGACACGCCGGCGGCGTAGTTGTCGGCGAAAGGCTGAATGAGTGGATGCCTCTTATTAACAGTGGAGGGGTTAGACAGACCCCATGGAGTGAGGGACAAAATGTTAGACATCTGGAACCAATGGGCTTTATTAAGTTTGATATTCTTGGATTGGCTTCTTTGCGAATGGTTGAGGGTGCTATAGAACGCATCCTTAATAGACACCATAACATCGAGAATCCAACCTTTGACCAAATTAGAGGCTTTTACGATGAACATCTGCATCCGGATAAAATCGACTTAAACAATGCTGAAGTTTGGAAGAACGTGTTTCACAAGGGCAAGTGGGCAGGCATATTTCAGTTTACAGAAGCGGGCGCCCAGTCGTTCTGTAAGAATGCGAAGCCTGACAACATCACAGACTTAGCTTCTATTACCAGCATCTATCGCCCAGGACCATTGAGTGCTGGCGTTGATAAGATGTTTGTCGGAGCGAAGCAGGCGCCTGATGAAGTAGAATATCTTAACGAGACAACTCGCGAAGTGACGGAAGAGACCTATGGCTTCCTTATTTTCCAGGAACAGATTGCTATGCTTGCACACAAGCTAGGTAAGGACCTGTCATTGGACGAGGGAAACAAGCTTAGAAAGCTTTTGACCAAGAAGGGCACTGGCGCCGCAGCAGAAGAGAAAGATAAGATATTCGACAAGTTTCTCAAGGGCTGCATCGAAAAAGGCATAGCTTCACACGACGCCAGAGAATTATGGAACAAGTTTGAGTACTTTTCCGGATATGGCTTTAACAAGTCTCATGCAGTATCTTATTGCATATTGTCTTTTCAGTGTGCTTGGCTGCTAAATTACTATCCGACCGAATGGCTCGCAGCATTTTTGGACAAGGAGCCGGAAAAGAGAAAAGAGCGAGCTATTAGTACTGCTAAGTCTTTCGGATATAATGTTGAGCCATTGAATGTTAATACATCAGGTCAGGCTTGGGAAATCAGTGATGATAACAAGACATTGATACAGCCTTTGACTTCGATAAAGGGACTCGGCGCTGTAGCCATTCAGCAGATTATAGAGCACAGGCCATTCAATACTATTGAGGACTTCCTCTTTCATGAAAAGGTCAGGTATTCAAAGTTAAACAAGAAAGCACTTGATGCTCTTTGTCGAGCGCAAGCACTGAATGACCTTGTGGACGATCGCTTTACTGGTCTCAAGCACTTTTGGTCTGCCTGCGTTGTAGACCGCCCAAGAAAGCTCAAAAATCTTGAGGAGAATATTGTAACGTATGCAGGAGAAGGAGACTTCTCAGAAGAAGAGAAATTAGAATACTTAGTTAACTTGACGGGAGTGTTTCCGATTAACTTAGTAATCAACGACCATGTAAGAAGCAAATTGGATGAACTTTATATTCCACCAATTTCAGAGTATGATGCTGAACTAGGTGTTACTTGGTTTATTCCGAGAGAGTGCAAACTAAAGAAATCTAAGAATGGCAAAAACTTCTATGTGGTTAAGGTGATTGACGACAACAATGAAACAAGTACCATTCGCTGTTGGGGTGTCGACCCCGCGAGAGATGTCGTCCACATCAATCGTCCATACATGGCAAGACTCAACTATGACCCAAACTGGGGGTTCTCGACCTTCAGTGTAAGAAGAATGTTTAAACTGTTAGCATAAAGGAGAAAACAATGTTTAATGAGAAAGTGAAAGTTTACAGAATAAGAGAGACAGCAAAGGTGCCAGAACGAGCACACCAGACAGATGCAGGAATGGACCTGTTCTTTGCACCAGAAAATGGAGAAACCATCACGGTCCAGCCAGGGCAGTCGACTGTTCTTGGGACAGGTTTAAAGATTAGTGTCCCAACAGGCCATATGCTTCAGATTATGAATAAGTCAGGAGTAGCATCAAAGAAACAACTCGTGACCGGCGCTTGCGTTGTCGATCGAGGGTACGACGGAGAGGTTTTTGTAAATCTCCAAAATATCGGACAACAACCTCAGACCATTGCACCAGGCACTAAGTTGGCTCAAGGAGTATTTATTCCAGTCTCTATGCCGATTATGGTTGAAATTGATGAAGATAAGGTGTATCCTAGACCTACAGAAAGAGGAGCCGGAGCACTAGGCTCAACAGGAGAATAACAATGGGATTAGATCGGAAAATCATGAGAAAGCAACAAAAAGCTTTCATGAAGGAATTCAAAAAGAGAATGAAGCATTTCAAGAAGCTTGTTGTGTGTTCTTCGTGTGGCACCGCCCCAGAAGAGGGACAAAATATTGATGATTGGAAGATTAATCAGAAAAGCGAAAACCTAGACTTGTTGTGCACAGACTGCTTCGGTACAGAAGAGGAGTGGCAAAGTGAAGTTTAGACAAACTTATTGTTTCGACGATGTTCTCTTGGTGCCAAACAAGAGCGACATTGAAACCAGAGAAGAGGTCGACCTATCGTCAGCGATAGGGGACTGCAAATTTCGCTTGCCCATCATATCAAGTCCAATGGACACAGTAACAGAAGGTGAAATGATGTACACAATGGCTAAGCTTGGGGGCTTTGGGGTATTGCATCGATACAACACCGCTGTGCACCAAGCCAGTGTCTTCGCAGACATCAGAATGAAGCTAGAAGAAGAACAGACTGAGCATTCATCGAAGCTGTCAGTTGCTATCGGGGCATCCGACGATTACGAAAAGAGAGCCAAGATTTTAGTTGAGAATGGGGTGAGGATATTGTGCATCGATGTTGCGCATGGTCATCATACTATGGCGGAAAGAGCAATTAAGACCCTTAAGGATGCTTACGGAGAACGAGTCCTTATCATGGCAGGCAATGTCGCAACGCCAGAAGCTTATAGCAGTCTTTCTGATTGGGGTGCCGACGCTGTGCGCATTGGCATCGGTGGCGGTTCGATTTGCTCTACGAGAATACAGACCGGCCATGGCATGCCAACGTTTCAGTCTGTCTTGGACTGTGCCAGTACCTCCGGAGCGATTATTGTCGCTGATGGGGGGATAAAGACGGCAGGAGATGTTGTCAAGGCATTGGCCGCAGGAGCAGACTTTGTTATGCTTGGTTCAATGCTGGCTGGCACCGATGAAGCTCCGGGTGATGTCCTGAGTAACACAGACGGAAAGAAGTACAAAGTCTATCGAGGTATGGCGAGTGTTGAAGCTCAGGTTGCCTGGAGAGGTCAAGCGCGCTCACTAGAGGGTGTTTCGACAACTATACCTTACAAGGGCAGTGTTGAAGACGTGGTGTGTAACTTAGAGCAGAATATTAAATCTGGACTGTCATACTCAGGCGCCCGCTCTATAAAAGAGTTACATGCAAAAGCGCGCTTCATCCAACAATCCTCCGCGGGTCAGATTGAGAGCAGCACACACATTATGTTACGATGACTACAAAGAAAGTCCTTTTTGAAGAGGACGATGAACAACATGCAAGAATGATTATCCGGCTTCGGTATGATAAATTGACACAAGGCAATTTTTTCCGAGGATTGGTCAAGCTCTATGTTGATAACGATTTGGACATGGCACGAGTAATAGAGAAAGTGAAAATAGAGAGAAGTACAATGGGTAAACGCAAACGCGCTAAATCCGTAAAAGAAATTGAACAAGGAGAAAATATGATGGAAGACCTAGGTCTATCTAACAATGAAAAGAATTTTATATATGATTTAATCGAGGAAGATTTTGAAGAATAAAGATAACAAAGAGTGCTCTGAAGAGAATTGTCGATGCTGGATTGATTATCCAGAAGATAACAATTGTATATACGAGGCTATTAGAAAGCACGGCAACATGACTTTGGACGAAACATCGAAAAGACTAGGGATTTCTTTAGTGAGAGTTTCGCAAATAGAGAAGCAGGCATTGAAGAAGCTCTCAAAGAGAATAAAAAAATGAGTTTGTTGCGTATAAGGACTATTTATTTATGTATTTTACACCATTTTTGTATACAAAAGGAGAATTTTTAAATGAGTGATAAGAATCTACTTAACGAAAACACTATTCGTCGTTTTATGAAGCTTGCAAACGTTGGCACCCTCACCAATAATTTCATTGCAGAGAACTACGGAGAGGAAGAAGAACTAGAGGAAATTGCAAATCCAGACGAGCCACATGTTGACGATGGTCCTATCTCTGAACAAGAAGAAGAGATGGAGATGGACGTTGAGATGGGCGACGTCGAAGAAGAGCCAATGGATGATGAGCCAATGGATGATGAGCCAATGGATGATGAGCCAATGGATGATGAGCCAATGGACGAAGCAGACATTAGCTTGACTGAGGAAGAGGCGCAGCTTCTTATCGACCTTGGCGACCGTCTTCGCGATGCAATGGACGCAGAAGAGGGAGAAGACATGGACCTGGAAGAGCCAGAAGACATGGACCTGGAAGAGCCAGAAGACATGGACCTGGAAGAGCCAGAGGAAGAAGAAGAGCCAGAGGAAGAGGAAGAGGTCCTACAGGAAGCTTTGGTCGCTGAAGTACTCAAGAGAGTCACCCGCCGCATCATTCGCGAAAAGACCGGAAACAAGTAAAAAACCTTTACACTCATTTAGGTTTCTGAAGACCCCAAAGAATTAAAAAGCTTTGGGGTTTTTTTATATACAAGCCAAATAATTTCTGGTATAATAGTTATAACAAATGCACGGTTTCGAAAAGAGGAGAGCATTTGTTGTGTCAAAATTACCAGAAGGGACATATTGGAAAACAGATGAAGAGGAATACAACGTCCAGATTCACTGCACAAAAGGCCTTGTTTGCACAATCTCAGAAATCTTTTCTGATTGGACTAAGGTTGCAGACGGCGTTGATCCGACAAAGAATGAAAAGATACTAATTTTTAAAAAAAACACAAAAGAGAAAGATTTTAATAAAATGCTAAACAAAATATCCACACACCAAACCATTAATTTGAAAGAGGTCAAATGACTAATATGAGAGAAATCAAAGATAACACGAACGTGTCAAATCCTGTAAAGAATGAAAAGGATAAGAAAGGCAAGAAAGGCAAAAAGAGCAAGAAGCCAAAAGCCGTAGATCTTATTGATGCTAGTCCAAACGTGAAACACACAGAAGATAAGCAAATTGTGATAATCAACAATATGCAGCCGCCAATGGATGCGTCTCCTGAGTTAAGGACGATTAATCTTTACGGTGATATTACTGAACGTAGAGGTTCTGAGGTTGTGGCCGCACTCCTATACCTAGAGAATACTTCACCCACTCAAATCTTCAGCGAGCCAGGCAACCCTGATTCAGAGATTATTATGGCCGCTCGCCCAATCAGCATGTATGTCTCAACTCACGGCGGCGTGGCAAGTGATATGTTTTCGATTTTGGACGTCATGGATATGATTAAGAAGAATACCTGCGATATTCACACATATGGCGTTGGCAAAGTTATGTCTGCTGGTGTGCCTATTTTGGCAGCCGGAACACCGGGCAAGAGGAAGATTGGGCGAAATTGCCGTATCATGCTCCACAACGTCCTTGCAGGAGCCGGCGGAACCATCTCCTCCATGGAGAACGAATTGGAAGAGATTAAGTGGGTGCAAGACAGCTATATTGAAACCTTGGCTAACTATACTAAGATGACAAAAGCAAAAATCAAGAAAATGCTGAAAACTCAGAGGGATGTCTACATCTCAGCGGAAGAGGCGATTAACTTGGGAATTGCTGACGAAATCATCTAATTATATAGAAGAGGAGAATATTATGAGCTGGCACAAAGAATTACTTTCAGAAAACAGAAATAAGGTCCCCACCATATCAACACTAGGCGACCTTTACGGACTTATAGCAGAAGTCTACGAAATAGAGAAAGACAGGCTGTTTAAGACCGCAGAGAACCCAATTTCTTTGCTTAAGGAGCAGTTTCTCAAGGAGGGTAAGGAACTTACGTTGACGCTCCAGGCCATACCCGAGATCAGCGTCAGCGAGTTGGGGTGGACAGACGTCCGTACAACTGGAGGGAAAAAAGTCAGCGGCCCTGAGAGAAATCAACTAGGGCAGTTCTTGTCTCAAATTCAGGGAGCAAACTTATCCGAGAAGGTCAAAGCGCTTTCTAGATTCTACACTGAAGGCCCCGAAGAGGCCACGGCAGGAGCATCAGTTGGCGAGAAGATATCTACTATTCTCTCTTATCTCGTATTCTTCAAAGCTTTGACCAAGGTTGTTTCAAACTTTAATGCAGCATCAGCAGGATTCAACTTCGAGGCCTTTCTTGCGGTTCTCCTCGACGGCAAGCAGGTGCCAGCAAACACAGGTACCATTGCAGATTTTACTACGGGAGACGAGATACCAATCAGTTTGAAACTTTACGCCGAGAAATCAGTTGTTGTTGGCGGCTCTTTTAACGACCTCGTGGGTGACTTGGTAAAGCCACAATTCAGCGGCTTTGATGGGATGAGATACGTAGTATGCATGAAATCATTCAAATCGTCTGAAACAGGAGAGAAGCAGGGCTCTGGATTAGACATCGAAGGCGACATCAAATTTTTTCAGTTTGATTTCACACTTGACAACATTGCGGATATAATTTCTAGGTCTATGGACAAGTCAAAGATTTGCATTCAACTGCCAGCAGCATTCGTCGCATCTAAGGGTAGAGAAGATGTAGCAAGCACACTTCCAGGCGCCGCAATGCCATCCGTTCAAGACTTAGAAGATATGTTTATTGGCTTTTTTAGACAACAAATCGCTTCTGAGATGGAGGGAAGTGAGATTGAAATCAACGATGACCAGGTCGTGGCTTTTCTTAATAAACTGGAGTGGTCAAAGAATGATTCCCTCTTTAGGCCTGAGGACAAAGGGGCCACTCAAAAAATAGTAGTTAGAGGTCAATCTAAAATAATAGGAAAAACTGGAAACCCACAAGTAAAGGCATTTATTGACGAACTGGCAGAGGAAGGGGTTTTTGGTTCAAGTGAAGAAAACCCACGCGCATTTAGCGCCGCTGTTAAGACACTTAAGTCCAAATTTGGCAGAGCAACAGATGCCGCCAATGATAAAGTACGTGCACAATTCGCAAGTGCAAGAGTAAAAGATGAAAGAACCAGGATGCTAAAGCAGCCAGACTTTTACGCATCTTTGGAAGATTCGGTGACCTTTTACAATGAGCTCAAAGGCAGCCCACAATTGCAAAAGCTAGCTCTTGAAAATTCCAGAGGCATGCTAGAAACGCACCAGTTTGATGTGAATAGAAAACAAGTGATTGAAATATCACAGGACCTGGGTGAAATTAAAATAGGTGCAAGAGTTGTCCAAGAAATGCTCAACAAGATGACCGCAGAATTGAATGAATCTATCTTCGATATTTTTACAAATGTGAAAGTAATACAAGACAGCACCTACGCGTTCATGGCCGGAGGACTGCAAGATGATGAAAAGGCTAAAGCCAGTATCAAGGCATCGAACGCAATCGCATATAAGACAGAAGAACTCCGCCCAGAAAATAAATAAACCCCTTGACATTTCAACCAAAATACATTATAATAGCAGTATAACAATAAAGTGAGGTTTCATGACTACTAAGTTAGAGCACGGCCAGACCCTTCGCAACAAGGTTCTGGAAGGGGTTAATACCCTAGCCGATTATGTTGCAACAACCCTTGGACCCAAGGGACAGAATGTTCTCATCCACCAGAAAGATAAGAGACCCTTCATCACGAAGGACGGAGTAACTGTGGCTCAGAATATGAGTTTCGAAGACCCGCACATCAATGCCGGAGCAGAGGTTGTAAAGCAGGTTTCTGCTATGACTAACGCTGAAGCTGGCGATGGAACGACTACAAGCACCATTCTGGCGCGAGAAATCCTCCGTCAAGCCAACAAGCACATCGAGGCAGGTGTTAGCCCTATTGAGATTAAACGGGGCTTAGACAGGTGTTGTGAGGTTATCTGCGACGGTATCTCTGGTTTGGCTAAGCCAATCTCTTCCGCAGAGGACATCCGACACATTGCCACAATCTCTGCAAACAATGACACAACCATTGGAGACTTGGTTGCAACCGCAGTTGATAAGGTTGGAAAGAACGGTTCAATCTCAATTGAGGACGCTAAGTCTCATGAGACTACTCTGGAGTTGGTCGAGGGCTTCAAGTTTAGTTCTGGTTATGCTGCGAGGGCATTTGTAACAGACGAGAGATTGGGATTGACAAAATATGACAACCCAATGTTTTTGATTACTGACAGTAAGATTGACCAGGTAAATGATATTTTGCCTTCATTAGAGATTGCCGCTAGAGAAGGACGTCCATTCATTATTATCTCCGACGAAATTGAAGGGCAAGCATTGGCTGCGCTTATTATGAACACTATTCGTGGTTCAATGAAGGTGGCAGCAATAAAGGCACCTTCATATGGAGAGGACAGGAGAGGCATCATGTCCGACCTAGCAATCACCACCGGAGCAAAATTCTTCCAACAATCAATGGGACACAAGATTACAGAAGTATCGCTTACTGATTTTGGCAAGTCACGCTCTATTGAAATCAGTAAGTCTCGTACCACGGTTGTCGACGGAGAGGGAGACTATGAAAAGGTCGAAGGCAGAGTAGAGGAAATCAAGAATGAGATTAACGATACTGAAGACCTCCATGCTGCCCAGCGTCTCCAAGACCGTATTACTAGACTCTCTTCCGGTGTCGCCATCGTAAAAGTTGGAGCAAACTCAGAAGTCGAGCTTATTGAGAAGCGCCATCGTATAGAGGATGCATTGGAAGCTGTGAATTCCGCACAACAAGAAGGTATCGTCCTCGGTGGCGGCATGACTCTAGTGAGAATATCTGAGGCTTTGAAGATTGACTTTGACAATGAAGAGCAGGCAGTTTCGCTGCCAATCATTAAGAAAGCACTGCTTGCGCCATTCAATACCATGGCCGAGAATGCTGGTCACAATCCGGAAGTATTAAGGATTACAATGGGCGAGTGCAAAGAGATGGAAGGGTACAATTTCTTAACTAACAAGAAGGAAGACTTGTTTCAGACAGGAGTAATTGATCCTGCAAAGGTAACCAGATGTTCGGTTAAAAACGCAATCTCTGTTGCTAGCACTCTTTTATTGACTAATCACAGTATTGTTCACTAGCCTCACTACTTATTAGTATAAATAGGAGGCATATATCATGGCACCAATCAACAACCAACAGTTACAAGAAGTACAGCAAAAGCTAGACCAAGTTTGTAACGGCATCGATGTAATGCGAGATAAGCAGGAAGAGATGTCGGAGGACGTAGCGAAAATTAAAGAAGCTGTTTACAATCCAGACAATGGGCTCTATGCTAGACTTAGAGAGCTGGAAACATGGAAG
>Ga0315321_10003533_pt1 | contig 12160 bp, 6 predicted proteins | sample M180m21515metaG_FD_203464 | JGI IMG/M metagenome (GOLD analysis project Ga0315321, IMG submission 203464) | Ammonia-oxidizing marine archaeal communities from Monterey Bay, California, United States - M1 80m 21515 | ecosystem: Environmental > Aquatic > Marine > Intertidal zone | place: USA... | reverse complement strand
CTGTGCGGGCGATGACGACTACGATGCGGACGGCGATGGCTACTCCGGCAGTGGCGGCGGGTCGGGTGGTGGCGGGGGCTTCGGCGGTACCGTTGTGGACTGCGATGACGGGGATGCCTCGGTGTCGCCCGGCGCGACAGAGACTTGGTACGACGGCGTGGACAGCGACTGTTCGGGCGATGGAGACTTCGATGTGGACGGCGATGGCTTCGATGCCACCGCCTACGGTGGCGAAGACTGCAACGACGACGACGCCGCAGTCAATCCCGATGCCACCTCGGACACCTGCTACGACGGCGTGGACACCGACTGCGATGGGTGGAGCGACTACGACTGCGACCGCGATGGCTTCGACATGGACCTGGAGGGGGGACTCGACTGCGACGATGACGACGCCACCATCAACCCTCTCGCCAGTGACACACCCGGCGATGGCATCGACAGCGACTGCGATGGCGCACCGGAGTTCGATGATGATGGCGATGGCTACGACGGCGTGGAGGACGGTGGCGAGGACTGCGATGACGAAGATGCGAGCGTGTCTCCGGGGGCCACGGAGATCTGGTACGACGGATTCGACCAGGACTGCGACGGTTGGAGCGACGACGACGCCGACCTCGACGGCTACGACGCGAGCGCCCAGGGTGGCCTGGACTGCGATGATTCGGATGGGGACACCCATCCTGGTGCCACGGACTTCGCGTATGACGGCATCGACAGCGACTGCGATGGGTCGGATGACTTCGACTTGGACGGCGATGGCTACACGTCGGACTGGTACTCAGGCACCGACTGCGACGACGAGGATGCGGGTGTGTATCCGGGGGCTACGGAGGTCTGGTACGACGGTGTCGACACCGACTGCTCAGGCGGCTCCGACTACGATGCCGATGGGGACGGTGTGGACAGCGATGTGTACGGTGGCCGGGACTGCGACGACACCACGGCGGCGGTGGGCCCTGCCATCGAGGAGATAGTTGGCGACGGCGTGGACCAGGACTGCGATGGCCTCGATGATGTCGACCGCGACGGAGACGGTTGGTTGTCGCTCGATGAGTGCGATGACCGCGCGCCGGCGACCTACCCGGGGGCTCCGGACGCCTGCTACGACGGCGTGGATGCCGACTGCGCCGAAGACGACGACTATGACTGCGACCGCGATGGACATACGTTGGCGGGTGCGGGGGGCGACGACTGCGACGATGGCGACCCGTTGGTGTCCCCCTCGGCTACGGAGGTCTGGTACGACGGCGTCGATCAGGACTGCGACGGGGCGAGCGAATACGACGCGGACGGCGATGGGCACGAGCATGTCGCCTGGGGTGGGGCCGACTGCGACGACCTGGATGCGGCCATCCACCCTGACGTTGCGGCCGACGACTGTGGCAACGGCGACGAAGACTGCGACGGTCGCATCGATGAGGACTGTGAGCCCGCTGGAGATGGGGGAGGAAGCGCCGGTGGGACCGACGACTCGGGGGACGATGGTGCTGGGGATGGCTCGGGCGGCGATTCCGGCGAAGGCTCGGGCGGTGATTCCGGTGAAGATGGCGGAGATGGCTCTGGTGGGGACGGTGGCGGATCCAGCGGATCCAGCGGGGACGGCTCGGACGGTGGCGGTTCCAGCGGGGACGGCTCGGACGGTGGCGGATCCAGCGGGGACGGCGCGGGTGACGGCGGAACCGAGGATGAGGCGTGGGAAGACCCCAACGCGGACTGGGTCGCACCCGCCTCGCCCGGCTTCGACCCCGGCGTGGTCGACAAGGGATGCGGTTGCTCGCAGCGTGGACTGGGCGGCGGCCTAGGCTGGGGACTGCTGCTCGGAGTGGTCGCGGTGGGACGTCGGCGACGCTGAGCGCTCAGTGAACGGTAGGTCCGCCGCTGCCATCGCCCCAGCCGGTCCAGCCACGGGGGCTCTCGTCGCTCGACTTGGGCTCTCCCGCCCGCCCGCCTTCGATGACCTCGAATCGACGGAGTTCCCGTTCGAGCTGCTTCTTCTTGGCGACGAGCTCAGACTTGCGACGGTCCGGGGGCCAGCGTCCGATGCCGATGGCGTAGCCCATGGCGATGCCGCCGAGGTGCATGCTCGCGCTGGAGCCCGGCGTGACGAACATCAGCAGCAGCACGACGCCGAAGACAATCATGCCGAAGGTGCGCACGGGCATCTCGCCGAGGAACATGAAGCGCGCAGTGCGGTCCCGCATCCGGCCAACCCAGCAGGCCAGTAGGCCGAGAATGGGACCCGTAGCGCCGAGGTGGTGGGTGCCCCAGAGGCTGTCCCAAAATCCGCCCAGCCCAATGAAGTGGCCGAGCAGCCCGACGACCATGCTCAGTGCGACCGCGCCTGCAACGGCCCAGGCGTAGGTCTTCAAAAACTTGCGGGTGCCGAGCATCGACTCGAGCTGTGGCCCCAGGAAGAACAGCCACACCATGTTGATGGCCATGCCAAACACGTCGTTGGGGGCATGGAAGAGCGGGCCGGTGACCAGCTGCCACAAGCGACCTTGAAGCACCGAAGGAGCGTTTAGGGCCAGCGCTTCAGCCAGCTGCTCGGATGGCACCAGTAGGTCGCCCATCAGGAACATCGACACGTAGCAGGCCACGTGGACGAGGATGACGACGGTGACGCCTCGACCGGGTCGGCGCATCTGGAAGGACGGTGGCTGTTGCCGGCTCCGCAAAGCGTCTCCACGATGAGCTGGGGCTTCGGAAGAGGCTAACGCACGGCGATAGGACCTGGAGTCCGCTGAGGCGGATACAGGGCGCCGATGGGACCCCTTCGAACAGCGTGGTGGCAGGCTTGCGTTGCGGTTGCCGGCCTGCTGGCTGGCTCGAGACCCGCGGTCGCGCATCCATTTGACGATGGACTGGCAGGCCATCGGCTCAAGCTGACCATCAGCGAAGACTACGTTCAGGCAGACTATCTCGTAGAGGAGCCAGTGCCGTGGGTGCTGCGAGACCTGCGCGCCTTTCTGGCGGGTGTGCCCCAGCCGGGGGCCCAGGATCAGGAGCGCTACACCCAGCGTCGGCTTGAAGAGTTCGAGGGAGGGCTACAGCTCTACGTCGATGGGGAGCGGACGGAGTGGGGGCGCTTGCCGTGGGCCGGCGACAATGGGGTCGGCGACCGGCAGTTTGTTGTCTACGGGCTGACCTTGCGCGCGCCGCTAGACGCTAGTTCGCCGGACCAAGCGCTCCACCTTCTCGACGTGAACCACTCCGATGTGCGGGTGGCCCGGATGGTTGAGGTCTGGGGTGACGCGACCGTGGACCTCCGAGGGTGCAGCCTCTGGACCGACCCCGAAGGTGGGCCCGGCGAGGACTACAGCGGCGACTGGGTGGTCGGAGACCGGTTCGCAGAGCTGCGGCTCACTCGGCGACTCCAAGGACCACTCTCCGCCGGCTGGGCGCGCCTCGGGGCGTCGATGCGAAAGGAGACGATGCCCCAGAAGGTCGGCCCTGCTGGCATTGCAGGGCCGACCCCACCCTGGAAAGCCGCGGGGGCGATGCTGGCGATAGTGGGGTTGATTGGGGTCGCCGTGGCCCGACGACTTCGGGGCGGTCGCGGATAGTCTGGCTGCTTTTGCTGTGGATCTTGACAGGGGAAGGGATGTTCAGTATTGGTGGGTTGTCATGGAGAGCGTCGACGTGTTGGCGCCAGCCCTGGAGTTTCCATGCCTCGTCTGCCGTCCCATCGTGCCAATGAGCTGTCGCCGCGCCAGGCGGAGGTTCTCGACGTCATCCGCCGGGCGGTTGACCGCCGAGGGTTTCCACCTACCTACCGTGAGATTGGTGACGCGTTGGGCATCTCGAGCACCAATGGCGTCGCAGACCACGTGAAGGCCCTGGTGCGCAAAGGCTACCTCCGCAAAGCGAAGGGTGGCGCAGCCCGGGGGCTCCAGCTCACCGAGCGTGCGGGTGCCACCCCGCGAGGCGACACCTTGCATGTGCCGCTTGTGGGCACTGTCGCGGCGGGACTGCCGATGCTCGCCGAGGAGAACCTCGAAGATGGTCTGCAGCTCGATGCGTCCATGGTGTCGGGCGCCGGCCGCTTCTACGCGCTTCGGGTGCGAGGCGACTCGATGGTCGAAGAAGGCATCCTCGAGGGTGACCTCGTCATCGTGAAGGAGCAGACCACCGCCCGTGACGGCGACATTGTCGTTGCGCTGGTCGACGGTGATGCCACTGTGAAGTTCTACTTCCGCGAAGGGGAGCGGGTTCGGCTGCAGCCTGCTCACCCCACCATGCCGCCCATCATCGTCGAGAAATCCAGCGAGCTCAACATCCAGGGTCTCGTCGTCGGTGTGTGGCGCCAGTACTGAGCGGTTCGGCATTCGGGGTGCGTTCTCGACGAAACTGCATGCCCAGGTTGGGGGGCGGGTCGGAGTCAGGCACTGGCAGAAGCCTTCGTCCGGAGTCTTGTTCTCGTCCAGTTGAGACGCCATCTGACTTGCCGTCAGCCACATGGCGGCTGTGACACACTGCATCCATGCCGCCACGTCGCCCCAGCTTGTGGGTGGAGATCGCGCTTGCGCTTGGTCTCATCACCCTGACAACCATCGTGCTCAATGCTGGCGTGTTCTGGTTGATCATGAAGCAAGCTGAAGAACACCGGCGCACCGCGCTCGCGGAGGCTCTTGCCAGTGGGATTGGGGCCCAGCTCACGGGGGCGGGCACCGAAGGTCCGCGGCCTGCGGAGATTCTGGCCGGGTATCGCGACGCATCCCTGGCCTTTGACGCCCTCTACGTGGTTCGTCAGGACCTCACTCCGGTCCACGTGGCCGAAGGGGTGCCGCCAGACCAGCTGGATGTCGGTCTCCGCGCTGCGTTGTACGGGCGTGAGCGACACACCCGAGTGGAGGGCGCCATTTGGGGACTGCGCGCGGTGGAGGTCACTGCGCCTGTGGTGCTTCGTGGCGGGCGGACGAGTGCGCTCCGGGTTCGTCTTCCGCTGGCCTCTCCAACGGCCTTCGGGTCGCCGTCCACGTTTGTGCTGGCCTACACGGCGTCCACGGGCTTCGCGATTGCGGCCTTCGGGTTCAGCTTGCTGCGTCGTCGTCTCATCGCCCCTGTGGCGCAGGTGCGGGAGGGCACCCGTCGCATCGCGGATGGTGAGTTTGGCCATCAGCTTGAGGTCGATGCCTCTGAAGAGCTGGCCGCGCTCTGCAGCTCCCTCAACGAGATGAGCCTCGCGCTGGCGGACTATCGACAGCGAACCGCGGAGCAGGTGGAGCGACTTCGACGCGCCAATGTCGACCTGAAGACCGCTCAGGACGCCCTCATCCGGTCGGAGCGCCTTGCCGGGGTGGGTCGGCTGGCCGCTGGTCTCGCCCATGAGGTTGGCAACCCGCTTGCGGCGGTTCTCGGGTTTGTCGAGCTGCTCGAACAGGACCTCGGAGATCCGGACCTAGAGTCCGACCTCCTGCGGCGCACTCGCGGTGAGCTCGAGCGCATTCACCGCATCATTCGAGAGCTGCTCGACTACGCGCGTCCGGGTGCCCGAGAGGTGGAGCGGGTCGAGGTCGGTCCCTTGCTGGAGGAGGTCTACGCCACCGTGGTCCATGCGCCGCGCTTCCGCGACGTCGAGCTGGCGGATGTGCCGGTGGACGCGGCCGCGGCTCTCGCTGCGGTGTCCATCGAACGTGACCGCCTGCAGCAGGTGCTCGTCAACATTCTCCTCAACGCAGCGGATGCGGTACGCGACCAGGAAGGGGGGTGTGTGTGGATGGGGGCCACCCTCTCCGACGGCTCTGTCGAGCTCTATTGTCGGGACAATGGTCCGGGGTTCACGCCAGTCGCCCTCGAGCGGGCGCTGGAGCCCTTCTTCACCACCAAGGAGCCTGGGCGCGGTACCGGCTTGGGGCTCGCGACATCTCTTCAGATGGTCGAGGCTGCGGGCGGACTCCTGGAGCTGTCCAACACCCCCGAGGGAGGGGCCATGGTGGTGGTCCGACTCCCCAGTCTCGCTGGAGCGGGTGGGTGAGTCGGTCGTCGGGCCGAGCCGGTGTGCGGGTCGCGGCCGTGGTGGCCGTCGCGGCAGTCCTGCGCCTTCAGAGGGTCGTGCTTCGCTGGGACGAAGTTGCCATTGCCTATGCGGCCTACACTGAGCCGGCGGCGGTTGCGCTGGAGCAGGGGTCGCTGGCGCAGCTGCTGTCAGCGTGGGTGGGGCTGCATCCGCCACTTCATGCTGCGCTGATGGCCGGCATCGAGCAGACCTGGGCTGCGCCTGTCGCGTGGTTGGGCCTTTCCGCACTGCTGTCGGTGGCGGCGGTGTGGCTGGTGGCTCGTGAGGGCGGCGTGGTGCCAGGCTTGATGCTGGCGACCGCGCCCATGCAGCTCGCCGATGCAGCGGAGGTCAACAACTACCCGCTCGCCACTTTTGCGATTGCGTGCCTTTGTGTCGGGGCTCGGTCTCGGCCCGCCCTATTTGTCGCTGCGGTCGGCTTGTCCTGTTGGGGCCATGTGCTGGGAATGTGTGCGGCTGCGGCCGTCACGGTCTGGCGCTTGTGGTGCCCCCGGTCACCGCGAGAGCGGCCCACCATCGCGCTGGGGGCGCTGTTGGTCGCTTTCCCAGTCGCAGTGGGTGCGTGGGGGCTCACTGGCCAAGCGTCCACCTTCTCCCAGCCGCAGCTCGATCTCGTCGAGTGGGGCACCTTGGTCACGCACGCCTGGGGCGGGGTGGGTGTCGGCCTGTCGGTTCTGGTGGTGGGTGGTCTGCTGGTGGACCGAGGCGCGACTGCGGCGGCTTGGTTGGCCATCGGGCTAGCCTACGCCGCGTCCCTGCTTTTGGGGGCGGCGGCCCCCCATCAGCGGCCCTATTTAGGACTGCTGGGTCCACCGGCCGTTCTGGCGGTGGGGACGCTCCTCCAGTGGATGGCCACCCGTCGAGCTCGGTTGGCCCGCGTGCTCACAGGGGTGGTGCTGGCCGCATGTGTGGCCCGTGGATTGGGGGCGGGTGTGGCTGCTTCGGCCGACATCCAGGGGCTCTGGGCCGACCTCCAGAAGCCACGGGGGATCGATGATGTCTGGACCTCCTCTCAAGCGGGAGACACGGTCTGGCTGGTGGCTCCCGCGCTTCAGGCCGACGACGACAAGACCGACCAATCACCTGTTCTCTGGCGTCTCAGGCCTTGGTGGCCGATGCCGCGCGCAGGCTTGTCGGAGCGTGCCCTGGATCCGGTCGACTACCTGTGGGGCCACCCGAGGTGGGTGAAAGGGAGGCGTGTCCACACCAGCACCGAGCTGTCGCCGCGGCACTTCGATGCAGTGGCGCAGGATGCCTTCGCGGCTGGTGGCCGTGTGTTTGTGGTGCTCTACGACCATGCCCCGGCCACCGAGCTTTCGGGTAGAGTCGACCGGGTCATGCGACCGTATGTGGCCGACCGCAGGGCGCACTCGCGTGAAGAAGGCCTCGGTGATGACCTTGTGTGGGAGCTCAGTGGCCACGTCGAGGAAGTCAGTGGCCACGTCGAGGAAGTGCGATGAGCGGACCGGAGCTGGTGCAGCCACTTGAGCCGTGGCAGACGGTGTGGCCCGCTGGAGTGGCCCTCGCTGTCTGCGTTGTGGCGGCGGTCCGGAGCCGTCGAAGCTGGTGGCCCGCCCGCACGGACCTCCTCTGGATGGCGGTGCTGTTCATGGCTTCTCTTGTGGTGCGGATCTGGGTGGTGCCAGCCTGGTGGCGCTACTACCCAGACGGCCACGACGCCGAGTACTGGGACATCTTTCGTGGGGTGCGTCCCGTCAACCGCGGCGGCACGGTGCTGTACCCCGCGATGCAGTGGATGTGGTGGGCCCTCGGATGCGTGCTCCCACACCGGACGGGCACAATCATCGCGTCGATGTCTGCGGTGGGGGCTGCGGGCGTGGTGGTCTGGTGGGCGGCCGTGCGCAAGTGGGTCGGCCCGGTAGCGGGGGCGGTGGCGGCCGGCCTCGTCATGCTGCATCCGGTCCACGCGGCCTGGAGCTCTTCTGCCTACAACGTGGTGGTCCCGTGGACGCTGTCTGCGGTGGTGCTGTGGTGTGCCGCTCACCTCGGCCGCGAGCGCCACATCGATCCTGCGGTCGCTTGGCTTGGGGCTGCTGTATTTGTTCTCGCCGTGTCCACTCGTATGGACTCCGCGATGATTGCAGTCCCGGCCGGTCTTCTGGCACTGGGGGCCTCTCCTGAGGGACTTCCGTGGGCGCGCGCGCTTCGACGTAGGGTCGGTCCGAGCGTGATTGGCGCCCTGGTCTTTGCATTGGTCTTGGCGGGACTGGCGGCTTGGCCCTTGGTCTTTCCTGGGGAGGTTCCGGGGGCAGGGGAGCGGGCGACCTCGTTTGCCATCAACCGCGCCTGGTTCGCGCCTCATGCGCCTTGGGACACCAGAGTGGGCGTCGGGATGGTCTTGGTGGCTGGGCTGCTCGCCACTGCTCGACAGCCGGTGTTCGGCGTGGTGTGGCTGGCCAGCGGCGTTGGGGTCCATCTGCTGATGGCATCTTTCGACGATTATGGGGGCCGCCATGCCCTGTGGGCACTCTTCGCTTGGACGGCGCTCATCGGCGCGTCGACACAAGCCGCCGACCGCGCCCCATTGGCGTGGAGCGGCCGCGCCGTTGCAGCTGTGGCGGCCATCGCCGTGCTGGTCGGCCTGGGTGACATGCGTGACCGGTTCTACGGCTCCGAGGAAGCTTTCGCCGACCTCCTCGCCCAGTCGGAGCCGTGGGTCGACTTGCCCCGGCTCTCCGTGTCCGAGGCCCGTATCGACTCGTCCGGGCAGCCATGTGGCTGGGTCAACGAGGACCCCCGGGTGTCACCGATGCCCCAAAAGTCCCACTTCAACCTCATTCAACCCGATGAAGCCTCGTCCATGCGAGGTCCTGGCGGCTGCCTGCGCTGGTGTGCCGATGTGCAGGACTGGCGTTGGTCTAGTCGGGGCGTCCGAGATCGCGCCTTGCGGACCACCCACTTGTACGCGCTACGGCCTGTGGCCGTGGTGACGGATTCGGCGTCGGGGTATGCGTGTCTGGTGCTGGAACTCGGACAGCGGCAGCGCTGTCGTGTAGCGGGTGCCTCGGATGCGCAGGGTGATGAAGCCGAGCAAGAGCGTGTCCACGGCGCGCTTCCGTGATCTGCTCCCGATGAGGGGTGTCCCCCTCGAGGAACGACGATGAACCCCGCGCCGCTCGACGGTATCCGCCGCTCCCTCGACGCCCTCGTGGCGCGCGAGCGTGTGCTGCTGGCGGCACGAGCGTTTGGGCAGGCGGTTGCCTCGTTGGCTGCAGGACTTTTAGTCGGCGCTGTGTTGCTCTCCTTGGGCATCACCGACCTGTTGGGACTGGCGGCCACCGCGACTGCAGTGGCGTTTCTGGTGGCCATCTTCGTGCCGGCCGGAAAGCGCTGGGCCCCGTCTGGCACCCACCTTCGTCAGGCCCGACAGGTCGAGCGTTTGCAGCCGGTCTTGGGTCACCGTTTGATCACGGTGGTGGGGCGCTGGGGCTTGCTGGCGGGTGCAGAGCCACTCGCGGGCCGAAGCACCGTCCTCCTTGAGCGGGCCGCGTCGACCAGCGCAGCCCGCCTGGCCGAAGTCCCGCCTGCGGATGTCCACCCGTCCGTTCCCTCTCTCCGGGCAGGTGCGGTGGCCGTGATGGCTTTGGTTGTGCTGGCGCTCGTCGAGCTGCTGCTGCCGGTGGGGCCCAGCGGTGTGCTTCGTGTCGCCATGGGAGACCCTGTCGGCGAGGTGCTCCTGGAGTCCGCCGCGCCCGCAGTCGGTGAGGAGCAAGCGGTCGTGGGCGATGTTGTCATTCGCTACGTCTTTCCGGACTACACCGGTATCGAACCGGTAGAGGTGCGGAACTCCGACGGCACCATCCACGCGCCAGCCGGCACCCGGGTGGAGCTGTCTGCCCGCACCGCAGATTCTTTTTCCACCGCTGCCCTCCAGGTCAACGACCGGGGGCCGGTAGACGCCCGCTTAGTAGGGGGGCGCGACATCTCGGCTGCCCTCGTGGTTGATGAGCCGGGGGTCTGGCGATTCTTGCTGTTCCGCGATGGGGGCGTGATCCCTAGCCGGGACTTTGTGCTGGAGGTCGAGGCGGACTCTGCGCCAGTGGTCACCTTGGAGAGAGAGGCCCCACGGGCTGTTCCGGCGAATCGGGCCATCCCCCTGCGCTGGTCTGTGCGAGACGACTTTGGTGTGTCTCGCGTGGTGCTGGAGGTCACCCAGGATGGCGAGACTGTGGAGCACGAGCTGCGGAGTCCGCTGGACGTCCCCCGAGAGCTCGACGGTGCGTTGCGGAAGTCGCCGCGTGAACTGGGCATTCAGCTCGGAAAGAGCGCCAAGCTCAAGATTGTGGCCTACGATAATGATCTGGCGGGCGGAGAGAAGCGGGGCGAGTCCACGGAGTTCGAGCTTCGAGCCCTGGGTCCACAGGGGCAGGGTCGCCAGATGACCCGGCAGTATGAGGCTCTGCGCGATGCCATGTTGCCTGGGCTGGCCAGCTTCCTGGTGGAAGATGTGCCCCCGACTGGCGGTGTCCGGGGCGTCACCCGGTGGACTGAGTCCGCCCGGCTCCGCTACGACCCCATCCGGGAGCTGCTGGTTCGGCGGGGCCCCATGGGCGAAGGCTCCATCGAAGCCGACCTTGTGGGCGAGGTGATGGAGAGTGGCAGCCGGCTGATTCGGTTCGCCATCACCACCTGGGACCCCCACACCACGCGCAGGGTCACGGTGGGGGATCAGCAGCGCTTCGCAGACCTGCACGGTGAGGCTGTGGTCGCGCTGGAAAAGGCCATCTACGTCATCGACAGTCTGCTGGTGTCGGCGGCCATGGCAGAGGTGGCGGAGATGGCGCAGGAGCTGGCGGCAGAAGCGCAGGACCTCGCCAGCAACGCGGCGGACATGGAGTCCGCCGAGATTCTGAGCCGCCTCGACAAGCTTGAGCGCACCATGGCCAGGCTGGCCGAGAAGGCCACTCGGGTCGATGAAGGTGCGCTGCAGGAGTACCTGAACGGGCGACTCGACGACACACGCAATGTGATGGAGGAAATCCGCAAGGCGGTGGCTGAGGGGCGCCTTGAGGATGCGCGCGAGATGCTGGAGCAGCTGGCTGAGCAGGTCCAGCAGATGTCCGAGGGCATCAACGATCGGATGGCCGCCGGGCAGTCCCAGGAAGACCAGCTGGGCGATGCTGCCCAGAAGGCGATGGACGAGCTGCAGGCGCTGGAGCAGGAACAGCGTGCGCTCGCAGAGGAGCTGGAGAGGAAGCGCGAGGAGCTCGGCAGCGGCTTCTCCGAGCAGCTCGACAGCTGGAACAAGCTCGACACACTCGCCGAAGAGGTCGCCCAGCGCGGACGCGATGCGGTCGAGGCCACGGGCGATGGGCGGGGCTGGCGGGCTGAGAGCGTGCGGTCGCTTGAACGTCTCCACGAACGCACCGGCGGAATCGCAGATGCGGTTCGGGCGCGGGATCTCGGCCGAAGTGCGGAGCGGGTGCGCGATGCCCGTCGACCTGCTGACATGGTCATCCGCGGCGTTCGGATGGAGGCCAGCCGGGACCGAATGCAGGGCGAGGTTCCGCCCGGTGTGCAGGTGTCGTCGGAGCACGTGGTCCGCGTGCGCAAAGTGCTCGACGAGATGCTGGAGCTGCTCATCAAGCTCCAGGAGGTCCAGCAGTCCGACGACCCTGAGCTTCAGCAGGCTGCGGAGGGGATGGCGGCCAGTCAGCGCGAGCTCCGCGAACGCCAGCAGCAACTCCAAAAGGATCTCCAGCGGGTCGAGCGCGCACTTCCTACCGGCGATGGAGAGGCGTCTGAGGCGATGCAGCGTGCAGGCGAGGCCATGGACCGAGCCGGCTCGTCACTCGAATCTGGCGAAGCCATGCAGGGCGAGGGGCACCAGCGTGAGGCTGCCGACCGCTTGGGGGAGGCCCGTCAGCAGCTTCAGCAGCAGATGGAGCAGATGCAACAGATGCAGCAAGCACGCGGCCAGATGCAGGGGCAGCAGCAGCCCGGTGAAGGGGAGGGAGATGGCGACCAGACGGGTGACACCGACGATTCCATGGGCTTTGACATCCCCGCACCGGAAGACTTTCTGCCTCCCGAGGAGTACCGAAAGGCGCTGCTGGAAGGCATGGCGGGTGATGTTCCCGAGGAGTACCGCGCCCTCAAGAGGCAGTACTTCGAGGA
>Ga0315321_10003530_pt1 | contig 12169 bp, 10 predicted proteins | sample M180m21515metaG_FD_203464 | JGI IMG/M metagenome (GOLD analysis project Ga0315321, IMG submission 203464) | Ammonia-oxidizing marine archaeal communities from Monterey Bay, California, United States - M1 80m 21515 | ecosystem: Environmental > Aquatic > Marine > Intertidal zone | place: USA... | reverse complement strand
CGCTTGCTCGGCCTTTTCATCGGGCTTTGACCCACAAGAACTAGCGAAAACCCTGGCCGACTTCCTTCAAGCGGTGGGTCATAAAAGCGCGAACACAATTGCCCAAACGGAAGACCTGCACCTGCGACTAGCCCATCTCATAGTTCGAAAAGTGCACTCATCCGACCTTGTGACCAAGGTAATCGAGCAACTGGCGGAAACCTTCGAGAAATGGGACGAATCAGGAAAGACACTAGGCAATCTCGTCCCCGAACAACTACAAAAACGCTTGGAAGATTTGATCACGGGAAGGCTTAGAGAATGGGCCATGGGTTCCTTGGCCAACTATATTGCCAAGAAAGACAACCGGGAATGGATAGGCGAAATCGCGAGACAGGAATGTGAGAGAGTTCTTTGGAGCAAGGTAGATTCATTAAACCCGATAAAAAAATTCTTTGTCAAAACCTTCGGAGACAGGGAACTCGACAACATGGTGATGGAAATACCGGGCATGGTGGATGGATACCTCGGAAACCTTGCGAGTTATCTTCCAAATTCACCGATTGAGAAACAAATCACTAAAGCATTGGCCGAACGCTTCCCAGCGATCTGGGACTTGGAGATCGGGAAACTCAAGGGATGGTTCACGGAAGACGAAAGGGAGGAGATGCTCAACTACGTCACCGCCAGACTGAACGACAACCCTGAAGGTGATCTAGTTCATGGTGTTCTCGCTCGAGCATTGGCACCTCTCCTGAGGAAACCCTTGAGACAATTGTTCGAGTATCACGGTTCGGCAGAAGCACCAGTCGAATATACGTTGGAGGGCATTGCGGAGAAGGTCTTTCTGGACGAGGACATCATCGGGTTCCTGAAAACCACTTTTCGGATAAAGGCTCGCCATGTCTTGCAAGAGTTAATCAATCGTCCCGTTTCCGATCTATTCGGATCACCCGAAGCGAAGGTCGAAATACGAGAAAACGTCGAGCGTGAGATCGTTCCGAGACTAGCCGACACACTCATTGAGAAGGCGGGTGCAATCGCCTCTCATTTCCCCGTACGCGAAGAACTTGAAAAGGTTTGGAACAAACTTTCCAACGAGGACATTCGAGACAGTGTAAAAGGAACCCTTTCGCGGGAGTTCGCCACTCTCGTGAACCTTGGCGTGTCTCTCGGCGCAATGACGGGATTCCTTTTCGCTATGGCAAGCTTACTTGGCATTTTTATAATTTAAGCGGACAAAAAATGTACTCAAGAATCGAAGAATTCCCGCCGGATGGACTCCATATCGAGCTTTTCCCGAATGGCCTAAAATCGGAGGAGGGACGATATCTAAATGGAAGGAAGGAAGGATTGTGGACGGTATGGTATCCATGGGGCGAGAAAAAGACTGAAACCCATTACAATGAGAATCTCGAAGAGGGAAGATTTAGGCATTGGTACGAAAACGGCCAATTGGCAAACGAATCGTGGTCTCAAAAAGATTTGCAAAACGGGCACTACCGAAGGTGGTATCGTAGCGGACAAAAAATGTACGAAGGGAAATTTCTTAAGGGCTCGATCTGGGAGGACAAAGGTTGGAGACCGGACGGCAAACAAAGCGAGACACTTATTACGGACGGTGACGGCATAATAATCGATTACTATGAGAATGGACAGGTCTGGCTCGAAAGTCACTATCATCAAGGTCAGTTATTTTATGCGAAAGGTTGGGATCCCGACGGTGAACCAAACGAAACATGCGTGGAACAAGGAGAAGGGGTGGAAGCTTGGATTCTTGCGGATGGACGAAAGATGCTTGTTGCCTTTGAGGGAGGACAGGAGACAGACTTCCAACCTGCAGATATAGATTTCCACTATCCATCCTGCCTAACGAGTCTGTTTTTGTGATTATTCATTCTCCGACATGATGAAGGCCACTCGCTCCGGGCACTTACTCTTGGGTCGGTCTTTACTGTTTGTCCGGGAAATAGATGCGGCTCATTTCGCGGAGAATTTCTTCTAGGCGTTCGTAGTATTCCTCGTCCTTGAGCTTTGTCTTGCGGGAGCGGTGGCGGGCTAGTTCGAGCTCGAGAGCATCGCGCTCGGCCCGTTGCGCGGCAGTAAGCTTGCTTTCGTTTGCACTCGGAATCAAATAAAACTGATGAACCCGCAGCCCATCGGGCAAGAGGCCTTCCTCCGCGCTTGCCTTGGTTACAAGTAAACCGTGAAACCAGTCCGATTAGGTGCCATTGCCATCGCCATGCAGTTCGGAATTCTCGGGATTTTTCTTAAGAGCCAATCGAAAGGTTCGCCCCGCCAAGGCAAAATCACTTTTCGACAAGGCCAGTTCGCAAAGTAAGAGGAACCCCTATATAATCGGCGGCCCTTTCCCGAGCTCCCGAGCAGAGATTGTCCAGCACCGAATTTGGCTCGCGCCCAGCTTAAAGGTGGTTCGCCCCAAGGCCACCAAGTCGGGAGCGTTCCGACAGGCCCACACTCGCAACCCGCAAGCCAGTTAATTTCCATCAAGGCTGCATCGACTCGCTCGGAATCACCATTGAAGCGAAACACCTCTTCCGCCAACAACCGTACGCGGACACCTAAGGAGACCTTTTCAAATACCGCATTGGTAGTCTTCAAGGCATCCTCGAATTTCCACTCGGCCATCAATGCTCGAATCTGCAAGACCCAAAAGTCATCCTTCCATTCATTTTCCTTTAAAGCCTCGGCAGCCTTCGTCGCAACTCCAGCGCAGTCGCCTGTCCGCCATGCCTTCAGAACTTCATCCACTGGTTCCGACAGCGACATCGAACAAAACAGAAAGAACAGGCCCGCAATGACCCCAGCGCATTTTATTTTCTCCGGCAAAACCCACTATCACGCGCAGCTTTGAGAAAAAAGCCCCGGGCACAAGAAGGGAACGGGAAGGTCAGCTAAAATTCATATCGAAAGTTACCTAGACCTTAGGCTGAGGTGATGCGATTTAAAGTATGCCGACCATAGAAAAATGTGATTATGGCGGCACTCCAAGTAACCAGAAAGATGCCCCACCAAATTCCGGATTCCTGAAAGCCGTAGTAAAAAGCCAAGAGGTAGAACACTATGCCAGGAGCCAAAACTTGCCGATAAACTCCTATGATAATTGCGTAAAAGGGCCTTTTCAGGCCTTGGAGCAAGGAAACGGTCTGGAACAGGATGACGTAGGAGCAAAGCGTAACCGAAGCTATTCGGAGATAGTCCACCCCATGCCCGATCACAACCTCGTCGTCGGTAAAAAAGCTCATCAATGGGCAGGGAAGAAAGAAGATAAAGAAACCGCCGACAGCCATCATGGTCAGACCGTATCGCATGGTGGTGTTCCAAGTTTCACGGACCCGATCGAATTTCTTTGCCCCATTATTTTGACCGGCAAGCGAAAGAACGGCGATATTCAGGCCTATGGTCGGCAACAGAACGATTTGCTCGATTCGCGTGGCAATGCCGTAGGCGGCAACGCCCTCGGTGCTAAACCGGCTAATGAAGAAAGTGATGACAAAAATACCTACGGCCACCGTCACCATGTTCAAACTGGCGGGGATCCCCTGGCGGGCGATTTCCTTGTAACTCGAGGAAGGAAAAAAGTTCGACCAGATGGGCCCATCCCAAAGCTTGGTAGCGGACAACTTGCGAAGTAGGTAGGCCGTCCCCAATATCTGTATGACGACCGTAGCCAAAGCGACCCCGCGAATCCCAAGAGCGGGAATACCAAGGCCACCGAACATGAACCAAGGATCGAGCGCGCAATTCAAAGCGAACCCGGCGATCAAGACGTTTCTGTAGCTTTTGGTATCTCCTTGAGAATTCAGCGAGGCGTTTAGGACCGATTGAAGGACAAAGAACACGGTCCCCGCAAGTATAACGTTCATGTAATCGAGAGCCAGTTCGAGGTAATCACCCGTCGCTCCCAGCACTCCGAACAAAAAAGGCGCAAAGGCAAAGCCGAGAATGGTCAGACCGATAGCGAACAAGATTCCAAACGACAGGCACTGCACGCAGATGTGGTGAGCCTTCTCGCTATTTTTTTCGCCGAGGGCGTTGGCCATAAGGGCGGTGCCGCCTTGGGATATGCCCGTGCCCATCGCGATAATGATGAAGAACACGGGAAAGGAAATCGACAATGCCGCCAGAGCCTCGGTCGAAATAAAGCCGGCAAAGTAAGTATCTACCACATTGTACATGGTATTGAAGAAAAAACCAATGCTCGCAGGCACGGCGATTTTCCGGACGAGGCCGGGAATCGGATCGGTGGTCAGGTTCATCGCATCGATAATTTATCAAGATTATCAAACTTGCGAACAAACGTTATCAAATAATCCATTCGTCAAATTCCTTGCAAAGGCGGCCAACTCCTCCAAGAAATAAGGAATTTAGGTTCACCACTCAAAGCATTGGCCTTGAAGTGCCACACATAATAGAGAACTCGATCATGAAAAAAATACTCACTGCATTCCTTACGCTCTGCCTAATCCCTCTCTACCTTCATCCCGCAGAGAAAGAAAAGAAGGAAAAGGAAAAGGAAAAATCGTACTTGGACCGCCTCAAGAAAGTTTATGACGAGAAAGTCGAAAGCGGAAAGAAGCTGTATGACGAAAACGTCGAGGGTGGCAAGAAACTCTATGAAAAGAATTTTGGGGACGGCAAGGGACTCACCGAACAAACCAAGGAGTGGGTCAAGGAGGACATAGAGAACATGGGCGACTGGGAATATAAGATCGTCGCATTCGGAGACAAAGCCACCACGAAAATGGAAAAAGCGCTCAACCAACTGGGAAACGAACGCTGGCAATGTTTCTGGGTAGAGCCCTCCGGGAAGGACAAGGTCTTTTATTTCAAGAGGACAAAAAAGAGCTACATTCAAAAGATTCCCGCAGGAGATCTTCTGAGAATTATCGGTGTGCTCAGCCAAGAATAGAAAAGGTCTATGGGTGAGGGCATTCCCTTGCTGCCGGAACCAGGGAGACAAGATTTTCCAATTGCCCTCATACCCCGTTGACGAATCTCATCTTTAAGGGAATATTTAATGGTCAAATGAATCGGTGGAGTCGTCGAAATTTTTTAAAACTGGGCGTGTCGGGTTTGGCGTTACCGAAATTTCTGGCTTTACGTTCTCAAGCTGCTGATAGGCGAAACGACGAAGGGGCGCACGGTTTCGGTGGGGCCAAGTCCTGCATCGTGCTTTTCGCATGGGGTGGCTTGAGTCATCTAGATACCTTTGACATGAAGCCAAACGCGGCATCCAACGTTCGCGGGCAATTCAAGGAGATTTCCACGGCCGTACCGGGAATCCGCGTGGGAGAGCATATCCCTGGATTCGCCCGAATGATGAAGGAGTGGGCTATCGTGCGAAGCGCCCGGCATAACGCGCCCAGTCATCGCTCGGGAGCCTACTGGAACCTGACAGGACACGAACCGCCAAACCTCGGCGGCAACTGGCCCGCCTCGCGAGACGACTGGCCATGCATCGGATCTTTGATATGGGAAGCTCTGGGCGACGGGCGAGGGCCGGTACCCGGCGCTGCTTCCCTACCCTACACGCTCTTCGACGGTGGAGTGGCAAACGGACAAGACGGTGGCTTCCTTGGCCTCGGGCGAGACCCGGTGGTATTGCGTCCGGCGGAAAGGAAACTTCGCGAATACGGGGGAAAGTCACCATCCTCCGGCCGTGTGGAACTGGATTTACCCGAGGGCTTGAATTTAGATCGGTTGGACGAAAGACGCGGTCTACTGCATCAGTTAGAGGACGGACTGGAGGGAACCGAAAACGATCTGAGCAAGGCTGTTTTGCGCTCACGTGAACAAGCCCTTGATATGCTGCTCAGCCCCAAGGCGCGCGACGCCTTCGACCTAGAAAAGGAATCCTTGAAGACAAGGGAAATCTACGGCATGCACATTTGCGGCCAAAGTGTTCTCACCGCACGTAGACTGGCGGAAGCGGGCGTCCCCGTGTCTACGGTGTACTGCGCGGCAGGTGATCTGAACGGCTCCAAGGGCGACCACTTCGACACCCATGGCGACAACTTCAACCGCCTCAAGAACAAGATGCTCCCCCCTCTCGACCAAGCGGCCACTGCCCTCATCGGGGACTTGAAGGCACGTGGCATGCTGGAAGAGACCTTGGTCGTCCTGTTGACCGAGTTTGGACGCACGCCAAAAATAAACGGCGGGGCAGGTCGCGACCATTTCCCCGACTGCTATTCGGTCGCCTTCGCAGGCGGTGGAATCGAGGGTGGTCAGGTATACGGGAGTTCCGACGCCATCGGAGCAAAACCAGCAACCAAGCCATGCGGCCCGCACGATCTGCACGCGACTATCTTTCATGCCCTTGGCATCGACCCCCGCCAAATGATCATGGACCGAAATGATCGTCCATTACCCATATCCGACGGCAATCCCCTACCACTATTCAGCTAAGTCGTGGGAGAAAGGGAGGGTCCGCTTTCGCATGGAACTAATTCAAGGCTTTTGGCCCATCCGCATCTCTGAGAATGCCTTGAATCATGCCCTTGAAATTCTTCCTCGTGCAGAATCGGAATTGCCTGATGGGACAACCTCGGGTTGGCTGAGTCATCGCAATGCGATCCTTCGTGACTCATTAACTCTCAAAGCATGTATATAAGAACCTTAAGCATTCTCCTTTGTCTAACTCCTGCTTTCTGCGACGGAGCCAAGCACAACCTCGTTCAAATCTTCAACGGCAATGACCTCAGCCAGTGGGAGCAAGCCGGCAAGGCCGAGTGGCGGGTCGAGGACGGCGTAATCGTCGGTGGGCAGGATGGCGACCCCAAGCGTAGTGGCATACTAATCAGCAAAGGAAGCTACAAGGACTTCGACCTAAGGTTGGAGTACAAGATCGACGAGCACGGCAAGTACAACAGCGGGATCTATTTTAGGCGCTCCAAGACCAAGCGCCTAGGGAGCCCCTACCAGTTGAACCTGGGACGCGGGCTGGCAGGCGAATACGTCGGCCTCTTCCTCGACGACTGGCTCGACAAGGGAGACGACAAGGACGAAATCCGCAAGCCCCGCCAATGGAACAAGGTACGCCTGCTGGTGGTCGGCAACCGTATTCGAGCCTGGCTGAACGACCAACCCATCGTCGACTACACCGACCTCAAGCCAAGGGTCGACCTACAGGCAGCCGGCTCCATCGCCTTCCAGACCTACGGGGCCGAAGGCCACGCCGGGTGGATAAAGTTTCGCGACCTCACGCTCATCGACCTCTCCGCCAAGAAACAAACCCCATGAAGTTCTCAACGATCCTCCTCCTGCTCCTAGCAAGCGCCGCGACCTGCCTCAACGCCAATAAGAAGCCCAACGTCGTTTACCTGATGTCCGACGAGCTCGCCTACTACGAGCTCTCCCACATGGGGAACCCCTATATCAAAACGCCCAACGTCGATAAGTTCGCCAAGGAAGGCATACGCTTCACCCAAGCGCTCGCGGGCTCCCCCGTATGCGCCCCGTTGCGCTGCAATTTGATGACGGGCAAGCACGCCGGGCACGCCTCCGTCCGAGCCAACGACGGCGGCACCCCCCTGCGAGCGGGCGAAGCCACCATAGCCTCCGTCCTCAAGGAAGTTGGCTATGCCACCGGCGGCTTCGGCAAATGGGGCTGCGGCGGACGCGACTCCACCGGGGTGCCCGAGAAACACGGCTTCGACGTTTTCTTCGGCTACTACGACCAAGTGCACGCCCACTCCTTCTACACTCCCTACCTCATACGCAACAGCGAGGAGGTCCCCCTCAAGGGCAACCTCGGCGGACGTTCCGGTGAAACCCACGCCCAATACCCAATCATGGAGGAAGCCCTCAAGTTCATTCGAGAAAACAAGGACAAGCCCTTCTTTTGTTACCTACCCGTCACACCGCCGCACGGCATGTACGACATCCCCGAGAATGACCCCGCCTGGCGACGCTACAAGGGAGAAAAGTGGATCGAGGACGACAAGATTCCCCAAGACGTAAAGAACTACGCCGCCATGGTCACCATGGTCGACGACAACCTCGGCCATGTGCTCGAACTGCTTCGTGAACTCAAGCTGGAGGACGACACCATCGTGTTCTTCACCGGCGACAACGGCGGGCAGGACCGCTTCCGCAGCAAAGAGCACCCCCGCGGCTTTTTCGGCCCCAACGTCAACCCGCGCACCAAGGTCGAGTTCCGCGGGGGCAAGGGGAACCTCTACGAGGGAGGACTCCGCATACCCTCCCTCGCCCGCTGGCCGGGCAAAATAAAGGCCGGCCAAGTGAGCGACCTCATATTCTACCAGCCCGACGTGCTCCCCACCCTCGCCGAACTCTGCCAAGGAAAAGCCCCCGACGACGTCGACGGCATATCCATACTGCCCACCCTGCTCGGCGAAAAAGCCGTCGGTCACAAGCAAAAGAAGCGCGACATGCTCTACTGGGAATTCGGTAGCCAAATCGCCGTCCGCAAAGGCCACTGGAAAGCCATCCAGCCAGGCAAGGGACGCCCTTGGGAACTCTACGACCTCGACCAAGACGTCAGTGAAACAACCAGCGTGTCCGACGAGCACCCAAAGATCCTAGCCGAGATGAAAGCCTTCGCAGTGACCTCCCACGAGCCCGTCCAAGCCGGCAGCTTCACAACCCGCGAGCGCCATGAGCGCGACCGTCAGGCGAAGTGGGGATCCACCCGAACTGGTTCCAACAACCCGGGGAAGAAGATGAACCACCTGAAAGACAAAAACCTCATACCACTCAAGAAAACCAATTTGGTGCGCTTCAGCAGCGAGAATTTCGGTAACGACCGCTTGGCAGCCTACGCCATCGACGGCAGCCCGCGCACCATCTGGCACTCCCAGTTCGCCCCCAAGCTCCACAAGCATCCGCACGAGCTCGTCATCGACCTCGGATCCACCCGCAGGGTGAGCGGGTTCCACTACCTCGCCCGCCAGGATGGCGGTTGGAACGGCTCCTTTGGCAAGACCCAGTTCTTCCTATCGGATTCACCGAAGGAATTCGGCGAACCCGTCCTCGAGACTACCTTCGCCAAGGTAAGGACCCCCCAGACCGCAAAGCTCAAGAAACCTGTCGAGGGACGCTACCTACTGATCCGCGTGCTGAACGAGATCAACGGCCAACCTTGGGCCTCCGCCTCCGACATCGGCGTGATTCAGGCGAAGTGACAACCCCTCTCGCTTTAACAAACCTCACTTCGATTTTTTCGGCGGGCTCTTGCGCCCAGGCGTCTTCCAGTTTGGGTCGGGCTCATGACACTGATCCAACAAGTGGGCGGCATGTTCGACCAAATCTGGCCGACGCTTGGCATGGTCCTTTTTCTCCTCGTGGTCGAAGGAGAGATCGTAGAGCCGGATCGGGCCGGTGAACATCGGTTGGCGAATGGCCTTCCACTTGCCGAAGCGTACGGCTTGGGCGGAACCGCGCTCAAGGAACTCCCAGTAGAGGCGGCTCTTGCGGGCCCATTGCTTCTCGGGCGGGTTGCCCTGCAAGGTAGGCAAAAAACTGTCGCTGTCTATATCCTCGGGCGCCTTGGTCGCGGCCAACTCGGCGAAGGTGGCCATGCAGTCACCGAAGTACCATTGATGGTCGTCGGCGCTTCCCGCCTTAACGGAACCCGGCCACCACGCGATGGTGGGGACACGGATGCCTCCCTCAGTGAGGTCACGCTTGATGCCCACATAGCGTCCGTTGGAGTCGAAGAAGTCCGCCTTGTGCCCGCCTTCCTGGTGAGGGCCGTTGTCGGAGGTGAAGATGACTAGGGTGTCCTTGGCCACGCCCAGCTCGGTCACCAAGTCGAGGACCTTGCCGACGTCGCGGTCGATGTTCTTGATCATGGCGGCGAACCCTTTCTCGGGCTCGGGCCAGTGCTTCTTGGCGAACTCGCCGAGGTCGGGCACTTCCATGCCTTGGTTGCCGGCCTCGTTGTTGGCGTGTGGCACGTTCATGGCGAAATAAAGGAAAAAGGGCTGCTTATGCTTTTCCCGTATGAAGCGGAGCGCGTCCTCGGCAAAAAGGTCGGGAGCATAATCGACTTTTTTCACCGCCACCCCACGGCCCGCCTGCGGAAGCTTCGGGTCCTGCCAACGCTTCCACTTCGGAGCCACCTTGTTCCGCAGCTTCTGCAACTTGCCGTTGCGAATAAGAAACTCGGGATAGAAATTGTGGGCGTGCCACATGTTGACGTAGCCGAAGAAGTGGTCGAACCCGACGTCGATGGGGTTGGTTAAGTTGTCCGGTGTTCCCACCCCCCACTTGCCCACGCAGGCGGTGGCATAGCCCGCCCTCTTCAGAACAGAGGCCAAGGTGGGCTGGCCCGGTTGGATGACAATCGGTTGGGCGGAGTTGCCTCGCACCACGGTGCGGCCCATGTGCCTGCCCGTAAGCAACACGCTGCGGGACGGTGCGCACACCGTGCAGCCCGCATAAAACTGGGTGAATTTCATGCCCTCCTCAGCCATTTTGTCGAGGCGAGGCGTCTTCAACGTCTTCTGTCCAAAGCAACTAAGGTCGCCGTAGCCGAGATCATCGGCGAGGATCAGGATCACGTTCGGCGATCGCGTCTTGGCCCCCGCCAAACCGACCAAGAGAAACATCGATATGGTCAGGACAAGGCGAAGGACGAACGAGAGTGGGAAAAAGAGGTTTGGTTTCTTCATAGTTATCATCTTCTGAGCAATTTCCCCAATGGCTCAAGCCAAAGCGTGGCCCTTGGGGGAAAACCCTCCCACGGCAAACAGGGGTTTCCGCAACAAGTAGGGATTGAATGCAAACGGAAAGGTCGCATATATATGTTTAGCTTCCATGAAACCATTTATTCTTCTTGCCTTCGCCATCGGATCCATCGCCTTGCAAGCCGAGGTGCAAGTGGAAGCCGACTTTTCAGGCGGTTCCGTCGTGATCGAGGAACTGGATCCAGAAAAGCGAATACTTCGGTTCCACCCCATGAACCACAAAGGCAAGGGATGGGCATGTTGGTGGTATTTCAAGATGTCCGGCCTCACTCCTGACGAGATCTGGAAACTGAGCCTGAACGGCTCGGGGTTCGCGGCCCCGAGCCAGGCCTCCGTCAGCTCCGACGACAAGATCTGGAAGCACACCTCCCCGGGCAAGCGGTCGGGCAAACTTCTCACCTACGAGGTAAAGGTGGATGCGGAAACCACTTGGTTCGCGTGGGGACCACCTTTCACGCTCGCGGATGCGCTTCAACTCGTCGAGGAAACGGTTGAAGCGAAGGTCGGAGCGGAAGCCTTCGAGCTTTGCAAGAGCAAGGAGGGCCATCCCGTGCCCACCCTCCGCTGGGCGACCAAGAGCGAGGGCAAGCGCAAGCAGCCCGCCATCTGGATACAGGCTCGCCAGCACGCATGGGAAGCCGGATCCAGCTGGGTCTGCCGAGGTCTCGTCGAATGGCTGACCTCGAATCACGAGGACGCCAAGGCGTTGCGCAAAAATGCGCGGATCCAGATCGTCCCCATCATGGACGTGGACAACGTCGAACGAGGAGCGGGAGGTAAAAACCAAATCCCCCACGACCATAACCGTGACTGGAGCGACCAACCGCGCTACCCCGAAGTCGCCGCCGCCCAAGAGTGGATACGTCGCCTCGACAAGGAATATGCCTTCAGCCTTTTCCTCGACCTTCACAATCCCGCGCCCGGCGACCGCACACCTTTCTTCTTCGGCTCACCTGATTCACACCTCGATGCCACCCGCAAGATGAATCAGCAGCGCTTTCACACACTCTGCCTGGGAACCTTGGGCAAACACCCCCTCGGCTTATCTAATAAAATTCGCGTCACAGGTCCGGGATACCATACGCTTTGGAGGAGCATCAGCAAAAACTGGGTTGCTGAAAACACTGCCGCCTCCTCCGTGAATCTGACTCTCGAGACCAGCTGGAACTCCTCCAACTCCACCCAAGACGGCTACCAAACCTATGGAGCCGCCCTGGGCCAAGCGATTGCGAACTACCTAAACCCCTCGTTGAAGCGTGTCACACCATCAAACAAGTGAGCCAAGCCTACTGCCTACCGACCGACGCGCACAAACCAAAGCGGGAACCCCCAGGGAGAAGGAGACCAAATGACTATCCCTGATCGTATTACCTTGAACATATTCCAAGATTACTTGATTGTAGGACAGAGGGATGGATGAGGAGATCAAACTTTTAACCAAGGCGAGCCACAAG
>Ga0315321_10003521_pt1 | contig 12190 bp, 10 predicted proteins | sample M180m21515metaG_FD_203464 | JGI IMG/M metagenome (GOLD analysis project Ga0315321, IMG submission 203464) | Ammonia-oxidizing marine archaeal communities from Monterey Bay, California, United States - M1 80m 21515 | ecosystem: Environmental > Aquatic > Marine > Intertidal zone | place: USA... | reverse complement strand
GGCAGGCGGGATCTGCGGCTCTGATCTCCATTATTATCATAACGGTGGATTCGGAGCGATCAAACTGCGCGAGCCTATGGTTTTGGGCCATGAAGTTTCTGGCGTGATTCGAGCCCTTGGGGAAGACACCGGTGATCTCAAGACGGGCCAGCTGGTGGCCATATCCCCCTCTCGGCCCTGTCATGCCTGCGGTTTTTGCGCGCAAGGGCAGCACAACCATTGCCTGAACATGCGCTTTTACGGCAGCGCCATGCCCTTTCCTCACATCCAAGGCGCCTTTCAAGAGCATCTCATTGTCAGCGCAGACCAATGCGCCCCGGCCGATGGGCTGACGGCGGCGCAGGCTGCTATGGCTGAGCCCCTTGCGGTCTGTCTGCACGCCGTGGCGCAGTCAGGGGATCTGACCGGCAAAACGGTGCTGATCACCGGCTGCGGCCCTATCGGAGCGCTCTGTATTTTGGCGGCCCGCCACGCCGGTGCCGCGCGTATCATAGCAACCGATCTGTCCGATTATACCCTTACCATGGCCAAGCTTTGCGGCGCGGATACTGTGCTCAACACACAAGAAAACCCACAAGCATTGGCGGCATTTCATGCAGACAAGGGCCAAGTCGATGTGCATTTGGAATGCTCTGGCGCAGCCGCCGCACTGGCCGCAGGCCTGGCCTGTTTACGACCGCGCGGGATCTTGGTCCAGCTGGGTCTCGGCGGAGATATGACCGTGCCGATGCAAGCCCTGACAGCCAAAGAGATCTCGCTGCGCGGCTCCTTTCGTTTTCATGAGGAGTTTTTCGCCGCCGTTAAGCTCATGCAATCTGGCGCGATTACCGTGGATCACCTGATCACCCATAGCTTCCCAATCAACGAAGCCATCCAAGCCTTCACAACCGCCAGCGACCGCCGCCATGCCATGAAAGTGCAGCTCCAGTTTTAGGCCCGCCCAAACCGCGTTTGAGGCTTTTTACGTTTTCGCCGCAACAGGCGGGTTGCCCGGAATGGGCAGGCCGCGCAACGCTCTGTTAGAGCGCATATATTGCGGCGCATAAGCGGCCTGCGCATTCAATGCCTCCGCCGCATGCCAGGCCCAACGCGGGTTGTTGAGCATGCCGCGCGCAAGCGCCACCATATCCGCCTGCCCCGATCGGATCACCGCCTCTGCCTGATGCGGCTCGGTAATCTGCCCAACAGCCATGGTGGGCAGCCCTGTCTCACGACGGATTTCCGCGGCAAATCCAGTCTGATAACCGGGTCCAACCTCGATATTTTGCTCAGGCGAATTGCCTGCGCTAGAGACATCAATGAAGTCGCAGCCATGCTCTTTCAACGCAGCTGCAAAACGGGTAGATTCTGCGATATCCCAACTGGAACGCGCCACCCAATCGGTCGCTGAAAACCGCACACCAAGGGCTTTATGCTTGGGCCAAACTTCGGCTACGGCATCGAAAACCTCAAGTGGGAAGCGCATTCTATTTTCCAAGCTGCCGCCATAGGCATCGCTGCGCAGATTGCTCAAAGGGGAGAGAAATTGATGCAAAAGATACCCATGCGCCGCATGCAGCTCAGCCACTTCAAACCCGATACGATCTGCCCGAATAGCCGCATCGACGAAGGCCGCCTTGATGCGCGCCATCCCGGCCTCGTCTAAGGCCGCTGGGGTTTCCCAGCCATCAGGCGAATAGGGCGTGGCTGACGGGGCTTCAGTGGCCCACCCTCTTGGATCAGCAGCGGCAATGGGTTTGCCGCCAAGCCAAGGCAGATCGGTCGAGCCCTTGCGACCCGCATGGCCCAACTGAATCCCCATCGTGGTATTGCCGAATGTTTGGCAAAACTCGACCACGCGTTTCAGGCTGGCTTCTTGGGCATCTGTGCAAAGGCTCAAACAGCCCGGTGAAATCCGGCCAGCCATTTCTACGCCCACCACTTCGGTGATAATCAAGCCAACGCCAGAGACCGCATATTGCCCCAGGTGCATCAAATGCCAATCCGTCGCGACCCCCTCATCAGCACTATACTGGCACATGGGTGCCACGATGATCCTGTTGCGCAGCTCAATGCCGGCCAGAGTGATGGGTGAAAATAATTGGCTGGCCATATGGATCGTGCCCCTTTTGCATAGATTGAACTCCCCCAATTGTACAAATCGGCGAGTGCCAACAGCTTGCAAATTGGGATGCAAATAGCAAATCAATATTGCCCCCGTATCGCCTAAGGGCCATGCGCCGCCGGTGGTACAATCTGCTTTGCTTCTGCCCCTTTGATCGGCCGCAACTGCACAGGGGCAAGCAAAGCCTGCCGGTTATGCAGCGAAAATTAAACAGCGCGTTTGCCCTAGCGACTGGAACGCGGCATTCTTACCGTTAGAATCAACACCGGGCGCAAAAATTGCCGTAAAGGGACATAGATCCACCATGAATATTTTGTTCATCATGTATGACCAACTGCGCTTTGACTACCTGTCCTGTGCCGGCCATCCGCATTTGCACACGCCAAATTTTGACCGCGTGGCGGCCATGGGCGTCCGGTTTACCAACGCCTATGTCCAATCACCGATATGCGGTGGCTCGCGCATGTGTTTTTATACCGGCCGATACGCCTCATCCCACGGGGCGCAGTGGAATGGATTCCCGCTCAGGGTCGGCGAAATGACAATGGGCGATCACCTGCGCAACTCCGGAATGGACTGCTGGCTGATCGGCAAAACCCATATGAAAGCCGATGCCGCAGGCATGGCGAGACTAGGGCTCAGCCCCGACAGCCTGATCGGAGCGCGTCAGGCTGAATGCGGCTTTGACACTTGGATCAGGGACGATGGGCTTTGGGCCTATGGTCCGGATGGGTTCTATGACGAAAAACGCTCGCCCTATAACGAATATCTTAAATCCCAAGGCTACCAATCAGAAAACCCTTGGGCTGATTTTGCCAATGCCGGGGTAGATGGCGACGAGATTGCCAGCGGTTGGATTTTCGCAAATGCCGATAAACCAGCCAATATTGCCGAAGAGCACAGCGAAACGCCTTGGTTAACCAGCAAAACGATCGAGTTCATGGAGACCCGGGACAAATCGATCCCTTGGATGGCCCATGTCAGCTATATCAAGCCGCATTGGCCCTATATCGTGCCTGCGCCCTACCACAATATGTATGCTGCCGGCCATGTGCCGCCGGCCACGCGCCACGCAATGGAGCAAGATGACCCTCATCCAGTATTTGGCGCCTACCAGGGCAATAAGATCGCTCAAGCCTTCCAAAAAGAAGAGGTCCGCCAAAAGGTGATCCCCGCCTATATGGGATTGATCAAACAATGCGATGACCAGTTGGGCCGGCTGCTGACCTATCTCGAAGACACAGGCCACCTTGAGGATACTATGATCGTGCTGACATCGGATCACGGAGATTACTTAGGTGATCATTGGCTCGGCGAGAAAGACCTCTTTCATGACACATCGGCGAAAATTCCGATGATCGTCTATGACCCACGTCGTGCGGCAGATCCAACCCGCGGTACAACCTGCGACGCGCTCGTGGAATCCATTGATCTGGCCGCAACCTTTGTCGACGCCGCAGGCGGAAAACTGCCAGATCATATCATTGAGGGCCGAAGCTTGATCCCCTGGCTGCACGGAGAACGCCCGGAATGGCGTTCCTATGCGATCAGCGAATATGACTATTCGGCCACGCCGCAGGCCGTGAAACTCGGTCTGGAACCCCGAGATGCGCGCCTGTTCATGGTCTTTGACGGGCGCTTTAAACTGATGCATGCGGAAGGTGGCTTTCGCCCGATGTTGTTCGATCTACAAACCGATCCTGACGAGTTTATCGACCTGGCTAAGGGCGATGGACACCAAGCGGAAATTGAACAGCTCTACAGCAAGCTCGCGGAGTGGGGCCGGCGGATGAGCCAAAGGGTGACCAAATCAGATGATGACATAAAAGCCATGCGCGGCCTGTCGCTTCGGCGCGGAATATTGCCCTTCTTGGCCGATGGAACCGAGGTGGATGCAGAGTTATTGTCGAAATATCGCGGATCGGTGACTGGCAAAACCGTGACGCGGCCAGATGATGGCTGACCGGGGCATGCCCGTCCACGGGTTACCCCGTCAGCTTACAGGATTGGCATATGTGTTCAGGCTATTTTAGCCCACCGAAACGGGCTAAAATGCGCAGTTCTAAAGAGGCAAGCAGGTGCTTGCTTCTTGGGTTATTACATTTTGTTCATTGTCGGTTCAGCTGCAACCGTGCGCGCGGAACTGCCGCCGTCACCATATGTTGCAGAGCATGCGGACAAAGCGAGGGTCGCACATACAAGAAGCATGGATCCAATTTTAGACATATTATTCCCTTTCTTAACTGTGTTATACTTTCACATATGTCAGTGTGGAAGGTTTATGGCAAGTTAAGATGTGAATTGCCCCGCTGACTTGTAAAAAATCAGGCAATTTTGCGAAAAATCTCACGGCGCATCAAACACAAGAGCGCAGGCTAAAAGATAAAGTCTAACTCGCTGCGTAACCTCCAGCAATTCGACCAGAGCAGTGCTTTGCCCAACCCACCAACCGCTCGAAGCCCGAAGGATGGCCTTGCTGAGAGGATATGTTGGTACGGTCGGGGGAACTCGAATCCCCACGAGTGTTACCTCACAGCGACCTCAACGCTGAACGGTTAGAAACATATTTTCAGTAACTTAAAGAATTATTTCACTAAGAAGTTCACAATTATAACTGCCCGTCAATACGGGGATTGACCACGATATATCCCGGTGTGTTTTACGATGTGGACCAAATGTGTGACAACAAATAATCACTTGATGCCCCGCTTTGTAAAAACCTTTTCTAACCACTTTGGATAAATCTCAACGCTGCCCATATGCACCACCCCAACAGAACCGATTATGTTTATTTGCTCAACTGCATTGAGTTCAGTGGGTGTTAATTAGAGTGATGCCGTTAGCGGCACCTGTGGTCATAAGTAGCAGCGTCCTGATTCATTTTATGATAATATATTTTAATAGATAACTGTGCATTGATCTGATTAATCACACCTTTCTTTGCCATAGATATGAAACAACGGGTACCAGAAATCTTACTAGAAATAGTTAAAATCGATTTGTGAGTATTTTTAGCTTTGAATTTGTATTATCTATCGGTCATCTTATCAGGCATTAGGTTTTAACAGGCGATGGAAGATGCGAGTGATGATAAAATTTATAATTCAAGCGGCCATTTTTGCATTTTTTTCTTCCGTTGTTCATGCAGACAGTCACTCTGAAGAGAAAACAGAGACAGAGCAAAAAATAGTGACTTCTAAAAAATTGGAAAACTCTGAAGAGCGCATGAATAGAGTGATCGCCTTACAAGAAAAACGAGAAGTCCTAAAAAAACTCAATATTGCATGGGCTGCTTACAAAAATAACGAATATCAGGTTGCTGTTGACCAATGGCAAGAACTCGCAACAGAAGGCAACAACGTTGCGAGATTTTTTCTTGGGTTAATGCACAGCCAAGGCCAAGGCTTTGATCAGGATGATGTTGAAGCAGCTAATTGGTACATGCTAGCTGCAGATGAGGGTTATATTCCAGCTCAGTGGCGCTTAGCCATATTACATTACCATGGCTCTGGAGTACCTCAAGACTACAAAAAAGCTTTGGACTTGTACACTACAGTAGCTCAAAGCGGCGATCCCTACGCACAAAAAATGATTGGGACGATGTATAGTAATGGCCTCGGTGTTCAACAAGATAGGATCAAAGCACACATGTGGTTTCAAATATCAGCAGAGAATGGCATGGCCTTAGCACTAAAAGAACAAGAAGAACTTGCTGCAGAAATGGCTCTAGACGAAGTTGCATTAGCTAATAGTATGGCAATAAAGTGCTTAGAAACCAATTTTTTGGAATGTGATTACTAGTATGATGCCCGCAAGCTTTAGCTCTGCCGAGATCCGGCTCAAGCCACCTATCGGAAGCTTCAGATTCATGAGTAGCATATAGTGGGCCAGGTTTATCTTACGACAACAGCGGCACCTCTCGCTGCCTCCAGGCCCAAATGTGGCTTACGGCGGCCCCAGGTCAGCCGAATTTTTGATGCCAGAAGATGGAGCGTTCCATCTTTGGGCCTAGTTGTTTGAAATAAATATTGTTCTGCATGTCTTATTATCTAATGCTACATTAGGAGCAATTTCCAAAAGTGCATTACAATTGCTTTCAATTGCTAACATTTTTTCTGCGATTGATTTAACTAAACCTTCAGCATTAATTTTTATTGTTTCACCACCATTCGCTGCTGAAAGACAGATCCTCATTCTTGATGCCAATATATGATCTGATTGTAACGGCGCATCTTTGAGCTGATTAGCAATATTTTTTATTGTACCAAGATCATTGGTAGACTGAGCTGTCTCACAAATGGATAAAAGTGTTTTTAGACGAACTTCTTTAATTTGTGCATTTGCGCTTTGCGAAAAAAAAACGGTGAAAATTATACAAATTAATCTCATTTTTGCCCCCTCCGGCTTTTATAAATAATCACTTTAATTCACTGCATTGTAAAGAACGCTCATACTCCAAATACATTCCAGGGCACTTGACGTCCAGCTAGTATACATATGTATTCGTTGACTAAAATCATTGAATATAATTTAAAGTTAGACATAAAATAGCGTTCAAGCGTCAAGCTGGTCGGGTTCAGGAGTGTGCACATGAGTTGGAAGTCCATATTGGGAAGCGATTTAAACCTAAGTCTGCTCGAACTTGCCCTAGCTTTAGCTGGTAGTTCAGTCCTCATGCTCAGCGCCGTTTTATTATTTTTCGCTTACAATTTCTTTGAAAACGAAATGGACAGGTGATGTGTTAAATTCTGACTGACCCTTTTGCTGTAACTCTGCATCACTTATCCCTACGTATGCCACGGTGTGGGCCAAATGCGTGATAACAAATAATCACTTGATGCCCCGTTTGGTGGAAACTTTTGCTCAATCTTAATAATATCCCATATGGGCCACCCCACCCGTACCCGTCATATATATTTGATCTGTGCCAGTGCGGTCAGCACTTAAGGTGTTAACTACAGTTCGCCCTTTGAAAATCTCCCAAGTAATAAAAACGTCTGAGTAATGTAATAATAGTATGAAATATGCTGGTTATTCTATTGATTTGTATATCTTTACATCTTATTCAAGATATTAATAATAAAAAATATTATGAGATATTATGACAGAAATAGACTATGCCAATGCCAGACCTTTAGATGTCCACAGGTGGTCAGAATATCCTGAGGTGAATGACTTAGTAGGTCATGTCTTCACTGATCTCCAATCTATTAATGGAAATTCTCGGATCAGCAAGAAGCTGGTTTAGGTGATCCTACTTGATCTTTATGTGGCTTGGTGTGCCGACCCTGTATTGATGCTGATGTTCAGCAGAGACAATAACGCCTACAAAGCTGGATCTCGATATAACGAGCTGCACATCAGTAAGAAGATCATTGGTATTGTTGACGCATTGATCGCAAATGGGGTGATCGGTCAGCAATTAGGTTTCAATAACAGAGTAAGTGGTATTGGGTTTCAGTCTCGCCTATGGGCCTCAGATAAATTGGTAAATCTTTTTGAGAAAGCGAGATTCAATCAATTTTATATATCCCATCATGAAGACTGGGACCCGGTCGTCTTAAGGAATGAATCCAAAGATGCGCAAGAATACTCAGACACGTCTGAGACCAAGAGGATGAGATCCATCTTGCTCGATTACATCAAAATTTTGGAGCAAACCCACATCGACATTTATGATCTTGAGACATCAGTTCTGACAATTGGTGATGGCAAAAAGAAAATGCGTCTTCAGATCAACCAGCAGGATAAAAGGGTCAGACGTATCTTTAACAACTCCAGATGGGATCAAGGCGGAAGGTTCTATGGTGGTTGGTGGCAAAGATGTCCGAAAAACTACCGGAAGAAAATTCAATTCGAGGGGATCATGACAGCTGAGATAGATTTCTCGGGCCTACACATCGTTATTTTGTATGCGCAGGAGGGGATCAACTATTGGGCTGAGGTAAATGAAGATCCCTACGAATTGCATGGCATCAATGACATTGATCCTGATGTTGACCTTAGGGCTGCAGCCAAACTTCTACTGCTGACAGCCATCAATTCAGATGACACAAAGAAAGCCTTCAAAGCCTTAAGGTCTCAGTCAGGAACCGGCAGTCCAGAAAAGAAAAGGACTGATGGACAGCTATTAGCCATGTTGCAGCAGCTTGCTCAAAAGCACGAACCAATTGCCCACAAGTTAGCTTCAGGAGCTGGGATTGATCTGATGTATGTTGACAGTCAAATCACGGAGAAGCTGATTGAAAAAATTCACCTGCGTCTATAAACGCCAAACTCTCACAGTCCACGACAGTTAAATCGTGCCGTTCGGCTATGATCATTTTCTTTATCAAGAAATGCAAGCCGCCTTCGAAGAGGTTACAGGCGTGACACACCCTGTAGTTGAACACACCACTGAGTATTTTGATGTGATCGAGGAGGAGCCACATCCTGAAAACCCTGTGGACCTGAAGCACGATCACTATTCTGGGCCACCAAGTCAGCGTCACGTATCTGAATTAGAATTGTTTCGAAGATTTAAGGGCAAGCCGTTATGGGAAGATTGGGTGCCAGATTGGACAGCGATTTATTGAGATCTAGCCTAGACAATAGGCTCATACACTAGCTCCAAAGAAGAACCATCTTCTAAGCTGTACATGGCTCCTGTAGACGTATTCGCAAACTGGTAACCTGATAGACCATAGGCGAGTAATACCTCGTCTCCTTCATCAGAATTAAAGTCTATTACTTTATCATTTCCCATTCCAATGTAGAGTAAGAAATCATCTGCACCGCCGCCACCTTCAATGATGTCATTTAGTTCAGAGCCACGAAGAACATTATCAAGATTGTTTCCTTTAATCGTGAGGCTCCCTCGATTTCCAAGCCCAAAAACGTTTTCTACATTTGAAGGAGCGGAATAGCTAGTCGGGGTATATATTGTATCGACCCCCTCTCCCGCTAATTCTAAGACTATGTCGCTGGCGTTTGATAGCACATAGGTATCATTTCCAGTCCCGCCATGCATTGTATCAACGCCATCTCGACTATCCGTTGCCCTATTAAAAACATCGTTACCGGCACCACCGAAGAGTGTGTCATTTCCACCATTACCAGAAATTTCATTATCAAGTTCGTTTCCAATAATAGTATCATTAGATTGAGAACCTGAAACATTTTCAATGAAGGTGTTAAATGCAATTCCAAAATTATCATCTGGATTCCAGCCAGCATATCTGATCGTGGAATATGCTCCGTCATTGAGATCAATATCACACCGATAATTAAAATTTGAAAAATCTAGTAAATCTTCTCCTCCACCATCCCAAATGGTTAACGAATTTGGTTTTGTTGGATCAAATTCATATTTGGTGTTTCCGGAATTATAGTCATTATTTGCTCCATACATGTACTGGAGAGCTTGAATATCATAGACCATTAAACTGTCAGAAATCGTGATGTCCCTATTAGATCCAGAGCCAAAATATGCCCAATCCGGGCTCTCATAACTCATCACAGTGTAGTTTATGAAATCCAATTCAGATTGCAAAGTTTGCGCACCACCTTCGTGTGGATGCGCCAGTCCCATTGCATGCCCAATTTCATGGATTAAGGTCAGAAACTCATACGTGCCTTTTCCAAGATCTGCGCCATCATGATTGGTATCAAGCCAAACATCGCCACCCGTTGACCAATAACCGTCAACTGCCCAGGCGAATGCCACAGTGTTGTCTCCCAACTCATCTTGGCTCATGCCAAATCTAATCGTACCAACTTGATCGTTTTCTTCAGCGACTTCAACGAAATCTACGTTAATTACTTTTTTAAACTCAAGAAGTGCTGTTCTGACTGCATCTTTTTGGGCATCGCTAAATTCATGAAACCCATTATTATAAGCTCCACTACCGCCTCCACCAATGTAAGCAGTCTCGTCTAATAACAACAGATTAGTATTAAAAAAGCTAAAGGAGATTTTATTTCCAGCATCTGTGCCCTGCCAATATTCAGTTTGAGAAGAATCTTGATAGCTGGTGTAAAGCAGACTATCGATTTCATTTTGGCCAGATAGCGCTGTAAGCGCACTTTTGTTGTCATAACCTGATAAATAGTTTTCTGATTTTGATTGATCCAAGGCCGGCGAAGAAAGCTGATCAGAAGCACTATATGTGCCGGTAAAATCACTTGCTAATTCTGCCACAAATGAATTTAGTTCATTGAAATTATGTGAAAAATTATTTGAAGTGTTTGTCGAAGTAGAATTTGTAGTAGCCTCACCGCCACCCCCTCCACCGCAGGCTGCGAGCAAAAATCCGAGTGGGGATGCTGAAAAGGCAATTTTTGCCCTAGCACTTGACCGCACAAGAATGTTTTTTCTCAACATGTACTGCTCTATCATCACGTCCCATTTTTTAGCCCACCTAGTTAAAATGATCTAGAGTGAAAACATAAGCTCTAGACCAAAACGTTCAGCAGTTAGTAACTTTATGATACTTTTTGGCTATCAACATATAAAAAACCCTCTAAAAAGGGTCTAGGGTGTAGGTACCATCACTGGGGACTAGCGGAATTAAAACTAACCGCAACCATCGCCCAACCTAAAATCTCGAGTACCCATGCCCATAGTTTGTTCCAATACTACTAGCTAACCTCCAGCCACCTATCTGGTCTATCATATCAGTAGAGCACTCAATGGCTCGTAGGCGGTCCCTAAAGGTATGGCTCAGACAATGGGCCGTTAGTCCACCAAAGTCCTTCTTCAGCCACTTGCTAACTGCATTAGAGGCGTGTGTGGCATAACAATGCCCTACCTTGAGATATTGTGGAAACAGCCACTCATCGTCAGCCTGTGTAAGGGCCTGTTCTATTGCCAGCTTTGCATACCCAACCAGTGGCACCACTCTTTCACTAGTCTTATTCTTCAGCCTCCTAGCGGAGTTAGGCCTGATATGTATGAGGTCATTATCCAAATTTATATCCTCCAATCTCAGCCACACACTCTCTGCCAGTCTGCAGCCAGTCTCACCAAGAAGTGGCATGAGGAGTTTGATGGTGCTGCCTGATGAAATGACCGTAAGAATTAACTGCATGTATTGGCACACGTCGATTGTAGTAATAGGTGCCAGAACGGCAAATTGTATACGGGATGTGTGACACTATGAACCTCCTCGAAAGAATGACCCAAGGAATTTCAATAAGTATTTCTGAAGTACTGGTGCGGTCGGGGGGACTCGAACCCCCACGAGTGTTACCTCACAGCGACCTCAACGCTGCGCGTCTACCAATTCCGCCACGACCGCATGGTTTGCAGCTGCATAGTCGAGGGTCGCCGGAGGCTCAAGAGGGAAAATTGCGCCGCCTCAAAACTTACACCGTCCCGCCACCGCGGCACTCCCCAGAAATTTGCGGCGATCTTTCAGATGCCAGCTCAAGAGGCAGACCAAACCCAATATGATCACAGCATACCCCCGGTCAGCGTGGACATCGCCCAATACCGCTCGGTTGATGATCCGGCCCGGCAGAAAGTTAAACAACCCTGCGATCACCACCCCATACCAATAAAGATTCAACATGATGCACCGATGCAGCTGGATATTGCCTCGATAGATCAGCCGCATCGCGTCAAAAACGGACCAAAGCGCAAAGACCAAAAGCAAGTGAATTGGCCCAAAGCGCCCAAAAACTTCGAGACATTCGATGAAAAAGGACGTTCCAGCCAATAGGATAATCGCAAAGACCCAAAGGTAGCCCGCCGCCCTGTGCAGCGCAGCCCGCGCTTTGCTATAGAACGCGATCGGACCGACTGTGAGGGCGCAGACCCCACAGATGATATGTACCACTGTCACGGGATCGGCGTCGGAAATTGGCTGGAAGTATATATTTACTATATTGTTTAAAATCAGTAAAATCCATCACGCGTCCTCAAAAAATTCCAAGGAAAATGTCGTGAGCCGCTGGGAGGCATTCGTGAAAAACAGCTCAACGCATCCAGAGATTCGCGACATGCGGCGCGTTTTAGCAAACCCCAGAGCCTTCGCTGGACTTGGCTTGGCCGCGGTCTTGGTCACGATCATCCAACCCTTCGGCTTGCGTATCCCGGGCCCGATA
>Ga0315321_10003520_pt1 | contig 12197 bp, 20 predicted proteins | sample M180m21515metaG_FD_203464 | JGI IMG/M metagenome (GOLD analysis project Ga0315321, IMG submission 203464) | Ammonia-oxidizing marine archaeal communities from Monterey Bay, California, United States - M1 80m 21515 | ecosystem: Environmental > Aquatic > Marine > Intertidal zone | place: USA... | reverse complement strand
TAAGTTGTACGGATTTGATTTACCTAACGGAACTTGGTTCGTTAAAATGAAGATACAAAATGATGACCTTTGGCAAAAGATAAAAGATGGCGAATTAAAAGGTTTGTCAATTGAAGGCTACTTTACGGACAAGATGGAAGCTATGTCAGAAAAAGCACCAACCAATGAAGAGATACTAAAGGCTCTAAATGAAATAATCACAAAATCAAACGAATAGAATTTATTTCTATTATATTACAAACTCACACTAATAAAAAATTACTATGGATTTAAAAGAACAAATTTTAGTAGCTCTTGGTCTTAACAAAAAAGAAGAAGAAGTTACTTTGGCTTGGCAGTCAAAAAGCGAAGATGGTACAATCTTTGTTTCAACCGCTGAAGAATTAGAAGCAGGGGTGGACATCTCAGTATTAACAGAAGACGGAACGACTATCTTACTTCCTGTTGGAACATACAAGACAGATACAGGAGTATCTTTCAGAGTAGAAGAAGAAGGTATTGTTGCTGAAGTTATCGAATCTGAAACTGAAGAAGTTGAAGAAGAAGAATTATCAGAAGAATCAGTTGAATTAGCTCCTGAAGATGATGACAGAAAAGAAGAAGCTGACGTTGAAGATTGGGCAGGTATGGAGAAACGTATTCAGAACCTAGAAGACGCAGTAGCGGACTTAAAAAGAGATAAGGAAGGTGGTGATGACGAAGTTGAAGAAATGTCAGAAGAAACTGAAGAGCCATCTACAAATCCTAAATCAATAAAAACTACAGAAGTAGTTGAATTTTCAGCAGAAGAAGTTGAAGCAATAAAAGCTGAGAACGAAAAACTAAAAACGGAACTAGCAGAAAGTCCTGCTGATGCTCCGATTAACACAAATAAATTTAGTTCGGAAAGACCAACTCCTACAGCACAAGATTTTAAAAGAATGACTAAACAGGAGAAATTCTTATACAACTTAAATAAATATTAATAACTAAAAAAAACAAAAAAAATGGCGTTTACTACAACATCAAACTTTGCGGGAAAGGCAGCAGGATTCTACATCTCAGCTGCTCTTAAAGCATCAAACTCGTTAGATTACTTAACGATGATAGAAAATATCAAATACAAAAGTAATATACAAGCAATGAACAACACAGTTTCAGCAGTAGCAGATGCAACTTGTGATTTTACAAGTGCAGGAACTTTAGCTTTAACTGAAAAAGTTCTTGAGCCTAAAAACTTACAAGTGAACCTTGAATTATGCAAGAAGACTCTTTTAGATTCTTGGGAAGCGTTACAAATGAGAGCAGGAGCAGGAGCACCACCACCTGCATCTTTTGATGACTATGTTATCTCATATATGGGTGAAATTATAGCAGAAGCAACTGAAAATTCAATTTGGGATGGAACTGCTGTTGCAGGAAAATTCAATGGATTTAATGGAGCTGTAACAGGCTTATTATTGCCGGGTGTAGATGGAACAGTTGTTCAAGATGCAGCTACAGGTGCTTATGTTCCAGGAAACATTATAGCTAACTTACAAGGAGCAGTACAAGCAATTCCTGCTGCTGTATTAGGAAAAGATGATTTGCATATCTACATGAATCAAACAACTTATCAAGCATACATTTCAGCAGTATCTACTTTAGGGTATGTTAATGCTTATAATATGAATGGTGATTATGTACCAATGTTTGAAGGGTATAAAATTGCAGTTTGTAACGGAATGACTACAAACGAAATTGTAATAGCTCAAAAATCTAATCTTTTCTTCGGAACGGATTTACTTTCAGACGCTACTAGAATCACTTTGATGGACATGGCTGCTTTAGACGGAAGTGATAATATGCGTTTAGTTGCTAGATACTCAGCAGGTGTTCAGTCAGGAACAGGAGCTGATATCGTAAGACAATCATAAATAATATAAAGACGGAGGGTGTAAAAGCCCTCCAACTTTTAACCCTTAAAAAATAAAATACAATGGCATGCACAGCTTTAACACGCGGAAGAGGTCTCGACTGTAACCGCATATCAGGAGGGGTGAAGAAAATATTTTTCTCAGTATATGATGCAGATGTAACTTATGCTTATGATACCGCAAACCCTTTAGAAATTGATACGATTGATTGGGATAGTACAACGATTTACGAATATGTAATGCCTTTAGGTGTTGCTAGTATTACTGACACTATTACAGGTTCTACCGAGAATGGAACGATTTTCTACACACCTACAGTAAATGTAATCTTAAATCGTCTTACCAAAGAAGACCAAAACGAAATTAAACTTTTAGGAAAAAGTAAAGTAAGAATTTTTGCACAACTGAACGAACAACTAGCTAATGGACACGACGTGTTTATTGCATTAGGTATGGCTAATGGAATGGCATTAAATTCAGGAACTATGGATAGCGGAGCAAGCTTCGGGGACAGAAACGGATACACTCTGACCTTTGACGGAATGGAGCCTTTACCTTTCGCAATGTTAGAAGATTATACCAACAATCCTTGGGACCAAACTGGTTTTATTAATGAATCAGGAACTTTCCCAACTGTTGGGGCTTAATCTAATTAGTAGTTTTCATATATATTTCTTGAAGAGAGTGGCTTTATTGTCACTCTTTTCTTTTATAACCAAACAGAATCAGACTTTTTCTATTATATAGTAGAATGATACAAGCAATCACAGAATCCGTATTTAAAGCATATATATCTACAGAAGATAATCGTATAGATACTTCAGTAGCTTCAACTAAAATACGACATTTATTTAAGTTCATAAATGATATGGATGGTTCTGTTCAGTATGCTTATGGTTCAGCAGAAACAATATACGAAAGATATACTACCTTAACATTTCTTTATAATGCAACTACGAATCTTTATGAAGGGAAAACAAAGCTAATACCATCAGGACATTATAAGTATGAAGTATATGAAGTAAGTTGGATAGGAGCAGTTGTAGTGGCTTTAAATACTGCCCCTGCAAGTGAAACAGATATATTACCTGTAGCTGACACTAATGGTGTAGTGAAGGGCTTAGTAACAAAAGGAATTTTAAATATGACAGATTTAGCAGGAACAGCTCAGGTTCAATACACACAACGTGAAGCTCCTGCATCTACAAATTATATATATTACGGACAATAAAATAAAATAAAATGGCAATAGAAAATGTACAACAGCTTTTAACAGAGCAATTAGGTAAAAACGGAGGAACAGAAATCTTTACTACAGTAGCACAAACAGGTAAAGATTGGTATTGTGTTTACTTCCCTGTAACAAGTATAGTTTCAGCGATAACAGTAGCAGATGCAACAGGTGAATCAGCTTTACAAACGACACTACCTGCGGGAACAACTCTCTTTATGAACATAACAGCAATTACCCTGACGTCAGGTATTGGTGTTGGTTATGACGAAGGACCAACTACATAGAATATGTTAAAATTAGGATTAGATTTAAGTTTAGGAACTAATGGTGCTATATGGTCGCCTGATGATGAATCAAGTTTAGTGGCTTGGTATAAGTTTAATACAGGAATTGGTTTAACAGGTTCTGATGTTAGGTCGTGGCTAGACTCAGGTACAGTAGGACATGATATGATTCAGGCTACAACCGCAAATCAACCTGCATTTTCAGCAGGGGTTTTAACTTTTGACCCTTCTGCACCAAGTTTTCTTTCTTTGGATGGAAGTCAAATATTTTTATCAGGCTCTTTTACTATTGGGATAAGGTTAAATGTAAATAACGTAGGGGGGATTGTTCTAGGTGATAATACAGAAACAGGTGAATTCTTTAAATTATTTTCCCCTACTAAGTTAAGAGTTAAGATTGATAATGCAACAGCAGTAGATTTAGGATTAGATAGTGGGGTTTGGGGTGATGGTTATATGGTTGTAACAAGAGATAGTTCAGGATTAGGCGACTCGGTATTAAAACTTTGGTGGAATGGAGTTGAACAAACTACAGGTTCAACTGTATACTTAACAGGAACAGCAGACATAGATTCTATTGGTGTTAGAAAAACTGACCTAAACCCTTTTGATGGCTCAGTAAGTGAAGTGCAAATATATAGTAGTACAAGTACAGACTTAACAGTAGAGGTTAATCGTAGATTAGCAGGTATCGTATAAAAAATAAATTATGAAAGATAATATCATTAACATCAATTTGGAAACGAGTACAGCTCCTACAGTTCAAGAAGTACGAGGTAGGGATTGGATAGAATACGGAACAGAAGATTGGAGAAACTTATATCCTCAGTTTATTATTGACCTTTACTACTCAAGTTCAATTACAGCAGCTATTGTTAATTCAACAGCAGAGATGATTGCAGGTGAAGCCCTTATTATAGAAGATGAAGATGATAGGGACTTAGAGGCTAGAGTTAAGTTACAGAACTTTATGGATAGAGCTAATGGGAATGAAAGTTTGCACGAAGTTATAAAGAAACTATCTTTTGACTTTAAGCTACAAGGTGGGTTCGCTTTGAATTTAGTGTGGTCAAAGGACAGGACGCAAATCGCTGAAATCTACCACATAGACGTTTCTAAACTAAGATGTGCAAGACCTGATGAATTTGGGAAGACTACAGGTTATTACATATCAGCAGATTGGTCAAACACTAGAGCTAACAAGCCTTATTATGTACCTGCCTTTAATGCTAATGATAGAACTTCTGCAAATCAGATAATGTATTCAGGACTTTATAGCCCTAATATGAACTCTTATTATACACCTGACTACGTTAGTTGTAATAACTGGAGTCTTATTGATGGTCGAGTTTCAGAGTTCCATCTCAACAATATCAGTTCAGGCTTCTCGGGTTCTTTTATGGTCAATTTCTCGAATGGAATTCCGACATCTGAAGAGAGAAATCAGATAGAGCAAAGTCTAGCAGCTAAATTTCAAGGGCAGGATAATGCGGGTAAACTAATTTTAACATTTTCAGACGATAAAACAAGGACTCCTGAAATACAAGCAATAACACCTTCAGACCTCGATAAGCAGTATATTGCACTCCAAGAATTGCTTACTAGCAACATTTTAAGCGGTCATAGAGTAACTTCTAAGACTCTTATGGGTATTGATTCTGCTAATGGTTTTTCAAGCAATACAGACGAAATTATCAACGCTGCGAATTTCTATCTCAATACTGTGGTTAAGCCATTCCAAGACCAATTAGTTAAACAGCTAAGAAAGATATTCCAAATCAACAATATGGATATGCCTGTAAACTTTGTACAGCTTAAACCTATTACAGTTCAATTTGATTCTAAGACTATCAGAGAAGTTATGACTCAAGACGAAATACGTGAAGAACTCGGACTTGAACCTTTAGGCGATAAAGAAGTAGTAAGTGATGAAACAATTGACTTTAGTAAAGTAGGTATGGTAGATGGAAAGCCTGTTTTTAGCACAATAGAAGAGGCTGAGGCTCACGCAAAGACTTTAGGGTGTGAAGGGTATCACGAACACGATTTAGACGGTACAACGTCTTATATGGCTTGTAAAGACCATTCAGAAGCTACAGAACTTTCTAGATTTATAGAAGAATTTGGCGAAGATATTCCTGAAGAGTGGGAAATAGTAGATGAAGAAGTTGTAGATGGAGAACATCAAGACTTTGATTTTGAAGCTGAGTTAAATAAATTAGTTGAAAATAAAACAGAATTAGCTTCAACAGGAACAGCAAGACCAAATTCAAGAAGTAGTCAAGATGGAACAAATAAAGAAGACAATGAATTTTACAAGGTAAGATATGTTTATACTCAAGATAACTTCCTAAGCCAAGAAGGGAAAACTAGAGAATTTTGCAGGTTAATGAGTTCAGCTAAAAAAGTTTATAGAAAAGAAGATATAGTACAAATGGGTGATAGGGCTGTTAATCCTGGATGGGGTCCGAGAGGTGCTGCTACCTACAGTATATGGCTTTATAAGGGTGGGGGTAACTGTCACCATTTTTGGCTAAGAAGAATTTACAAGACTTCATTAAGAGGAGCTAAAAGTAACATTAAGCCAAGTGAAGCAATATCTTACACTAAGGCTTTATCAGAAGGGTTTACAGCAGAAAGAAATGACAAGCTAGTAGCAAGACCACCAAAGAGAATGAAAAATAACGGATTTTTAGAACCAAGATAATTATGTCATACGTACTATTTATATCAGAAAGTAAATTAAAAGATTCTACAGCAATCAACTTAAATGTAGACGTAGACATCTTACTTCCGTTTGTACGTGAAGCACAGAAGCTCTATGTAGAAACAGCATTAGGAACTGACCTAACACAACACCTTAAAGACCATATTATAGCAGGGACTTTAGCAGATGCAGACAAGACTCTAGTAGATGATTATATTGGCGACATGCTGCCAGGATACAGCCTGTATCACGCTATTCCTTACCTACGCTTTAAAGTGGAGAATGGGAACATCTATTCTAAGACCTCAGAAACAGGAACAGCTTTAAGTGAGAGTGAAGCTCAACATCTTAGAGAGGAGGTTTTAAATACAGCTAGTTACTACAGAGAAAGAATGATAGACTATATAAGAAACAATACATCATCATTCCCTGATTATTCTACCAATAGTGGGGCTGATGTTTCACCATCAACTGAAAACTATTATGCAGGAATGAACCTTGAAAGACCAAACCAAGGAACAAAACTTACATTAAGGAACTTCTTAACAGCAGGAGAGTAGATGAAGAAACACTACAAAACAAAACCAAAAAACATAACTAAATTAAAGACATACTTAAAAGATGCCATTAAAACAGATAACAAAAGAGGTAGGAGAAGTAATAGGAGTGAACACAGCAATATTAAGCGTAACAACCTTTACTAATTTAGAGATATTATTAAAGATAATTCTTTTATTAGTATCTATTGTTTATACTGTAGACAAATGGTGGTTTCATAAAAAAAATAGATAATGCCTAAGAAACGTAAACTCAATAGTAATAATCCTAAGTATCAACCTGAAATCATACAAGATGATAAAGTGGTTAGAAAGTTTATTAAAGAAGTTAAAGGCGTTAAAGTGTACGCAACCTATTCCAAGTAATTTGGCAACAATCAATCTTCTTATCATAAGAGATACATATACAGAAGAAAGCACAGTCGGTGAGCTTTTCTTAAATGGTGAACGTATATGTGATACATTAGAAAATCCTTATATAAATAATGAAAGAAACATATCTTGTATTCCTGAAGGTGAGTACAAGGTAAGATTAAGATTAGCAAGAGAATCAGCTAGTAGAGATTACTTGCACCTTCTAGTTCAAGATGTACCTGACCGAGATTGGATACTATTTCATAGGGGCAATTCAGCTAAAGACACAAGCGGATGCATCCTAGTGGGCTTTGCAAGTAAACAGGACTATGTTAAAAACTCAACTTTAGCAATGGGTTTACTTATGAAAGAAATCATTAATTTAGGCGGAACAAATATTAATTTAATAATCAAAAATAAATAAGATGAAATTTTTAGAAAAGTTTTTAATTGGTCAGATGTTCAAGTCAAAGAAGTTTTGGTACGCTGTTAGTTCAGTAGTTGTGCCTGCTTTAGTTACTTTCTTAGGTGTGGATGAAGCTACAGCAACTAACTTATTTTATGCGCTATTGACATTAGTAGGCGCACAAGGTATAGCAGATATAGCTAAAAAATAGTTTGTCAATAGACGGAAAAAGACTAAGACTGTCCTCTGAAGAAGTTGAAATAATCAACGAATTCAGGGGTCAGGACTTGGTTAATATCAATGGTAATACTGCTTTAGATATACACCTTAAAGAAAGAGGTATAAATAAAAAGGATATTGTAAGTGTTAAACATTGGCAAAGTATGTCAGGAGAGTTGCGTTTTTCAATAGTTACTAAAGAACAATTCGGAACTGATAAGCTAGAACTACTTGAAGATATTAAAAGTCTGATAGAAAAACATTCTCCTAAATATCCAAAAATTAAAAGAGCTAAAGGTGAACACTTATTAGTAATAAACCCTGCTGACATTCATATAGGTAAACTTGCAGTAGCTTTAGAAACAGGGGACGAATATAATACAGAGATAGCCTACAATAGAGTTTTAGAGGGCGTCACAGGCCTTATAAGTAAAGCACAAGGTTTTACTGTTGATAGAGTGTTATTTTGCGTAGGCAACGATATTCTACATATTGATAATGTTTACAATACCACTACAGCGGGAACACCACAAGATGCAGATGGTAAATGGTGGCAACACTTTGAAGTTGCTTTAGAGCTTTATGTTAAATGTGTAGAAATTCTTAGACAAGTAGCGCCTGTAGATATTGTGCATTCAATGTCTAATCATGATTATCAAAGTGGATTTCATTTAGCTCACTCATTAAAGGCTTGGTTCAGAAAAACTGAAGATGTTACATTTGATATATCAGTAGCACACAGAAAATATTATAAGTATGGTTCTAATCTTATAGGGCTTGAGCATGGTGATGGAGCTAAGATGGATAAGCTACCTATGTTAATGGCTAATGAAAAGCCAAAAGAATGGGCTGAAACAAAATACAGATATTGGTACTTGCATCATATACATCATAAGGTGAAATATAAATGGCTAGACGCTAAAGACTTTATAGGAGTTACAGTTGAGTATATGCGTTCACCTAGTGGGACTGACAGTTGGCATAACAGAAAAGGATTTACAGGAGTACAAAAAGCTGTTGAAGGCTTTATACACTCAAAAGAATCAGGACAAATAGCTAGATTAGTACATTACTTCTAATGGAGGAAAACCCAACCATCAAACTCTTTTTAATATATATGCTTTTAATCTTAGTCATTATATTGCTTAATTTATAGTACCCTTTAGTCTTTTAAGGCACTTTCTCACACTTTTTATACTAATATACTAGACAGGCTATAAAGTTTGCTCTAGATATAAAACCTTAAATTGTTAATAAGTTTGTAAATAATTCTGTTAATATAGTTGTTAATCCAAATATTTGTTTTATTTTTGTTCCATAATTAATTTAAAAAAAAAGAAAATGAAAACAAATTTTAAAATGAAAGAAGCTACAAACAAAGAAGAAGCTATTGTATCTATATTAGATGTAATAGAAGAAAGCCCATTATGGCTTAACAAAATAACAGATACATTATTTATTTTAGTTAAAACTATTGAAGATGAACACAGAAGGTTCTTATTAGAAAAATCATTAGATGAACAAGTAATAGATTTATTTGTTAAGCTAAAAACTGAATACTATAACTATAAGGACTTTACACAATACAACTACTAATGGAATTAAAATGCGAAGACTACTACTTTTATCCTAATGGAGAATACAAGACATTCTCTAAATGGGATAGCCAATTATACTGCTTTGATAATGACGTTCAACAAATAAGTACAGCAGTTAGAATATTTGGCACACAAAAACAAATAGATGCAGCTCTTAATGACATCTGTACAATTACAGGACTTAATCTTGATGAAACCTTTTCTTACGAAACAGAAAAGAAAGGCAGCTATTGGGAAGAAATAGTATTTAGTGAAACTAGAAAAGATAAACCAACACTAAAAGAGTATAACGATATTGTAAATAAAAAGCTCAAGCAATACAAAGAAGCATACAAAATAAATAAAAGAGCTTTGATATTAAATTTAAAATAGTATTTTTAACCAAATTATTAACTAACAGATTAGATATGAATTTAAAAGAATTAAAACAAGAGATGCCTTTTAAATGGAGGGTGCAATCAGCAAATCAATGGGGAGCGTCTTGCGTAGCTTATATAGATGCAAGAGATTGCCAAGACTTATTAGACCAAGTATGTGGTCAGGAAAATTGGCAGACTATATATTACGAAAGTGCAGGTCTACTATTTTGTAAAGTGGGAATAAAAAAAGAAGATGAGTGGGTATGGAAATCAAATACGGGTTCAGAATCTAATGTAGAAAAAGACAAAGGACACGTTTCAGACGCATTTAAAAGAGCTTGTGTTGAATGGGGTATCGGAAGATTTCTTTATCGTAAGACTATTATAAAGCTACCTGTAAAGGAAAAAAATGGTAGATTTGCTCCTTACTCAGCAAAGACTGGTAAGTTTATATATGGTGATGATATTTCTAAATGGTGTAACTCAATAAATGACAAATAATTAATTAAAAAAGACCTGCAAAAACAGGCACAATAAAAATGAAAATTACAGGAAAATTAGTACAGAAATTAGACAAAGAAACAGGGGTTGCAAAATCAGGAAAATCTTGGGAGAAACAATCAATCTTAATTGAGCAGTCAGGAACAGAATACAATAAAGAAGTTGTAGTTAGTTTCTTTGGCGATAAAGTTAAAAGCCTTAGAGATATACAAGAAGGCTCAGAGGTTAGTGTTTCAATCAACTTATCATCAAGAGAATTTAAAGGTAAATACTACCATAATATTGATGGATGGTTTATTGCTAAGTTAGGTGAAGAAACAGTAGGCAACAAGTTTGTTACTGCTGACGAAGACATGCCTTTCTAATGGTAGAGAGAGATAACTTTAGATACATCTGTGAAATTACTACTAGAGCTTTAGGCTTTACCACAGATGACCTTGCTTTAAAAAGCAGGAAACAGCCATTACATATAGCAAGAGCAGTAGCAGCATATATAGGCAGGACTGAAGAGCTTATACATCCTAAGATAATTGCTAAAGCATTTAAAAGGCATAGAACTTTAATCTATCACTATGAAAAGAGCCACAAAGCTAACTATGCAAATTGTGAATCTTATAGAAATGCTTTTACAAAAGTCTATAAGGCTTATAAGAGCCTAGATGGTGATATGGAAATATTTTTAGATGGTGATTTTATGAAAAGGTATTTACTTAAAAATGGGGTTAAGGAAACTCAAACCTCTAAAAATTCACAAGTAATATTAGAAGTAAAAAGTGATAAGGTTAAATGTAAAATAAAAACTTCTTACTTTGACTACAGTAATCAATTTGAAATTATTAAGTTTGTTCTTAAAAACTATCATTACTCAATTAAGATTATATGACCAAGCCTAACTATTATGCAGTTATCCCTGCTGAAGTAAGATACAGTAAAAACTTAACACCAAATGCTAAGTTGCTTTATGCAGAGATAACTGCCCTTTGTAATATGAATGGTAAATGCACAGCTTCAACTCAATACTTTTGTAGACTTTATGAAGTTAGTAGAGTGTCAATACAAAAATGGCTAAAGAATTTAGAAGATAATAATTATATAAAGCGTGTTAATATATATAAACAAGGTAGTAAAGAAATATTATCAAGGGTAATAACTTTAATTAACACCCCTTATAAAGAAAAGTTTACAGATAATACTAATATAAATATAACTAATACTAATCTTACAGATAGTAATAAGAAAGCTCTCTTTAAAAAACCAACTTTAGATGAAGTTAAAAATTATTGTATCTTGCGTAAAAATAATATAGATGCAGAAGCCTTTATAGATTTTTATGAAAGCAAAAACTTTATGATAGGTAAAAATAAGATGAAAGATTGGAAGGCTGCTGTAAGAACTTGGGAGCGTAGAGAAAAAGATAAACCTCAAACTATGAGTAAGATTGATGCTCAATTAAATGAATACTTAAAACGAAAAGAATATTTATGAAGCCACTAAAACAAGAAAATTTAAAAGAACTAACTGAAAAGGTTTATGATTTACTCACTACAACAAAAGTAGAAATAGGTCATAATACAGATGGAAAAACAATAGCTAGTCTAAGTAAGATATTTGCTCAAGATTTAATACAAGAGAAAAGGTTTGGTAGAATGACTTTTAATCAAATACAAGATGCCTTTAGATTAGGTGTAAGATTTGGTAAAGATGAACCATTCTTAAATATCAGAACTTTTTACAAATGGGTTTATTCCCATAAGAAAGTAATAGATGACGCTACATATCAAACAGAAACTTTAAAACAAAAAAATGTTCCATATTATCAAGAACCAATAAAGCTACTCAAATGATAGGGTGGGTGATAGTAACAGCCATTGTAATGTGGCTAATAAGAAAATTGAAATGACAAAACAAAAATTTTACAATCCTGATAAGTGTAATTCCTTTGAAATGCAATTTGGGTTTGAACAGCCAAAAAATTATAACCACGCAAGAGATTTAAGAAATAAAATTAAAAGATATGAAAACGATAAAAATAACAGAAAGCGAAGTAAAGAGTCAGTCTGATGCAATACTTTGGCACTTAAAG
>Ga0315321_10003519_pt1 | contig 12197 bp, 12 predicted proteins | sample M180m21515metaG_FD_203464 | JGI IMG/M metagenome (GOLD analysis project Ga0315321, IMG submission 203464) | Ammonia-oxidizing marine archaeal communities from Monterey Bay, California, United States - M1 80m 21515 | ecosystem: Environmental > Aquatic > Marine > Intertidal zone | place: USA... | reverse complement strand
GTTTGTGTCTCTTGGCGGGGATATCCGCGCGGACGGCCATAATGGCGGCTCCGTCTCGATCTCTGGGTCGAGGGTGTCGCTGGCGGATACGGTCAGCGCTGCGGGTATAGCGGGGGATGGCGGCACTATTGAGGTCGCCGCACTTGGCGACAGTCTTGTATTCGAAACAGCAAATCTTGACGCCTCTGGCAGCTAGGACGGCGGCTCAATTCGGCACCTGACCGGCGCAGACCTGACGCATTCAGGAACCTATCGTGCGGATGGCGAAGCGGGCGATGGCGGCAACATTGATATAGGCGGCGGCGCTACAAAGCTGCTTTCTCCTACAATTACGGCGAATGGCGGCCGAGATGGCGGCCAAGTCCGCATTGGCGGTGAATTTCAAGGCGGTAAAGGCCTTGAAGTCGACGAGCTGCCAAACACGCAGCGGCTTGCGGTCTCGACCGGTTCGACGATTTCCGTTGATGGCGGCATAAATGACGGCGCCAAAGACAGCGCGGGTGATGGCGGCACAGTTATTCTCTGGGCTGATCAGAATGCAACGATCCTAGGCGATATCTCTGCTCGCCCCGGCACGGATGCTGGTGAAGGCGGGTTCATTGAAGTGTCTGCCGGTTCCGAACTCAAGATTTTGTCTGACAACATCACAGCAGGCGGCGGCACGGTTCTGTTCGATCCACGCAATATTTTCATCGAAGACGCGGCTGATGTTGACCAATCAAGCTTCGTTCTCGGGCACGAATTTTCCTCCACCGTAAGCCTGAGTTCCAGCTTAGGCGCGGGGGATAATTTCGGCGCAGCCGTTGCGATTGACGGCAAACGGGTCGCCATCGGCGCACCTGGCGACGATGCGCGCTTCGGCAATTTGCAGGACGCTGGCGCGGTCTATCTCTTCACCTTTGATGCAGCTGATCTTTCCGGCGGACGTCTCGAAGCTATTGTCGGTAGAGGGTATGTCGGCGGAAAGAATTTCCAGCCATTGAACCTGGGGGCCGGCGACCGGTTTGGAACGGCACTCGCACTCGATGGCAATCGGCTTGTCGTCGGAGCGCCCGGCGATGATGGCTTCGGTAATCAGACATCAAACGCAGGCGCCGTTTATCTCCTTAATTTCGCGGGCGACGCCTTCGCCAATCTGGCCACGCGCAGGCTCTTCGGCACAGGGTATGATTCTGGCGTATCCATTAATGTGGAAAGCGATGTTGGCGCCGGCTTTGGCAGAGCCGTGGCACTAGATGGCATTGACCTCGCGATTCGCGCGCCCGGCGATGACGGCGCACGCGATGGGCGGAGCAATACCGGCCGCGTAGATGTCTTTGAGCTGGCGTTCAACGGCGCGGAGCTGAAATCACAGATTGGCGCCGGGTACCAGGACAACGTTACTTTCATCCCCGGCAGCAAAGGACGTCCCTCCAGTACGAGGCTAAATTTCAGCGGCATCGATACTATCCTGCGCAACGGAGACGCTTTCGGCGCGTCGCTCGCATTGGATGATCGGCGCGTCTTTATCGGCGCACCGGGTTCCGATGGATTCTTTGGCAGGTGCCTAGGGGTCGGTGCAGTCCATCACATGAAGTTTAATCCCGATTTCAGTTAGGTCTCTGAGACCGGCCGGATCGGCGCCGGCAACCTTGAAATTCATGATCTGAATATGAGTGCGCTGGAAGCTGATGACAGGTTTGGCTCTGCAATCGCCTATAGCGGTGAACGGCTTGCTATTGGCGCGGCGGGCGATGATGGCATCAACAATCATCGCCGCAATTCGGGCGCTGTGTATCTGTTCGATGTGCCGGGCGGCAGCACCTCACAAATCAGCTTCAATTCAATGATTGGGCGTGGATATCAAGAAGAGAACACATCTGGCGCGCGTTCCACCGGCGTCGCTGATCTTGGCGGGCTAGATACGTTTGGCGCTTCCGTTGCGATGGACGGCACTCGTCTGATTGTCGGCGCGCCTAATGACGATGGCGAAAGCAACAGCACATCGAATGTGGGCAAGGTCTACACCTTCGCGCTTGAAGATGGCGCACAGACGGCGCTGAACAAGGTCAACATCATTGGCGATAGCCATTTTGGCGACGGCACAGCCCTTTCGCTTGATGCCGGAGACAAGTTGGGCATGTCCGTCTCGCTCGATCAGGGCCGCATCATGATTGGCGCAGAAGGTGATGATGGCGCAACAAACCGGGTGCAGGACGCAGGCGCCGTCTATCTCTACTCCACAGGTTTTGACGGTTTGGGCGACATCAGACTCGAGGGGATCATCGGGGATGGATATGTCGGCGGCAAAAACGTCAATCTAACGGATCTGCAAGCTGGCGACAGGTTCGGGGCAGGCGTTTCACTCGATGGCGCACGCCTTGCCGTTGGCGCACCGGGCGATGATGGCGGATTAAATGACAACCCCGATACTGGAATTGTCTACCTTTTCACTTTCAACAATTCGCTGTTTGGCAATGGCACGCTTGATAGAACTCTCGGCGGCGATGTGCGGCGGCGAGTGGACTTTCAGGGTAACGTAAGTTTCGGCCCGATTGATCGTGAGAACTTCGGCACATCCTGTGCCTTGCAAGATAATCTCCTGTTCGTCGGGTTACCCGGGCGGGGCTTCGGCGGCTCCGTTGCGGCGTTTAGTTTCAACTTCAATGAGTTTGTGATTGAGCCATTCGGCAGCCCGTTCAGCCTTGGCTTGCTTGGGGACAATATACCCCAGAACGGCTCGCAACCCGCAAACAGACAGATCAACCTAGATAACGGCGATGCGTTTGGCTCTTCGGTTGCGTTCGACGGCACACGGCTTCTGGTCGGCGCACCCGGTGATGATGGTGCGGGGAACGCGCTGGTGCGTGCGGGTGCTGCCTATCACATCAGCTTTTCGCATTTTGAATTAGATGACCCTGTTCTAAACGACGTGATCGGCGCAGGTTATGACGGATTGACGCTTTCGGGCCGTCCGAACACGAATGTCGAAGGCCTGCGTAGTGGTGACCTCTTTGGCCGCTCTGTCGCGATTGACGGCGGACAGGTCGCGATTGGCGCAGCAGGCGATGATGGAAACCGGAACTTCTACGCAGAATCCGGTGCGGTTTACCTATATTCCTTCCAGCAGGGCAACTTCTTTAACCTGAAGCGTAGCAACCACACGATCGGCAGCAATTACGAATCAGTCCAATCCTTTAAGAGTGGCGCGCGCACCACCACCGGCGTCAGTGTTGATGGCGTGCGGTTCAGTGATCGGTTTGGCTCTTCTATTGCTCTGGACGGCGACAAACTGGTTGTCGGCGCTTTCGGCAGCGACGGGCGCGTTAGGTTCCAAAGTCTGCTGACTGACGAGCGGGGGCCTGGGGGTATCAGCCAGGGGCGTGATTCTGGCTCCGTCTTCCTTATGACGTTGGCCAAAGACAACCCACTTGGGCGAGCAACCCTTTCAGGGCGCCTTGGCCTTGGCTGGGAGGGCCGCTTCAACCCGCCCAGTTTGCAGGAATCATCCCTGACCGTGCGTGCAGGCGCTGGCGATGCCTTCGGCAGGTCGGTTGCGCTTGATGGCGATACGTTGATCGTCGGCGCGCCTGGCGCTGATGGTTTTGGCCCTGCGACCTCAGGCAGCGGAGAGGTGTTCCGCTTTACCTTTGCAGGCGATGATTATCGGGGCGTTGAGTTGAGCGTGTTAACGCACGCCATGTCTGCATGGTGAACCGTATTGGGTCGATACCGCCCATCGTAGCCGGGTCCGACCTAGTGGGCATCGTGCCAGATTTCTATGCTCGGATGATCGCAAAGCAGTATGGATTACGCATAATCCAGCCAAGGCGCCCGCTCGAAGGGCAGCGAATGTTCCTGATCTGGCATCAGAAATTTGAAGATGATCCAGCCCATATTTGGCTGCGAGAAACGATTCAAGCCGGTGTTGGAACGGCAATCGCTGATATCCAAAGTCAACTTCAAGAAGACGAATAGGCAACAAATGGACTTGATGTTCCAGCGCTAATCAAGCCTGGCACGATGCACGTGCTTGGGGCTTCGGTTTGGCGGGATACTGAAATTTCGCGTATCAGTTAGTCCTTGCCATAAGAGGAGGACTGCCCTGTGAGTGCCAAACTGCCATTCAGTGGACTGACGCAGGCTGCAACGTCTGGCGGGATGACCGCAGGTTACATGCCAGGCTTTGGCAATGATTTTGAGACAGAGGCGCTTCCGGGGGCACTGCCACAGGGCAGGAATTCTCCACAGAAAGTGAATTATGGGCTGTATGGGGAGCAGCTTTCCGGCACGGCATTCACAGCACCCTTGCACCAGAATGAGCGCACATGGTGCTATCGCATTCGCCCTTCTGTGAAACATTCCAGCCGCTATACAAAGATCAACGTGCCGTACTGGAAGTCCGCGCCGAATATTGAGCCGGATGTTGCGTCGCTAGGTCAGTATCGCTGGGATCCGATACCCCATGCGGACCAGAGCCTTTCATGGCTCACCGGCATGCGCACCATGACAACGGCAGGCGATGTGAACACACAAGTCGGCATGGCGAGCCATATTTATCTCGTCACTGAAAGCATGACGGACGACTACTTCTTTTCTGCAGACAGCGAGCTTCTGGTTGTCCCGCAGGAGGGGCGACTGCGCTTCGCCACAGAACTTGGGATTATCGATGTTGAGCCCAAGGAAATTGCGATTATCCCACGCGGGCTGGTTTATCGTGTTGAAGTGCTTGAAGGTCCTGCACGGGGCTTCATCTGTGAGAATTACGGCCAGAAGTTTGATCTACCAGGCCGAGGCCCGGTCGGGGCGAATTGCATGGCCAATCGTCGGGATTTCAAATCCCCCGTTGCTGCATTTGAGGACCGGGACGCACCCTCAACTGTCACGGTGAAATGGTGTGGCCAGTTCCATCGCTGCGATATCGACCATTCGCCGCTGGATGTGGTCGCGTGGCATGGGAATTACGCGCCAGTCAAATATGACCTTGAGACGTACTGCCCGGTTGGATCAATCCTGTTCGATCACCCAGACCCATCGATTTTCACTGTACTAACGGCACCTTCGGGCATTGAAGGCACGGCAAATATTGACTTCGTGCTGTTTCGTGAGCGCTGGATGGTGATGGAGGATACGTTCCGCCCGCCCTGGTATCACAAGAACATCATGTCAGAGCTAATGGGCAATATTTATGGCCAGTATGACGCCAAGCCCCAAGGCTTCGCACCGGGTGGCATGAGTCTCCACAACATGATGCTGCCCCATGGACCGGACCGGAATGCCTTCGAGGGTGCATCCAATGCAGACCTCAAGCCCCAGAAGCTGGACAGTACGATGTCCTTCATGTTCGAAACCCGCTTCCCACAGCACCTGACGATATTTGCCGGTAAAGAGGCACCGCTTCAGGACGATTACATCGATTGCTGGGAGGACATCGAGAAGAAGTTCGATGGCACGCCGGGCAAAAAATAGCGCTTAGCCGCCAGGCATTCCTTGCTGTCCTAGCCTCCAGAGGACATACACTTGTGCTAACGACATCGCATGGGCCGATAGGCGTAGAAGGAATTGTTTGCATGGGCGAACTTAGCGGGAAGACGGCGCTTGTGACTGGATCAACGTCTGGCATCGGGCTTGGGTTGGCGCGAGGCTTTGCCAAAGCTGGCGCCAACTTGGTGCTAAATGGTTTTGGCGATGCAGGCGAGATCGAAGCCTTGCGGGCTGAGCTTGAAGCGACGTCAGAAGGTGCTGTCAGCTATGACGGCGCGGATATGACGAAACCGAATGAGATCGACGCTATGGTCCAGGGGGCGGTCACCCGTCATGGTGCCGTCGATATTCTGGTCAACAATGCCGGCATTCAAATCGTCTCACCGATAGATGAATTCCCCACTGATGGCTGGGACCGGATCATCGCCATCAATATGAATTCAGCTTTCCATACGGCCCGGGCCGCCTTGCCGGGTATGAAAGCGAAAGGCTGGGGGCGTATCATCAACATCGCTTCAGCCCATGGTTTGGTCGCTTCTCCCTTCAAGTCAGCCTATGTCACCACCAAGCACGGTATCGTGGGGATGACAAAAACCGTGGCGCTGGAAGTAGCTGAGGCCGGGATTACCTGCAACGCCATCTGCCCCGGCTATGTATTGACGCCGCTTGTGGAGCGCCAGATTCCGGACACGGCGAAAGCCCGCGGCATTACCGAAGATCAGGTCAAGCGCGACGTGCTGCTCGCCGCCCAATGGACGAAGAAGTTCGTGACGGTTGAGCAATTATCCGGTGTCGCGAATTTCCTCTGCTCCGATGCGGCAGAGAACATCACTGGTATCGCATTACCCGTTGACGGCGGATGGACCGCGGCATAAATGGCCGCATACGCTGGGTTGAAGCCTATAATTCCGAAGTATAATCTGTGCAAAGACACCCCATCCGGCGACGGTGATGTTTTGCTCGCGCGCTGGCCCTTGGAGATCACCAGACACCGCATTCTGTTCCAGACAAGGACGCTGCCATGAAGAAGGTCTACGATAATGCCGCTGAGGCGCTCGACGGACTGCTGTTCGACGGCATGTTCGTCGCTGCGGGGGGCTTCGGTCTATCCGGTATCCCGGAATTGCTGTTGCAGGCGATCAAGGAGGCTGGGACGAAGGAGCTAACGTTCGCCTCCAACAATGCTGGCGTCGATGACTTCGGCATCGGCATTCTGCTGCAGACCCGGCAAGTCAAGAAAATGCTCAGCTCCTATGTGGGCGAAAATGCTGAATTCATGCGGCAATATCTGTCAGGCGAGCTGGAACTGGAGTTCAATCCGCAAGGCACCTTGGCGGAACGGATGCGCGCGGGTGGCTGTGGCATCCCGGGCTTCTATACCAAAACGGGTATGGGCACCGTGATTGCGGAAGGCAAAGAGCACAAAGATTTCAGGGGTGAAACATACATCCTGGAAGAAGGCATTTTTGCAGACCTTTCCATCGTCAAAGCGTGGAAAGGAGACGCTACTGGCAATTTGATCTTCCGTAAAACGGCGCGGAACTTTAATCCGCCAGCGGCGATGTGCGGCAAGGTCTGCGTGGCGGAGGTTGAGGAGATTGTGCCAACAGGTTCCCTCGACCCAGATCATATTCATCTGCCCGGCATTTACGTGCACCGCATCATCGCGGGCGAGCACGAAAAGCGCATCGAGCAACGCACCGTCAGGGAGGCTTGAGCCATGTGGGACCGCAATGAAATGGCCGCACGCGCGGGACAAGAACTCCGTGACGGCTGGTATGTGAACTTGGGCATCGGCATTCCGACCTTGGTTTCCAACTATATTCCTGAAGGCGTTGAAGTGACACTGCAATCAGAGAACGGCATGCTTGGCATGGGTCCGTTCCCCATCTCTGGTGAGGAAGACCCGGACCTTATCAATGCCGGCAAGCAGACAATTACGGAGCTGCCGCAGACAGCCTATTTCGATAGCGCCCAAAGCTTCGGCATGATCCGCGGCGGTAAGATCGCCATGGCGATCCTGGGCGCAATGGAAGTGGCGGAAAATGGTGATCTCGCCAATTGGATGATTCCAGGCAAGCTGGTCAAAGGCATGGGGGGAGCGATGGACCTCGTCGCCGGCGTTGGCCGTGTCGTCGTCGTGATGGACCACACCAATCGCGCCGGTGAGAGCAAGGTGTTGAAGGCCTGCACCCTGCCGTTAACAGGAAAGGCCGTCGTTGATCGCATCATCACCAATCTTGGCGTGATGGATGTGGTCGAGGGTGGGTTGAAGATCGTCGAGACAGCCTCCGGCGTCACGGAAGCTGACCTGCGTGCAGCGACAGAAGCCAATATCGTCTAAAGCGCGTGTAGCCGAGTAGTCTGGCAGCGGCGCAATTCGCCGCCCACCAGATTCGGGACTATCTTGGCCACGCCTCAGCGTGGGCGATGAATTCTACTGTAGTGTCTGCAGTCGCCACGGCGACTGATCCGTAAATGGGTCAGCGCTGTTTCCAGGCTTTGACGAAGAACTTGGCGTCTTCCTGGCTCACGCCCCACAATTCAAACTCAACCCTGACCGCGTCATAGAGTGAGACGTCACCGGCTGGCTTGTGGAAATCACGATAGACGCCGACTTTGACTTCCATGGCATCCAGCGGTTTGGCTTCTTTCTGCGCGATCGTCTCCACCATGTTTACGGCGCAGGCGGAAATGGAGGCGCAGAACAACTCGCCAGCACCAACGGCGTCGCCACCAGTATTTTCGGCGACCCAGTGATGATTGCGTGCATTACAGACCGACCCGCAACGCCCATACTGTAGCTTCGTGCTTCGTAGGCTAAAGCTAGGTCTGCCATTGCAGCCCCCCGATTAAAACCTAGCAGTAACTTTCGCAGAGAAATTGGTGGGTGGCAAACCTCAAAACCATCCTCGAAGAGTTACGGCAAGCGCTGGCTGGGCATACGGCGCGGGCGGAGTCAAAGCTTTTAGATGAGATGCATTTTGCCTAATTTGGGCTGACCCGAAGCGGCAACGCACGGGCAAACGCCCGTATATCCTCAATCAGCAACTCTGGTTCCTCCATCGCTGCAAAGTGACCACCGCGCGGAAATTCAGTCCAACGGGTGATGTTATAGACGCGCTCGGCATAGCTCTTCGGCGGCCAGGTGAGAAGTTCTTTCGGGAATAGGGCGCAGGCGGTTGGGACCTCGACGCGGCTGCCGTCGGCGGAGATGAGGCGGCCGCCCTCCGTTTCGCGCCCGGCATAGATCCAACTTGCGGTCGCAAAGCTGTTTGTCACCAGATAGATCATGATGTTGGCGAGTAGGGCATCCTTCGTGTGGGCGCTTTCCACATCATCGCCGGATGTGTCCGACCAAGCATTGAACTTCTCAATGATCCAAGCGGCGACCCCGACAGGACTGTCCGCCATTGCGAACCCAAGGCTTTGCGGCTTGGTCGCCTGTTGCACGCGGTAACCGTTCTGGCTGGCTTGTTGCACATCGAATTCATCCGCCCATGTTTCCTCCGCAGGTGTTTGAGGTCCGGCGAAATAGCGCATGGTGAAGATGTTCAAGTGGATGGCCGCACAGGCCTGCGCATGGTCATAGCCCAGCCAGCTAGAGATAGCCCCACCCCAATCGCCGCCTTGGGCCAAGTAGCCATTATAGCCCAAGCGTTCTGTCATCAGGGTGTTGAATATCGCCGCCATTCTCCGTGGGCCATATGGCTGCGGTGGCGCGCCGGAGAAGCCGAATCCCGGCAATGAGGGGGCGACCACGTCAAACGCGTCCGCTATGTCGCCACCAAACCGCTCCGGGTGGGCCAGCGGTTGGATAATGTGTCGGAACTCGTCAATGGAGCCTGGCCATCCGTGGGATAGGAGCAGCGGCTTTGGGTTTGGCCCGCTGCCTTTCTCAAGAATGAAGTGGATATCGATCCCATCGATCGGTGTGATGAAGTGCTGAAAGCTGTTCATCGCCGCTTCTTCACGGCGCCAATCAAACCCGTCCAGCCAATAGCTGCATAGCCCGCGGAGATAGGCGTGGTTTGTGCCGTAATCCCAGCCGTCCAAGCTCGGCATATCTGCCCAGGGGTAGGCTGCGACACGCTCCCGAATGCGGTTTAGTTTGGTCTCGGGCACGTCAATTTTGTAGGGTTGGATGTCAGTCATAGTCGGTTCCATTTACTATATCTGGGGCTGATCTTGCCGTTTGGTCAGCCTGAAACCAAGTAAGGCTTCCACGCCGCCTGCCATTCCTCTAGCCTTTTGGGAAACAGCGGAAGGATTCGGCCATGAACATGCGCACATTGACCGATAAGCAGCGCGAAGTCTGGGCGACAGACGGCTATTTGCATCTCTCTGGCGTGCTGGACGCGGATGAAGTGCAGTCACTCTCTGAGCAAGTGGATGGGGTGCGCAAGCAACCGGGCTGGGAGCCACTGTCCGGCATGCTGCCGCGTGGTCATTACGGCTGGGTTGAGCAATGTATTGACCAGGACCCTGAAGCTTTCATGGATCGGCGAGACCTGATGCCCTACGGCGCAGATTTCATTAATCTGATGGACCGGCCAGAAGTATTTGACCTAGTCGTAGATATCATGGGCCCTAACATACTGTTTAGTATGAGCCAGGCGATCGTCCGCGCATCCACCCAGGAATTCCCTGGCTATACCCATACGGACGGCGGAGAAGGCCTCCGCGAGATTCGCGTGACAGAAACTAGCCGCCCCATCGCGATGAAGGCGCTCTATCTTTTGTCTGACGTGACGGAGGATGAAGCGGGCGCATTCACTGTCTATCCAGGCTCCCATTTCCGTCCGCTGCCGTTTAAGCGGGACCCGCCGCTCAACCCCCATAGCCCCGGTTGTGTGCAGTTGAAGGGCAAAGCTGGCGATTGCTTCCTCTTCCCGCACGCGCTCTGGCATGGCCCCGCGCCGAACCATTCCGGCAAAGCGCGGAAGACACTGCTGTACAATTACTGCCAATTATTCGTGCGCGCCTATGATTTCGGCACCGTGCCAACGCACCTGCTGGATCAAATGACCCCTCGCCAACGCCGCCTTATCGGCGATCTCGGCCACGACTTCCGCCCCGGCGACTATTTCTACGTGCCGGAAGACCAAGCTGAACTCATTACCGGCGGCGCAGGATAGTTAAGCGAGCGGCACACACCGCCAGAACGCTTGACGCCTCACCCCACCTTTGCTACTCCACGCCCTCCCTTTAGGGGCGTATAGCTCAGTCGGTAGAGCAGCTGACTCTTAATCAGCGGGTCCACGGTTCGAGTCCGTGTGCGCCCACCAAGGATTTCAATTGGTTATGTTGATTTTTTTGGTGGAGACCCTTTCTGAACTTAAAGTAGGTAGACAATAGGTAGACATCCTGCGTGGTCTGAGGACCAGTGCAGCTGCTCTACCAACTGAGCTATGCGCATGATTCGCGTGTAGGCATTAACTAGGCCAACTGCCCTTTGGTTAATGCAACAGCCAGCTCAGGCCACGGGCATTAAAATAAAGAAATCAGTTAGGTAGATGCATAGTCAGTCGCTATAGGGCAGTGCCCTAGCAATCACTCCGCACCAAATGTTGAGGTTCCTGGCTGTTTTTCTTTGGTCGTTTAACAGACCAGTCAGGTCTCATCTCAGGATATTGCCTTCAGACACTGCTCAGATAGCCGTGCTGCAACTCGTTATAGATCGTATGGAATCTAACGACTTCAGCTTTTCTGTGGGTTACAGAGGCTTGGTTAGCCTGAGTCAGTTCTGAGTGGTTAGATAAAAAATCAAATGAGGATTAAATCTACTGAGTGTTAGGTCTTTGGCTTTGGCCCTTGGGAGCTGTGTGAGTGCCGCTGCTGGCCAAAGATACTAAGTATTCTTAGGCGTGGCCGGGGGTTAGGGGGTAGCCACTTATATGTACAACGCACCAAAACCTTATCTGAGAATTTTTGTAGGCAGTTAAAATCTACAAGGGCGTAATCGATTGAGTTCATGCTGTGAGGTAGGCTAACAAGAATAAGAAAAAAAATAGAACATACGAAATTGAATTATGCTGATTCGGATCAAAACGCTCAGGGACCTACTCGAAAATGACTTCATCCTGGAGGCCCATTGTATATTTTGCCTGAGGTTTATTCCTGTCGATCTGGAGGTGATGATTGCAAAAGGAAAAGGAGATAGGAGCTACATAGGTAAAAAGCCTAAATGCCAAGAGTGTGGTCAGGAGGGGGAGTGGCAAATAAGACCAAAGGGGACAGCTGTTGGTACTGGATGACACAAATTTAGGGGACAGCTAATCGTACTGGGCATCGTTTAGTAGCCAGTATGCGTCTGTGCCTTTGAGCCTGCCTCCCCTCTTGGCCACTTCGAAGGGAGTTTTGCCGTTTTTGTTTTTGGCTTTGGCGTTAGCCCCAGCCTTCAGAAGGACCTTTGCTACCTTTGCTGGGTCGTTGGTGGCGTTCTCCTTCTTCGCTGCAATGTGAAGAGGTGTTTCTCCATTTTCACTCCTAGTGTTCACCTTAGCCCCAGCCTGTAGAAGAACCTTTGCTATCTCTGCAGTACCGACGTAATGCAGAGGTGTCTGGCCATCTTTATCCCTCGCGTCGATCTTCACACCTGACGCCAACTGTCCGTCGTCAGAACATTTGGCTCAACTCGCGGCGTAGATTAGCGGAGGTTCGGCCTCGTCTGGGGGGTTATGTTAGGCGGCGCGCTTGCGGTGTTGCAAGCGCCGATGTTCGATGGTCTGTCG
>Ga0315321_10003516_pt1 | contig 12200 bp, 3 predicted proteins | sample M180m21515metaG_FD_203464 | JGI IMG/M metagenome (GOLD analysis project Ga0315321, IMG submission 203464) | Ammonia-oxidizing marine archaeal communities from Monterey Bay, California, United States - M1 80m 21515 | ecosystem: Environmental > Aquatic > Marine > Intertidal zone | place: USA... | reverse complement strand
CGCAACCTCCTGGGACCCGACGTCTGCTCCGACCAGCTCGTCACCTGCACCCCCGAGGACGACGCGGACGGCTACTGCACTGACTCGTGTGTGCTCACCCCCCAGGCCCGCACCTGGATGGACAAGACCAACGGCTACATGGACGGAGGCCACTGCTACGGCATGGCCGTGAGCAGCGAGCTCGTCTTCAATGGCGACATCGACATCTCGTACTACGACCCATCGGCCGCCACGACCCACGACGCGCGGAACATCACCGAGGTGCAGGAGTTCGTGGCCGTCTGGTGGACCAGCCAGCTCACCATCGACAAAAGCCAGACCTACTCCGGCTCTCCCAACGACGTCGTGAGCTACCTCCGGGATCACTTTGACGCCGGCGATCCCATGACTCTGGTGGTGTGGGGTGACATAAGCGGCGGCCACGCCGTGACACCGTTCGCCATCACCGAGCTCGACGACGGGAGTCAGCGCATCTACGTCTACGACAACAACTTTCCCAACGCGAACCACTACGTCGAGGTCGACCCTACGACAAACTCCTACACATTCTCCACTGGGGGCTGGACCTCCTCGTCGGCGGCAGGCAAAGTGATGCGCGTCGACCCACTCTACCTCCAGTCCGAGATTCTCCTCGACGGTGCCAGGACCTACGACTGCACGTTCTGCGATAACGGTGAGAGCAGCCTGAGTCTGACGATCGATGGTGGCAACGAAGTTCAGATCGAGAGAGTCAGCGACGGCCAGACCGTCAGCGGTCAAGGGGTCAACTGGGATCTCTCGGCGGTGGCGGACTCCGCCCTCAAGACAATGGTCAGGGGTGTCGAGAGCCACCCTCTCCCCCACCTGACCCTGCCCCCTGCCGCTTACGCCATCACCCACGCCGGGTCCGAGCCGACCCACCTGACCTTCGCGGCCAACGGTCTGGTCAGCCAGGTCGAGGGCATGGTCGGGGATACCGCTCAGGCCTTCATCTCGGAAGACGGCCACTCGCTGGCCTACCTCTCCTCCGGCGTCGAGAAGGTGACCCTGTCGGTGGCCACCCACCACGACGACGCAGACTACTCCTTCTCGCTGGACGTGGGCGGCGGAGCCAACATGCTGGCTCAGCTCAACGTCAACGAGGAGCTCAAGCAGCTTGAGATCGTGTTGAAGGACGGCAGCCCCGAGCACACCATGGAGCTCAGCCTGGAGCGTCACTCGGGCGACCGCAACGAGAGCATCTCCTTCCCCACCGACTGGAAGGCCAAGGACGTGACCTACATCGTTCGGTACGGCGACTGGGCTGGCGGCAGCACCGAGCTCGACGTGGAGATCATGAGCGGCTCAAGTGCGGGCATGTAGTCGCTGACAAGCGAGCTGTCGGAGCAGCCCCCCGGGCCAGGTGCGCAGAAATCCCGCGCTCCTGGCCCGTCCCTCGTTCACACGACAAGGGTGCGACGGAGCCCTACAACTCGGAGGAGTCATCCGTTAGCTCAACTGCCAGTGGGTGTTTCTTCCGCCAGCATTGGCCCAAACGGGCGCTACCGGATCCTGCAGGTCCTGGGTAGCGGCGGCTTTGGTGTGGTCGTCTGCGCGCTCCAGACCGGGCCCATGGGATTCCGCCGAAAGGTGGCGATCAAGCGACTGCATCACACATCTACAGATCACACATCTATAGATCGGCGTTCCGAAGATGCCCTCATCTCGGAAGCTCGACTGGGCGGCCTGATTCGCCACAAGAACATCGTGGCAATCTACAACCTGGAGCAGGACGAAGACGGCTGGCTGGTGGTCATGGAGTACGTCGAGGGGATGACCCTCTTCGACCTGTTGGCTCGATGTCGACAGGCGGGTGCGCCCCTCCCGACGACCACGGTCATCGACATTGCAGCTCAGATCTGCTCCGGCCTCGCGCATGCGCACAGCCTCACCGATGATGGTGGCCGGCTCTTGGGTCTGGTGCACCGAGACCTCAAGCCTGCGAACCTGATGCTGACGTCCGATGGCCTCGTCAAGATCATGGACTTCGGCATTGCCCGAACCCAGCGTTGGACGGACCCCCTTGAGGGGATGATCGCCGGAACCAGCACCTACATGAGCCCAGAGCAGAGCGCTGGTTCCAAGAAGCTGGACCATCGCGCAGACCTCTATTCCCTGGGCGTCGTGCTCTTCGAATTGCTCACGATGCGCCCCCCGCCGAGCCACCCCGTCGAGCTGCGAGAAGCGCTCGCGGGCTTGAAGCCTGGCATGCGCGATCTCCTGTCTCAGGCCCTGGAGCCGGACCCCCGCGACCGCATCGCGTCAGCAAAGGCGTTCGGCGCGGCCCTGCGGGCCATGACCCAGGCACCGAACCCCATCAGCATCGAGGCGGTGGTCAGCTCGTGGCAACCAGAACGCACAGAGGCCGTTCCTGGCGGCATCGACGGCAATCCTGCGGACGTCTTAGACAGCTCAAGCTCAGGGCGACGACCGTACCGAGGCCTCCGGGGCTTCGACGTCTCAGACGGAGCGCTCTTCTTTGGCCGAGACGACGAGTCGCGACGCCTGGCACAGCGGATCAGCTCCGAGCCGATGGTGACCGTCACCGGCGTGAGTGGCGTGGGGAAGAGCTCCTTGCTCCGGGCCGGTGTGGCCCCCCTGCTCCCAGATCTCGACTTCTGCTGGTGCCGACCCGGCACGGCACCCATCGCCTCCCTGCTGGTCGCCCTCGGCAACGACTCGTCCCGCCGCGACGAGCTCGCCAACCACCCGTCGTCTATCCGCACCCTCATGAGACCCAAGCAGGTCCTAATCATCGACCAAGCCGAGGAGCTCTTCACTCTCACAGATCCGTCTACAGCCCGGGTCATGGCGAACATCCTCGCGCAGGTCGTGCAAGAGGACGAGGCTCGGGTGGTGCTTGTGGTGCGCGAAGACTTCTTCGTTCCACTCGTGACCCTTCCGCCCCTGGCACGGCTGGCACACCGGGTCGTGGAAGTGCTGGCTCCGCCGGGGCGAGCAGAGCTGCACGAGGTGCTGTGTCGGCCCCTTGAGGACTACGGCTACCGGTTCGAAGACGACGCGCTGATCGAGGAAGTCCTCGACATGGTGGAGAATGAGCCCGCCGCCCTCGCCCTGCTCCAATTCTGTGCGGACCGCCTCTGGGACGACCGGGACACCGAGAGACGCTGCTTGCTGCGGAGCAGCTATCGCGAGATAGGCGGCGTCTCCGGCGCCCTCGCTCACCACGCCGAGCAGGTGTACCAGACGCTCACGCAAGGCCAGAGGCGGGCCCTTCGAGACCTAATGCTGAAGCTGGTGACCCATGAAGGCACCCGCCAGCCCGCGCGGTTTCGCGAGCTGACCGAGACAGCGCGAGATGCTCACCTCACCGCAGCGCTCCTCGATCACCTCATCACCGTGCGCCTGCTCAACGCACGAGAAGGCATGGATGGACAGGCCATCATCGAGGTGGTGCACGAGGCCCTCATCGAGCGCTGGGCCAGGCTGTCGCAGTGGCGGAACAACGACCGGGAAGGGCTGCTCCTTCAACAGAACCTCAAGCAGGCCACACAGACCTGGAACCAGCGAGGACGCTCAGCCGACCTGTTGTGGCGGGGCGACATGTTGGCTGAGTACCACCTCTGGCGGCAGCGCAGCCAGATCACGCTCACCCAAACCCAGCGGGACTTCATCACGTGCTCTCTGGCGCAAGCCAACCGCGGTCGCCGACGCACGCTCATCGCAGTGGGGGCGGTCCTCATCGCCCTGACCACGCTCTTGAGCTGGGCCCTCGAAGGATGGCGGACCGCCCACACCACCGGCGAGCTGGCCCTCACCGCCCAACGGCAGGCCGAAGCTCATGCGCGCGACGCAGGACTTCAGGTCAAGCTCAACTTGGCTGCCGTCGAGGGCCTGCGCGGGAACACGGGAATCGCTACCCAGATCACACGGGCCATCCTCACCGCCGACCCCAACAACGCACAGGCCATGGAGGGACTGTACGCCGTGGTGGGCAATCGGCAGGAGCGCCACATCCTCACGGGCCACACCGCCGCCGTGCGAGGGGTTCAGTACAGTGCAGACGGACGCTTCCTGCTGTCCGTCTCCATGGACCAGACCGCGCGGCTTTACCGCCCAGACGGCACCTTCCTCACCGACCTCCGGGGGCACGAGGGCTTGCTGAACAGTGGACACTTCAGTCCAGACAGCAGCCTCATCGTCACCGCCTCACGAGACCAAACGGCACGCATCTGGAGCCTGGACGGTGAGACCATCGCTATCTTGGATCACGATGCAGAGGTGATGACCGCGAAGTGGAGCCCCGACGGCAGCCACATCATCACCACCTCGACCGATGCCTCCGCGAAGGTGTGGGGGTCGGATGGGCAGCTCCTTCACATTCTCCCCAGCGACTCCTGGGTCGGCGATGCCACTTGGAGCCAGGATGGCAAGACCGTCTTCACCCTCACCTCGACCTCCATACGAAGCTGGTCGCTGACCGACGGCAGCCTGCCCTGGTCGGCGGAAGTCAACGGGGCGAACAACACACTCCAGCTCAGTCCATCGGGTCGCTACCTGTTGGCGTTCGGCTGGAACGGTGCGCGGGACGTCCGGACCACTGACGGACAGCTCCTACACGAGGCGGAGTGTGAGACGCGCTACCCGTTCGGATCTTGGCACCCCACCGAGGACCTCGTTCTCGGTTGCGTGCCCAACGACCCACACACCGTGGCGCTGATCGACCCGCAGGGCAACGAGATCATGTCGTTGCCTGGGCACCCCGAAGCCATCTTCGGGGCCCACTACAGCCCCAGCGGTCACCACATCGCAGTGATCGGCAAGGAGGGGGCGGTGTCGCTGTGGACGGGGGATGGCTCCTTGGTGCGGCACTACGAAGGCCACCGCAAAGAGGTGGTCTCGGCCGCTTGGAGCCCCAGTGGTAGGTGGCTCGCCACAGGCTCCGACGACAACACCATCCGCATCTGGTCGGGGAACGGCACCACGCCGGGAACCACCGATTTAGAGTGGCCGATTAGTGTCATGGCCTGGAGCCCGGACGGCTCCCACTTGCTGGCGGCGTCCTGGAATGGAGTCGACACCGGCCACATCGTCATTCGAGATGCCCAGGGGCACGTGGAGACCGCCCCAATCGACATCGGAGATCCTCACCGGGCGAAGTGGAACCCCAGAGGAGACCGCTTCGCCATCCTCACGCGAAGGGGCCGAGTGGGTCTCTGGTCGGCCACGGGTACCTTTCACGGCATCCTTGAGGGCGAGAATATAGAAAACATCGACTGGCATCCAGGGGGAGACCTCCTCTTGGGCGCCGCCGGTGAAGACGGATTCTTGCGCTGGGATCGCGAAGGAACACCGCTGCCAACGATCGAAGGCCAGGGCCGTCTCGTCACCTGGAGCCCCGACGGGCACCACTGGGTCTCCCATGACGGAGACAACACACTCTCCATCTGGACCGGCGATAGTTCGCCCCGCGAGCTCGCTCGACTCGACCAAGCCCGGGTGCTCTGCATCTGTTGGCGAGGAGACAGCGAGCGATTTGCCGCTACCAGCCATGATGGCACCGTGGCCATCTGGGACTCAGCAGGGGAGCCAATGGCTCGCAACCAGGTGAGCAGTGCCCGAGTCACGGACTGCGCCTGGAGCCCCAACGGAGAGCTCCTCGCGATGGCCTCCTGGGACCGGCAAGCCATCATCTGGCGTGCGGATGGCAGCCCCGTGGCCATACTGAAAGGCCATTCTCGGGCGGTGCAGTCGGTCGAGTGGAGTCCCGACGGTGAGCAGCTGATCAGCGCCGCATGGGACACCACCGCAAGGGTGTGGAGCCGAAAGGGAGCGCTTCTCTGGGGGCTTCACAAGCTGCACGATGGCGAGCAGATTCGCGCCAGCTGGAGTGCCGACGGTAGCTGGCTCGCCACCTCTGCGAAGGGCGACTCTCGACTTCGAGTCCTGCCCGCGACCCCCGAGCGCTTGTTGGAGCACGCGCGCCAGCTGGTGCCGTCCTCACGCTCCCAGGAGTGACTACAAGATGGGGGACACGGACAGCTGGTCGATTCCGATGCGCAGCTGTCGGGTGGAGCGTCGGCGCTCGATCACACCCGCCGCTCCGCCCATCTTGAGTCGAGCGAATTGCTGACGCGCTCGATGCACCATGACGTTGAGGAGGTGGGACCCTGTGCCCAGCATCTTGCAGAAGTCTTCAGCATACAACCAGCCGGCCTCCCCCGACGCCAGCCCGCTTGCCTGATCTTCTATGCGAGCCCGCGCCAAGAGCAGCAACATGTAGTGGTGGGCCCGAGTGGGAACCTCAACGCGAGCTTCGTTCTTGATGAACCAGATCCGGATGAACTCTTCGTCCCGGCTGATCTCGAACTGCAGCCCCGGCCGCACACCCTGATGAGGGCGCAGCGCCAAGGTCTCTTCGTGAAACCGAGGGAGGCTGAGCCGCCAAGTGCCACCGCTTAGGTTGAGGTACTCTTGGTCCTTCACCGGACGAGGCTCCCCGTCGACCTCCGCGATCCACGCCCCAGGATCGAGCTCGAAGATCACCGCCTCGAGATTTTCATCGTCGGGAAGTGCCAGCAGACCATCTTCCGCTGCTCGTCTCAGACCCAAGCCCGAGACGGCCAAGGCCTGAGGAGATGTCGCATCGACGAGCGTCCACTGGTTGGCCGGATCTCCAAAGGCCAGCACCGATCCCGGCGTCAAGGAGTAGTCCTTTCCCGCCTCCAGACGCTCGCCGTCCAGGGTGGTGCCGTTGGTGCTCCCGAGGTCTCGGACCTGCCAGCCCTTGCGGGTCCAGACCAGCTCGGCGTGGCGCCCGGACACGCGACGGTCCGAGATAGAAAGCATGCAGTCAGGACTACGCCCCACACAGACCCTTGAGCTCAACGCGACCTGTTCTTGCCCTTGTTCGATCATGCCCATGACGGAATCCTACACTCTCTCTTACAGCCCAAAAAACGGCCACGACATGTTCCCAAAACTGCGCCAGCGACGCGGTCCGGAAAATGAGATCAAGTCGCTCCCTCCGACCCGCTGACGCAAGCTCTTGACTGGTGCACCGGGTGGCAACGAATACGGTTCAATGACAGACTTCCCTGGGCAGGCGTGAACCCCACGCGGGAGCGACTATACTATGGAATCTCGTGACTCTGTTGGATCAGGCGCATTCGCGCTGAAGAGCGAAATTGGTTCCGGTGGCATGGGTGTGGTGTGGAAAGCGCTCCATCGCCGACAAAAGACGCCCATCGCAGTCAAGTTCCTGGAGCCTGAGTCGACCCGCATGGCTGGAGCCCAGAAGGCCTTTAGTCAAGAGGTTCGGACGGTCGCAAGCCTCAGTCATCCGAACATCTGTGCGGTGTACGACCACGGCATGACGTGGGCGCATGACGAGGGCGAAGACAGTGCTGTGGTGCCCTCTGGTCCGTGGTTGGCCATGGAGCTGGCAAGTGGGTGTCTGACCCCCTTTTGCGGGCGGCTGGCCTGGCCCAAGCAGCGGGCGTGGCTGGTGCAGCTGCTAAGCGCCCTGGCCTATACACACGCCCGGGGAATTATTCATAGAGACATCAAGCCGAACAACGTTCTCTGCTTCGAGGACGGGGTCAAATTGGCGGACTTTGGGTTGGCCTGGCTCGGGGAGCAGAATATCTTACACGGGGGCACACCCCGGTACATGGCGCCGGAGCAGGCCGCCCGCCAGTGGCGCGACTTTGGTCCATGGACTGACCTGTTCGCCTTGGGGGGCACCGCGTGGACGATGGCGTGTGGGGTGGCGCCCCGCGACTGGAGGGTCCCGCCAGCCACGGGGCGGTATCCGCCGATGCCCCGGTTTCAGCCTGCCTTGCCCGTGCCTGAGGGGTTGGAGGCATGGCTTCGGCGACTGCTGGCGCCCCTCCCCTCCGAACGGTTCGCGACCCCCGCACACGCCCTTCATGCGCTGGAAGCTCTGGATCATGCGGTCACATGTGAGGTGCGCGGGCCCGAGGAATGTTCAGAATCTCCATTGCAACAGTTCGTTCGGAAGATTGCTCGTCGCCCCGAACCAACCGACACCAAGGCCACATGGCCCTTTCAGACGGTCCCACCCCCTGCAACACAGACCAAACCGGAGGGCGCGGCCAGCCTCGCTGACGCCACGTTGCCCCATGGGGGTGTGGCCGAGCCCCATGGGGGTGTGGCCGAGCTCAGCGTGCCGCCGCTTCAGGCAGCGCGCCCCCTCCCGGTGGGGTGGCGCCAACGGTCGCTTCAGTCTCCGCGACTCTTGGGCGCCGGTCTCGGGCTCTTCGGACTCCGGGCCGGGCCCCTCGTAGGAAGAGAGGCCGAGCAGGACGCCCTGTGGGCGAGCCTTCGGCGCACGTCGCAGGGCAGCAGTGTCCTGGTGATGTCCGGGGAGGCGGGGGCTGGCAAGAGCCGGCTGGCCGAGTGGCTCTGCCACCGTGCCCTGGAGGCTGGTGCTGCCACAGTGCTTTCGGCGATCCACAGCGCCCCTGCGGGGCCCTCGGACGGCATCCGGGCCGCGCTCGTTCGCCACTTCCGGACTGAGGGCCTGCGCACCCACGAGGCGGAAAGCCGCCTCCAGCTGCTGCTGCCCGACCTCACCCAAGCGGAGCTCAGCGACCTGACCCAGCTCCTGCACCCCATGCCCCACAACCCCGGACCCCGAACCCCGGCGAGCCAACGGGCGGTGCTGGAGACCGCACTGCATCAGCTCAGTCAGCAGCAACCGTTGATCCTGTGGCTTGACGACGCACAGTGGAGTCAGGAAAGCGTGCAGCTCGCGCAGGACCTGATCGCAAATCACCCGAACGACCCCACGCTCATCATCCTCACACTCCGAAGCGGCGTGCCCACAGTCGCCTCAGCCAGCGCGGCCTTAGAGGCGCTGCGCCAGCACCCCACGGCCGCCCACCTCCCCATTCGACCACTTCAACAGCACAACCTGCGGCTCCTGGCGGACGCGCTGCTGGGGCTGTGCTCCCCGTTGTCGGACTCGGTCGTGTCCCGGGCGGAAGGCAACCCGTTGTTCCTCATCCAGCTCATCGGGGACTGGGTGGTTCGCGGCACCCTGACCCTGACCCCGAGTGGCTTCGCGCTGGTCTCGGACGCCGAGAGCACGGTCCCCGATGCGGTACATGAGCTGTGGATGTCGCGGATCGCATGGCTCTTGAAAGAGCGCCCCGCTGGGGACGGCATCGCCCTGGAGCTGGCCAGCCTGCTCGGCGGGCAGCTCGATACGGAGGAGTGGGCGGCAGCTTGCGCCCAGGCCGGGCTGGAGATGCCCGAAGCACTCATGGACAGGCTTCACGTCCACGGGTTGATGTTCCCGACCCGTACAGGGTGGCGCTTTGCCCATGGCCTGCTCGCCGAGAGCCTGCGCCGCACCGCCCAGGACGCGGGGCGCCTGTTGGGGCATCAGCGGATCATTGGACAGGTGCTCCTGGACCGGGGACGACGGCTCTCCAATGAGGGAGCCTGTCATCAAGCGACGAAGGTGTTGAGTCGCGCACGACAGGTGCTCAAGGGTGCGGCGGCGCCCAATCTGCGGGCCGAGGTGCTGCTAATCCTGGCGAACAACCAACGGATTCTCGGCCGGGTGGACGACGCAGAGGCCATGGTCCGCGAGGTGCTCCAAGCGGGTCCGTATCAAGACGTGCCTCATCTGGCGGCCGAGGCCCATCGAGTCCTCGGGATCGTACTTCTGGAGCGCGGCCTGCTTCAGGAATCTGAAGCGCACCTCGACCTCGCCCTGTCCTTCGCGCGGGTCGCCGACCAACCGGCGCTGGTGGGGGTGGTGCTGCGCAACCTGGGCAGCATCCTGATGGACAGCGGACAGCTTGAGCGGGCGGTGGCCCCGTTTGAGGAAGCGCTTCAGCTCACTTCGATGCATGGATCACCTCGAGAACGGATGATCTTGTTGGGCTGCCTGGGGACACTTCATCAGAACCAAGGGCGGCTCGATGACGCGCGACGGTCCCTTGACCAGGCCATCGAGGCGGCGAGGGAGCTTGGGCTTCGTCGAGACGAGGGGATTGTGCTCACCAACCTGGCGTTGGTTCAGTCGACGCAGGGAGACGTGTCTACATCCCTCCTGTCGGCGAAGATGGCCTTGGACGTTCACGAGGAGGTCGGAGACCGGGGCTGGGTGGCCATCACCTGGCTCAATCTTGGGAACAGTCACCTCATTCTAGGGCAATACGAGGCAGCCCGCGAATGCTACGAGTCCGGCCTTGATGCCTGCATAGCAGCTGGATTCAAGGTGATAGAGGGGACTGTACTCGGAAACCTCGGTCGGCTGTACACACGAATGGCCGAGCTAGAGCTGGCCCGTCACTACTTGAGTGGGGCGATTGCAATTCACGAGCGAAGGGGATTTGCGCCGCCCATGGGGGAATGGCTGGCCCACCTCGCGTACATCGCCCACCAGCAAGACCAACCCTGGGCCGACTTGATCGACGAGGCGGTCGCCCGCGCAGATGCGTTCCCCCAGGTGCGGTGTGTCGCACTCATCGTCCGCGCACACCTACGAAGCGCCGAAGGAGACATCGCGGGTGCACGCCAAGACATTGATGAGGGGCGCCCCCTCTGCCGCCACTGGGAGCATGCTGCAAGGCTCTTGATCGCGGATGCCCGAGTGGCTTCGCTGGAGGGACGGTTCGACGCGGCCCGCGCGCTGCTCCAGCCCGCCGTCGACCAAGCGGCAGCCATCGGCTGTGAGCCCCCCTCGTTGCTGTGTCAGAGCATCGCCGAGGTCGAGGCGCTGATGGCAGCTGGCGGACGCCCGGCCTGAACCCAGGGGGCAGACGGCCCTTCGGGCGTCAGGCCGTCGCCCCTCGCGCGACATCCGGATGTGGAAGCGCCACGGAGCGTGGAGCGGGCTGGACCTCGCTCAGGCTGCCTCGGGCACGGAAGGCGGTGGCGTAGAAGCTGAAGCTGAGAAGCACTCCCGGCGCGAGCACCGCAGCGCCCAGCCAAGCATCCGCGTGCCCGAATCCGGCGCTGGACATGACACGGACCAGGGCCTGGTGGACTGCTGGCACCGCGCAGATAGCCAGGAGGTGCAGTCCAGCCTCATGGGTGAGCCCGTCGTCGTCCCGTCGGATCGCGCTGAGGGCGAGCGCTGTGAGTCCCGCCACGCTCAAGGAGAGCACGACGAAGTACGCCGCTTGTCCCAAGGCCAGGTGCTCCGCGGCCCACCCGTCGGCGGGCCAAGTGGACCCAGCGGCCAGGCCCCAGCCCCCGCACGCCAGAGCTCCCCCGACAACAGCAGACCACCTCACTCCGCGCCCCCGAGTCAGCCCTGGGACGGTGGCCACAGCCAGGAACAGTGCGGCTAGGGCCAGCAGGCCCCCCGCCGCGGGCAGCTCCATGGGCCAGAAGAAGGCCGGCATGCCCGCCCAGGCAAGGCCGAGCGCCGCCAGCACCGGCAATGCGATGAGGATGGGAGAAGCCCCGCGGGCCTTGGGGAGTACGCGACGGTGACCCGCCATGGCACCGATAGCCAGCAGCGGGGTCTGGACGGACAAGACCACCAAGGCAAGCACGTGTGCCGTCGCCTGCGTCGTGTGGGGACCCTCGCCGAGGAGCCATCCAAAGAGCACCCAGTACAGACGCAGGCTGGGAGCGACGAAGAGAGTCGCAGCGAACAAAAGCATAAAGGCCTGGTGGGCGTCGGGGTGGCCCCGGCGCGCCTGATCCACACCCATCCCCAGGGACCACAGCGCCATCACGGCCATTCCCCAGAGCCCCAGGGCGAAGGGTGGCCCGCCATAGATGGCGTCCATCGGAGTCGCGACCAAGTAGGCGATGGCCAAAGCCATGGTGACGACGCCCAGGGTGGCCGTGGCCCGCCCGAGGCGCCGGTGGACCGTGGGGTGCCGGCGGCGAAAGCCTGTACGGAGCTGCACGAGGCACAGCAGGAGCACCACCGAGCCGAGTGCCGCATGAACCCCGAGGGTGACCTGGAGCCAGCCCGCCATCGAGGTCCAGTGGGGCATGAGCTGGGCGAAGCCCGACGCGGGGCCGTAGGCGAAGCCGTCGGACACGAGGGCGGCCAGGAGTCGGGCGTAGGTGGCGGTCTGGCCCTGCAGGGTCACCAGGCCAAATTCGGCCGCCAAGGGGGCGAAGCCCACACAGAGGACCACGCCGGCAATCGCTAGAACACGACGGAGACCAAGCATCGGGGGGCTTCCAAAGATGGGGTGGGGTGGGGTGACCATAGCGGA
>Ga0315321_10003515_pt1 | contig 12203 bp, 2 predicted proteins | sample M180m21515metaG_FD_203464 | JGI IMG/M metagenome (GOLD analysis project Ga0315321, IMG submission 203464) | Ammonia-oxidizing marine archaeal communities from Monterey Bay, California, United States - M1 80m 21515 | ecosystem: Environmental > Aquatic > Marine > Intertidal zone | place: USA... | reverse complement strand
TCGTAGGGAAGCATGAGCCGGAAGGTGGACCCGTGCCCGACCTCGCTGTTGACGTGGATGTGGCCGCCCATCAGCTCGGCGAGACGCTTGGAGATCGACAGGCCCAGCCCCACTCCGTCGTAGGGGCGGGTGAGCGAGCTGTCGACCTGCGTGAAGGTGTCGAAGATGCGGGTGAGCTTGTCGGCGGGGATGCCGATGCCCGTGTCTTCGACAATCCACTCCAGCGCGGGCGTGCCCCGGAGCAAGGTGGGCGCGACCCGCAGGCTCACGATGCCGTTCTCGGTGAACTTGATGGCGTTTCCAACGAGGTTCAGCAAGATCTGGAGGATGCGCTGGGCATCGCCGGTGATGAATGGTGGCACCTCGATGGTCACGTCGGACATCAGCGACAGTCCGCGGGCCGTCGCCTTGGGCATCAGGGTGCGGCAGACCTCGCCGACGACTCCCCACGGCGCGAAGGGCCTGTGGTCGAGGTGGACTTGGCCGGCCTCGATCGAGGAGATGTCGAGAATGTCCTGGATGATGGCCGTGAGGTTGTCGGCTCCTCGCACGACGTAGCGGGCGTAGGTGCGGGTGCGGTCCTCGCCGGTGGAGTTCATAATGAGGTCGGCGAAGCCACGGACGGCGTTGAGTGGCGTGCGCAGCTCGTGGCTCATGACCGCGAGGAATTCGGACTTGGCGCGGTTGGCGGACTCGGCGGCAAGGCGGGCCTGCTGCTGAGCCTCTTCGGAGCGACGTTGCTCGGTGACATCCTGCAGAAAGCCGATGGCGTGGCCACTTGCGCTGCCCGCGGGGCCAGTTTCGTGGTGGGCGAAGGCCCGCAGGCGCCGGTAGGTGCCGTCGCGGAGCAGCACCCGGAACTCGGCGGTGGTGCGGCCGGGTTGGTCCCACAGACGACGCTCGAAGTCGGCATGGACCTGGCGGTCATCGGGGTGGATGCGGCCGCGCAGCTCATCTGCGCTTGGGGGCGGGCACCGAGGGTCGAGGTCGAACAGGCGGAAGAGCTGCTCAGACCACCACACCTTGCTGGCGTGGAGGTCGGTTTCCCAGCTGCCCACACCACCGAGCTTTTGAGCATGGCTCAGGCTGCGCTCGGCCCGTTCCAGCTCGTGTCGGTCGCGCTGGGCCTCAGTGATATCGTGGACTGTAAAGACGTACTCGGCGATGCGGTGGTCGCCAGACAGCACTGGGGAGGCGCCAATCCGGAGCAGCCGGTGACCGATGGCAGACTCGAAGCCGTAGGTGTCGTCACTGACATCCGGGTCGCCGTTGAGCACGCGGGCGAGCGGATGAGCGTTGGGAGGCAGTGGGCTGCCGTCTGGGCGAAGCAGCTGGAGTGCAGCGCTGTCGATGCGCTCGCCTTCGAGCTGGTCGCGGGAGGTGCAGAACAACACACTGGCGCGGGGGCTCGCGTAGGCCACCACACCATTGAGATCGGTGACCAGCAAGGCAATCTGAGTGGTGTCGAACACCTGGCGCAGGCGGTCACGCTCGAGTGGCGGGGCCCCTTGCTGAGACGGACCTGCCGGACCCAGCTCCACTAGCCAGCCGGGACCGAGGGGCTTCTGAAGTGCTCGTCCGCGTAGAAGGAGCTCCACGGACTCGCCGCGCACAGTGACGACCGCGACCAGAGTGCTTGGGGCTGCGGAGGGGCCGCTCTGGCAGGTGAGTGTGTGCTTCCAGTGAGCCTGTTGGTAGGGGCCCCCTAGTCTGGCCTCGGCAGGTACTTGCACCACATCGAGCAGCCGTCTGCCCACTATTAATTGTGGGGCCACATCCTGACCGAGCAGCTCGCAGGCGGCCGAGTTGGCACCCACGACCGCTCCGCCCACATCGAGTGTCACCACGGGACCGGGGAAGGAATGGGCCAGCGCTGTCAATGGGGAAGAGGGGGGGTGGGTGGGCATCGACTTGGGTCAGACTCCTTCAGCTGTCAATTTCGTTTGGGAGACCCTCACTCTACATGTGTGGATGTTTCGGGTTTGTTCGGTGGCTTCGCCCTCGCTTCAGCTCACCAAGGTCGGTCCGCGGTCTCCGTAGACCCACGAAGCGAGCACCGCCAGCCAGCGATCTTCTTCGGTGCTGGCCAGTCGAAGTGCCCCCAGGTCGGCTCCTGCGAGCAGTCGACTGATTGGCGGGCTTGGGTTGGGGATGTCCTGAAGGGCGATCCACAGAGTGGCGTGCTCTTCGGAGCAGCCGACGTGGGCGCGCCACGCTTCCACTCGGGCTGCGAAGTGGGGAGCTGGCGGCAGAGGGTGCTCGTTGGCGGGCGATGGTCCCAGCGCGTTCATGGCGTTGAGCACGGCCTTTTTACGCTCGCCATATGGCATGGGCGCCAGCTCGGCGGGGCGCATGGGACGTCCCAGCCAGATGTCCTGGCGGCCCATTCCGATGGCAAACTCGGTGCGCTCTGTGAGCGGCTGGCGGGGCAGTCCACCGGAAAAGCGCACAGGGATGATGGGCACGTCGGCTTCGAGCGCGAGGTCGATGAACTTGCCGGACATGATGCGGACGGGCTCTGTGCAGTCGAAGGCGCGGGTGCCTTCGACATGGACCATCGCCGAGCGGGGATTGGTACGGGAGCGCAGGCCGTGGTGAAGGCGCGCGATAACGCCCATGAGCGAGGCCTTGTCGGCCCGGTCGAAGTACGTGATGACCTGGGGATCGTTTACGCCGGGCCAGGAAAAGCCCTGACGGATGAGGTGGCCCAGCCAGGTGTCCTGGTGCTCGGTCTTGGCCACCGTGACGGTGGGCGTCTCGATGAGGGCGGACACCACGATGCTGAAGAGGAGCGACTCCACCGCGGTCTGGTGGTTGGCGAGGAACAAGGCCGGACGACCGCGCACCGCTGCGAAGGCGGTGGGGTCCTCGATGATGACCTGCCGTACAAACTTCTCGATGAGGCCGTAGTAGAGGTCTTCGGTGGGCCATCCGGTGCGCCCGAAGTAGTCGGCCCACCAGTTGCGCACGGGACCCACATCAAGACCGAGGTCGAGGGTGCGGGCCCGCATTATATCGCCCTGTTGATCGACCACCACGTCTGAACGGAGCAGTGGCAGGGATGCGGGAAGACTGCCGGGGTGGACACTGGCGCCCGATGCCGCGACCGCGTGGGCGATGTGCTCGCGGCGAAGCAGCTCGGCGGGAGCGGTGGTGCCGTAGATGGCCTCGACGGTGCCGGGAAGCCAGTCGGAACGGTCGATGTCGCGAATGTCGAGAACGCTTTGGTCATCGATCTTCTTTGACAGTCGGACCGCAGGGTCGAAGCGGCGTTCGGCCAGGAATCGGCGCCGCGCGAGGACCGGTGCTGTGCCGATCGGTCCCAGGGGGAAGGGCGCTTCGAGGAGGGTGGCTTCTGCCCAGACCCCGGCTTCAGACGACCACTGGAAGCGCAGACGGGGCAAGCCTCCGACATTGCCATCGAGCTTGGCGATGACCGAGACTTGGCCGGAGGGCGTGGGACCGTAGACCCGAAGCTCGGTGAGCCGGGCCGGGTAGCTCACCGTGTCGCTGGGCACCTGGGCACCCCAGTCGGCCAGGGCGTCGTGGGGCACTAAGTGGGTGGCGCCATCGAGCAGTGCGGGTGCGAGACGTCCGATGGGCACCGTGCTCTTAGACAGGTCGAGTGTGCCCGATGCGATGCCAGGACCGCGGCGCAGCTCGGTGAGTACCTGGAAGGCGGGACCGTGGAAGAGGTCGCCGCTTGTGTAGGGGTCGGGCTGCGTCGGGAGTGCGGGCGTGGTCCAGCTCGCGGGGGAGGAGGCGTAGCGGCCGGTGTCTACGGTGCCGCGGGCCAGCTCATCACCGGAGTCGGCATCGAGGAGGCGCACCAGGGTGCCTGCGGGGGTGTGGCGGTGCTCCCGGCGCAGGCGGCGGGTGCCGTCCACGGTGAGCCAGCCCCGCACGGCGACGTCGCGCACGGCGGTCACATCGCCCTGAATGCCGTGGGTGAGTAGGTCTGCGACCACCATCATGGGCACGGCAGGCGTGGTCCAGGTCGGGCGGTGGTCGGCGAGCCAGCCGTCGCTGTCAAGGGTGAAGGTGTCCCCCTGGAACGCGGCGTCCGTGGTGCTGTCGTCGCTGACTTCCGGTTCGGATACCACCGGCTCGGGGCCGTTGTCATCTTCGTGGGAGCTGGGCCCGGTCGGTCCGCCGTCCACCACCCGCATGCCCATCTTGCGGGTCTCGTAGATGCGCTTTCCATCGACCCAGAGGCTGCCTTCCGCGACCAAGTAGCGGCCGATGTCGTCTTCACCGGCTTCGATGATGTCGAGGGTGGTGCTGACCACCTTGTTGGTGGGGATGACCTGGCCACGGTAGCGCCAGAGGCTCTCCTCGCCGATGCGCAGCGGCTCGAAGCGGGGGTTGGCCATGCCGTCTCCCATCCCCTTGAGCAGGCAGCCGAGCTGGAGCAGGCGAATCAGCGCCTCGATGCCCAAGGAGCCCGGCTGGACTGGATCGCTGTAGAAGTGGGCCTTGAAGTACCACTCGCTGGAATCGACGTCTTTTTCGGCTCGGAGTCGCCCCAGACCTTTCTCGCCGCCCTCTGGCCACCAGCCGGTGAGTCGGTCGAGCAAGCAAAGGCGAGCGCCGGGAAGGCGCAGGGAGCCTTCGAAGAATTCGGCGGGACGTGCCTTCAAGTCGAGGGGCAAGGGCTGGCCCAGGACCTTCTCGTCGCACGACTCGGTGAGCAGCGCGAAGTCGGCGTCGGTGCAGGGCAGGCCCACCTGGTTGGCCAAGGCCTCGCCGGGGAAGAATCCGAACACCGTCTTGAGGTCGTAGACGACCGTGTCGCCCACGAGGCACTGCACATCAAAGCTCTGGATAATCATCGCGCCGGCGCGGCTGATGTTGGTGAGCGTGACCTTGGTGCGGAAGGTGCCGGCGGTGGGGACAATTTCGGCCCGCATGGTGCCGGTGCCGTCGAGGTTGCGGAAGAACAGTGGCTCGTCGGAGGTGAGCGTGGAGCCGACGAAGCAGGCCAGCCATCCACACGGCTGCAGCGCGGCCTCGAGGAACACGCAAAACGGCATCGTGGGGGTGTCGTTTTCGCGGAAGTACCAGGCGTCTGGGGGAACGTCGTACTCGATCTCGATGGCGTTGCCGGCTTTGAAGGAGCCGATGAGACCGTCGATGTGCGTGGTCCGCGTCATGAAGTGGTAGGGCTCGCCGGGCAGTCGGGCGACGTGGGCCCCGCCGTCGTAGCGCGCGTACATCGGGCCGAAGGCCTCGCTGGGCTTGCCCCAGGCGCAGGCGGCCATCGAGTGGTAGCCAAACTTGAAGCCATCGGCCTCGGCGGCCGGCACGGGATCCACGAAGTCCTTGTCGAGCAGCACCTTGACGTGGGCATCGGGGAACTTTTCGACCATCGCGGGCAGGCGCGACATCGGCCAGTCGGGGACCAGCTGGAGGCCCACTCTTCTGGCGTGGAAAGCCTTGAGCCCATCGCTGGTGCACAGCAGGTCGGCGTAGAGGGTGGGGACGGGGCCGGCGACAAACTCTTCCACGAAGATTTCGTAGGTAAGCAGTCGGGTTCCGGGATCGACCTGGCCCCGGCACTTGAGGTCGAAGGGTTCACCGGTGACGGGCTGAAAGCGCCATCCATCGCGCTTGAGCGTGACACCGGTGCTGGCCAGGTAGAAGGCCATCGCTTGCAGGCAGCCCTCGAACATCAGGGTGCCGGGCATGCAGGGGTCGTTCTTGAAGTGCCCGTCGAAGTACCACTCGTCGGCTTCGATGGGCACCGTGACCTTGAGGTAGCCGCGCTTCCACGGGCCGCCTTGAGGGTCGAGCTCGGCTGGGCCGCGCAGGAAGAGCATGTGCTCGGTCTGGAAGCGAGGTGTCCAGACGTGGGGCTTGGCCGAGTCGAACTCAGGGCCGAAGCACTCCCAGGGACGGCCTTCTGCGTAGGCAGCAAGCTCGGCCGGTGTGTAGGTCTTTGCAGGCAGAGACACCACGGGGGCGTCGAGGGTGGGGTTGGGTGCGAGCTCCTGCTCCTCGGCGGTCCACAGGATGCCGGCAGAGTCGGCGAGCTCGGCGTCGGTGAAGAAGCCCGCTTGACCACCCCGCACGCTGAGAATGGGTCTGGCGAGCCCATCTTGCGCACTTTCGTCGGTGGTGAAGCAGTCGTAGTGGAAGAAGAACAAGCGCACATCGCCGTGCTTGGCGTGGCCGTCGACATGGATGTCGTAGCGGATGGTCTCGCCGACTTTGGGCAAGTCGCCGTGGTAGGTCAGCGTGCAGCCGAGCAGACGGTAGACACGGTCGCCAGAGTGCTGCAGGTCGATGCCCAGGTAGGAGATGAGCATGAGGTCGGCTTGGCCCGACTCGATGAGCACACCTGCAGGGATGCGGCCGTCGTGGAGATACCAAGCATCTTCGGTGATGTCGGTCTCGGTCCAGATGGTGCCGAGGCCCATGCTGGCTGGTTCGGCGTCGAGGCCCACCACGCGGTCTGCAAGCAGCAGCGGAGGTTCGGGCATCCGGCACTGACGGGTGTAGGCGTCCTGCGGTTGGAACTGAGGACCGTAGATCTCGCTGATGTTCCCACTGGCGTGAACGTGGAGCTGCTCACGAGACAGCGTGAGTCCGGTGGGAGTGCGCTTCTTGGTGAACTTGAAGCTGGTGCTCTGGAGGTCCGCGCTTGGGGTCGGTCGGACGAGGGCCGCGACCGGGGAGGCCGCAATGACGGTCGGCGCTGACGGTCGTGGTGGGGGTGCCTGGGGTGCCTTCGCCATCGGGACGGGCGACCGGGGTGCCGGGGCGGGCTGGATCCGAGGGGCGACGGGGGCTGCGGCCTGGGTCGTAGCGCTGGGGGGCACTGCAGGCACCTGGGGCGGCACCACAGGCACCTGGGGCGGCATAGCACCGACCTGTCCGAGCTGGATGGCGGCGGTGGAACCATGGCTGCGGAGCGCGAGAAAGCGCTGGTGGAGGGTGGCCTGGTCGGCCAGATATTGGCGATGCATCTCGCCGAGCTGCTGCAGTGCGCCGGCCCAACGACCTGGGATGGAGTCGGAGGTGTGCTGTACAGCGGGATGTGCGTTGGCGGCGGGCTGGACCACCAGCGGCACGGCAGCCTGGAGCACTGGCGGGCGGGGTGCCGGTCCGCGGACCTCGGCCGGCGGGAGGGCGGTCACAGCGGGAAGCGCGGGGGCGGGCGGCATGGCCTGCACGCGGCTCGGGTCAGGAGTGTAGGCGGGCACGATGGACTGCTCCACGTAGGGGAGGGTGCCGGTGACGACCGGGGGCGCCGGGGGAGGCGCGGCCGGGGTCGGGCGATGCGAAGGAAGCTGGGGAGGGCTGAGGCGACGGGCGGGCAAGCGCAGTGCCCGGGGGTCGGCAGCCGGAAGGGGCGCGGAGAGCGGGTGGCCGCGGCACACCCCGGCAGCGTGGGTGCGGCCGCTGAGATCGGTGACCTGCACGACAATGTCGTCGTTTTCGGAAGCGCCGGTGGCGAGGTCGAGCACGGCCTGGGCGAGGCGCACCAGTGGGTAGGCGGCGTGCGCGCGGCCGACCTTGGACAGCAGGGGGTCGTCGGGGGCGTCGGCGTCGTGGTGGGCGGGACTGTCGCCGCGATTGCCGAGAAGGGCGAGCACAGGGTTGCCTTGCGCGATGGCGTCGTCGTAGCGTTGGAGCCCGAGGAGGACTGCGGCGTCTCCAGGTGAACGGGCGGATGGGCGCAGGGCTGCCAGAGCCGCCTCGTGGACGCCGTCACAGGACAGGTCGACCGCACCCGCAAGCGCAAGGTCCAGCTCACCGGTGGCGACCATGCGTGCGCCAACCTCAAGAGCGACGAGTCCGCTGGCTTCTTCGGCGGACACCACAAAGCCGGGGCCGCGGAGGTCGAGCTGGCTGGACACCCGGTTGGCGGGGATGTTGGGCATGGTGCCCAGCACGCCGGCGCTCTGCAGGGCGGGGACGACGGTGTCTTTGGTGATGGACACTTCGCTGGAATCCAGCTGCCAGGCGCTGGAGTGGGCCGCCACCCGCCAGCGCGCGCCGTAGCGAGCGACCTCTGGGTCGGCGCCCATGCCCACGAAGATTCCGGTCTTCTCGGGAATGGCGGCTTCGGTCAGCGGGGCGAGGTCGCGGGCGGCAGCCAGCACAGCGAGCTGTTGGCCGAGGGTCTGCTGGAGGTCGGTGGGTGGAAAGCGCAGTCCCTTGAGGGCGACGTCGACGGTGTCGAGCGTGGGACCGGCGGGTGCACCGGCGCATGCGGCCCCAAAGCCTGCGGTATCGATGGTGTCTCCCACGCGAGCGCTTAATGCCACGACGGCGACAGCTGCTTGGGCGGCTGGGGTGGGAGCAGCAGGTGGCGCAGCAGGGTCGAGCGGCTCCACGATGAGGTGGGCGTTGTTGCCGCCAAAGCCGAAGGCGTTGACCGCAGCGCGTCGAGATCCGGTCCACTGTTCGGGGGCCTCAACGACCCGGAGGGGGACGTCGGCCAAGGTGGCGTTGAGCGTGCCCGAGTGCAGCGATGGGGGGCGGATACTACGGCGCTGGGCCTCCAGCACCTTCACCAGCCCAGCGACGCCGGCGGCCGTGATGAGGTGGCCGAGGTTGGACTTGAGCGAGCCGATGGGTAGGGCGTCGGGGCGCTGTCCCAGAGCGTCGGTGCAGGAGAGGAGCTCGGTGGCGTCGCCGACCACTGTGCCGGTGGCGTGGCACTCCAGCAGTCCGAGCGAGGCGGGGTCGAGGCCCGCTTGCTCCCAGGCCGACGACATCGCGCGCGCTTGTCCAGCGCGAGAGGGGACGAGCAGGCCGCGGCCCCGCCCGTCGTTGGAGAGCCCCACCCCGCGGATGACACCGTGGATGGTGCGGCGCTCGGCCAGGGCATCTTCAAGGCGCTGGAGCACGACGAAGCCGGCACCCTCGGCGGGGAGCAGGCCGTCGGCGTCGGCGTGGAAGGGACGGCTCTGGCCGGTCTGCGAGAGGGCCTTGAGCGCGGAGAAGCCCACGTGGATGAAGAGGTCGTCGGCGCGGTTGACCGCACCTGCGATCATGGCGTCGGCGCGTCCATCTTGGAGGGCATCACACGCCAGCTTGATGGCGTAGAGCGCACTGGCGCAGGCGGCATCCAGTGCGAAGGTGGGACCGCCGAGATGCAGTGCCCGGCCGGCCATCAGCGCGGGGATTCCCGACATGAAGCGGTCCCATGGCGGAGGACGCGGCACACCGGCAGCGTCGGCGGCGGCATCGCCCCACCAGTGTCGCTCGGCAAGCCGGGCAAGTCCCTCGGAGGGGAAGGACAGGTTGCCCATGATGAGGCCGGTGCGGGGCCGTTGGTCGAGTGGGAGGGCCGCATCGGCAACGGCGCGGCCTGCAGTGTGCAGGGTGAGCTGGAGGAGAGGGTCGCTGGCCCGGATGGCCGCCTCGTTGAGACCCAGAGCGTTGAGATCGAGGCCATTTAGGTCGAGCTGGGCCTCCAGCCCGGTGACGTAGCCTCCCCGGTCGGACCAAGCGCGGTCGGGGTCGGGCTTGGGACCGTCGTCGCTGGGTGGAGGGCCGAGGGCCTGGGCGGGACTGAGTCCCCAGCGTTGGTCGGGGACCGCAGAGGTGCAGTCCCGTCGCCCGATGACCGCCTGCCAGAGGTCGTCGGGAGACCAGATGCCGCCGGGGAGCGCGATGGCTCGCCCGACGATGGCGATGGGGTGGAAGGTCGGGGCGGGCACGGTGCCTCTTGGACGCTGGGTGCCCGGCACAGGTTGTGGGACCGGCCGGGCAGAGGGTGTCGACGGCCGCGTGGAAGGTCCCGCGCGACTGATTGAATGGGGTCAGGCGGACGGCACGTCGGGACGGCGGATGGTGCGCACCCCCCGGAGCGTGGCCATGGCGGTGCCGCTGCTGTTCACCAGGGCGATGTCGGCAAAACCCGATGCACCCCGGGCCGCACGACGGGTGAGCACCAGGCCGGCGGTGTCGTCGAGCGTGGTCTCGTGGAGCACAATCTCATCGATGCCCATCGGCAGGCTGGGCCCTCCGGTGGCAGCCTTGGCCCACAGCAGCGCGAGCTGAAGCGCACCGTCGACCGCGCCCACATCCACCCCGCCACCAGATCCGGCGAGCGGCTGGCTGGACAGCGAAGCGGTGGCACCTGCAGCATCCACGCACACATCGGCACCCAACACCTGAAGTGCAGGACCGTGGAACAGCAGAGTGCCGTCGTAGACCGCGCCTGCGTGGGCCGGGGCCTGCACCGAGGGGACCGGACCACTGGCCGGCGCGGCGTCGAGGACGACGGTCGCACGGTACAGCGGCTGGCCTGTCTCTGTGGTGAGCACCATGGACAGGGCGTCTTCGCCTTGATCTTGGATGCGTAGCACAAATGATGTGGGCGCCGGCCAGGCGGTAAGGCGGATGCCCTTGTGGACCTTGAGGTCGTTGACACGGCCGGCGGTGCGCGCCGGCCGGAGCGAGCGGGCGGCGGCCACCATCTGGTCGAGCACCAGCGCGATGGGCACCACCGGCGCACCGGCGACGGTGTGGTCCGCGAGCCAAGGATGGGTGTCGGCCGAGAAGCTGGCCGAGACCTCAGTGGTCGGCGGCTCGCCTTCGTTGAGGAGCGCTTCGGGCTTGGGCTCGCCTCCGAGCACAACGCTGGTGGGGACACCAGGCCCATGGCGCACCTCATCGACCAGCATCTTCGCGCCGGTATCGAGGGCGATGAGCGGTACGCCGAGCGCCTCAAAGCGGGCCTTGAGCGCGGGGGTGACCATGCCGGCCTCCCACGGACCCCAGCCCAGAGACCGCACAACAGCGTCAGGTCGCTGGCGGGCTTCGGCATCACACACCCGATTCAGCACCTCGTTGGCCATGGCGTAGTCGACCTGGCCGAGGTTTCCGGTGCGGGCGGCCACGCTGGAGAAGGCCAACAGCAGCTTGAGCGGACGGTCGCCTTGGGCTGCAAGGAGGGCGCGCAGCCCAGCAAGCTTCGTGCGCATCACGAGATCAAAGTCAGCGTCGGATTTCTCACGAATGAAGCGGTCGCGAATCACGCCGGCGCCATGAATGATGCCGGTGACCGGGCCCCAGGTGGAGGCCAGTCGGTCGAACAGCGCGGTGAGCCCCGTGGCATCGGTGACGTCGAGGGCCACGTACTCGGCGGGACTGCCTGCGTTGGCGAGGGCCGCAAGAGTGCCTTGGATCTCGCGACCGGCGAGGATGCCGCGCACGGTCTTGCCGAGCTCTCGGGGATGGACCCGCTCACCTCTTGCTCGGGCGTCCTGGAGCAGAGCGGCCTTGAGCGCGGCGTCCGCGGTGGGGACTCCGTGTGCGGCAGTGGGCTCCGGCTTCACGGGGGTGCGGCCGAGGAGGATGAACCGGGCCTTGGTGACCTTGCCGAGCGCGATGACGGTGGTGGCTGTGACCCCACGCGCGCCGCCCGAGACCACGATGACGTCGTCTGCTCCGATGTCGGTGGTGGGGCGGGGGCGGGTGGCGACTGCGCGGTCGGTGAGCGTGATGCGGGCACCGTCGGCGGACAGGCCGACTTCGAGCTGCGGTCCACCGGCGGAGATTTCCTCGGCGAGCGCATCTGCGATTCGTTCGGCATTCCGGTCACCGACCTGGATGTCGATGGCCTTGGTGGCCGAGGTGGGGTGCTCTTGGGCGAAGGTGCGGGCCAAGGCGGCCACACCGCCGGCCCATGCAAGTGCCGGGGCGAAGGGGGTGGTGCCGAAGGCGCCGCCCGTGTCCTGCACGGTGATGAGCACAGCGGGGGCTTCCGCGGTGTGGCGCTGGGCCACGTGACGCGCAGCCCGGAAGGCATCGGCGGGGTCTGCGGCCGCATCGAGACCGTGTAGCACCACGGCACCATGGGCGTTTGCAGGCACTGCCGCAGCATCGGGGACCGGCACCGCAGCGATGTGCCGGGTGGTCAGTGCCTGTGCAAGTGCAGTGGCGAGAGTGGTGTTGCCAACGATGGCGAGGGGCGATTCACGTCGGTGGAAGTCCCCTCCGAGCCAGACCGTTCGCCGGCGCGGCCACAGCGGCCGGGGCGTAGCGGCCACCGGCGGGGTCCAGGGGAGCCGGCTCCGCGGAGCCGCCCATGGCTTCGACGATCTCGCCGAGGGTGCGCAGTGCACCGAGGCTGGAGGCGTCGATGCCGGCCAGCTCGGGGGCCTGCTCCTGGACGGCGGAGAGGATCTCGACGCGCTTGATGGAGTCGACGCCGAGGTCGCCTTCGAGGTCCATGTCGAGGG
>Ga0315321_10003513_pt1 | contig 12204 bp, 9 predicted proteins | sample M180m21515metaG_FD_203464 | JGI IMG/M metagenome (GOLD analysis project Ga0315321, IMG submission 203464) | Ammonia-oxidizing marine archaeal communities from Monterey Bay, California, United States - M1 80m 21515 | ecosystem: Environmental > Aquatic > Marine > Intertidal zone | place: USA... | reverse complement strand
CTCGACCCCTTCAGGATGACCGGGACAGATCGCGACGGCGCCCGGTGGCCCAGAGCGCCGCGAGTGCGAGCCCCCCCGCCGACAGGCCTCCGGCAACACCAGAGCATCCGCAGCCACGCTCGGGCACAACCTTGTCAGCGGCCGCTGGGGCGCCGGGCATCGCCTCTGCCGCAGGTGCCGCAGCCACAGCGGGCTTGGTGTTGCGGGGCGGCTTGTCGATGACCTTGAGGTTGGCGCGGTCAAGGTCGGTGAGCCGGTTGGAGCGATAGGCGGGCGTGGGCGCGTACCAGTCGAACTTCGAGAACACCTCGTGATGCGCAGGAATCGGCGACTTGCGGCCACGGCGCGCATGCACGGAGTCACGCAGGAAGCGGAGGTCGTCGGCATTCATCGAGCGCAGGGACTCCACATCCGCCGGACCGTCGAGCCGTTGCATCACATGAAGTGCGAGCGCTCTCTGCACCCGCCGGGCCCCCACAGTCTCGGAGTCGGCGGTGCGCAGAAACTCGATGAGCGCCGGCTTTGCCTCGGGTGTCTCGGCCAGGCAAAGGTAGGGCTTTTCCTTGCCAGCGGTGCGCACGGCTTCAATCCACTCGGGCACTTCCTCGACCGGGCAGTCCATCGCCGGAACGCCAGCCCATGCAGAGGACAGCGCGATGACCAGCAGGATGACGGCGAACATGGAACGCTCCAGAGGTGCCGACTGTTCGCCAGCAAGTGCAGAAGGGTGCCCCCCGGTTTAGTGCATCGCGCGCAGAGGGGCGACAGGAGGTGAAGAGTGGGTTGGATGGGCATCTGGCTGGCTGCTGCAGTGTCACAGACCACGCCCGAGATCTGTGTGGCCATCGCGCCTCCCAGTGGGTTCGTGGCCGTGTCCACACTGGGGGTTCGAATCACCGCAGACGCCCGCTACCACGGCATGGACAACTTCACCGGCGCGCCGCTTCCCGGCTATGCCGCACCAGAGCTGTGGGTGCGTTCGGAAGTCGGGACGGCGCTCCAGGCTGCCGCGGTCACCCTAAAGCCACAGGGCTACGCGCTGCAGGTGCTCGATGGCTACCGGCCCGTGCGCGCGACCCAGGCGATGGTCGACTGGGCCCGCTCCACCGACCAAGCCCACCTGCTCACCGATGGCTATATCGCGGTGCGCAGTGGCCACAACCACGGCCACACCGTCGATCTCACGTTGGTCCAGGGCGCGGATGGCGCCCCCGTGGACATGGGCAGCGCCTTCGACCACTTTGGCGTCGAGAGCCACCACGATGCTGCGGTCACCCCCGCCGCGCAGCAAGCCCGCAAGGCGCTGTCTGACGCGATGAAGGCCGCAGGCTTTCGCAGCTACAGCAAAGAGTGGTGGCACTACCGGCTGCCGTTGACCGGCACCACGCCGCTCGACGTGCCCATCGCTTGCGAGCCCACCACCCCCTGAGCCAGCGCTCGAAGAACGGCCAGACCCATCTCACTGACGACTCTCTTGACCCTTTCCGCCACCGCGCCTGCCGTGGTCCTTGGCATCTGATGTCGGTCCCTTCTTGCGGCCACGACGCGGCGAGACACACTTCTTTCGAGCTGAGCTGACAACGGCAGATCTTTGCGGAACGCGCGGGAACCCGAGCACGCCACTGTGGTCGACAAAGGAGCGCGGCCGGACCGGCTTGACCAAGCTCAGCTGCGTGCCATTCCGCAACCGTCGACTCGACGGACGAGGCGGCTCAACCGGGCGTGCGCTGCAGTGTGGGGAACCCGCATTGCACTGGCGTCGCCTTGTGTTGGACTTTCCGCTTCCAGTCGGCCTTCCAGCGCTATGACCCACCACCTGGGAATCCCCATGTCCGCTTCCCAACGAAGCCACGCCTCCATCCGCCATCCTGCCCGCTCGCTTCGTGTCGGCATCGTGAGAGCCGGCGCCATCGTTGACCAGGCCCATGTAGACGTGGACCACCCGCTCTCGATGGGACTGAGCGGTGTAGCCCAAGACGGCGAGCCTGTGCGCATTGTGCCGACCGAGCGCGGCCCATTTATGATGTGGGGGGACGGGGTGACCGGCAAGCTCGGGCGCCATGGCCAGATTCGTCCCATCGCAGAGTGGTCCGAGGTGGTGGACCGTCGACAAGGCGTGCTGCTGCAAGCTGGCGACCGGGTACGTCTCAAGGTGAAGGGCGGGGCAGTCCTCCTGCAGGGAATGCCCCACGCCGCCGTGGAGCCCGTCGACCCGGAGTGCTTCCGTCCGCTGCTGGTGCTCCGCGAAGACCTCCCGTTCCTGAGCGTGCTGTCGATGTGCGCATCGGCCGCCTTGGCCCTCGTGGTGGTGGCAGCCGGCATCGAGCCGGTCGACTCGCAGGAGTATGTAGAGCCCCCCGAGCGACTCGTGCAGGTGCTGATTCGGCCGCCGACACCGATCGTGCCGAAGCCGGAAGCCGAGCCCCCGCAGTCCCAGGTGGCGCAGCACACCCCGCAGCCGGTCCCCAAGCCTGAGCCCGCTGTCGACGACGCCGTGAACCCCGACCCGGTCGAACCGACCGCCGTGGCCGATGCCCGCGTCCAGCGCGTTGAGCGGCTCACTCAGCGCTCAGCCGTTCTCGCTGGACTGGACCGCTTGCAGGAGATGTTGGGAGACACCGACAACGAGGCCGCATTGGCGGAGAGCCTGGCACGGTCCACGAGTCCCCGCGCCATCGCCGCGAAGGGTGGGGAGCCCGGGCTGATGGCAGCAATGGGGGGCGAAGGTCGCGACGATGCGACCCTGGCGTTCCCGCACAGTGCCAGAGGCGGTGGACTCGGTCGGACTCCCTCCCCGAAGCAGAAGGGCATCAAGGCCCCCGCCCTAGTGGTCCCCTCTGCCCGACTGCACATCCCGAAGACGCTGGCCATCGAGAGCAGCCAGGACGTGATGGATGTGGTGCGGTCGCGCTACGCCCGTCAGCTCAAGCAGTGCTACCAGCGCCGGCTCAACGTGACGCCGAACCTCCGAGGGAGGGTCGAGCTGTCCTTCGACATCGAAGACGGCGTGGTCGCCTTCGTCGCGGTGAGCGAGAACCAGACCGGAGACGAGGCCCTCGCCGGGTGCCTGGAGAAGCGGGCCGGCGCGTGGAAGTTCAACGCCGACGACGCGGGCTCGTTTGTGATGCCGATGGTGTTCGAGCCCGGCTGAGCGACTGGACCTCAGATGATGGGCAGCGGAGGCGGTGGCGGTGGCGGTGGCGGTGGCGGTGGCGGCAGTGACGCCACGTAGGCGGGGGGACTGACCACGCCGGCCGTTGAGGTGTCGTTGGCGATGGCCTCTTCCAGCTCGATGGCAGAAACCATCAGCCCGTCTCGCGCCTGCTCCAGCCGCCCGATGGGCTGCCGGAGCGTCACACTGATGCGAGCGAGCTCATCGCGCTGCTCGGTCCACCAGTCGACATAGCGACCCAGGGTCGGGGGCAGCTGGGTGTCCACGCGTGTGCCCACCCGCAGCTCACAGCCGTCAAGCCGTGCCAGCGCCCGTCGTCGCTCGGTGACCACCAGCTCCGTGACGGCCTGCTCCAGCTGCTTCGCGGCGGCGTTCCGACGCTTGGGCAGTCCGCCTCCCACCTTCGAGGCGAAGACTCCAGCGCCTGCCCCGAGGAGCGCGCCGATTGGACCAAGAAGCGCCGCACCGATGGCACCGCCGGCCAGAGCTGCGGGCGCGGCGGTGGAGTGACCGTCCTCAAACACCTCGCGCAGACGATCGAGAACTTGCTCTTGTTCGTCGTCTGGGTCGCCTGGGAGAGAAGGGGGGAGGTCGGGTGGCCGGGTGGCCTGAGCCGTGAGCCTCACTCGCTCAGCCAAGGGGGCGAGCGCAACATCAATCAGCTCATCGACCGCCCGCGCCTCCGCCTGCCGGGCCGCGCGCCGCAAGAGATGCTGACTTTCTTCCATCGCCAGCACCAAGCGCTCTGGGAGCTGCTCTATCAGCCGGTCGAGCGTGGCGATGTCGGGGGCACCACGCAGCTCCGCGACCAGTCCGGCCTGCACCTGCGCCAGGTGCTCTGAAACCGCCCGGGAGACCGCATCTCTGGCCCTGGAAGCGGCGGGAGCCACATGGCGGGCGATGGCATCGCGGCGTTGAGCCACAAAGGCCGAGATATCGTTGATGCGTTGGGCTTCGAGCAGTGCGACCTGGGTGGCCTGGGTGTGTTCAAGACGACGCAGCTCGGCATCCACCCGCCCTGCAGTACTTCGGAGCGCACGCGCAACGGATGCCGCCTGCGAAACTGGTGGACCCCCTCGAAGCGCCTCCACCAGCGCCACTCGCTCCCGTCGACCGGCGTGAAGCGGGGCTTCGTCAGTGCGCTGGGTGCTGGTCATGGCATCGCCGGGCAGAGCCACCGCAAGCACCCGGTCCGCGGGCACCTGAAGGGCGGCGGCCCAGGCGTCGCGGGCGGCTGCACGCGGCGTGTCGTCGCCCGGCACAAGGTCATGGAACAGCAGAGCCACACGAGGGCAAGTGCGGGCCATTCGACGTACCGCCTGCACCCGCTCGGCAGTCGGGGGGCGCCCAAGTGACGCAGCGACCAGCAAGGCGTCTGCGCGCTGAGCGAGGGCGTCTTCGGCCAATCGACGGGTCGTGACGTCGGCCGACAGAGTGCCGGGAGAGACCAGTCCGATGGTCTCCGCGCCGAGCCCTGCTCGCGGCCAGCGCAGCCTCAGCCGGCCGGTCGAGTCGCCGTGAAGCCGCGCAGCGAGATCATCTGCGAGAGTAGAGCGCCGAGCTTCCGCCGCGTCGTCCATCTGCTGGGCGAGGGCCAGACGCTTGCGCGACAGAGCGTCGGCCCGGTCGCGCAGATTGCAGCGACGACTCCGGGCGGTGCTCAAGGCCTGGCGGGCCTCGCGAAGGTGAACATCGTGGGCAGCCAGCCGTGCTTGAGCATCACAGAACCGGGCCTCGGCGTCGTCCCAGATGGCGTACACCTGGGCGACCGCGGCCCGCGCTTGCTCGACGGCTTCATCCTCGCGAGCGAGCTCGTCGAGCGTGTTCGGGTGAAACGGCGCCTGCATCGCAGCCTGTATGGCCTGGATTCGACCGGTGGGAACGTCGTCCTGCAGCGACGCCGGCAGCCGGGCGCGGACCTCATCGCGCTTGCCGAGCAATCGGGCCAGCCGCGCCTCTTCGCCTTCCAGCGACAGCGCCGCCTGCCGTCTCACTCGCCGAGCTTCCTGCACCGCAGACGACAACGAGAGCACATCCTGCTGCAAGCGGTTCACGCGGCGGCCGAGCATGGTGCTCTCGGAGCTGGTGTCCTGGTCTTCGCGGGTGAGCGCGGCCCGCTCGGCTTGCAGACCGGTGGCCTGGGCCATCATGGGCGGCACGGGATCGGGGTGGGCAGTGCTCCAGTGCCAGGGCTCACCGTCGGGGGTGTGCTCCTCCAGCTCCGCCTCGCCCTCGGTCCACACGAGGCGGAGCAGGCGACCGGGGTGCTCGTCGGCGTCGTCGGGAAGCAGTTCGGCCTCGTAGATCACCGCCACGGCCCGCGCGAGATCACCGGCTTCGTGGCCCAGCAGAGCCACCTGAAACGCCTCTCGTCGGAGGCGGCCCACGGAGGGAGCCAGCAGCGAAAGCCAGCTGTCGATGACCTCTCTTCGGACCGCCCCACTGCCCTTGGCGAGACCGCGCAGCAGGACCACCACACCGCCTAGTTGGGCCTTGAGAGCAGGTGCTGTCAGCAAAGGATCGGACACCATGCCTCGCGGGAGACTCGGGCAGTCCGGGCGACGCGTCCGGACCGATAGGCCCAAGATGTCCTGTTCTGGCGGTTTCGTCGAGCCCTACGCCACTGTGGGGCCGGCAGCTCAGGTGCTGGCTTCCAGGCGATCCTGCAGCTCTTGCACCGCGGTCCGCAACACTTCTGGCGCCCCCGCTTCTCGGTGCCGCACCGCATGGGCATGGAGATCGCTCAGACGCGAGGTCATCAGCTCGTGGGCGGTGTCCACATGGTCCACAAGCCAGTCTCCGGCCTGGGCGCCGACTTCGCGCAGCCAGCGGTCCAGCTCGTCCGTGTGTGCCTGCCGAAGCTCATCGTCTCGGCGTCCGCGCAGCACCTTGGCCGCCGCGTAGGAGCCTGCCGTGAGGCCAACCCCCATGACGACGGCACCCGAGCCACCCACCGGCAGCAACAGCACACCGACCGAAAGACCCACTGCGGCAGCCATCAGGCCATAGCTCTGGTCGGGCAGCCGGGCAGACAGGTGGGGGGTGCCTTCGGTCAAGTCAGACACGGTCGCATCGCGGTCCATACCGGCCTGAAGAGACGCCCTGGCGAGGTCCAGATCGGCCAGACCATCGGCCAGCTCCGTCTTCCAGGTGTCCACCGATGTGCGCACCAACGCTTCGAGCGCGGCGGCTACCTCGGAAGCCCCCTCGTGGACCCGCTCTTCGATCGACATGTCCTCCAAGCGCGAGCCCAGTGCTGCCCGCAGCTTGCCCAGGCCATCGTCGAGCTGTGCCCGGGCGCAGCCACGAGCCTGACCGTGGACCTCTGACAGCGCCTCAAGGAGGTCGTCCAGCGCCGCAAGCGGGGGCTGCTCGGGACGAGCTTCGCCGACAAGCGGGGCCAACGCGCCCAGCAGATGCCGGGCCCGCTGCTCCCAAGCCGCGTCGGTGCGGACCGAGGCTTCGGCGATGGCCGCCCGGCTCCAGTCCCGCAACGCGGCGTGGGCATCGACATCGTTGAGCACGAACGAGACGGCATCGCGCCCGAGAGTGCTGCGAAAGCGCTCGGTACGGCGCTGCACATCATCGAGATCTTCATCGGTCTCGACCACGTCCATCCGCCCGACCACAAGGGCAATGGGAGCATCGGTGAGCTGCGAGAGGCTTCGGAGCAGCCGCCGTTCTGTTGCGCTGAGCAGCTGGGCGGCCGACAAGGCGAAGAGCACGACGTCCCCCCGCATCAAAGCGGGAATGACACCCTCACCAGTGCTCTCGGCACCTCCGGCGAGAGGCGGCGCGACCTCGATGGTGGCCAGACCCCGCAGTCCTTCCACACCTTCTTCCCGGTCGAGCGTGACTGCCGCTCCCCGCTGCGAAGGACCTGCCGCGAGGGCGTCGTCTTCGGCCAAGAGGTTGGCGAGCGCACGGGTGCCGCGGCCCAGCTCACCGAGCACCACCACGCGCGCATCGGGATCAACGGGGGTGCAGGCAAGCGCACGGGCGGCTTCCAGGATGGCCGGTGGCGCGATCACGCCGGCGACGGACAGCCGGTGAGCGACCCCGGACATGGCCGCCCGAAGCTCCGAGGAACGGTCCCGACGGTCCGCAAGTGCCGCGCCACAGCCACCGCAGAAGAGAGCGGTGACCGAGACCGGATGGGCACAAGCAGGACAGGGATGGGTGTGGCGATGAGGGCTCATTCCGACTCCTCGGCGGACGGGGAGGGGACCGGTGCCCCACAGGACTCACAGAAGCGGTGACCGGGCTCGACCTCGGCACCACAGGCACCACACAGCCGAAGCGCGCAGGCCGGATCGACCGGGGTGGCGCAGCCCATGCAGGTGTCGACCGAAGGGGGAACCCGCGCAGCACAGCCCGAACAGCGATGGGCGAGCTCAGGAGGCGGCTGGGGTGCCGCAGGTCCACCCGATTCCAGCGGACAGTCCGCCAGAAGAGCTTCGTAGTGGCCGTCGTCAATCCACTGCTTCAGCTCGTGGGCCCGCACGGCAGCCCACGGATGCGAGCGGGTGGCAGTGCTCAGTGCGTAGAAGCCGCGGGTGAGGAGGTCCTTCTGGTGGCCCTGCAGGTCGTCGTACTGGCGGATGAAGGCATCGACGTTGAACTCGGCGGCGTAGAGCGCAGGCGCCCCGGCCATCCGCATCATCACCCGGTACCCGGCCTGGGGGTCCTGGCAGCACAGCAGACCGGCACGGTCGCAGGACAGCTCCGCCTTGCGCAGCCACTCGAACATCGCGAGGTCGAGCCCCATCTTCACGATGGGTCCCACGATGGGGACGTTGTCCAGCACCATGCCGGGCACCTTGAGCAGCTGCGCAATGGTGAGGTTGAGCACGTGATCGAACTTGATGTGGCCCAGCTCGTGGCCGATGATGAACTCTAGTTCCTTTTGGGGCAAAATTCCCACGAGGAGGTCGTTCACAATCACGAACGGCTCTTCGATACCCGTGGTCATCGCGTTGAAGCCGCCCCGGTTCAGAAACAGCGGCGGCTCGGGATGGATGGCCAGCCGACGGCAACACCGCTGGTAGGTCTCGTAGAGCTCGGGGAACTGGTCGGGGCCCACGCGCACACGACCGGCCGCATTGAGCGCGCGCCACACTCGCTCGGGGAGCATCTCGGACAGCTTTCGGGCAGCGTCTTCAAACGCCAAGGTGCCCGCGAGGGCCTGAGTGGCCTGCACATCGAGCGGATGACGGTAGCGGGTCGGGGGGATGGCACCCACCTTGCGTCGAGGCGGACCGTCGTGGCCCAGCAGCTTGCGCACAAAGGCGTGGGGACGCACGAATTCCTCGACAATATCCAGCACCACGCCGTCTTTGAGGGGATGTCGACCTGCGCCGGCCCGCAGTGCAGTCAGAAGGCGGGGAAGCCGGGCGGCCGAGGTGCCCAGCTGACTTGCAAGCGCACACGCAGTGGCTTCAGAGCGAGCCCCCGTGCGGATGCCCAACAACAGCAGCCGAGCAGACAGATGACGCGCCTCGCTGCCGAGCGGCAGGGGCTCGTCCGGGAGGTCGTCGATGGACACCGTTGCTCCCGACGCCACCCGCAGACGCAGGTCATGCGCCAGCTCGGGGGGCAGTCCGATGCGGTCGGCCAGAGCCATCAGGGCAGAAGCGGATGCATCATCGAGAGGTCCCGAGGCCGACAGCACAGCAGCCGCGCAAACAGCATCGCGATGAGCGGCGCGCATGCGCAGGAGATCTTCTTCGAGATTGGATTCGTCCACGGCGGCTCCTTGGGAACACGGGTCGCGCGCCCGCACCCTACGCGCAGATCGACCCCGGGCTTTCACCCTCGCGTCCTTTGGATCTCTGACGGTTCAGTGAACGTAGGTCGAGCACGCCCGCGCAGCGTGACTGCACTCCACGGTGACCCGCTGGCCAACCTCCAGGTCGAAGCGGTCCGACATCTTGGCTCCTTGCCCAAAGTCCGCCGACACGATGTAGGTGCCCGGGTTGAGCAGGCCTCCCGCGTGGCGCCGCCCCTTCACGGACACGAGGCGAACGCTGCGTGCATCGCCCGTAATCGAGACCGACCCCTTTGTATCGGTGGGAGCGGAACCGACAAAGGACGGTGGCACGGGGCTGAGATCCAGTGGGGCGGGGGTCTCCACGACCTCATCCACAGGGACGAGATCTGCGTCGCTGAGGCTCCACAGCACAATTACGCCCACCATCACCGCAGCTGCAGCGCCCACCACCGCAGCGACCCAGATGAGGCCTGATTCGCCTTGTGGTTGGGACTCGGTCGCAGAAGCCGAGCTGGCCCGGGGCCTCCGACGCACACCAGACGCGGTGTCGGAGTGGTGGGCTTTGCTGGAGCGCGGGGCCACCCGGGGGTAGCTGGACACGAGAGAGTCGGACCGGGGGAGCACCTGATCCACTGAGGGCAGGCGGGCATCGGACGCGACGGGATCAGGAACACTTGGCGGCAGGGGAGAGGGCGCGGACTTTCCCGCAGAAGACGCCCCCGAGCCGGACGCCGCGACCGAAGCAAGCACTGGCCGGTCGAAGCTCGAGCGTGGCCCGAGAGTGGCCTTCTTCGGAGGGGCCTGCTGGACCACTTCGACCACCACGGTGGGAAGCTCATCAGCCCACTCATCCTCCAGTACCTGCCTGGAGACGTTCTGGAAGGGCGCCGGAGGCATGACCTTCTGCACCGGTGCTTTGGGTCGACCGGGGGCTGGAGTATCGCCCTTGGACTCCACGAGAATTTGCCCAGACAGATCGTCTTGGGCGACCTTCACAGGCTTGGCTGCCGCCTCCGCCACATTCGGGCGCGCCCAGTCCCGCAGGCGCTCGCCTTCAAGATCGCGGCGGAGGTCCCACGCTCGGCGCTCCACTGCCGCTGCACTTGGGCGGTCGTGGGGCTCAAAGGAGATCATCTGCCGAACCAGGTCCTCCAGCGGTGGATGGAAGCCCCCTGCCGCGAGGATGGCGGCATCGACCCGCGCCGCGAGCTTGGAGGGCCGAATGGAGGTGGGCCCGAAGGCCTTGCCAGTGAGCATCTCCAGCAGCACCACACCGAGGCTGTAGACGTCGGTTGCTGGGCCATCTTCCCCTTCAAAGCGCTCGGGGCCCATGTAGCCGTCGGAGCCCAGCAGGTAGCTCTTGGTGAAGGCTTCGCGCTCGCTGAAGTCTGCTCGGGCGACCCCAAAGTCGAGAACCTTGACCTCGCCCACCGGCGTGATCCGCACGTTGGAGGGCTTGACGTCGCGGTGGAGCAGTCCCAGCGGGCGGCCGTCTGGACCGGGGGTGTGGTAGGCGACATCGAGCGCATTGGCCACCTCACCGATGATCTCGACCGCGGGACCAGGCGCGATGGGACCCAGCTTCATGATGCGGCCAAGGTCAGCGCCGTCGATGTACTCCATCACCAGCGCTTGCCGATCACCCAGGTAGACAAGCCCATCGACGTGCACGATGGCCCGGTGCCTCAGGAGGCCAAGCACCCGCGCTTCGTCCCGAAAGCGTCGCGCGACCTCCGCTGTCTCGCCCACACTGGCGTTCAACACCTTGAGCGCCACAGCCCGCACAAAGCCGTCGTCACCCAGCATCTCGGCTCGGTACACTGTGCCAAACCCACCGCGCCCGATGGCGCGGTGCACCTTGTAGCGGCGCCCGGGGCTGGCGTAGGCATTGGGGGTCATCTGGCTCCTGCACCAGTCTTACATCTGCCAGCGTAGCAGACCGCCGGGCAACAACGGACCGGGCTCAGTCGCGGCTTGCCCGCCCGAGGCCAGCGTTGGCCATCGCACGGCGAAGCACAGGAGTGGCGATGGAGCGAGCGCGGGCCGCGCCGGCGTCGAGAACGCGGTCCAATTCAGCGGGATCGTCGGTGTAGCGGGCGAATTCGGCGCGAATGGGACCGAGCTGAGACTCCACCACGTCGACGAGGTCCTTCTTGAGATAGCCGTAGCCACGGCCTTCGTAGCGGTCGGCGATAGTCTGCTTGCTCTCGCCGGACATCACTTCGTAGATGGTGATGAGGTTCTTGATACCCGGCGAGGCACGGTCGAAGCGAAACTCACAGCCGAGGTCTGTCTTGGCCCGCATGATGGCCTTCTTGATTTTCTTCGGGGGGTCGAGCAGGTAGATGGCGTGGCCGGCGCCGGTGGCCGACTTGCTCATCTTGGCCTCGGGATCATCGAGACCCATGATGCGGGCACCCGCCGCCCGAACCTTGTGCTTGGGCAACACAAAGGTGTCGCCGAACATGTGGTTGAACCGCGCCGCGATGTTGCGAGCCAGCTCGATGTGCTGCACTTGGTCGTCACCTACAGGCACCACGTCGGTGTCGTAGAGCAGGATGTCGGCAGCCTGGAGCACTGGGTAGCAGAGGAGGCCAGAGCCCACCGCCTCGTTGGTGGTCGACTTCGACTTGAACTGCGTCATCTTGTGAAGCCAAGACAGCGGCGTGGTGCAAGTGAGCACCCAGGCCAGCTCCGCGTGAGCTGGGACCTCGGACTGCACGAAGATCGTCGAACGGTCTGGATCGATTCCACACGCCATGTAGGCCGCCGCCAGCTCGCGGGACTTGGCGCGGAGCTGCTTTGGTTCGACGTTTTCGGGCACCGTCAGCGCGTGGAGGTCGACCACGCAGAAGATGCAGTCGTGGGTGTCGAGGATGTCTTTCCACTGAGTCAGTGCCCCGACGTAATTTCCGATGTGGAGGTTTCCGGAAGGCTGTACGCCACTGAAGACGCGGGGCTTCCGGGGGATGGCGGGTGAGGTTTCGGACATGACGAACCTGAGGTGCAGGGACGTGCGGCTCTTGCCACACACCGTGGGGACCGCTTCGCTAACGCACCACAGTGCCAGCGACCCTCAGACCTGGGCGCTCTTTGTCCGAGCCAGACGGGCGCGGTCCAACAAGGCCTGCGCACAGGGCAAGACGACCTTCCGCACGGCCTCTTCGCGGGCTGTGCTGCGCTCATTGGACCCCAACAGCCCCCACATCGGACGCGAAGGCACTGCGACGGTGTCGCTCGACACGACCGCAGCAATGGCTTC
>Ga0315321_10003510_pt1 | contig 12208 bp, 11 predicted proteins | sample M180m21515metaG_FD_203464 | JGI IMG/M metagenome (GOLD analysis project Ga0315321, IMG submission 203464) | Ammonia-oxidizing marine archaeal communities from Monterey Bay, California, United States - M1 80m 21515 | ecosystem: Environmental > Aquatic > Marine > Intertidal zone | place: USA... | reverse complement strand
TTCCATTTTTCATAACTAATTTGAATCGTTTTTATTAAATATTGATCTCACGCCGCAAAAGATTTCACTAATGATAAAAGTTTATTTATCCATTTTGCACGAACTTAATAACCTAGCAAGAGCCAAGAGAAAACAAAACTGATTCTCGCAACTGGGGTCAATTCGGGCAGTCAGTACCTTGCTGCGAGGCCCCACAGGTAAATGTCTCTCAAAAAAAGACTGGTAAAGACGAGGAGGAGAAATGCGTAAAGATACAAAAAAGCATCTAATCGCTCCAAATTCATTCGTGTAGGATCCATATCATGCTTTAGCTTGTAGAGTATGAACAATAAGAAGCCCTATTTAGTTGCGGATTTTGATAAAATTAAGGCAACGCCTTGTCCGTGTGGAGAATCCAAAAGAGCTTTCGTCCAGGATGATAATGAGGTCGCATCTATGCATGTCGTGGAAATCTCTCAAGAGAGCCGACCTCACTATCACAAAAGAATGACGGAGATTTATTATGTCTTGGAAGGAGATGGCCATCTCGAAATCGATAAGGACAAGGTTCCTCTACGGCCAGGAATGTCGATCCTCATTCCTCCCCATTGCGTTCATCGAGCAGTTGGTAAGCTCAAAATCCTTAATGTTCCAATTCCAGCTTTCGATACAGAAGACGAATGGTTCGTCGAATGACGAAAGCCTTACAAGTTCATCCCAAATTTAGCCAAAACTTTGGTCATCAAAAAGTACAGGCACCCCGTCAGGGCGATCCCAGCAGACAAGGACACGGGAAAGGAAATGCCCTTTCTCATCATCCACGGCATGACCAAAAACATCGGCAGAGAAGGTAATACAAACCAAAAAGTCCCTTCGGCATGGTCAGCAATTTTATCCTGCATATCCTTGGGCTCCTTGATATCCCAATACATCCAGATCATACCCAATATCGAAATCAATGGAAGCGAGGCGATGAGGCTCCCGAACAAAGGCAGCTTTTTCGCAACCTCGGAGATGAGCACGATAATGGCAGCTGTCAGGACAAGCTTTATCAAATACCAAATCATATCGACTGAACCTTCATTGCTAACAAATCAAAAGCCATAGTTGAGGCTTGTCGATCCTTGATTTTTCATTCATTCAAAGCTTGGTGTTTTAATCATTAGGCTCGTTAGCCAACGCAACCTCCTGAGCTTCCCTCTCGATGAGCCCCAAGCAAAACTTCACACATGAACCATCCGGCTAAACCCCTAAAGCGTGTAGTGAGTACTCTTTTGAGCAAGGATGATTTTCTATCTTATTCTGGAACGCTCTTGCCAAGTGGGTAGCTTCCAGGGTTATTGGTCTTGTATCTTCGGCTATATCGAGGAGGGAGAAGACCCACTGAAAACCGCATTGAGGGAAGTTGGCGAAGAGACTGGAATTAGAGAAGATTCCCTCAACCTATTATCACGAGAAGGTCCGAATCATATTGAAACAGAGAACTTGATTTTCGAGTCGTATTGATTTCTGTTCGATTCCTCCGAGTCTCAAGTCGAAATCGACTGGGAACACAATCAATTCGCTTGGGTAAGGCCCTGTGACCTCAAAAAGTATAAGATGGTGCCTTGCTTCGAGAAACTATACGATCGACTGATCTCTATTTAAGGTAGGAAGCAGTTCAGTTAACGCTGATCCTCGGTCATTTCTCCGACGGACTCAAACGACTTTAATAGATTAAAAAGAGGAGAGTTAGTAGTCATGATAAGAGAGACATCAGAAGTCAAAACCTTCTTGTAGGTTTCCAAGGTTTTCTTGAATTCGTAAAAAGAAGAAGCACTCGGGCTTTGCGTATAGGCTTTGGCATAAATAGCAGAGGCATTCGCATCCGCTTCACCATGAATTTCTTCGACCTTTCTGTATGCTTCGGATTGTAGCTTGAGCAAATCCCGCTCCTTTTTACCCTCAATTTTGGCCGCCTCACCCTCTCCCTGCGACCTGAACTTGGAAGCAATTTGCTGGCGTTCACTGGTCATGCGCTCATAAATACGCATCCTTACAGTCTCATTGTAATTGATCCGCTTGAAACGAAGATCCAACAATTCAATCCCGAAGTCGGCCAATTTCCCGGCGGCTTTCACGAGAATTTCATCTTGAATTTTAGTGCGACCTGTATCAATTGCATAGGATTGCCCAGAACTTTCGCTTGCTTGAGCCAAGGATTGGTTAGACTTAATTTCACGGTTCTTGTCCGACCGTACGATTTCAATCAGTTCGTATTTGGCAACTGCATTACGGGTCTCACTGCCAAGAATATCGTCCAAACGGGACAACGCTCTTCGCTCATCCCGCAGGCGTAGGAAGTACATCTTTGGGTCACTTATGCGCCAACGAGCGTAAGTATCGATAATTAAATAGGTCTTGTCTTTGGTCGACATTTCGCTGGCAGGGCCATCCCAGGGCAGATAGCGCTTTTCGATGCGATTGATGTCATCGATAAAGGGCATCTTCCATTGCAACCCAGCTTCCGTTACCGGTTCCCCCCTAACTTGGCCAAATCGGGTAATGATTACCTGATCCGTCTCTTTGACCACATAAGTAGATAGGTAGAGACAAAATATAATCAGAACGACTGGAAGGGTTAGCAGTTGGTATTTAATATTCATCTGACTAGGCCTCCTTGACCCGTTTTAAGTTGAAGGAGAGGCAGCACTTGTGAAGCGTCCTCATCAATGATTATCTTTTGGCCCATCTGAGGCACGACTTCGCTCATCGCTTCGAGATAAAGTCGGGTTTTAGTAATTTCAGGAGCCTTTTCGAATTCCTCAAGCACCGCCTTGAATCGAGCTACATCTCCCTCCGCCTCATTCACACGCTTAAGGGCATAACCTTCGGCGGCTTCGATATTTTGATCTTTTACACCCTCCGCGACATAAACCTCCTTGTTGTATTGACCCTGAGCGTCGTTAATCATGCGAGCCTTTTCCTGCTCGGCCTGATTCACTTCATTAAAGGATGCCTGTACCGGCAAAGGAGGGTTGACGTTCTTGAGCTGAATTTGATCGATCCCAATGCCTAGTTCGTATTTGAAAACTATATCTCTGAGCATTGTCATGGCGTCTTCTTCGATTTCCTGACGACCAACAGTAATAACATCGTCCACCGTCCGATCTCCGACAATGGTACGCATGACTGATTCAGAAATGTTCCTCAAGGTACCTTCCGGATCATGAACCTTGAACAAATACTGTTCGGGATCATTGATACGGTACTGAACGATCCATTCGACTTCCGCTGCATTCAAATCTCCCGTCACCATACTCTTTTCACGATCCCTGCCCCGACGGTCTGAGAATTGATTCGTGTTGGTTCCGCTTTCTGTAGCAAAGCCATACTCTTGCTTTAATTGCCTCTTTACTGGCAAAACATAGACATCATCAATCCCGAAAGGGAGTTTAAAATGAAGTCCTGGTTTCACTTTCTCCACCCGGGCCTTTCCAAAACGCAAGATCACACCCTCTGATTCCGCTTCCACCGTATAAACCGAAGTGATCAAACCGAAGATCACGACAACTGCAAGCAAACCCCACAGGATGACCCCGTTGCGTATCAGATCGGGTATTTTTATTTCAAAAGGTTGTTGGCTCATATCGCACCATTAAACCCGTAATCTTTCTCCTCGTCAACGAAGGAGCGATGAAGATCAAAGATATTTAGTCGGTAATCTCGTATTTGCTTTTGAGCGAAGCCTCAATTTCACTCGCCTTGTAAGCAAAGCCTCCATCCGATGGGGCGTTACCCAACCTAATGGTCTTGGCGACAAAAGGAATATCGGAAAGAAAGGGATCTTCTTGGTAATAGTGTCGATCATAAGGATAAGGCGAAGGCATATTCCGTAAGGAACTCCCCGTTTCCGAATCAACGACCTCGAAATGGGTGTACCCAGATTCGCGGCAAAGCTCGGCACAACGAAGAAGACAAAGCTCTCCTGACAAAGGATGCTGCCCGCCCCGGAATGTCACCCGTAATAAATTTTCACCTAGCTTGGTATTCCCGTAATGGGAAGCGTTGTAAATACTGCTCACTCCACACGAAATGAGAAAGAGAAGAAAGAAAGAAAACAATAAAAGACGAAACAAACTCATGATCAGAACACTATAGTTAAAAGTGTCCGTGCTCAATACTGACTTGGCTAGGAAGAGATTTTTTTCGTCTCTCTTTTTCGGACATTAAAGTCGAGAATACGCTTACGCAGTCTGATGTTCTTAGGTGTAACCTCGACGAGCTCGTCAGGAGCAATGTACTCAATCGCTCTTTCAAGCGAGAAGCGTATCGCAGGGGTAAGAGTTTCCGTTTTATCACTACCGGCAGCCCGATGGTTGGTCACATGCTTGGCTTTTGTAGGGTTTACCGGCAAGTCCTCGGTTCGTGGATTCTCACCCACAATCATTCCTTCATAAACTTCGTCTCCTGCTCCGATAAATAATTTCCCGCGAGTCTCGATGTTGCGTAACGCATAAGTCATGGACTCGCCTTTTTCCATCGATACGAGGGTCCCAGTTCGCCGCGTCCTAATATCTCCAGAATCAGGGCGGTACTCCTTAAACAAGTGAGACATGATACCCTCGCCACTAGTCAAGTTGAGCAACTCGAACTCAAACCCAATCAAACCACGAGTAGGAATGGTTGCTTGCAAGGAAGTACGCCCCCGGTTGGCCGTCATCGACTCAACTTGCCCCTTGCGGTTTGCAAGAGATTGCATACAACCACCCACCGCATCGTCCGGAACTTCCAGGTAGAGTGTCTCAAAAGGTTCATGAGAGCGACCGTCTATCTCCCTCTTGATCACGGTGGGTCGGCTAACCAAGACCTCGAAACCCTCCCGTCTCATTTCTTCGACCACAACAGCAACTTGCATGGCACCTCGGGCGTTTACCTTAAACTCAGTCGCTTCACCAGTTTCTTCGAACTTAATGGAAATATTCGTACGGGCTTCCTTGATTAATCGGTCCCGGATCTCCCTCGATGTAACGCGATCCCCTTCCCTTCCGGCCATCGGGCCATCATTCACGGAAAAAGACATCATCACCGTCGGCGGATCAATCTCCACAAAAGGCAAGGTTTCGGCCTCGGACTGACTAGCCAGGGTCTCCCCTATATCCACTTCCTCAAAACCCGAAACTCCGATAATATTACCCGCAACTCCTTCGCTTGCATCATTGGTTGCAAGGGCCGAATATTCAAAAACCTTCGATACCTTGGCTCGCTCGGGCTTTTCATTTTCCTGCAAACGCCAAATGGGATCACCGATACGAACGCTTCCGGAAAGGACTTTGCCCACCGCGATTCTACCGACATAGTCAGACCAGTCGACATTTGATACGAGCATCCTAAAATCTGGACTTTCCTCAACTGTGGGAGGAGGAACGCAATTTGTGATGGCCGCAAACAAAGGATTCATGTCCTTGCTTTCATCTTCGAGGGAGCTCTTGGCGTAACCATCTTTGGCACTTCCAAAAAGAAAAGGAGCGTTGAATTGATCTTCGCTCGCCTCCAGTTCTAGGAAAAGTTCCAGCACGAGATCCTGCATCTCCTCGGGGCGGGCATTGGGACGGTCGATTTTATTCACGAAGACGACTGGATTCAGTCCCGCGGCCAACGCTTTTTGCAAAACAAAGCGAGTCTGAGCCTGTGGGCCCTCGTACGCGTCCACTACGAGCATCACACCATCTACCATTTTCATGACTCGTTCGACCTCACCACCAAAATCGGCATGACCAGGAGTGTCCACGATATTGATCAGGTACTCTCCCCATCGAACGGAAGTATTCTTGGCCTTGATGGTAATTCCACGCTCTCGCTCTTGATCCATGGAGTCCATAGCACGCTCCTCAAGAACTTGGTTGTCCCGGAAAGCTCCGGACTGCCTGAGTAATTGGTCGACCAAAGTGGTTTTCCCGTGGTCGACGTGGGCAACAATGGCCAAGTTTCTTATCTTGTCCGATTGGATGATGGGTGAAGTCATGAAGGGATCAGACAATGGACTTTTCATGCCCCGGTGGCAAGCGAAGCTTTTGAGTATTTCAAATGAGCAAGAAAAACGCATACTCTGATTTCCGCTTACTGAAAGACAAGCAAGCTGAAAATATTTCGGAAGAAGCCTAAATCAAACCCTAGCGAGCCTGAAGGCATTCGAAAAGGAGTATCTGAAAATGTGTAGTTTCATCCTATCTTTATTCGCCTTCCAAAAAAACACCTTCCTTAACACGGGAGGCACTCATCTTGCTATTGAAACCATGGAACGAGCTCCAACCCTCTTCAATAATGTTTCACCACATCAGGCTCCCCATGATAAAAACCGATCCGATCGCCAAGCTCGCTCCTAGAAGTAAGCCCCGTGCCCAATAAATCGTTTCATTCAAGTATAAATCTGATGAATTGTAATCTGACATAAGTAATGTTCTCCAAGTTTTGGTTAAAATTCCTCTTACTTGGGCAACAAGCGTGCCACTTTATTGGCATCTTCTTATTTCCCCGATTTTGTGTATTTTTTTAACACACTACCTCTTGGGACTCACTTGAGTATAAAAGAAATTCATTCCCACACTCGATTGATCTCATCAAAGAAAAGGCAAAGCATAAGAGTGCATAAAAAACGACCACATTTCGCTCCCTCCACTGAGGTGATTCGAAACCACAATCAATAGAAAAACCGATCGTAGGTATAAGCATTCCCCAACACTACAGTAAAGTTATAGAGCTCATGTACGACGATGGTGAAAAGAAGAGCGTAAAGGAATGATTTCCGGCGCATAGCAAGGTAGACCAGGGTCATCGAAATCATCGTGGGGAATAGCATGAGGTGGCCGAGAAAGCTCCTCTGGGTATGCAAAAGCTCGAAAAACACAGCAAAACCAAGCACCACCCACAGAGGCCTGGCTTTAAAAAACCTGCAAACTTCCAAGATGGGTGCGAAAATGAAAATTGTCTCCAAAATGGGAGCAAGTAGGATAGCATCAAGGCCCCTACTGTAATCAACCACCCCATCCCGATGGATAGGACCTCCGCTGACGGCGACCCAAGAAGGCAGAATTGAAAACAGAAAGGGGAGAAGGGAGCAGACTAGATAGGCTTCCAGCAAAACCAAATGCTCGGGTAATTGGGACCAACGGTGGATCACCCTTTCGAGAAGAGAAGACCACTTCGGTCTCGTAGGTTCAATGGTCATACGAGGACTAGACCTTCTATTGTATTGAGGATGAAAAAAGTCTCAGAGCGAATAAAATATCCATTGCAAGTTACTTATCATGTTTTTCTTTCATTCTTTGCCATTACAAGATTCTTAAAAGAAAAGAAATAAGCCTAAACTTAAGGGGCTAGTTTCCCAAGGCAACAACAAGAACAGAAGAATAACTGCTTCTCCTTTACTCCATTCGTTCGGCTTGGATCCGGTCCATCTGAAATCCGAAACCCGGACCAGACAGAGTGGAAAGATCAAGCTCGCCTCCGCGACGCCTGTAAATCCCCGGATGCACCCTTGCTTCAAGCGAAGATGCTTCGGGGTAAAATTGCATTCCGTTGCTTTCGACCCCCATAATTGTTCCCGCATGAGCTCCCAGCAAGACATGAGGAATTTGGGCAAGCATCGGGTTGGTTAAGTCCTGGACCATGAGATCCATTCCGTGAGCCTTGGCCCAGCAAAGGGAGAGCAAGGCACCGGTTTGGGTTTTACAGGTCTTGAGCGCGACCCCTGTCCATCCGAGTTCGCGACCGAGGCGGACATGCTCCCAGTCATGGGCACTTTCATCCATAAAGATCGGTTTCCTTTCAGCGACCGAATGCACCTCTATATGATGCTCTTCCAAATCGTAAGGGAAAGGTTGCTCGACATAGAGAATTTTTCGATGAGTTTCGGGGGACTCCCTTTGCAAACGGTCAAGGATCTCATTGACATAAGCTGGGTCGGTCACAGTGCAGTTGAAATCGGTTGTTAAATAATCGACTGATTTAGCTTCGGAAATCCGGCCAATTGACTTGAGTCTCTCGTAATCCCAATCCGAGTCATTTCCGCGAAGCTTGATCTTCAAACAATTAAGCCCATCGGAATCGATCCATTCCTCCAAGTGCACGGGATACCCATCCTGCGGTTCGTCCCCCTTGAGTTCGCTTTCATCAAGCGGGTCAAGACCTCCCACGAGGTGCCAGACCGGGATTTTATCAGGACGGGGTAAAACAAGGAAATCGGCCGTATATTTGCCCGAGAAGTCAACTTCGGTCTTCTGAGCAGGTTCAAGAAAGGTCGAGAGGTCAACATTGCAATGTTCTTCACCATAGCACTCGTAAGTGGGCAAGTTGTTGGCAATCCCGTAAGCATCGTGCAAAGCCAAGTCGTAAGCCGATGCGCAAACCAAGGCGGCAAGCCAAGGAATGGGTTCGAGCCCTTCCCGTTCGTCCCGGTTGTATGATTCGAGAATCCGAGGTAAGCGTTCGAACAAAAGAGAGTACCCGAGCTCAATGGCATGACCTGACGATCCATCATCCGACCATTCTGGCAAGAGCCTTGCACAAAAATCGAGCAACGCATCAAGACGCTCCCTGTAGGCAACTTCCGAAGGCCAAACCCATTGAACGCTCAACGGAGTCTCTCCCCAACCGACGGATTCGTTTCCCTCTCGATCTCGAACGCGAAGGCTGACCCTAGCACAACTGACCGAGGTAAGCACTTCGGTTCCGAATTTCAAAGGCACCCTTGTTTCGACCGGAACGAAATTCAGGTCGGAGGAAAGAATGCGAATATCGTAATTGGATGATGGCATCGCGAAGAAGTGAAATAAAAAACAGGAGGGGTCAAACTCCATTCGATGCGCTTTTTCCTTTTCAATCGCTCCAAGGTATCGATGATGGACAGATGGAAGCAGATATCATCGGTTTATTCGCCTTACTGGTTGGACTCGAACTTATCCTCGGAGTCGATAACATCCTCGTCATCGCAATCTTAGTTTCTCGCTTACCCGAGGAGAAGAGAAACATGACTAGAAACTTCGGGCTGATCCTTGCCATGGTCGCCCGCATCGTCATGGTTTTCGCCGGACTCAAGCTCTTGGAACTCACCGAGCCAGCTTGGCCCAACGGCCCCGATTGGTTCGACTACTCCTGGAAAGCAATCGCCCTGATGGCTGGAGGCTTGTTTTTGATATGGAAGGCAGTCAAGGAAATCCATGCGACCGTCGAACTCGAGGACCATGAGAGTAAAAAGACGGTAAAGGATAGCTTTTTCGCGGTCGTTTCGCAAATCCTGATTCTGGACATCGTTTTTTCCCTTGATTCGGTCATCACCGCGATCGGGCTAACGAACGAGAAATGGATCATCATAACGGCTGTCCTTTGCTCCTTCGTGGTGATCCTGTTTTTTGCCAAACCAATCGGCGATTTCATCCTCAAGAATGTGGCCTTGAAAATTCTCGCCCTCGCCTTCCTTATCGTCATTGGCATAACAATTTTCATGGAAGGAATGGGTAAGGAAGTGGACAAGCAACTGATCTATGTTCCCATGGGGTTTGCCATGGCCATTCAGTTCCTGCAAATGCGCCACAAGCGAAACTTACAAAGAATCAAAAGTGACGATTCCTAATCAACTTGGTCAATTCCCTGTTCTGCCCATCCTAAACGAGGCTGACCAGAAAACTGCTCTACGGGTCGCCGAAGCGTTAACCAACGGAGGAATAAGTGCCTTCGAAATCACCTTGCGAAACTCTGATGCTCTTGGTTCTTTGCAGGCAGTACGCAAAGAATTCCCTAGCCTCACCCTCGGAGCTGGAACGATTTTGGAGAAAGAACAAATTAGCCAAGTGAGGGATCTGGGAGTCGACTTCGGGGTTTGCCCTGGATGGGACAACGAACTTTGGGTTCATTCCCAAGAGCTTAATTTCCCACTTATTCCAGGGATCCTAACTCCGACTGAACTAGCGCTTGCTTGCCAATTCGGATGCCGCACACTCAAAGTCTTTCCTATCGAACCCGCGGGGGGAATCGCCTACTTGAAATCCCTTATCGCACCCTTTCGTTCCTTAGGCGTCAAATATCTTCCCACCGGAGGGATTGGAAGGGAGCAGGTAGCAGCGTACCTTAAAGAAGATGCTGTTCTGGCTGTTGGGGGTTCGTGGTTAACTCCCCGGAGCTTAATCGAAAAGAAAGACTTTCAGGAAATTACTGAGCTTGCCATCGCTTCTCTTTCGATAGCTAATTGAAATAATGAAAGTCAAAAGCCTCCTTGCTCTTGTATTATCTACCTTACTCACCCATGTGCTCTTCGGCTTTAACACCGAGAACATAACTGCTCGCGGCTCGTTCTCAAACGCTCATTTAGCTTTCGTAAAGAAAAAGACTGGCAGGGTCGCCTTCATGGGAGGCTCCATTACCGAAATGAACGGATATCGTCCGATGCTTGCTGCATGGTTGGAAAATAAATTCCCCCAAACCAAGTTTGAGTTCATCAATGCCGGTATATCCTCGACCTGCTCGACCACGGGAGCCTTCCGCTTGCAGAGGGATATCCTCGATCATGGGCCTATCGATTTATTCTTTCTCGAATTCGCGGTCAACGACGACCAGGATGCCGGCCATTCCAAGGAAGCGTGTATACGGGGCATGGAGGGAATCATCCGCCAAATGCGCACCAAGAGCCCAAAAACAGATTTGGTCGTTACTTACTTCGTCAACCAAGGAATGCTCAATCAACTCAAGGAAGGAAAGACTCCCCTGCCCATGGGTGCTCATGAACAAGTGCTCGAAAAGTACGGGGTTTCCCGGATTCACCTAGCTCGAGAACTCGCTCATCAAATCAAAGATGGCTCCTTTTCTTGGGAGAAGTTCGGAGGAACTCATCCGAAGGAACCTGGAAACCGGCTTTGTGCCAATATGCATATCGAAATGCTCGAAAAGGCCTGGACTGGAAAAAACAACGAAGCCCCAAATAAAAAAACGATTCCTGTCACTCCCATAGACGCAAACAGTTACTTTAACGGACGCTTCCTATCCCCCGCAAAAGTCTCCCTCAGCGACGGATGGAAGTTTTCCGAACCCAATTGGAAAAGTCTTCCCGGCGGAAAACGCGGAAGGTACCTCGGCCGGCCTCTTCTTCACTGCGAAACTCCGGATAAGCCGATCCAGATTAAGTTCGAAGGTCGAGCAATTGGAGCCTTTGTCAATGCGGGTCCCGATGCAGGAATTCTCGAATTCGTCATTGATGGGAAACGTAAAGGTAGCATTGATCTGTATCATCGATACAGCAAGGGACTTCATTACCCTCGCTCCGTTATGTTCGCCCATGACTTGCCATCAGGGTCCCACGAGATCAAACTTTCAATCCAGTCTGGCAAACGTTCCGCTGTCCGCATCCTCGAATTCTGCATTAACTGATCAAACATTGCCCAAACCCAAATGCACATGAACCCATTCCTTAACGAATCCTTTCATATCTCATGGTCCGAACTGAAACCCGAAAACATCGTCCCCGACATGACGCTTGCCTTAAAAAGAGCCGAGTCGGAAATGGAGACGATACGAAACCTGCCTCCTGAAGAAGTTGACTTCAGAAATGTCCCCTTGCGTTTTTGCAAGGCTCAGGAAGATCTGGGAGAGGCGTGGAACATCGTTTCCCATCTCGATCAAGTTCGTAATTCGGAAGAATTACGGGAGGCTTACAACGAGATGCTCCCTGAAGTAACTGCCTTCGGAACCAAGGCCCTGCTCGACCAAGCACTTTGGAATCAAGTCAAGTCATTTGCCGGATCCCCAAAAGCCCAATCGCTTGACGATCAAGAAAAGAGATTACTCGATGAACTGGTGGCCGACTTCGTCGAAGCAGGAGCCGACCTCCCGGAAGACAAACGTAGACGACTAGAAGAGCTTTCAACCGAGCTTGCTCAAGCGACTCAGAAATTTTCCGAGAACGTTCTCGACTCCACAAATGCATGGGAAAAGAACATTGTGGACGAATCACTGCTCGATGGATTACCCCCCAGTGCAAAAGTTGCGGCCCGTGAAACAGCCAAGCAAAAGGAAATGGACGGATGGCTCTTCACCCTCCACGCTCCTTCCATCATGCCCATCATGAAATACCTCGCTGATTCATCTATCCGTAAGGAATTCTGGAAAGCTTCTTCCAAGATCGGTTGGGAAGGAGAACAAGACAACACGGATTTAATTCGAACAATACTCGAGTTAAGGCAGGAAAAAGCAGTGCTTCTCG
>Ga0315321_10003509_pt1 | contig 12208 bp, 10 predicted proteins | sample M180m21515metaG_FD_203464 | JGI IMG/M metagenome (GOLD analysis project Ga0315321, IMG submission 203464) | Ammonia-oxidizing marine archaeal communities from Monterey Bay, California, United States - M1 80m 21515 | ecosystem: Environmental > Aquatic > Marine > Intertidal zone | place: USA... | reverse complement strand
CCCGGCCTGCAGCGAAGAGGGCCGCATTGACAGACTCAAACCTTCCCGCTGACGTCGAAAAGTTCGCGCCGGGATGGACGATCAAAAACTGGGGAGGCCCTGGAATGAAACCTGGATTGCGAAAGGAATGGGCTGGACGCCAAAACGTTCTGCTGACACACCCTCGCAGTCGGGACGTCCCCTGTGTTTTATCTCGTCGTGTTGAAGTACCCACCGGCAGGAAAACCGCACTCCGTTTCGCCGTTACGAATCATCCGGAAGGAGATTGGACCCTGGTTGTAAGAGTCGATGGTAAAGAAGTCCTGAAGCAATCGGTCGAGGACTTCAATTGGAAGGAGTTCCGTATTGATCTAACGAAACACGCCGGAAAAACAGTCAACATTGAACTGGAGAACCGCGCCAGTGACTGGGCCTTCGAGGCCGCATATTGGAGTCGGATTGAACTACAAGACGAAAAATGAAGCGACGTGTGAGTCAACCCTTCCATGGCCCACATGGCTCAGTGCCTGTGACTTTCCACCGGAATTACAAAGCTATTTACTTTTCTCCCCTTAGCCTTGTTAGCATTCAGTTTGAACCCAGCAAATGCGACAGGACCACGACCGAATATCGTAATGCTGTTAGCTGATGATCTTGGTTTCTGCGGCGACCCAAGCCGCTAAGAAGCCGAGGGGCAACGCGCCGGCGAAAGCGGTTATGATGAAGTAAACACGGCGGCGAAAACCAGGAATTGCCACGACAGTACCTCGCTACGAGAACCGATTCAGTTGTCGTAGACCGGTACCATTTTTCGCATGTTGGCGACGCGGACGACCAGTAGGCGTTGAAGGCCTCCCGATTCGTGGACACTGCGGAAGAATGAGTGACCGGCGGATTCTTTGTCATTGCCTTCGGCAGTGATAATGGCCATCTCGCCCACGTTCAGGCTCAAAGAAAACTTCTGGTCGAACAGTGGTTCGACAAGCTGGCCTCGACGACGGGTCCAGTCAAGTTGCGTCGCGACGGGGCGGAGCCAGTTTTGACCGTGGTGGACTTCTGGCGTGAAGTTCAGTCGGACCCAGCCATCCTGCTCGCGGTCGATCTGCACGTTCAAAATGCACTTCGCATTGGAATAGCTTTTGATTTCCCCATCAACCGTCGGTTTAAGTCGAAGTTCGGGTTGTAGCTCGGTCAGGTCGATCGGGAAATTGCCGCCGGCTGCCAGAGCGACTCGGCGACCGACTAGACGACGTTCGTTGTCAATGGCTTCAGGACGTTCAGATGACATTTCCAGTAGCTGCTCAATCGCCCGCGGTGGGTGCGAACTGGCATGACCAACTCGCCAGCCGTTTTCACGAAGAGTGCTGCGGATGTTCGCGGACATGCCGGCGATTTGATCAACCTGCTTCCACAAAGAATCACCCAGCAGTGTGTCACTGGCAGGTCTGTCGACGAACAGGATCTCAAGCTGAACGGCATCTCTGGAAGCAACGATCGGAGGCAGACGCAGCTCTGACTTGCCGGTAAGCTCGGCTCCTGAGAACAACGAAGAAAAGTTCAGCAGACTGCAGCCAGATACGAAAAGACAGACTGTCACGGCGCAGAGAATGCCCCCCGGTCGACAGATTCGACTGCGAAGATCAGGCACGTTGCGACCTGACGCCATGAGTGTTTTCCGAAAGAAGAGTGAAATACGATGGGGTCAAAGCGACATCGTCGAGACCGCGTGATCCATAATTGCGAGGGAATGATCGACAATCCCTCAACCGGCAAGACAACTGATGTTCCAAAGTCGAAGAGTCAGGATGACTCATGAAGTGAAATCGGGAAGGGGCCTGAGTCTAGGTGCGAATCGCCGGGGAGGTCAATTTCAGTCTTCCTTCGACAATTTCGAAGCATCGGTCGCCTGGCGGCAATAGTGCTCGAGGGTTGTTGCCGCCACCTGGCTCGCGATGGGCTGAAATGCAACGCAGCTTGCTGGTGTTTCCGGGTTCGCCTACACTGAAATTTGGCTGCTGATGTCTGTCGAGACGCCCTGCAGTGAGTCCCCGAAATGGGGTAACTACAAACAACTGGCTGCCAGAAATCAGCGGTTGATTGAATCATCCGATATCAGGAGTGGCGATCATGGCCTTTGGTATGCGTTGGAAAGTTCGAACTTTGTGGGCTCTCGTGCTGGTCCTGATGGTCAGCCCGGTGAATGCTCAAGAAAAGGCCAAGGCGGCGCCGAAGCCCAAGCAGGACGAATACTTTGAACTGATGCAGACCTTTGTCGATACGTTCGAGCAGGTCGACCGAAATTACGTAAAAGATGTTGATCGGCGGAAGCTGCTCGAAGCGGCTCTGCGAGGCATGATCAAGGAACTGGACCCTTACTCCAGTTACATCCCGCCCGAAGAGCTGGCTCGGTTCAACCAGCAGGTGGACCAGCAATTCGGCGGCATCGGCATTCAAGTTCAGCCCGACCCGAGGACTCGTCGTATTCTGGTCATCTCACCGCTGCCTGATACCCCCGCTTACAAAGCCGGTGTTCGAGCTGGCGACATTGTGACCGAAGTCGAAGGTTACGACACCGAGAATATGCCACTGTCCAGGGCCGTCGAGTTGATGAAGGGCCCTCCAGGAGAAACCGTTTCGATCAAGGTGCGGCATCTGTCCGCGACTGAGGATGAAGTGATCTCGATGGAGCGAGCAATTATTAGCGTTAAATCAGTACTCGGCGATAAATGGGGTAAGAACGGGTCGTGGGACTTCCTCGTCGACGACGAGCAGAAAATCGGCTACGTACGGCTCACTCAGTTCGGTCGCAAGAGTGCTGAAGAGCTTGCGACGGCAATCGACGCTCTCCAGAAGCAGGGCATGAAAGGGCTTGTTCTGGATTTACGCTTCAATCCAGGTGGATTGCTTTCTCAGGCTGTCAAGATTTCTGACCTGTTTATTGATTCGGGGACGATCGTCAGCACCGAGGGAAAAAACACAGCCAAGCGAACGTTTTCAGCAACAAAAGCCGGAACGCTGCCTGATTTCCCAATGGCCGTCCTGATCAATCGATTCAGCGCCTCAGCCAGTGAAATTCTCAGCGCATGTCTTCAGGACCATAAACGTGCATTGGTGATTGGTGAGCGAAGTTGGGGCAAAGGCAGCGTTCAGAATGTCATCGAGCTTGAGTCGGGTGCCAGCGCCCTCAAGCTGACGACTGCGGGATACCTTCGCCCAAGCGGCAAAAACATCCATCGTTTTCCTGATTCAAAGGTTACCGATGAATGGGGCGTGCATCCGGATGACGAGATTAAGTTCACTCGCAAAGAACTGGAGGATTACGACGAGTATCGTCGAGCTCGCGATGTGCTGACTGAGGCGGCTCCTCCTGAATCAAGCTTTACCGATCGTCAGTTCGAAAAGGCGCTGGAACGAATTCGAGCGATGCTTAGCGACTCAGACAAAAAGAATGAATCCGACAAAGATGACGAGAAAGAGACGAGCGAAAAGGCCAAAGCGGCCGCCTGACCAGCGTCATGAATCTCGTTTTGAAAACTTGATAAAAAGCTGAGAAGTTCAAGTAGATTCGAGTCTTGACACTCTGTTTTTACAGAACTACGATCTCGCGCAACCTGTGGTCTGGATACAAATTCCAACGAATTCAATGAGGCTGTCTGGAAGGGCTCAGCAGTTGTTGCGAGCCTGCCGATAAGTGTCGCGTTACGGGTCTTCACACTTCTGAGTTTCGCCATTTGAATACCGTTAAATCGGTCGGCACAAGAAAGGGATGCACAATGACTCACATCGTCGCGGAACCCTGTTTCAACTGTAAGTACACCGACTGTGTCGTTGTTTGCCCAGTTGAGTGCTTTTACGAAGGTGAAGCTATCCTCGTGATTCACCCGGATGAATGCATTGACTGTGAAGCATGCGTTCCAGAGTGTCCGGTTGAAGCAATCTTCCATGAAGATAATCTGCCAGAAGAATGGGCCGACTACAAACAGCTCAATGCTGATATGGCGACCGAATGGCCGGTGATCACTGAAAAGAAAGAGCCACTGGGCGACTGATTCGCTCTTTCGCGTGCATCTGCAGGCGGGCTCGATGTTTAGAATTCTCAAACAGGCGGTTGATCTTTGCGATCAGCCGCCTGTTTTGTTTTCGACGAGGCGTTGGCGGCCGGCGGATGCGCCACTTACATCTCCACGTTCGCCGGGAGCCACTCAGTCCATCCTAAGCCCGTGCAGGCCGCGTAATCGTTAAAGTCAGACTCCCCGATAAGTCGATAATTGTGATGCCGCGAGTACTGCCGGAGCGGACGGGTTCCGCGCATTGCCTGTTTCGCAGGAATGTTGCGAACCTGAACTACACCCGATGCAGACTTACCCATTGAACGACATCATCGATTACGCGCACAGACTCAGGACAACTCTTTATGGCTTCAGGTTCGAAAGAAGGTAAGGAACAGATCCGTCTGGGCTTTATGACTGCTGTCGAAATCGGAGACCGAAGTTATGTCGGTGGCCTGCTCATAACCGACCGCTTCGGACGACCTCTTGAATTTCAGTGTACGACGCCCGTCAAACCAAACCGGACTCAGGAACTGCTATACGGCCCGACGCTCGTTCCATTCATTCTGGGTGACCTGCTGGGAAAGGCTTTGCTGGACCGCGTGTCTGTGAAGCCTTTACTCGTCATGACAAGCCGCATCGAGATGCTGCAACTTAGAACGAAAGTTGACGTACCAATCATCTACGACGAAGCGTCTTCTGAAACAGATTCCAAGACAACGCAATCAGAGCAGTCGGTTGCGAAGGAGCAGACAGTACCGATTGGTCGGCAGACTTTCCGCACCCATGAAGACTTCACGGATGACCGTTCAACGGTCGAACAAATCAGCCAGCAGCTCTCTAACGACGCCAACATGCACGAACCATTGGAACGAGTTGGAGATGCCTTGCGAGAAACGATGTCGACGGTGACCGCCCGTCCGCGAGTCGCTTGACTGGTCAGACGAAGAGTACCTGCCAATCAGAATGCCGCTGGAGCCTTAGATGCTGCCTGACCAGGATCATCTGCAACGTTCTGCAACGTCTGACTCGTACAATGTGCCGTGCCCGCGTGCGGAAGATTTTCTGTTCGACGTTGCACCTGTCGAGTGCATAACTCCGGCGGCCGAAATCTATTCGTCTGGAATCAACGTTGCTCTGAATCGATGGCCCAGCATTGAGTGTCAACATGTTGACCCAGGGCTTGCTGCGTGGACGATGCCATCGTGGAAACCTGGTTGGCCGAAGATTCGTACCGTCGGACTTGCGTTCCCTGAAGCGATCGAGTTTCTGCCTCCCGAGAAAGAGAAGAGTGACGATCAATCGGAGAAAGTTCGGCCCATAAAAGAGCCTTCCGAGGGTGAAACAAACGCTGAGAAAAAACGCCAGAAGAAGACACGTTTGAAGCCACCGAGCGATGCACTGTCGCTGGAAGACCGCCTGTTCTACATCCTGCAGCAGCCTCTCGAAACGATGCTCGCTGGGCAGGAATTGATCATGCCGTTCGAGCCATTCCCGCATCAGTATGAAGGAATCGGTTGGCTGTTTTCGCGGGAATCCGCGTTGCTTGCTGACGAAATGGGACTCGGCAAGACAATGCAGATGATCACAGCTGTCCGCCTTCTTCTGCGCGGCGGACAGATTCGTCGCATCCTGTTGATTTGTCCGAAGCCACTGATTCCAAACTGGCAACGCGAGTTTCGCGCGTGGGCCGAAGAGCTTCCGGTCGTCACTGTCGAAGGCGACACCGCTCGCCGAAACCTGATCTGGAAAATGCCTGGCGTTCCGATCCTGATGACGAATTACGAAGTTATGGTTCGAGACATGGAAGCCATGCCGGAAGAAGAACGGCCGAAGTTTGACCTTGTTGTTCTCGACGAAGCGCAACGAATCAAGAATCGCGACTCGAAAACAGCGGTCGTCACTCGCGATCTTAAACGCAAACGCAGTTGGTGCCTGACCGGCACGCCAATCGAAAACCGACCGGAAGAGTTAGTGTCACTCTTTGAATTTCTGGAAGTCGTCAACGCACGAGCAACTCCAGATCTGCGGCAGTTATCAAAGCTCGCAGACAAGTACATTCTTCGGCGGACAAAAGATATCGCCATGAAGGACATGCCCCCAAGACTGGATCGCGATGCGTACCTTGAACTAAGTCCCGCTCAGAAATATGCCTACACCGTGGCCGAAAAAGAAGGCGTCGTCCAACTGAACGACATGGGCGATCAGGTCACGGTTCAGCACGTATTTGAGCTGGTGCTTCGACTAAAACAGATTACCAACTTTGACCCACTGACAAACGAGAGTTCAAAACTGGATCGCCTGGTCGCGGACATGGAGGAAATTGCAGCGAGCGGTGGAAAGGCCATCCTGTTCAGCCAATGGACCAAGGTGTTGGACTGGCTCGGTGAGCGTTTGCAGCAATTCAACCCGTTGATTTATCACGGCGGAGTTCCCACAAAAAAACGAGAACCCATCCTTTCCAAATTCAAAGAGGACCCTTCGAAACATATCCTGTTAATGAGCTACGGGACTGGAGCAGTCGGTTTGAATCTTCAGTTCGCCGGTTATGTTTTCCTGTTTGATCGATGGTGGAATCCAGCCGTCGAGGATCAGGCCATCAACCGGGCGCACCGAATCGGTCAGACAAGTACTGTGATCGTGACTCGGTTCATCTGTAACGATACGATCGAAGAACGCATCGACGCCGTCTTACGACACAAACGCGAAATCTTCGAGAGTGTTCTGGGAGATGGCGATGTGGAAGACGCGGCTCGCAGCCTGACTGCTTCCGAAATCTTTGGCCTGTTCGATCTGAAAGCTAAACACGGCAAGGGAACCAGAAAGATCGCTCCAAAAGTCGTCGAGGATGCAGCGTAGTCTCAGCCAGTGCCTTAATCGTTTGCGATGTGACCTATGCCCGATCGGATTCGAGTTTTGTTTGCGATCGGGTCGCTGGAAGGTGGCGGCAGCGAACGTCAGATCATCAACATGCTGCGGCACCTCGACCGTTCGCAGTTTGAACCGCATCTTTATCTGGTTCGGCGAACTGGTGAATTTCTCAACGATGTTCCCGACGATGTACCGATCACCGCGTTCGATAATGTCTCAAATCCCGGCGGCATGTACTTGCCCGGAAGAATTCGGCGAGCGCAGATTGCTCACTTCGCGTCGGCGCTGACCGACCTGCACATCGACGTTGTCTACGACCGAACACCCCACATGGCGTTGATCGCTGGCCCGGCCTGTCAGCAGTCGGGCGTTCCGCACCTGTCAACCATCGTTTCAAATCCTGCGCACGATTTACGCGACAACATTGGACGATTTCGCTGGCTGAAGTTTCGAATTTTGAAACGTGCCTATCGATGCGCTCATCGCGTCATTGCCAATTCTGAATCTCTGGCGCAAGCATGCCGCGAATTTTACCACCTGAAGCCAGAACAGTTGGCCGTACTCTCGAACGGATTTGATTTCGACCAAATTAACGAACTTGCCTCTCAACAGGTCAATCTGCAAGGTCGTGCCACAGAAAAATTTCACATCGTAGCTGCCGGGCGACTTGAAACGTGCAAAGGATTTGACGTCCTGACTGATGCGTTGGACGAACTAGTCGATGTTCGCGGACAAACGAACATCACTTTGTCGATTGCCGGGCGAGGTTCGCAGGAAGGAAACCTGAAACGACTTGTTGATCATCATTGCCTGGAAGATGTCGTTCGGTTCATGGGATTTCTCCCTAACCCTTACCCGCTGATGCAATCTGCCGACCTGTTTTGTCTGACGTCCCGCTACGAAGGGATGCCCAACGTGCTTGTCGAAGCAATGTCGCTCGGCGTACCGGTACTTTCGACAGACTGTCCGGAAGGTCCGCGGGACATTCTTAAGAATGGTACGATGGGCACGCTTGTCCCGCATCTTGACACTGTGGCCATCGCCGCCGGAATTGAGCAGGCCATGAAGCCCGATCAAGACCGCGCCGCTCGAACAGCCAAGGCAAAAGAATCGGTGCTGTCACGTTTCGGCATCGGGCCAACGACGAGTGCTTTGGAAGAGCTTCTGATAATTGCATCACAACGCAATCAGTAGGCTATGACAAGCTCGGGACAGGTATAACATCCTCTTCGTTTCAACGACGCCTCGGAACACTCAGTCCCGCGGGCACGGTATCAGACTGCAACGCTCTTCTCTGGTTTACGCGTCAGCAACGACACGGTAATCAACGTGATGAATCCAAGAGGAATTGTCACGATGCCGGGTTGACCAAATGGCACAATAGCGTCGGACGCAGACATCCCGAAGACTTTTTCCATTGAATCGGCACTGCAAAGGATCCACCCGAGACTGCTGACCATCCCGACGACAACGGCCGTGATGACTCCTTGTTTAGTGACGCCTTTCCAGAAGAGGATCATGACCAGCGATGGCAGGTTGGCTGACGCGGCGACACTGAAGGCCCAGCCGACCAGGTAGCTGACATTCATGCCTTCAAACAGAATGCCCAGCCCGATCGCAATTGTACCGACGACAACCGACGCGATCTTGGCGACTCGAACCTTCTGATGGTCGTCCATTTTGATGTTGAAATAGCTCGACATCAGGTCGTGCGTCACTGCACCGGCTGAGGCCAGAATCAGACCGCTGACTGTTCCCAGTACCGTCGTAAACGCAATCGCCGAGATGATGGCGAACAGCCACTCGTTCATGCTGCGAGCCAGCAGGGGAGCGGCCATGTTGCTGTCCGTGACGTCCATGCCTCCGCTGGTCATCGCTCCAAGGCCCATGTACAGCGTCAGTACGTAGAAGAAACCGATCGTGCCGATGCCGACGATCGTACTTTTGCGAGCGGCCGCAGCGTCCTTCACTGTGTAGTATCGGATCAGGATATGCGGCAGCGAGGCGGTTCCGCAAAACAAAGCCAGCATCAGCGACAGAAAATTCAGTTTGCCGATAAAATTATCGCTGCGGATTCCTTTGAACTTCGGATGCTCACCTGGTCGCAGAACGCGTGAGCCCGGTGTTGGTTTCTGAAAATAGACCGTGGTCGTCGTGCCGTCTGCCTCTTTGACTTTCTGATTTCCCCACAGAACGATTTCGCTTTCCTGCAGCGTGCTGAAAAACGACAACGGTCCTACTGGACCTGTCTTGTCGACACCGCCCGGCAGTTTGCTGATGTGGCCGACTGGATGAAGTTCAGGCTCGCCTTTTTCCTTCCCTTTGATCTCGCCGTTGACGAGTACGTTTCTCGCCGCATCACTTCCGACCGTTTGTGCTTCGTCCAGGAATACATCGGCCCCCTCTGCAATATCCGCTGCTTTGTTAGAGCGGTAGCTCCATGTCGAAATTCGGCCCGTTTCGTTGTCTTGGAAGCGAACGTAGCCCCGAACTTGCGTTTTAGCCCAACCGCCATCTGGCGCGACGACGGTCGCATTCAGCTGCCGGGCGATGGCTTCTTCATCAAGCTCCTCGCTCATTGGACCGAATGTGCGGAAGCTGTATTTGTCATTGCCGCCGGTGGCGGTTTGAAATCCTTGAGCCAGCAACATCAGCGTCAGGATCGCGCTGAAGATGACCAGCAAGGTTCCTTTGATGAATTGCACCCAGGTCGTTGAAACCATGCCGGCGGTGACGACGATCAGAATGACCGTTACACCGACAATTACGACTCCGGCCCAGTGGGGGAAGCCGAGCAGCGGCTGGACCAGAACGCCAGCTCCAACCATCTGTGGAATCAGATAAAAGATACTGACGGCCAGCGTGCTGATTCCTGCAGCGAGCTTGATGCCCGGCGAGTTGAACTTCGCATCCAGAGCATCGGCGAACGTAAACTTCCCGAGTTTCTTCATCGGCTCGGCGATCACGAACAGTGCGACGATCCATCCTGCCAGGTATCCGATTGAGTACAGAAACCCGTCGTAGCCGTAGAAAGCGATCATCCCGCAGATGCCGAGGAACGATGCGGCTGACAGGTAGTCTCCTGCAAAGGCGACGCCATTCACAAACCAGGGAATCTGACCGTGAGCTGCGAAGTAGCCTTTTGAGTCGGTCGCTTTTCGGCCCAGCCAGAAGCTGATTCCAAGAGTAATCCCGACGAAAAGGAAGAAGATCACCGCCGCAGAAACTGAGGGTTCGTAAATCACTGGTCGTCCTCCGTGGACGACGCTTCGCCGTCATCTGAATCGCAAAGAAAGCCGTAAAGCAAAGCCATGATGAAGGCTGCAACGATCAGCCCGAAGCCGTACAGAATGGCGACGTTGATACCGGCGATCGGTGTTGCTTCCATCGACTCGGGCGAGAATGTGTTGATCAGGACGAATCCGCCGTACAGAACCAGGTAGACGGCGAACAGGATAATCCCCATTCGAGTATTGCGGGTTTGCATAAGAACCTCTGAGTTACAGCGTTGGCTGCAAGGGTGACGCGGGTAACGAGTAGAGTGCGTATTGACGCACCAAACCTTCATCATTCAGCGGTGCATCGAGACGCACCCTGCGAAAGTCTCATCAGCCGATTTCGGCTCGCAGTTTTTCCAGCAGACTGACAGCAGTCCCGATGTCAGCTTTTTGACGCACTGGGTCGTGAGCGATTTCGCGTTCGATCGTCAGTGGTCCTTCGTAGCCGAGTTCCTTCAGCGTTCGAAGGTAAGTCTCCATGCCGACATCGCCTTCGCCCAGCGGCACTTCCGCGCCCCATTCCGTACCACGAACATCTTCCGCTGCCCAGGTTGCGTCTTTGCAATGGATACTGCGGACCAGATGGCCGACCTTCTTCAGCGCGTCAATGGGATCACCAGTCCCATACAGAATCATGTTGGCCGGGTCGAAATTAATGAACAGGTTGTCCCGGTTGACGTCGCCGATGAATTCCAGCAGATGCTCGGCCGATTCCTGTCCAGTTTCGAGGTGCATGTTCTGCCCGTTGTCTTTGACATAGTCGAGCAGTGACTGAGTGACTTCGACTAGATTTTTGTAGCTGTCGGTGTCTCGGCCCGGCACGAATCCGACGTGCATGCCAACCACGCCACAACCGATGAATTTTGCAAAGTCAGACACTGTTCGATATTCGGCGGCACGAGCGTCTCGCAAACCTTCGGGGACAATCCCGACGGTTTCGGCAGTGCGTTGAATGCTCTCGTAGGTCTCGCCAGCGAACCCGCTGAAAAGGACGGTCGCCTCGAAACCGGCATCTGCCGCTTTATCGAGATATGCCCTGGCGTGATCTTCCGTTCGATTTTCCGGCAGCGGGCAATGCAGATGGACGGTCGGGATCTGCAATTCCTTCACGACGTCCAGATGGACGCCAAGACCGTCGTCAATGGATGTAAAAACGCCGATTGGCCACTTACTCATCGGGGGTAGCTCCTGAGCGGGAAGAATGTCGCAACCAGCAGCTCAACAGCCGCCGAAATCCGAATCAGCATCTTACTACTGCGGAATCGGATTCTCCAGCAGTCATCGACCTGCGTTGATGGCTGCTGGATTCTGCTCTGTTGAACGCGGCATAAGCTGCTGGCAGCATCGGTCAGTTTACCAGCCTGCGCCTCACCGCAGCTTCCTGAAATCAACCAACAATTCCTTATGATCTGTTTATAGTTGCAGTAATTAAATGATCGAAATCTGACACATCGAGTGAAGCCGCAGAGCAGAGCGTAGCTCAGAGGGCATTTAATATGGTTTCCCGCCTGCACAGGAATGACGACTTCACATGAAAGCTCACACGTTTTTGAGAATATTCAACCTGCCGTGAAACAATCACCTTCCGAAACGATCGACTGTTTTTCTCTACGAAAAAAAGCCTGCCCGAAAAAATCGGACAGGCCTCTCGATCTGAAAAGTGTGCCTTGCTTAAGATCAGTCCGCGTAGAAGCGGGTCAGTTCTTCAACAGTCAGCGGCTCCTGAATTGAGTCACTGGTCAGGCGGGCGCGGACCCTGTGGTTTCCTTCGTCAGATCCCTGAATGTGAATCTGGAATATGGCCGTCTTGCCAGGTTCCAGAGCGGGCAGAGCTTTGAAGACAACCAAACCGCTTTCAGCAATGTGCTTCGTCGGTCCTTTGACGTTGATCAGTTTGACACCGTTTGGAAGTTCGAACGACAGGCCAACGTTCTGAGCCTGCTTCGATCCTTCGTTGCGGACTCGAACTTCGTAAGCCGTTTCGCGACCGATTTCGACGGGGTCGTCGAGGTCCAGAACTTCCAGCACCAG
>Ga0315321_10003508_pt1 | contig 12209 bp, 9 predicted proteins | sample M180m21515metaG_FD_203464 | JGI IMG/M metagenome (GOLD analysis project Ga0315321, IMG submission 203464) | Ammonia-oxidizing marine archaeal communities from Monterey Bay, California, United States - M1 80m 21515 | ecosystem: Environmental > Aquatic > Marine > Intertidal zone | place: USA... | reverse complement strand
CAATGATAACATCGTTAGCGATCGCCGCATCGACGACTTTCGCTACATCGAGCTGATAGGATTCCCGTCTGAGCAAAAGCCTTCCGCTTAAGTGCCCCAACATCGTAGTCGCAGGGTTTTCGATCGCCCGAACAATACGAGCCGTCATCGCTTCCTCGGTCTGAGTGAAAGACGAATGCACCGATGCCACCACGTAATCCAGTCGCATAAGAACAGATTCCTCCAAATCCAAGGAACCATCCGGCAAGATATCGGTTTCATTGCCTGAGAAGACATGAGTCGAGTACGCTTTCGATGCATTCAATTTCTCGATACGCTCAATTTGATCCAACACGCGGGTTTCATTAAGTCCATTCGCCTGAAAGCTGGCCTTCGAATGATCAGCGACGCCCCAATATTCCCAGCCTCGCTGTTGAGCCGCTTCCGTCATCTCCCCTAGACTCGCTCGGCCATCGCTCGCCGTCGTGTGATTGTGAAATACGCCTCGCAAATCGTCGACCTTCAACAACTGAGGAAACCCCGCGTCTTCCGCTGCCTCGATCTCACCGAAACCTTCACGCAATTCAGGAGGAACGAATTTCAGATCCAATAAAGCAAATATAGCCTCTTCGCTATCAACCTCCAAACCGCTCTCGAACGATTCCGCATCAGCCGGCTTCAACCCCCACTCGCTCAAACTCAACCCACGAGCCAAAGCCCGCTGTCGCATTAGCACATTGTGATCCTTCGAACCCGTAAAATGATGTAAAGCAAAACTAAACTGCTTGAACGGAACCACTCGGAGATCCGCTTGAAGCCCGCTTTCGAATCGGACGCTCGCCTTCGTCTCTCCCTGGGCAGTGACTTCCTTAACACCCTCTTGGGCAACAAACCAATCCATAACCGGAGCCGGTGCCGACGAAGCCACGATAAAATCCAAATCGCCCACATGCTCACGTTTTCGTCGGAAACTTCCGGCATGCGACGCTTTCTCCACTTCCGGCAATGCCAGCAACCCCTCCAGGATCGGCTCCGCCACAGCTCGCGCTCGCCACCACAAATGCCGCTTCCCGTATGCTTCCCGATTCTTGATTCCTTCAGCTATTTTTTCCTGCGATTTTTTGCCGAACCCCTTCAGATCCGCCACGAGATTATCCTCACAAGCCTGTTGCAACGCCTCAATGCTCGAAACGCCGAGAGCCTTATGCAGCGCCTTGATCTTCTTCGCACCAAGACCCGGTATTTCCAACATCAATACAATCCCCGGCTCGATGGACTCCTTCAGCTTCTCGTAAAACTCCAATCGCCCTTCCCGGTACAACGTCTCAATCTTTTCCACGAGCGCTTTGCCGAATCCCGGAATATCGCCAAGCGTCTCCGCTTCGATCAACGCTCCCAAATCCTCGTCCAGCGTCTCGAGCTTTCGAGCTCCATTGGAATACGCCCGAATTTTAAACGGGTTCTCGCCCTTCAATTCCATGAGGGTCGCAATATCATTCAACACGTCGGCTATCTCGCGCTTGGTCATAACCAACACAGATGGCAACCTATCGCCGCCTTGGCACGCTGAAAATGCGAATCAACCTCCACTCCCTCGCCATTACCCCTATTCTCCGCCTTACAATCCCAATAAACTTACACCAGATTTTGACAAAGAGGCGGCGGATTTCCGGAGATTTCCGGAGAAGTAGGTATATTGCGAAAAATCAGTGACCCACTGATCGAAATAGAATAATTTCCTATCATCAATGATGTGCGAGTAATCAAAGAGCTTCTCGTTTCGACCCATCTCGGTATTAATGACGCTTTAACCCAAATCTCCCTTTCACTCTATCCTAACTAGAACTTCTTTATGAACCGATCGATGAGATATCGAATACCTCTTTTGGCAGTCTTAGTATCTACTCTATCAGCTTCAGGCCAACCTGAAGCGAAACGCGAGATTTCATTCAACCGCGATGTACGACCGATAATGTCGGACACCTGCTTTTTATGCCATGGTCCGGATGCCAGTCAGCGTGAAGCGGATTTGCGCTTGGACACTCCCGAAAGGGCCTATGCCGATCGCGATGGTTCACCGGCGATTATTCCAGGTGATGCTGAAGAGAGTTTGTTGACCTGGATGATCAATGCAGCGGATGCGGAAGATATAATGCCCCCGCCTGAGTATCACCGCGCCCTGACGCAGGAAGAAAAAGACATTTTCTATCGGTGGATAAATGAAGGAGCGAAGTACGATCAGCACTGGGCTTTCGTCGCCCCCACCAAACTGGAGGTCCCTATGTTTGCCAAAGACCAATCGGAAAACGAAATCGATGCCTTCATTCGCAAACGTTTGGAATCCGAGGGACTAACGCTATCTGCAGAAGCCGACCGCCGGCGACATCCACCACTATGGCAAGCTGGAGACTACCTTCGGCGATTTCTTGTATTAATATATCAACTACAATCTACGTCCATTTCGCAAGGTTTCGCCCTTTAGAGACGACTACACATAGAACTGCTCCAAGTACCTTTACGAGATGGACCCTCTGTACCAAATCGGAACAATTTAATTCCCTATCAACATTTCGAGCAAGCCGCTCTGGACTCTTCGTTGAAAGCAAAGTGCAAACTGAGAAAGGTGGACGGCGAGGCGGTTATAACGCTTGATGTAAACAGGAAGTTCACCTCCACGTTCGAGTAATCCCACTTCGGCTTTTCATCTTGGCACGGATTTTGCGTTATGATTGGGTATGATTGTCGACCTTTGAGAGGATCCCGACACTCTATGAAACGAAACTTATGGATAGTGAGCCTTTTCGCCTATTTTTGCGAGGTGCTAATCGTGGCTCAGACGCCACTCAATACGAACGATCTTAACCCTTAAATCGGCTTAGCAATACAACCGATTTTCATAAATAAACGGTTCGAAAAGAGCCGCACAAATATTCCGAACCATGATACGCTACGTCCTTCCAATTGCTTTCCTTTTCTTTTTAGGGTGCGATTCTTCGCCTAAAAATAAAGGTTCGCTACCTACCATGGTCGACCCTTCCGAAATACATCAACTCGATCTCGTTCAAGCTAATCGCTTAGCGCAATTGCCATTGCATTGCCTTGAGGTCGAGTATCCGAATAAGCTCAATCAAGTAATCGCTGGACCTAAAGACTTGAGATCCCCCAGGGAATTGCATCCGGCATTTTTCGGATGCTTCGATTGGCACTCGGCTGTGCATGGGCACTGGAGCCTAGTTTCCTTGCTGAGACATTTCCCGGATCTCGAGAATGCCGAACTTATAAAGCGAAAACTGCTTTCCCGGATAACCGAAGAAAACATCTTTGCCGAGGTCGCCTATTTCGATGACGAAATCAACAAGTCGTACGAGCGGGCATACGGTTGGGCTTGGGTATTCAAACTTGCAGAGGAGCTGCACGCTTGGGATGAACCCATGGCTAGAGAATTGTCCGTCAATCTAAGTCCGCTAACGAATCTTCTTGTCGAAAAACTCATCGAATTTCTGCCCAAGCTTAATTACCCTATTCGCATTGGAGAACACACCAACACCGCCTTTAGCCTATCATTCGCTTGGGATTACGCTATCGCCAGCGGTCATAGAGAGCTAAAAGACGCGATCGACGAACGGGCCCGACTTTTCTATTCCATGGACAGAAATGGTCCCTTAAGCTGGGAGCCAAGCGGATATGATTTCCTATCGCCATGCTTGGAAGAAGCGGCGCTGATGAAGCGCGTTTTGGACGAACCGGAATTCGATGCCTGGATAAGCGCTTTCCTCCCCAGGCTCGGAAAAAGGGATTTCGATTTGGAGGTTGGAATCGTATCCGACAGATCCGATGGGAAACTCGTGCATTTAGATGGGCTCAATTTTTCTCGAGCCTGGTGCCTCAACAAAATAGCGGAGGGATCGTCGAAATACGATCACTTGAAGCCTATCGCAAACAAGCACATCACCTACTCCTTGCCCAATCTTGTAGGCGACAAATACGAAGGGGGTCACTGGCTGGGAAGTTTTGCTATTTATGCCCTAAACTCTGCCCGCGGTGATTAAGCTCTCTTTTAAGGAAATCGGTCCAGGTCCGATTATCGCGGCTGCGTTCGTGGGCCCCGGAACGGTAACCCTGTGCACCTTGTCGGGAAGCCAATTCGGCTATGCTCTGTTGTGGGCAATGGCGCTCTCAATCTTCGCTACGATTACGCTCCAAGAAATGTCGGCGAGATTAGGGATCGTTACCCAAAAAGGATTGGCTGAGATTATCAATAAGGAGATAGGAAATCCCGCACTGAAGGGATTGACTGTCCTGCTGATTCTTTCGGCCATCGTGGTCGGAAATGCTGCTTATGAAGCGGGGAACATTAGCGGAGGCGCTCTTGGTCTGGAGGCGGTCTTCGGAGAAAAAACTTACGAGCTGGGGGGGGGGCGCATCAATCCTTTCAGCATAGCAATTGGAGGGATCGCTTTTGCACTACTCTATATAGGAAGTTACAAAGCTCTCGAAAAGACGCTTATTTCCTTAGTCCTAGTAATGAGCACGGCATTCTTAATCACAGCGGCAATCGCTAAACCAGATATCGTTGCGATCGCGAAAGGAATATTCGCTCCTAGCCTGCCTCAGGGTAGCCTCCTTACCGTTATCGGTCTTATTGGCACAACCGTAGTCCCTTACAACCTCTTCTTGCATTCGTCTCTCGCCAAGGAGAAGTGGAATAAGAATAGCGATCTGAAACAAGCAAGAAAAGATACTATCATCGCGGTAGCATTAGGTGGAGTCGTTTCGATGTGTATTGTCGTATCCGCAGCGGCGATCGGCCAGGAAACAATCGACAGCGTATCGGATCTTGCTCTGGGCTTGGAGCCTCTGTTTGGGCGATTCGCGAAATACGCCCTCGCTGTCGGACTGTTTGCCGCGGGAATAACCAGCGCTATTACGGCGCCCCTCGCTGCAGCGTATGTCGCTGCGGGCTGCCTGGGTTGGGAAACGGACCTAAAATCGAGAAATTTTAGATTTACTTGGATGCTCATTCTCGCCTTGGGCGTGCTTTCGTCGAGTTCGGGGCTCAAATCGATCGAGATTATAAAGTTCGCCCAAATCGCCAATGGACTCCTATTACCCGTCGTTGCAGGGGTTCTTGTCTGGATGTCCAACAAGCAATCGATTCTTGGGATTCACCGCAATAGCCTGGGCCAAAATGCATGCGCCATAGCCATTTTGGCGATTGCTATATTTTTGGGAGCTAAAAGCATTCTAATGGTTTTAGGCCTATTATAATTCGGATTAAGCATCGCTATCAATGCAGACGTTAGAAAATCCGCGAGAAACGAAGCTGATTTATTTCCGAGAACCTCCTCATGCTATATCGTTTTAAGCGATCAAGCGGGAGATTCGGAACCTGCAGAAATCCTAACTTGATAGCGGGAAAATAATCCTGAACTAAATCAAAACAATTGAATTTCTTATCAACAGGGGCCCACCCAACGATCAGCAGATTTCTCAATTCGTTTGAATAAGACTTCTGTTTGAATTTTGCCCGCCTCATTCCGCGGAAGCGACTTCATCCTTAGCCAAATTTTAGGCATCTTTAAATCGGACAGCTTCCCACGTAGAGCCACGCGCAGTTCTTCGTCCACCGTTGATTCGGCAACAGGGACGTAAGCAAGAACCAATTTCGAGCCCCACTCACTATCCTCTAATCCAAAAGCAAATACATCCGAAACCAATCGGGTCTCTTCCAATACACGTTCGATTTCATGCAAATCAATTTTCTCGCCCCCAGAAATAATCACGCGATCGGAGCGCCCGATCACTGTCAAATTACCAAAATCATCCAAAGATCCCAGATCTGGCACTACAATAGAATCCACCAATCGTTCCTCTTCGCCATAATAACCCCTAAAGATCGAGCTCGCCGCTATCTGAATACGCCCGACCTCACCAGCCTTAAGCAGACTCCCTTCATCATCGACGACCGATAGGCGAGCATGCGGCAACGCTTTCCCTTGCCCGGTTCTGCCCTCCAAGAACGCATCAGGCTCCATTGTCGCAACCTGGGCCGCCGTTTCCGACATCCCATACGTCGGAGCCAAAGGCAGCTCTAAATCAATCCCCTTTTTCAACAGACTATCTGGAACGGGTCCTCCCCCAACGAAGATTGCTCGATAGCCACGAAGCAAAGCGACATTCGCCTCGTCCCGCAGCAATCGCTCCAATTGCGTGGCGACTAAGGACAAGAAGCACCCCCTCTCTTTCGCATCCGCCAAAACCGAATGCCCCTCTTTGAACGTATCCACCGAACCAAACACAACCTTCCCCATTGTCAGCAAAGCGCGAATCAGCTGCATAAATCCGCTAACGTGATATAACGGCAACACGCAAAACGACGAAACATGGTTCACATTGAAAAATACCTGAAAGCCATAAACCGACGCAGACAACGACGACCAACGATGCATCGTAAACCGAATTTTTCCCGACGTCCCACCCGTAGGTATCATCAAGCGAAGCCCTACCGCAATATTGTCTACCCCCCTCTTCGCTTCAACACCGGCGGTATGCTCGAATCCAACATCTGAAAAATCGCCCAAAACCCAATGAGGCCTAGCGATATCCATTGCCACCGAATGCTCCTGCTCTCCCCACTTAGGATTAAAACAAAACAGATCGATATCGTACCTACCCAAAGCTAGAAACCATGTGCAAAAACTTTCCGGATCCGAAACCGAAAGGGCAATCCGGATTCGTTCGGAACCCCCATTGGCAATCAAAGAATCAACGGAAGAACTAGCCGCATCCATACGGCTTTTCCACATATCCCCGAATTGAGGGAACAAGCAGCCTCGAAGCCCGAATTCAAATAATCTGTCTAAATCCGGTTCCACAACGTTTCAAAATCATCCAAAGCAGGCAAATTATCCCTCTGCAAAAACGGGCCCAAGAATAACCCAACACCCCTATCCGCGAACAACGACTCAACCCCAAAACCCAAGGCATTCTCGCCCGCGCCCACCTCGATCGCAACCGATAAGGCAGCTGATGCTCCAATCATCGTCTCCAAAGAACTGGAAAAAACCAACGAATCAGCATCTCCCTCTTTCAAACTCTCTATCAATTTTCCATACTGGCCCGACAGCGACGGCTTAATGACAAACAACCCCTCCCAATGCTGATCGCGACAACGATTCAAATCGTCCACCGAAGCGATCGACTCATCCAAGGCGATTCGCGTCGGATAATCCACAGACAAGCGACGCATCGTCTCCTCCTCGCCCCGCGTTAGAGGCTGCTCCAAAAACTCCACCGGCGTCTCGCCCAAATATTCCAACCAATTCCGAGCTTCGCTCAGCTCCAATGCGCCATTCGCGTCCAAGCGAATCGCCACTTCTCCTTCCGTCAATCCGAATACGTGATCCAATGCCCGACGTTCCTCCGCAAAATCGCGCGTTCCAATCTTAAATTTCAAACACCGATACCCCGCTTCCAAACAAACCTCCACTGCCTCCATGTCCGCGACATTCGGCACCAAGGAGCTCACTGGCCAAGGAGCGTCGACCGAAGTGAATTCCTCATCGCTTTCCATCATGGACAAAGCGAACTCCACTCCGAAGCGCACGCAAGGATATGCCGCCAATCCAGCCATAACCGCTTCGTATTCAAATTCTCCCTTCAAACTCGAACAGGCCGACAAAGCCGAAAGAAACGACTCCGTCCCGAACGACTCAATCGGCGCAGCCTCGCCAAAACCGACACGTCCCTCCTCGTCGCTCAATCGAATCAAAATACCCGAACGCGTCCGCATGGAACCCGAAGCCGTCTGATACGCTTTCGCAAAAGAACGTCGATAAGCTTTGAACTCTAACTCAACCATGGGTTGCGACTCAATCCACCAACCCGCGATTAAGCCATCTTTTTTGGGAGTAACCACGCAAAATACTTGATTCCGAATTTCAGACTCTCTATGCCGGATCATGGCCAGTCCGAGTACAGAGAAATTCGACGAGAACGACTTCTACCAGAACGCTGACGCGTTCTTCTCATCACAACGAGACACAGCATTCACATACGACGACGTTTCCCTCGCTACCAACTATAGCGAAATCCTCCCGAAGGACGCGAATTTGGAAACCAGTCTCTCCGATCGAATCGCCCTGAACATTCCGATAATCTCATCGGACATGGACACGGTCACCGAGTATGAAATGGCCATCGCCATGGCGACTTGCGGCGGAATGGGTATCATTCACTACAACATGCCCTACCGCGATCAAGTCTCCCAAGTCACTCGTGTTAAATACCATATCAACGGCCTACTCCCGAATCCCATCACCGTCCAACCCGATATTCTCATCGGTGACGTGCTCGAGCTCATCGACGAAAAAGGCTACAAATTCCAAACCTTTCCGGTCACGGAAACGGACGGCAGATTAGTCGGCCTCCTCAGCAGCCGCGTCGTCAAAGCCCGCTACAGCCATATTAAGGTTTGCGAAGCGATGGACCCAGCCAACAACGTTTTTACCTTAAAAGAATCCGAAATTAAGCCCGATCCAATCGGTGTAGCCGACAAATTCTTCAGCAATCACCTCGGAATCAACAAACTACTCGTCGTCGACAACGACAATCGCCTCAAAGGCCTCGTCAGCATTTCCGACATCGAGCGCATTATCTCCGAAAAGCAAAGCGTCCTCAAGCCCGCTCGCGATTCCGACTTCCGCCTCTTGGTTGGAGCTGCCATTTCAACCGTTTGGAAAGCCGACGGAACCCTCGACCAAGACGCCATTCTCGAGCACGTCACCAATTTGCGTAACGAAAAAGTGGATGCGATTGCCGTCTCCGCAGCTCACGGCCACAGCGCTGGCATCGGAAAAGTCGTAAAACTCCTCCGCAATGAGTTCCCAGATCTCACCATAATCGCAGGCAATGTCACATCGGCCAGTGGAGTTGAATACCTCGCCGACTGCGGGGCCGATTCGATCAAAATCGGACAAGGTCCTGGTTCGATTTGCACCACGCGCATCGTCGCCGGTGTCGGAATTCCTCAACTTTCCGCGCTCTACTCAGCCGCCAAAGGAGCAGCCAAAAAAGGCGTGCGCATCATCGCCGATGGCGGCATTACAAAGTCCGGTGACATCGTTAAAGCAATGACCCTTTCGGACTGCGTTATGCTCGGCGGCTTACTCGCCGGGAGCCGTGAAGCGCCTGGCGACATTATAGAAATCAACAACACTCTCTATAAACAGTACCGCGGAATGGGTAGTCTCAGCGCTATGGAAAAAGGCAGCGCCGCTCGCTATGGTCACAACAAAAAGGACACCGCTCGCAAGCTCACCGCCGAAGGTATCGAAGGTATGAAGGAAGTCCGCGGCTCCGTCGTAAACATGCTCGCTGAAATGGCTGGCGGCCTTCAATCCGGAATGGGCTACAACGGCGCCAAGGATCTTGCTGCCCTCAAGCAAAAAGCGCGCTTCGTCCGCATCAGCTCCGCCGGCATGAAAGAATCCTCTCCTCACGACGTAATCGAAGTCGCCAAGCGCGGTTAGACAAACCAGTCAGTCACGCCTCGGAGTCACACGTTCAACCCACTCTTGCGCCGGGCGCAACTATTGGGAACAACGCCTGGCTTTTCCTCGATTTTGAAGAGCGAGAGCGACAGTTTCCTCCCCTTGCTCTCCACTGTGCCCGCCACAAACAACCAAATCCCTTTCCAAATTTCATCCATTTAAATCATGGCCCTCAACGAATTCAAAAGCAGACTTATCGCCGATTGCGGCATTAGCATGGGCGATGAAGGCAAAGGCCGCCTCATTTCAGAAGTCGTTCAAGAACTTGCCGCAAGCACTGGAGAGTCAAACCCAGTCGATGTCGTTATCAAGGTCAATGGAGGCGCCAATTCAGGACACACGGCAGGAGGCCTCAAGCTCAACTTACTCCCAGCCGGCGTCGTCAACCAATCAGTGAAGGTCCTCGCAATCGGAGCCGGTGTCGTTGCCGATCCCCGAAAATTCCTCTGGGAGCTCAAGCCCGTCGACGCAAAAGACTACCACGTAACTGAGCGGCTTGCGATCGACGAACGGACCATGGTTTCCGACATCACTCACCGACTTCTCGATCTCGCTTGGGAATGGTACCGGGTCAATATCATCAACGAAGAACCGCGCGGCAGCACAGGACGCGGCATCACGCCTTCCTACTCCGATGAAGTCGGCCAATTCCAAATACTCTACTGCGACTACCTTTACGGCAAAGACGCTTATGCCGAAAAGCTCACCCAAAAAGCCGGTCGAGCCTGCAAAGTAATCCAACACGTCTGCCAAGTAACCGAAGACGCTTGGAATGGGTTTTTCGAAACGCTTACCCAAGCCGAAACCAGGGCTAACGCCGACGCCCTAGAAGCGGAATTATTCGATGAAAGCGAATTCGATTTCAACCGCTTTAAAGGAGACGCTCCTTTCACCCTAAATCTCGATGCCATAATCGACACCTATTGGGATGCCGGACAGCAACTGAGCAAACACATAAAAGACGTTCGCGAGATTGTCCGTCAGGCCGAAGCCGCAGGAAAATACGTCATCGGCGAATATGGCCAGGCCTACTGGCTTGATAAACGCCAAGGATTTTCTCCTAACGTTTCCGCTTCCCATACTTACGCCCCGGAATTCTTCAATTCCGCCTGCATACCCGTCCAACCCCTACACGTCTTCGGAGTGGCCAAAGCTTACGATACGAAAGTAGGTACACACGTATTCCTCACCAAAGTCGACGAAGCCCATCCACTTTTCGACCGATTGAGAAAACTCGAATTCGGCACGTCCACCGGACGTCAACGTATGGTCGGCTGGTACGACGCCATCGAAAAGGCCGACACGCTTCGCTACGGCGGTTACGACGATCTCATGATCAACAAGATCGACGCCCTCGGCCACGGCGACGGTTGGAACGGCAATCTGAAAATTTGCATCGCCTACGAAGACGAGAACGGCAATCGCCTCTACCGCGTTCCGCGCAACGACGCGCTTCGCATGACCTTAAAACCTGTGTACCAAGAATACGCAGGATGGAGCCAAGACATCTCAACGGCCCGAATGTTCGACGATCTCCCTGCCGAGGCCAAAGCCTACGTAGCTGGAATGGTGAGAAGCATTTTGGATTCCGCATATCACGGCGAAGAATGGCCCGAGACCTTGCCAAATCTTCGCTACCTCGGAGTCGGTCCCATGCCAGCTCAAATAATCAAAGACCTCCCGCAAACGCGCGAACTGCTAGCATTCGACTGTCCTTTATGAGGAAACCCTAGCAATCTGCCGAACGACTTTCGCACGCAAGTCGCAACAATCTGTACAACGTCTCCAATTTCGGAAGATCGAGGCCTGCTTCGACCCCCAAACGTAAAGGTTCGCCCCAAATCGCGCCTACCTCAACGGTCCTGCCCGCTAGGTAATCGACGAGGCTCGACGGCTTGTATTCGCCCATCGAGCGCGTCAGAGCGAACTGCTCGTCTATAAAATCAGATTCGATTTCCATACCAATCGCCGCTGCGACAGCGATAATTTCCTCCATCAATCCTCTCGCCAATCGGCTAAGGCCTTCGTCCGATACGATCACGTCGGTGCTAATCTCTCCCGCGACAATCGAAAGCCCATTGAACGGAACGTTCCAAACAAGCTTCTTCCATTGCATTAATCTCAGATCATCAGTTACACGACAATTAGCGCCGGAGCGATTAAGCATTTCGCCAATCTGTCTCGTTTTCCCTGAAGCCGGTCCGCCCCGTTCGCCTATCGCAACGCTCCCCAGAAGGTAATTTTCTACGACACCAGGATCGACTCGATTCAGGCAAGTAAAACACAGACCGGCGAGTACTGGGTTGTCTGGAAACAGCTTCGCCAGTAACTCATCCCCGCCCAAACCGTTTTGAAGATTCAGAATAGATGTCTCAGCCCCAACAATAGGGGCGAGTAAACCGCCCAAGTCCGCATTCGCGGTTGCCTTCAAACCTACTATCACCAAATCGACAACCCCCATTTCCGAAGAATTTTGAACTCCCTTAACCTTCTCCAACCGAAAATTCCCATCCGATGCTCGAACGCGTATTCCATTTTTCGATATTGCGTCGAAATCGCTCCGCAAGAGAAATACAACATCTTCCCCAAGCCTCTGCAATCGAGCTCCATAATACAATCCAATCGCCCCCGCGCCTACGATTCCTATCTTCATGCAACTACAGTGGGTCTAAAAGGGCC
>Ga0315321_10003507_pt1 | contig 12211 bp, 8 predicted proteins | sample M180m21515metaG_FD_203464 | JGI IMG/M metagenome (GOLD analysis project Ga0315321, IMG submission 203464) | Ammonia-oxidizing marine archaeal communities from Monterey Bay, California, United States - M1 80m 21515 | ecosystem: Environmental > Aquatic > Marine > Intertidal zone | place: USA... | reverse complement strand
TGGAACGTGGCGGTATTCCTCACCTGTTACGAAATCCTCAATCTTCGCCACCTCATCTGGCGTGAGTTGGTGTGGCATGTTTTGAGGACAGGACGGGCTGTCGTCCAATTCACATTGCTCCTTGCGAGTCCAGGCATAGTACCGGGACTGTGAGAGGCGTATGACTCGCAACACCGACCGCAATGGCAAGGTTGAGCGCGATCGGTCGATGGCTCGCAGTAACTGGCGTTTATGTTTCCCGACGGGAACTCTTTCGTGATTGAGTGAGTATCCAGAGAGTTTGAGCACGGCGATCATAACCCGGAGCAACGCATTGAGCTTCTGAAGCCGGGCTCGAAGTCGCATGACTTCCTTTTGCAGTCCGATCGCGTCAAGCTGAACGACATCGATCGAAATCACCTCGTTGGCTGGGGTCTTTAGCCAGTCGCGTGCCGTTGATCGAGGGACTCCGTGTCGAACGGCACACGTAATATCTTGCGTCGAACGAACGAGTTCCTTGAGACGGTGGTCATATGTCTTCTGCGTGCGTGCTTTGGTTTCCATGGCCCCATCTTCGTTCCGGGGTCAGGCAGATCAATCAATTGGATGGAATTGAGTACGTTGCGGCCGGTGCGGCGCGAGAACTCGCGCTGAAAACTCCAGAATGTCGTGACAGACAGCAGGGCTTGTTGTCCGATCCCCCGGAATTGGCGGTGGAATATCGGCGTCGTTTCAGGCAATGAGTGGGGGTAACGTTGATGCATTGCAGCAGATGTGCCAGACGGCTCGGCACGATGCGTTCTTGATGATGATGCAAGATGCAGTCAGGTACCGTGCCAATGGCATCGTGGGGTTTCGGTATGACACGACTGATATCGGAGAGGGGCTGACTGAAGTACTCGCCTACGGAACTGCTATATCTGCAGAGACTGAGTAAGGCAACGCAAAACAGTGTGACTGGCAAGGCGGGGTCAGGGCTGCTGGAGTGGCTGAATACTGACAGCGCAGGCTTTGTACGCAGGTTGCATTGAGTACGGGTCAAAGTCTGAGTGGGTCAGTTGATTGGTGCCCACATAATGCATGGGGATGAAGAGTTGACCTGACTGGACGGCGTGCGTCAGGACGGCGCGGGCGTTTAGGCGGCCCCGTTGCGAGACAACGGTGGTTTTGTCTCCCGGCTGAATCCCCAGAACACGAGCGTCGTCCGGGTTGATCTCGACGAAGACGTCCTGCGGATACAGTTTTCGGAGAACGGCGGATTGAGAAGTTCGTGTCTGTGTGTGCCATTGCGACGCGGTGCCGCGGCCGGTCAACAGGATGAATGGATATTTCTCACGGGGACGCTCTCGAATCGGACGGGGATCTTCAAAGAGGAACTTTGCGCGACCATCCGCGTGGTGGAAAACACCATCGGCAAACAACCGGCGCTCGTTGGATGACGGATCTGTCGCGGCGGCGTCCTGATCCTGTTGCTGCCCTGCTGGGTACGGCCATTGCAGCCCGCCTCGTTCGGCAAGCATACGATAGTCGTCGACTCCTGTGATGTCACACGGTTGACCGGCGGAGCACGCTTTGAGAATCTGGAAGACGTGTTCCGGCGTTTCCCAGCGGTCGAACATCTCGCCGCATCCCCACTCATGAGCAACCAGCTTGAAGATATTGAAATCAGACAGTGCCTGCCCCGGCGCCTTGCGAACTTTCTTGATCACTCCAATCCGGCGTTCGGAATTGATGAACGTTCCGTTCTTTTCTCCCCATCCGGCAGCTGGCAGCACAAGGTCGGCCATGCGAGCGGTTTCCGTAGTGTGATAAATGTCCTGCACAACCAGAAAGTCGAGCCGATCGAGGACATCGCGCAGCATGTTCTGGTTGATCCACGAATGGGCGGGATTCGTACAGATCACCCACAGTCCCCTGATCTTGCGGCTCAGGATGCCTTCAATAATCTGGTCGTAGGGCAGACTGTTTTCTGTGGGAATCGCGTCCGCATCGATGTCGAGTATGCCAGCGATTCTTTGTCGATGTTCTGCATTGGTAAACTCGTGTCCGCCGAGCAGATTGCTTGTATTGCTGTACAATCGGGACCCCATTGCATTGCACTGGCCTGTAATGCTGTTGGAGCCGGTTCCTGGTCGACCGATGTTGCCGGTCATTAGCGCCAGATTGATCAGCGCCTGTGCTGTGCGGACGCCCTGATGGCTTTGATTGACGCCCATCGTCCACCAGAAGGAGACTCGTTTCCCATCGCGAATCGTCTCCGCGAATCGCTGAATCTGCGTGGCGGAAAGGCCGGTTTCTGCGGCCACGCGATCGACTGAAAACTGGTCGACGAAGACGGCGAAGTCATCGAAACCGTTCGTGTGATCGTCAGTGTAGTCGCGGTCGATCCAGCCGTTCTTGATCAGGATGCGGGCGATGCCGTAGAACAGTGTCTGGTCGGACTTCGGAGCCAGCGGCATGTGCTGAGTGGCGTTCATCGCCGTCTCGGTCATTCTGGGATCGACAACGATGATTTCTGGCGAATGTCGATTGCGCATCACTCGTTCCCACATGATGGGGTGTGTAATGCACAGGTTACTGCCGACCAACACAATGACGTCGGATTCCTCGAAGTCAGCGTACGTGTACGGCGGAGCGTCGAAGCCGAAGGCCTGCTTGTACGCGACGACTGCAGTCGCCATGCACTGACGCGTGTTGCCATCACCGTGGATCATGCCCATTCCGAATTTGGCGAGTGCCCCCAGGAACGCCAGCTCTTCTGTCGGCAGTTGCCCGCTGCCGAGAAAGGCCACCGAGTGTTGACCATGCTCTGACTGAATGGCTTTGAAGCGTTCGACGAATGCTCCCATCGCCGTGGACCAGTCCACCGGCTTCAGTCGACCGCTGGCATTTCGCAGCAGCGGCGTTGTCGCACGATTGGGGGAATCGAGAACCGTTAGCGCTTCCCAACCTTTGGGACAGGCCATTCCGAGATTCACCGCGTAGTTGGTCGTCGGCGTCAGGCTGACGGCTTCGCTGTTGAGCGTTTGTACTTTCAGGCTGCACCCTGTCGCGCAATAACCGCAGACCATGTCTGTCACGGCATCCGCCTTGAATTTCGCGGGAACCTTTCCCAGTCCAAAGTTCCCCGCTTCCAGCAGGAGTTCGCGAGTGAGCGGTCCGTCGGTGGCGTGCAGCAGTGATTTGGCGGCGTCAAAATTCATGCGACTCTTTTTTCGGGGCTGAGGATCCATGTCGGATGTCCGATCGATGTCTGAAACAGCTGCTGATGCTTCCCACTCGCGCGTCATGTCGTCACTCTTCCGGGCATTCGCGGTGTCGAAACGGCGGCGAAGAATAGATAACGTTCAAGCAGTTCACCGACCAGAGCGGCGACGAACATCATCGCCACCACAATTACTGTCTGAATGGGGTCGGACGATTCCGACGTCGACTTGCCAAGGAGAAACAGCGGCATCACGATCCCTCCCAGTATCCCGCAGGCAAAACGCCCCAGGGTTGGATTCGCCAACGGACCAACCAGCAGTCGCGCGGATTGCTTGAGGTGACTGTTGTGTCGGCCAAAAAGGTGCGCGATCAGACAAGCCTCGTAGATCAGCTTGATGGTGGACGCGACCAGAATCACATCAATCAGCCGCCGTCCAATCGCTGTGTTGATTTGACCGGCCACGTCGGTGTCCATGACCATGCTCAGCAGCAACAATGACAGCCACGTTACCGCGCATCCAAGAATCGCGGACGTCAGCACGAACTTTGTCATCGTTCGGCGGAAACTCCACAACTCACGTTTCGTCACGTGATAGATCATCACCGAACAAAACAGCCCGGCGCACCCCGATGCGGCGACGATCCAGCCCACTCCGCGAAGCAACCAGTCGGGCGATTCGGTCAGCCAGTTCAGGGCGGCGTAACAACACGCAGCACCGGCGAAGGCACCGAAGGCGAGAATCTCGCGACTAAGCCATGAGTGCCGCAATCCAATCATCGCTCGAAAGGCGTATTGCGGGCGGCCCAGATGCAGCGTGCTGGAAGCGATTGCCACCAGGCCAAACATCAGGGCAAGGGTTGCATGCAGCGGACGGAAGGAAGCGAGCATCACCGTGTCCAGCCGTGGCTCAAGCAACAGAGCCATAATGAATGCGCCGATGGAAAGCTGGGTGAGAACCAGCATCACGATCAGCGGCCAGTGCGGATGTTGCGGGTTGACGGCATGATAGTCCGCCGGCAGCGTGTTGCGAGGAAAGACACGTGATGTCCGATAGTTCGTCGTCGGCAGCGTGATCTGAGGGTTCGGTGCGCCGGGCAGGAAGGGATCCGTCAACGTGTCTTCAACAACCTGCGCGGTCTCCACGATGCGAATTGAAATGGCTTCGTGCGGACAGGACTGCACACATGCCGGAGCTTCACCATCGGCCATTCGATCGGCGCACATGTCGCACTTGCGGACGATTCCTTTGCCGCTGTGATATTTGGGGACGTCGTAGGGACACGCCAGCGTGCAATACTGACAACCAAAGCACTGGTCGTCGAGATGTTTGACGATGCCCGTGACGGGATCCTTCTCATAAGCGTTCACCGGGCAGGCACTCATGCACCCCGGTTCAAGACAGTGGTGGCAGGCGGTCGTGACGTGTTGCATCACCGGATCCCCAGTCGTGCCACCGATCAGCAGCCCAACATCTCGCCACGTTTCGTTTTCGTCCAGACCGTTCAACGTATGGCACGCTGCCACGCACGCCTTGCAGCCGGAACAGCGATCGAGGTCCGCGTCGAATCCGTACTGCTGCCCCGGCCTCGGTGGAGATGCCGGCATCAGTTTCGAGTAGTGCTGTTGTTGCGTTGGATTGCCGCCGTTGTCGTGGTCCCGTGAAAATAGATCCACCGCAGAGAGATTCTGTTGCTCCTGCAACAGTAGGTCGATCACCGTCAGACCTGAGCCGAAAGTGGACTCGTGGCCGAGAATTGGCAGCGGCGGCGGTGGGGCCGAACCCCGCGTCAGTTTTGGAGCATCATTGTATGCATCGCCGTCCGGCGGTGATTCCTTCACCGTGGTCGACTTCCCCGTTGCTCGTTCGTTTTGCTTGATTGTGTTTGACATGGATGAATTGTTGATTCGCAGACTCTCCGCCAAAGAGCTCGCTGTGGGTGCCGAAGAACTCGGGGTCTACGCTGTCGTTGTTCTAGCATCAGCCGCAACAAGAGCGGTCGGTTCGTCGAACTGAGCAGGTGCCGATTCCGTTTCGCAGGACGTTGCCAGATGGCATCCGATTTCTGTTGCGAGCAGTTTGTCAAGCACTTCTGTGGGCGGAAGGTCGAGGTACACTTGATCGTCTTCAACCTTGGCCGTGAACACGTGAACGCAAAAGTCGTCATCGCTGGTGCATGCGCCGGACTCCAGTGAGAACGTCTTCTTGTGCAGCGGGCAAGCGACCTTTGGATCTCCGGCCGAGTCACCAATGATTCCGCGAGACAGGACGAATGCCTTGCGATGCGGACACATTTGCTGACACGCGTACCATTTTCCCAGAGTGGCAAAATTGAACACGGCGATCTGAACCTTGCCGTACTTGATGGTTGCCCCGCCGTCCGATGGAAAGTTGGAAGCCGCTCCGACCGGAATCCATTTCGTTTGCTCAAGTTGTTCCTGTTCACGTTGCTCCAGCGTCTGATTGTCGAACCGGTTGATTTGCTCAAGCGAAACAAGTTCCGATGGCCAGTCACCCGGACGCTGTTGATCGCGTTGACCGATGATTTCGATGCATGGTTCCGTTTCGTCCGTGTTGACGAATTGACGAAACCGCTTGCGCTTTTCCGGATCATCGACGACCGCCTTCCATTCGCACTGGTAGGTATCGACGACGTTTTGCATCATCTGCTCAAGTTCCTTGGCGATGCCGAGCTTGTCGTCGATGACGACTTCCTTGAGGTGATCGAGTCCTCCCTCGAGCTTGTCAATCCACGTGGCGGTGCGCGTCAGCTTGTCGGCCGTCATGCAGTAGTACATCAGGAAGCGGTCGATGTATCGGATGGCAGTTTCTTCGTCAATGTCGGTCGCCAGTAGATCCGCGTGACGCGGTTTGGATCCTCCGTTGCCGCCCACGTACAGGTTGTATCCGTGTTCGGTAGCCACGAGGCCAAAGTCTTTGCTCTGGGCTTCCGCGCATTCTCGCACGCAACCGGAGACGGCCGACTTGACCTTGTGTGGCGAGCGGAGGCCCTTGTAGCGGTTCTCCAACCGAATCGCGAAGCCCACCGAATCCTGCACGCCGTATCGGCACCATGTGGTTCCAACACAGCTTTTCACAGTTCGCAGCGACTTGCCGTACGCATGTCCGCTCTCAAACCCGGCATCGGTCAGTTGTTCCCAGATGTCCGGCAGGTCCTGCAATTGTGCGCCGAACAAATCGACTCGTTGGGCACCCGTGATCTTGGAATACAATCCAAAGCGATTGGCCGTTTCGCCCAGCACAATGAGTTTGTCCGGAGTGATTTCTCCGCCAGGAACGCGTGGGACGATCGAGTAAGATCCGTCGCGCTGCGTGTTGGCGAGGAATCGATCGTTGGTATCCTGCAGCGTGTGATGCTGCGGCTCAACGATGTTCTCATTCCACAACGTTGCGAGAATCGAACTGATCGTCGGCTTGCAGATTTCGCACCCGCTGCCCCGTCCGCAGTGCGCGACGATTTCATCGAAGGACTTCAGTTCCTTCACCCGGATGATGGCGAACAGTTCGGTCCGCGAGTGATCAAAATGTTCGCACACTCGGTTGCTGACTTCGACGCCTGCCTTTTGCATCTCCGCGTTGAACAGGTCGGTGACCAGTGGCATGCAGCCGCCGCACCCCGTGCCTGCATTGGTGCAGGATTTGACCTGCCCGACCGACGTGATCCCTTGATCATGAATCGCGGCACACACCTCGCCCTTGGTCACGTTGTTGCAGGAACAAATCTGAGCGTCGTCGGGGATAGCGGCCCCACTGCCCAGAGCTACGACTCCGGATGTTCCCACGATCAGTTCACCCGGTCGGCAGGGCAACGGTTGTCCGGTTTTCGCCATGATCGACAACGTTCCGTAATCGGACGTATCGCCGACCAGAACACCACCCAGCAACTTCGTGCCTTCGAGATCGAACAGGAGTTTTTTGTAGACGCCCTCAAACGGATCCTCCCACGTCAGCGGCAAGGCTGTGTCGGGATCGGCCTCATAGTCGCCGAAGCTGGCGACATCGACTCCCATCAGCTTGAGTTTCGTGGACAAATCGGTGCCGTAGAAATGTTCATCGCCGCCGCACAGGTTCCGAGCCACGGTTTCGGCCATTTCGTAACCGGGAGCCACTAACCCATAGCTCATGCCGCCGTGCAATGCAACTTCGCCGACTGCGTAGATGTCCGGATCCGATGTCTGCAGCCGATCGTTGACCACGACGCCGCCTCGTTCACCCACATCGATGCCACATTCGCGCGAAAGTTCGTCGCGCGGCCGGATTCCGCTGGACACGATGATCATATCGACTTCAATCGATTCGCCATCGCTGAATTCCATTCGTTCGACGTGGCCGTCGCCGTGAATTTCTTTTGTCGCTTGGTTGAGATGAACGTGAACGCCCAGCGATTCGATCCGTTTGGTCAGCACGCGGGATCCGGCATCGTCAATCTGCCTGGGCATGAGTCGCGGTGCGAATTCAACGACATGCGTTTCCAGCCCTAAATCGTACGCAGCCTTGGCGGCTTCCAGCCCCAACAGTCCGCCCCCAATGACGGCGGCTCGTTGGACCTTGCCGCCGTGTTCAATGATTCGTTCCAGATCTTCGATCGTGCGATAAACGAAGACGCCCGACTTGTCGACACCGGGAATGGGTGGCACAAACGGATACGATCCCGTCGCCATAACCAGCGCGTCGTAGCCGATCTTAACGCCTTTATCGGAATGCACCGTGAAGGATTCGCGATCGACTCGGTTGGCTCGGTCGCCAAGATGGAGTTCGACTCCGTTGTCCCGATACCAGTCCATGCGCGCCAGCATCAGTTTTTCGGCGTCGCGATGGGCAAAGAACGAGGTCAGGCTGACGCGGTCGTAGGCCGCACGAGGTTCTTCGCAAAATGCGGTAATTCGATACCTTTTGTGCTTGTCGAATTCGACCAGCTTCTCGCAGAACCTCAGTCCAACCATTCCGTTGCCGATAACGACGACGTTTCGCTGTTTCGTGGAATCCTGGGAAGCATGGGATTCCTGGGCTGTCCCTGTGGCATGGTTCTGCTGTTGATTCAAGTCGTTCATGCAACTGCTCCTGCTTCTGCGGCGATTGCCCATTGCTTCCTGGCAAGGGCGGGCTGATCGGCGCTGCGTGCTTCTGTTTCGGCAGACTCACTGAAGCTCACCGCGAAGGCCAGAAACGAGCAGCACGTCACCAGTGCCCCCAGAATAAAGAGAGCCGTTGGCCACTCGATGGTCTCCGACTTGAACAGAAACCCAGCCGCGACTGCTCCCGCGTTGCCTCCGGCACCAACGATGCCAGCGACCGATCCCAAAGCTCGTTTGTTGATGAATGGGACGACCGAGAAGGTCGCGCCCTGGGCCATCTTCACAAACAGACTAAACAGCAGCAGAGTGGGAATGGCGGCGAGCAACAGGGTCGTCTGCGAAAACAACATCAAGGTCAGTCCTTCGCAGAACAGCACGACGAACAGTAATTTGATACGGCCTGACAGACCCCATCGCTTACCAAAGCGATCGGAATAGAACCCACCAAGAGTTCGGGCGAAAATACTCATCAATCCAAACAGACTGGCGATCAAACCGGCGGTGCTGACAGCCTGCATCGTATTCATGTTTTGGAAGTAGTCGAAGTAATCAACGAAGTAGAGCGCTGCTACGTTGAGGATCGTCAATTCAATCCCAAAGCAGGCCCCGTAGAGCGCGAACAGCGCCCAAACGCGACGATCCTGACAGGCCTCCAGAAACGTCCCCTTGACGGCTTTCTTTTTCGGCATGAGCCCTCGTTCACGCAGGTCGTTGAAGTTGCCATCGGGCGTGTCTTGAGTCAGAAAGTAATAGGCAATGCCGGTCAGTGCGCACATCACGCCGGCGAGCACCATCGACGCTCGCCAGCTGGCAGCCGACGTCAATCCGAGCGTTCCGATGAAGAACGCAAATACCAACGGCATCACTAGCTGTGTCACACCTCCGCCAAGGTTGCCCCATCCTGCGGTAGTGGCGTTTGCCGTCCCGACACAGATGGGAGCAAACATGATCGAGGTGTGATACTGCGTGATCACGAACGATGCCCCAATGACGCCGATCGCCATGCGGAACATTAGAAAGCTGGTGTAGTCCGTCGCGAACGCAATCGCCATGACGGGGATTGACCCCAGAGTCAGCAGCCACGTGTAAGCCAGCCGCGGACCAATCCGATCGCATAACCACCCAATGAACAACCGAGCAATAACGGTGGCCGCAACCGAACCTATAATGCACCAGCCAACCTGTTCTTTGCTGAATCCCATTTCCTCGCGAACAATACTCATCAACGGCGCGATGCCAAACCATGCGAAGAAGCAGAGGAAAAAGGCGAACCAACTCATGTGAAACGCCCGCATTTGGGGCGATTTGAAGTCGAAGAGTTTGAGCCTCGTTGCTCGATTCTGTATTTCCATCAAACGAAAATATCTCCTGCCAGTGCGAAATAGTATTGATCATCTCTCGCTGCATCGAAGAAGTACCGATAGCAGCGGCGTCATTCCAGATGCGGATGATGTGAAATTCAGCATGTTGCAAAAGGCATGCCATTCACTGGGCGACGACCCTGAGTACTCGCAACTTGTGCGACCGGATAGCCGGGAATCCCCGCAGAAAAACCTCGCAATCGGCGCATCAAATTCTGTCGATTTCGTTGGCGTGATATCAGCGAACAGCTTCCCTGCCCATGTCTTGGGCAGCGGCCTGCTATCGCTTCAAGCAATCAACAGGATCGGGATCGACGGATTGGAAGCACAGTCGCGAACGTCCCGACAGGACTTCCCCGACACGGAAATTGCGGGTGTTTTTTCGAGCGACGACAAAAACACCACTAAATCCACCAGCATGTTTGCCGAGTGCATCTACGATCACCTGGACGATGCCCAGTTGGCGGAATTGCTTTCGAGGCTTGAAATGGGAGTCCAACGATGAACGATCCTTCGCGGCACGATTTGGCAGAGATTGGCATGGACTCTGAATTACAGGGTGACGACCAACTGTTCCAAGCATTGGTGTCTGGGTGCCACATCGAGAATGCGGCATCAATCGCCGGCATATCGGTTCGCACTGCGTACCGCCGGTTGGCTGACCCTACGTTCAACGGTCAGCTCCAGGACGCTCGCCAAAGCCTCAGGGAATCAATCCTGGCCAAGCTGTCGGATGCAGGCCACGATGCAGTAGGAGCGCTGTGGGAGCTGATGCAGACGGCAGATGACGAAGGGGTGCGGTTACGTGCCGCCAAAGCGGTATTGGACAGCCTGCGAGGGTTCCATGCTGAGAGCCCAACGATTGAAACCACCACGCGGACGAGCGTAGAACGCACCCGTCGTGTCATTGAGGGGGCATAGCGGCCCGCCGCCCATCTGCACCCAAGCGGCGCGGTTTTGCTTTATACTGGTGGCGGTCAACCAATCTCTGAACAGCGAGGCGAGCATGAATCTTTTCAAATCTGTTGTTGTTTGTGTGGCTGTTGTGGCGATTTGTGAGCATGCTCGTTCCCAGCCCGCGCCTGCTCCCCCCGCACAGGCCAAACAAGGCCCAACGCCGAGTACGGCTCTGACGCTGCCTGAGTCAGCGGATTCCATGGGTATGAAATTCAAGTTGATCCCCGCTGGGAAGTTCACGATGGGTGAAGGCGATGATGCACACGAAGTAACGCTCACAAAACCATTCAAGATGGGCATCCATGAAGTCACACAGGCTCAGTACGAGCAGGTGATGGGCGTTAACCCCAGCCAATGGAGCTTTTATCAAACTGCTGTCAAACCAGTTGAGAACGTGAGTTGGCTTGAGGCGTTGGAGTTTTGCCGCAAGCTATCAGCCTTACCAGCCGAGAAGGCTGCCGCCAATGTTTATCGGTTACCCACAGAGGCGGAGTGGGAGTATGCCTGTCGTGCTGGGACGACGACGAAGTTCAGTTTTGGAGACGATGAGTCGCACTTAGGCCATTACGCTTGCTACGGTGAGAACTCTGATGAATATGTCGGCATCAGAGCAACTCATCCAGTAGGCGGCAAGCAACCCAATGCTTGGGGGCTGTATGACATGCACGGAAATGTTTGGGAGTGGTGTCAAGATTGGTATGGAGATTATCCTACTGGTGCAGTGACCGACCCGTCGGGGCCTGCATCTGGCCGGGGCCGCGTGCGCCGTGGCGGCGGTTGGAGCAGTTTCGCCGAGCAATGTCGGTCGGCGTTCCGCATCAGGCTCAGCCCAGCGAATCGCAATCCCAGCAACGGCTTTCGTGTGGTCTGCAGTTCCGTCAAGTAGGCGGAGCCTTAGCAGCTGCCGTAGCGTAGGAAGCAGCGGTTCGGTGGTTGTTAGGTTTGCATCAGCCAACGCCGAACCCGGCACCTCGTCGGTATCACAGTCATCGACCTGGATCAGCTCGTAGCCGTTGCTGGTCGGTTGCATTCCCATTTGGCCCATGTGCCATCGTCCAGGGTTCTGCCTCGAATCGTACTTAACTAAGTACAGCCCCGCCCTGTCGCTCTGCCCCGAGCGGCGGAGTTTTGCTTTATGCTGGTTGCTGATCAAAAAAACTTTCGGGATGGTGGTAAACTGTTCGCCAGTAAAAAACACACGCGGCAACTCTGGACGCATGGGACGAGTTACCCGACAAGACCCGTTCCGAAACCTCTGTCAGAAAGCACACACGCATGAACAAGCACCTTGTTGCCCTTTTGGTGACCGTGAGCCTTTTGGTGGCTGGGTGTGATTTGCCGACACTTGATGAAATCAGGGCAGAGGTTAAGGCCACGGGAACGATCACTGACGCACAGTTGAAAAGGCTGAGTGAGCTAGCCAATCGAAACACTGAGGTTGAAAGAAAGATTAAGTACCTAAACTTAAACGGCCTCACCTCCATCACTAACGCACAGGCGGAGAGCCTGAGCAAGGTTATCGCTCGTGAACTTTACTTAAACGGCCTCACCTCCATCACTGACGCACAGGCGGAGAGCCTGAGTAAGCAAAATTATGGTGTACTTAGCTTAA
>Ga0315321_10003505_pt1 | contig 12212 bp, 2 predicted proteins | sample M180m21515metaG_FD_203464 | JGI IMG/M metagenome (GOLD analysis project Ga0315321, IMG submission 203464) | Ammonia-oxidizing marine archaeal communities from Monterey Bay, California, United States - M1 80m 21515 | ecosystem: Environmental > Aquatic > Marine > Intertidal zone | place: USA... | reverse complement strand
TGACCCAATTGAAAAGTGGAGAGGTCTGCTGAAAAACCAGGACTTTGGACTTGATGCGAAGTTTGGCACAGATGAAATGTTGAATGTATTTGGAGACCAGTGTCTTTCACTTAAGGATTTCTTTAGGCAATTCGCAGATAAACATTTCCTAACCGGGCTTTTATGTGACTATTTGAGGTGTATTAAGCTTCCAAATTTTCAGTTTTCTTTACCGAATTTTGTAAGACCTTCCTTGCCTGACCTGTCAATATTTGGCTGGTATATATCGCTAGTAAAGTCACTTATTAAAAATTGGGAAGTAATACTGGCTCAATTCTTGTGCGCATTTGCCAAGGCACTCTTAGACATTCTTTCAGTACCTTTCTGCAATGAACAGTTAAGGGACCAGCTTTATGGCTCTGGCGCTCATTCCTCTCCCACAATTAAGAAAGCCTTGATTGATGGGCTTACAGATTTATCAATAAGACCAGAAAATGTAGAAAAATCAAAGCAACTTATTGATGAGATGGCACTATTCTTAACGGGTGAAGAGTTATGCAGAGTGTTGCAAGGTGGAGCTATCGACGCACCAACGATGAACATGATTTTGAGACTAGCAGAGAAGCTAGGAATAGAGGAAGTAGATACAGAATCAACACTAAGAGAGTTCTTTGAGACAATATCTATTTTCTTACCAGAAGGTTTTTGCGAAAATCTAAACCAATCAACGCGTATTATGGGAACAGAAGACTGCTCTGAGACTACTGGTTTGCTAGACCAAATAAGAAGACGTATGCTAGCTAATGATGCGACTGATGAAGAGATTGACCATGCTGTTGATATGGCACAAAAGAACCTTCTTGACCAAGCAACTGCCTTAGGTATTCTAGGAAAAGAAGGCCTGAATGGAATAATCCCGACAACATTGGAGTTTGGTAATCCAGATGCATTAGTTAGTGCTTTGCCGCCAGTATTGTCTGAACAAATAAACAGGTCGGCAAAAGGGCTGTTTGAGTATGCCAAGATGGGGTACGTGAGCTCCCTTTCTTCGTTTGGTCCTTCCTTGTTTTTGCAGTCTAACCGACTGCCGAAACCGGGCGACCCGGAGTTTAATGAAGAGTCTTCGATTATTGTACAAACGATTCTAGAGAATTTAAAACTGTATGCTGTCATGGGCAATCAACGCGCAGCTACAGAAGAGAGACTTACTGAGCAGCTACACATACTACACCAAATTTATGAACTCGAGACCTATCCTGATGGTAATCAAACAAAGGTGCTGAAAGTGTTTGCTCAGCCGGAAGACCAGACCATCGAAGTTCCACAAGGGGATGTCCAAAACTATCTCTACTTGGACTATGAAGGCCGAGCTAGAACCCAGCGTCCACTCTTCTTAAAGCCGGCAGGGTTCCTTCAATCGGGCTTTTACCGTACTGACGATTCGGGAAATGTTGTCATTAATGGCCAGAGCGACCCGTCACCGCGGTTGGATATGAACCGTCCCTTAACCGATGTGAATTCTCTGCTTAGAGACTTTACGTTTATCGGCGCCTATAAGATATTGAAAAACGCCGAAGAGAACGATGTTGTGACGCGAGAAGAAGGGTCTATGTCCTTCCTGAGAGAAAAGATAAACGAAAGACTATCAGAATTGCAAGCAATGTTGCAGATTCACCTCAAGAGTATCTCAACACCAATAGCTGAAGAATCTTATCTCAAAATTTTGAGAGATGTTCTCAGCTTCTCCTATGAGAACGAAAGAGAACGCCGGCAGGAAAGTGAATTGATTGAGGCTAGTTCCGTCTCAGCTTCCGGGCCCAACGATGCCCGAGAAGCAATAAACTTAGATTTATCAGTAGGTCCTTTAAAATCAAGCATCATTCTGAACGAATTCAAGAGTACCGAAAATACGAACCGATTCGACCCCTACACTGTTGAAATTAACGATAGCATACTTTTTCGCAGACCTCAGAAATTTGAATACTGTGATACCATTCCTGGGCCTGGATTGAACGAAGAGACATTGACAGTCGAGCAAGCAGAAAATCAGTCTATTTTCGAGGAAGCTATAAGAGACATCCCACCAGGACTATACACTAGACGAGAGCTTTTCGCTAGAAAGATGTGGGACAGCGTAAAGAGAAAAGTTGACTTTATATACGATGATGAGCAATTCGTAGACCCAACCGCGGTCAACCAAAGGGCAATTCTCAACAATTATTTAAACAACTTTCTGAGAAACCATGTATACAACACAGAAAGTCGCGACTTTTCAGAAGGTATATTCGAGCAAATTTTCTTCTCCTTGAGAGATTCTAGAATCTATGACCAAGAAAACTATTATGAAGAGTTGAAGAGAAGGGTGAATGGAGAAGTATACATATCAGAAGATGGGTGTTATAAGAATCGATACAACGTATCTCAGTTTGGCATCTTATCATTTGAAAAGATGGTAACAGATGAATTAGCAGACCAAATCAATTTAGAATTAGCAAAGCCGGAGAACGATCCATATAACTTGGATTTTGATGATCCTAGTCCAATAGAGAAAGCAATACAGAATGTTTGCTTAATTGGCTTCATTCGAGTTTGCATAGTTGAATTGATGTTGAAGGGCTCATTAGCTTATTCTGTCTGGGACGTCGAAGGTGTTTCTGACGAACCGTTTATGAAGGACTTTGTTGTTCGATTCGTCGAACAGGAGTTAAGAAGACATCCATCAATGAGCAACCGCTGGGAAGAGGTTATCAGCAGAGTCACCGGTATTGAGCAGACAAATTTTGCACTGCGGGATTTGACACAGAAGCAATTAATAAGAGTACAAGGAGTATCAAAGAAGATATTCCAAAATGATTCTAATTTAGATTACTACAATTGGTTTGTAAAATACTTTGTACCTCAGACTGAAGTCTCTAGAGTGATTGCCAGAGAGGACGACGCTGAACCCCGGGCAAACGAATTTGAAGGACAAGTTATCAGTGGCGTAGGTTCAGTCACCGGAACAGAGAACATACAGATTGAAGGTGTGCAAGATAAGATTTATTGGCAGCATCCACTGATGAACCCTGAAGGCATTATGACACTGGAAGACCCATTCAGCAATCTCAGAAATCCAATTGATTTAGCTTCGAATCTTTTGGGAGGAAATAACCCGTTTTTTCATATAGAGCACTGCATCGAAGTTCAGGGCCCTCTCGCACAGTTGGAAACACTTATACTTCCAGGAGCCGACATAGTACGGGAGATGATATCGGCCAATGAGGGTAATATAGCAGACCCCCGACTCACTCATGTTCCGAATCGAAATAACAGGGATTTCTTTAGACTTAACATTGAAAATGCTTATGGACGTTTAAATCTCCCAGAGCTCAAGATACAAGAATATAGTTTAAGATCAACTCCGGAACTTCCGGAAGCTGCAAAAGGCTCAGCCGCCGAAAAGGAAGCAGATCTTAACCGACTTCATGAGGTATACCATATTGATGATTTTGTTGAAGGTTTGAGCAGCGTATTTAACGCAGACGACATCGAAAAGTATTTCATGCACCTTAGGGGCTTGATGCACTACGATGAGAACCCAGCCACCGCGCCCGGCGGCATTCCCAGGAACACTAGTGTTCCGGCTGCCAACGGAAACCCAGAAGCGATAAGAAGAACTCCTACTCGGTTTATCACAAAAAAGAGAAAGATTATCTCATTCGCACATGATTTTGTGTCTCACAATTCAGATAGTTTCTTTCCTCCCGCAGCCGGCGAGCGCCCTAACATGAGCAACTACAAGCGCGCTCTCCGCGAGAATCCTCGCAAGTTTCTTAACGAACCAGAAACCGCTGCAGAAGCATATAACCAATTCGTTAGCGAATTGTCAACTGACAACCGGGAGGATAGATATTATATACTGCCATCAGACGGTGAACAAATCATAAACCTCATCTCGCGTGGAGTCCCCATAGAAGAATTCCAGAATGATGAAAGGTTTTTATCCCGCATTGCAATGGACAATGGTCTAGACGTCCCCGCGGAGCCCGTGTTAAACGGAGCTTATATTGACCACTCCTTTGAGCGGATCAACGATGACATCCCCATGGCTATTAAGGCGGAAGTAATCCCCGGCGCCTCGAGAAGCTTAGAGAAGAATATAGATCTCGAAGTCCCTGTGCCTGAAGGCGGATTTGATTTACTGACTCACAGATTTAACGGAAACGCAGATGCAACAACAGTAATTTTTGAGAATACTATAGGAAGGATTGAAACGGAAGAAGACTTTAATATAGCTAAAAACCTTGTCGACAATAGTCATGAAGAGACGTGGGTAGAAACAGTATTTGAATTTAAAGATGCCGCCTCGATAATTGTCGGCTTGCATGGGTCATTCTCAATAGGAGAAACCTTCGACCCTGCAGTGTTATCGTTCGAACCAAATTTAGAAACTAAGCGTATTTTCGAAACGAGGTTAGCAGAAACCATAGACTCTCTTTATGGGCAAGATTCTTACAACAATGCAAAGATTGAGAACGCGTCTGACCCCAAACTAACGCAATATGGCAGAACTCTATTTATTCGAGACACAGATGGCAACCCAGATATCTTTCTGGCGCGCCCATTGGGCATCGACCGATATGCTAATGCAGACGTAACCAAGTATTGGACAACTACATATGCTGAAGGGGGATATCCAAGCTTCTACGTCGGCGAAGCGATGCAAGCAATCGCCAATGCAGACGCTGCAGCTACCCTTCGACGTGAAAGTCGCAAGCTCATTGTGCGTCCTGCCGCGACCGAAATGCTAGACCGACATATTTCTCCACCATCCAGAGAAGACTTAATCCCTGAAAACTTTTATAAAATTCCAATGAGAGTGTTGGTAACACAGGTGTACTTAGGGGAAGACGTAAACCCATCAGAGGTATATTGTAAGGTTGTCTTGCCTGAATATATAAGAGATATGCATTTAGGTGGGAGAAGAAATGACAACATCGAGAAGTTGAATTTTGCTCTGACTCAAATGGCTAATGAGTATGTAGACTATGTGGAGCAGGTTAGGGATTCTATGGTCATCGCCAATGGCCAAGTGCCAGATATCGACACTATCCGTGACGACGAAGCTCAAGAATCTTTTCCTGACTTTACGACTGACTTTACGAGAGCCCACGCCGACGACTGGAATACGCATACACGGCTAGAGCATCCACAATATTGTTCAATTGAGGGCTTATATTCTAGAGTATTTGCTAATGAGAGCCGGCCCCTTCGGGCCGACAGAGGCCCAAATTATAATTCTGACCTAGAGTTAGACGACCTTTTTCAAAATCGCGGCCAACTTATGGTTCATCGTTCTCCACCGCCAGTAAACTCAACACCGGGGGCTGTTGCTCCTCTCAATGGAGATAGCGAAACGAGTATTGCTGTAGACCGACTTCATTTTATGGAATCATGTACTTATTTTCACCTTTTGCCACGTAGTGCAGACCCATCAGCGAACTATGAATCTTTTCACAAAACGGTCTTCTCTTTACACAACATTTTTCAGTGGTATTTGAGGAACCGCAGAGCAAACACTCTTTGGGGCGCCCTGACGGCAACTCAAGGCGCCTCGAGAGGTTCCCCCGCGGTCGATGGTGTCCCAACAACAACCCAAGAAATTCCACTAGCACAAAGTTATTCAAGCGAGTTTTTGATAGATGGTGACGGACTCAATGCGCTCAACGATAATCAGGCTGCCACGGGTAGGGCGCACTGGTCCGTTGCCATTCTTCCCGGGAAGTCCTGGTCACACTGGCTCAACCATGACCCTGGCGATAATGAGTCCTCCGGTTGGTGGGGCTTTGCCAGCGACCGCATCCATATTCCCACCGGCCGGTACCAAACAAGTGTGCAGGAGACTCCTGGTTTTTTTACTTTATATCCTGGAGCCGATGACGTCAACAACATTTCAACTGAGGGCTTTGCCTCTGGCCGTCGCGCTCCTGGTCAAGTACGCATAAATAAAAGTGATTATACTAATTGGAATTTTTTCGGCAACGACAACCCTGGCCTCATGTCCGATGGCATCGGCCGCAATCTTGTAAATTATAATCGATTCGAACACACTCCAATGAGAAATACAGGACAATCCTTATTTCACTCAGATGGAATAATAAGCCAGCTTGATATTTCTATGTTCATCCGTACATCCGTAAAGAAGCTTTTGCTAGAATCGTACCCTGACCCCGAACTCCTTGTGGAGCCACCAGAAACCTTGTTCAATTTAGAAGACTTCTATACAGTAAGTAATGGCCAGAATCAAGTCGCTTTAACAGATATCATAACCGACGGAAACCAGCAACAATTTTTCATTGGAGGTTTTGAGGTATTTAATGACCTAGGCCCGCATTTCGACCCGGCTTTATTAACACTCGATTCGGCGTCAGTAGATGGGTTATTGACATCACTCGAGCATATCACGCGCCGATTATCTGATCTTGCTTCAAGTCAAGTTAATTTCTGTATCCAGACCGAAGCTTCTCTTTATAACGCAGAAATTCGACAATCCGCATACAAGTTGGCAATATTGAATCGATTCGTTGCAAAAATCAGGGCCATGGACTTTAAGCCCAAAATAAAATTGCTTTTGTTAACTGTTGCCTCCATATACAACCTGCCGAACAGCTTATCCGCTATCCTCAAGCGCGCCCCGGACGCTGTCGCCGTCGGCAATCCAAATGTCGAAGACATATCGGATGAAGATTTAGTCGATTGGGCCGCAGCCTGTGTGCATTTTCTGGGCTCTCGACTGATTGGAGGAACCCTTCACCTTGAGGGTAGCGCCTTAGACACTAACCTAGCAAACGTGTTCACTCATGGTTCACCTAGAGTATATATAGCCCACAACACTCACGCTCATAGAGATGCTAACGCTGCAGCAATCCGGCGCATCGGTGGCAATATTGACGCCATCGGCACCGCCGCCAGCTGGCAGAACACGAGAAGCCAGGTGCTAGACGTAGGTCGCCACGGAATGACACCCCGGCAAATTATACAACTTACAAATCAGTTTTATTTTATTATTTTTCAGGACGGCCGCCATGGTTATCCCCCGGGCACCGAAGGCCCATCCTTCTCTAATAACAGCCACATACTGCGCGCTCTTAAGGACCCTAATTTGCACACACAATATATGGTCGACGAATTCGGCACCCGGTATCAAAATGCCCTAGCGCGCCTAAACATTCAATCTGCGGCCGCAACCCGCAGCCTAGCCCTAGATAACTTTCGCGACCCGGAACATATTCAACGCCTCTTGCTTTCTACAGACAGTTTAGAGTGGAGAATTATTTCAGAGGGAAAGGTGGAAGATTTTTTCTTAAAGTTGGATTATAGATTATTCTTCCAATTATTTGGCCAAGACGGAAGCCCCAACGCATTTGACGACCGTACCGCGACCTTGCGCAACTGGTTTGCCGCTTCTGCCGGCCGCCAAAAAGGCCACAACGAGAGTTTGTTAAATTACTATAAAGAGACAAGACCTCGTATATATTATTCTTCAGTTGCCGGCCAGCCTCGAAGAAGGGACCTAATAGAGCAGTTGACCACTAGTCATCCTACTGCAGTCGTTCGGCTAGCCGAACGTTGGAAGACTGCATATGGTAACTATACAGGGCTCACCGCTCAACTTTTGGGTTCTGAGATGTTGCGCAGTGCTGTCATAAACGGACAAGTTGTGAGAGGGTTGTTGGAGAATTCAGTCATTAATCAGATAGCTAGGCTAGTATCAAATACCTTTATTAGTAAACCCTCCGGTTGGGCCCAACCCGGCTCTGCAGCAAATTCACGATTCAAGGCTTTCGTACAAAGTGAAAACGGCATCATACAAGAGGTCTCCGAAGAATTTAGAAGTTTCTTGATGAAAGGTCAATCACAAGACATATTTTCAGTGCCTATGGCAGAGTACAAGAAGAGCATAAGCTCCTTTAAAGAAGTCATTGATGAATGTTACGACCCCATGACATTAAAAGAAGATTATAAGAGACTGCAACCATGGATGGCTGACCAACTTATAGAATCTGAAGACGCTAAGCAGATATTCCAATATATCTTTCCGGTTAAAAGGTACCAGGCAGTTTCCACAGCTTTCGTGACTTCAGCCCTTGCCGGATATAGTACGATGCCAAGCGTGATGCAGACACCAAAGGCTAGCCTCGCCGCGCTCATGGGCACAACTGCTATGACAAGAAGAGAAAGGACACAGGTGTTTGATAACTTTAGCCAAGGGGAATTCTTCAAGCAGATAATGGACAACGCGACTTCCGACCCTAAGGGCCTAGATTGTTTCGGGTTCCCGTTCCCAGGAGACTTCCTAAGTCAATTTGGGGATTTATTAGAAGAGCTATTCTTACAGTTTCCATCTATCTTCTTTAGAGGTATCGCCAGTGCTGTCGATCCGGCATACAAAGAGATGAAGAAGCACTGGGAAAATTGCGATATAAACAAGTTAACATGGAGTGGCACACAATGGGCCCCTACTATTAATGAAAAGGAAATGACTGCCGGACTCATGGGCAAGCCTAACGGAGGGAAGGACAGTAATTATGCTATGATATTACCATCTTCACCTATAGACATTGCAGCCGGCGTTGCTAAGATAGCATCAAATCCCTTTTCGTCTTCTAATTGGAAGAAGTTTGGTAGAGCGCTCGAAAGAACAACTGGCTACATTTACAAGGGCCCTTTGGCTCTTGTTGACGGCGCCTTTAGCCTTAAGATACCTTGCTTGGACGTCGACACTGGAGAATGGCCAAACACGGGACCATGGAACACAGATAGGTATGGTCATCCACTAAGTCCGCTCACTGCCATTGCATTGACCATGCCAGAGCTCAAGGGGGAGAAGAGAAGAAGACAACTCAAGGGCTGCGGCGACGAGCCGTATTCTGAAGAGCAGATAGAGGACAACGCGTGTCCGGATGAGGACACGGAGCCTAAGCCGTTTGGCGATATGCCCACAGCTGAAGAAGAATGATAGCTAAAAAAGAAATATTGAACAACACTACTATTTATTATGGAGGTTTTTAGCATGGCTATATTGCATCGCGATTCGCAAATACAGCCCCTGTGGCCACCTAGGATAGACCGGGTATACGGTCCATACGCCTCTGTAGCCTCACCAGCAGAATCAATAAGACAAGACTTAGTATTCTTATTGCAGACTATCCCTGGCGAATGGCCAATGAACCCTGACCTGGGAGTGGGGTTGATAACCTATGCATTCGAAAACTTGCAAACGCTAGAGACTTCAGATATAAAATCTAATATAGAAAATCAGATGAGAAAGTATTTATCTAATGTAACCCTAGTTGATGCAAAATTCGTAAGCACACCAGATAATGTAGACAACTATGTTGCTATTTTGAAAATAGCTTACGCGATACCTGACTTTGGAGTACAAGATGAGATTGATTTTGGCCTAAACGAAGTTGAAAAGAGTATGGTGATTCTAGGGAACATGGGTACCAAAACGAGAGTGGAATAAGACGGAAGAGAATACACAATATGACGACTACTAATAGAAACAGGAAGGCTCAAGAAGTCGACTATACTAAGACCGGCTTCAACGAAATAAAAGAAGAATTGGTCCAATATGTCAAAAGACATTACCCGGATACATATAAGGACTTCAAAAAGTCGTCGTTTGGGTCATTGATGTTTGATTTAGTGTCTTATGTTGGGGACCAGTTACACTATTATTTGGACCACAATGCTAATGAGGCGATTCTACCGTACACAAAAGACCCAGAAATTACTGTACAACTGCTGCAGGCAATGGGTGCAGACCCCGCACTAAATTCGGTTTCTGTAGGAGAAGTTGAAGTTCAGGTTCTACGACCTGCAAATTCCCTACGGTCGGCCGCAGATTCATCTTATGCAGTTACTTGCAGAGCCGGCACAAAGTTTCGTTCACAAGGCGGCACGGTATATACACAAATTAGAGATGTTACTTTTACTGAAGAGAACCCACAAGTTGTAGGTCATAGCTCCATTGCAGGCGGCAATGGGATAGATTACTACATATTTAAAGCAAAGGTGCCCGTTGTATCAGGACAGGAGAAGACCTATACAGTGTCGGTCGGAGATTTTCAAAGGTTTTTGAAGATTGAGATTCCGGACCCCACAATAACAGAGATACTAAAAATTGAAGACTCGAACAAGAATGAGTATTTTCAGGTAGACCACCTTACAACGGAGGCTATATTTAAGCCAGTTCAAGATCCAGAGGCTAGGGATTCAGCTGTATCCTCTATAATGAAGAAATTTCCGGTACCCAGAAGATTCATAACAGAGAAGTCAATCAGCAAATCTTCTGTAGTTTTCGGCCATGGCTCTGACGAAGATTTGAATACGGCAAATATTGCGGACCCTAGTAAAGTGGCACTTAAGCTATCAGGCAAGACATACACTTCTGCGGCATCGTTGTCGCCATATCAATTATTGTCGACTAACAAGCTCGGTGTTGCACCACAGAATACAGATATTACTATAACTTATAGAAGCAACACTGCCGCAAATACGAACGCTGCAGCCGGCACGATTACCCAGATTGTTGACCCAATTTTGTTCTTTGAGAACGAACAACTATTGGATTCCGCAAAGGTTAACTTCATAAAAGAAAACGTACAAGTGTATAATGAGGAGCCCATTAACGGAAATATATCGATACCGAACACGGAAGAGCTTAAGCGCCGTTATCTAGGCGCCTACGGGGCCCAAGGGCGAGCAGTCACCCAACAGGACTATGTCGCCGCGGCCTACTCCATGCCACCAATTTATGGTTCAGTAAAAAGAGCATCGGTAGTTAGAGATACTAACGACTTGCGGAGAAACCTGAACATGTACTTGATATCTGAAGGTGCCGACGGAAAGTTGCAAAAACCTACAGCACTACTTAAGCAGAATGCTAAAACTTGGCTAGATTCGGTAAGAATGATATCAGACAGCATCGATATCTTTGATGCGAATATCATAAATTTTGGAATAGATTTCAGCCTCCAACTTAAGAGAAACGTCAATCAACAAACAGCTCTGTCAACAATAAAACAGAGAATATTTGAAGAATTAACATCGGTACCACCAGAGATTGGAGAGCCACTATATTACAGTGAAATAATGAGAATAATACAAAACATTCCAGAGGTTGCAAGAATCTCCGCAAAAGATGGTATAAAGATCACCTCTCTTGCTGGCGCAAATTATACCGACTATTATTATGATGTGAAGAGCAATACATCACCAGATGATAGTTACATCTATATTCCCAAGAATAGTATTTGGGAGATAAAGTACATTGATGATATCAAAGGGACGATAATAGGCTAATGAGCATTAAGAGATACAATTCAGAAAAAGATAATACAATTGCAAATGCACTAAGGGAAAACCTCACAGCACGGTCGACAAAGGCCAACATGGGAGCCTCTGACATCTTAGAGGTGTTCTCGATATACGCCCAGGCTAGCTCAAGTTCAGTAGAGCATACCAGAGTCTTGTTACAGTTTCCTGTAGATGAGATTTCAACTGACCGTACAAACAATATTGTCCCTGCATCCGGTTCTGTAAACTTTAAATTGAAGCTATCTAATACCCCACATGGACAGACCACACCAGAAAATTTTAAGGTTTCGGTGCACCCATTAGTTAGGTCCTGGACTGAGGGTGACGGCCTAGACATGGAAAGTTACCTAAATTTGGAGGCCAGCAACTGGGTTTCTGCCAGTGCCGGCACACCATGGCACACTACAGGTTCTGATTTTGCTAGTTCTAGCTATATAGCAGTGGGGTCAGTCCCGGTACAGTACAGTCAGACTTTAGAAGTTGGCACTGAAGATATAGATATCGACATAACTCCATGGACAGAAGAATGGATTAAGCACGAGAAAGGCACTAGCACTGTGGCATCCGGAAGCATTGAGTTTCTTTTGAACCCATCTGAAAATCATGCTTTAAGTCTCTACTCACACGAAGGGAAGAAGATGACTTACACATTCATAACATCGTCGACCTACTCAGTTGGTAATTCTGTATACTTGGAGTTGAGTGGCACCGCTGCAGAAACAGCGGGAGCATTACATAATAGGCTTTCATCAGATTTTGATAGCAAGATGACCACAGACTTGGCCGGAGCTTTTTTGGCCCTAACACAATCTTTAGCTGGCTTGCAGGGAAACACAATCATTAGCTCAAGCATGCCAGCAGAGACCGCC
>Ga0315321_10003503_pt1 | contig 12220 bp, 5 predicted proteins | sample M180m21515metaG_FD_203464 | JGI IMG/M metagenome (GOLD analysis project Ga0315321, IMG submission 203464) | Ammonia-oxidizing marine archaeal communities from Monterey Bay, California, United States - M1 80m 21515 | ecosystem: Environmental > Aquatic > Marine > Intertidal zone | place: USA... | reverse complement strand
GTGAGTGAGTGAAGCATCCATTCTTTTTTGCCCCAGATTGGCCACACTTGGCTCCATCACTATTTCCGCTTGCGACACACCAGGTATCCGATCAAAGCACTGAACCGGTCACAGCAGGCCTTTAAGTCGCAGTGTCTTTAAGTCACAGTGCCTTTAAGTCACAGTGCCTTTCTTTGGTCACTCCGAAACCCTCGGGGGGCCTATCGTTTCAGTTGATCGTGTTGAAACAATAAAAATGGCTCACTTTGCCCCTCAACGACCAGCCAACGGCGATCAGCTTCAAGGTTGCGAAAGACCTGCTTTATCCCGTTCGGCCACTCAATGGTCAGCCGATCAACTTTGCTTATGTTTCCAAGTCCGAATGTAAGCATCGCTTCGTTACGGCAAAGGTAGCCATCACCAGCAATGAGAAAGTCCGTCGACGCATCATCACCGTAATCAACCTTAACCCTCGCACCAATCGCATCACGTTCTGCCGAACAGCCAACCAATTCCAACTGAAAACAATGGCCAGTATTTTCAGTTTCATTCTTAAGCACTGCAGACGCTTCACCCAGATGCGTCACGACAAGATCAGACTTGCCATCGTGATCGAAATCGAGTTTTGCCATCGCTCGCCCTAAATGTGCCTGCGTCCAGTACCCGGTCTCATCAGTTACAGGCACCAACTCAAATCGCGCCCCCAGATTACAAAACAGCTGAGCCATTTGCCGAAATGGTCCGCTCATCGTTTGATAGTTGTCGATATGCCCATTTGTAACAGCGATATCAAGCTGGCCATTATTGTCATAGTCGAGAGCCTGTGAACCAAATCCCAACACAGAACGGCTTGGTACCCCAAGTCGATATTGACTGGCACGATCCTGAAAGAAGCTACCTCGGTTCAAATACAGGCAAGCACTTTCGTTTTGGAAGTTAGCAATATGAAGATCCAGCATTGAATTCTTGTCAAAGTCACCGCAGGCAATCCCCATACTGGCGGTTCCTGCACCACCGGATGAAAGCGCGCTTCCGTTTACGACAGCGATGTCTGACCAATTACCATCCAGTGGATCACGGACCCAAAGCTGATTCGCCGATTTATCATTCCCCACGAAGACATCGTTACCTGGCCGCCCATCGAGGTCGGCAATCACAACACCTAGACCTTTATGCAATTCAGCTCCCGAGCCACTTATTTCCTGAAAAGACACGTTACCCTTTCCATCATTCAGGCCAATGCGATCCGCACACGCTTTGAAGTCTGCAGGCCCAACTGCTTCAACAACTGCGCCTGCCACGTCCTTCTCTGGCAAGCGACCAATCGTTGGATCTTGAATGTAATTCACTTCAAAAATGTCGGGCAAGTTATCTGCGTTCAAATCCGCCATCGCAACCGAAGCAGGCATACGTTCCAAAGAATCGCTACCCTCCAAGCTAGACTGGGTGAAGGTTCCATCACCATTATTGATCCACAAATAGTTGGTACCAATATTCGCTGTGATCAAGTCGGGAAAACCGTCCTGATTCCAGTCACCCGTGGTGCACCCCATTGTGTATCGCCGATCTGCGACTGAGGCAGATTTTGTTACATCTGCAAACTTTGAATCGAGATTGCGAAACAAGACATTGCCATTATTGGAGACAAACTCGGGGGGGGCTGAAGCACCCTGAGCAAAATAGAGGTCCGCAAATCCATCACGGTCAAAGTCCAGCACAGCGACCCCACCACCAGCTTGATGGTACATCGCAAACCCTGCCTCGATTTTCTCGGGCGCAAGCTCAAAAGTATGTTTCAAACCCACCTCATCTGCCACATTTCGAAAGGCAGCAGGATTTGCAGTCGTCTCGACTGGCTTGCCGGCAATACTGCTCGCCTCTTCAACCTTGTCTAGCTGAATATCTGGCAGAGGATAGGTGTCGAGAGATAGTCCACAAACACGCACACTCTGATCAGGAAAGCCGCTCTTTTCCGCGACCATCTTCTGCCGTTCTGAATTCCAATGCTTCAAGGCTTCTGGTGACGACTTTCTATAGAACGCTTCTATCGACTTCCACACCACAGCCTCGAGTCGTCGATCAATCGCATTCAATCTCGAGGCTAATTCCTCAATTGCTTTTACATTTGGCACAGTCGCGTCCGAAATTTCGTTGCTATCCAACAAAATTTCATGCATTGCTTTCCAGCGTTCTTCCCATCTCGCATAGTCATCTGATTTCCCCTGCATCTTGAGCGATTGAAGCAAACGATTCATCGTGATGAAGTCTGTTGGATCACGATCCAACGACTCCAAAAATGCACGCGTTGCAGCCGCAAATTCCCTCTCACTCGCAAGATAAGTACCAATCGCTGACCAATATTCGGCATACTCACGCACAGCCTGGTCAGTCTTACCAAACCACCACTTGAATGCCACGTCATCCTGCGCCTCAGCAGCAGCCCGACCGTACAAAGCAACGATGGAGGGCGGCACGCCTCCATTAGCTACTGACTCACGAAGAACCGATGCAGCCTCAGCGTAGCGACGTTCGGTAAAAAGTTTCCTTGCCCTACCTGACACACCAATGGGCGTGTAGTCGATTTCGCCAGCTGCAACTTGCGTAGGATCACTGAACATCGCATCACTGAGCACAATCAGTGACTGCAGTTCATCCTGCCGAACATCTCCTGCTTTGCAAAGCTCACGAACATGAACCGCTGCCTCATGCCGTCTACCCTGTCGATTTAGCAGATAAGCAAGCTGTCGCCTCGCGAGCGTCAAGTTCGGGTCCAAGGCAAGAATACGCTCATAGCGATTAATAGCTTGATCAAATTGTGTTAACTGCACACACCAGTCGGCTGCTTGACCCAACGCTGGAATCCCAGCCTCTGGATGATCCTCAGGTATCCCGGCAAGACAGTCGATTGCTTCTGCCAGTTCGCCACACCCAGCGTGCATGAGCCCAGCTTGGAAGAGTACAGCGACGTCATTGGGATTAATCAACAACAATTGCTGCAACAATGGCAATGCAGACTTAAATTCACCGGCAGCGGCAAGCCGCGAGACTTCCTTTAATGTCTCCTCACGATTCAACGATGGTGTGCTGTTAGCAGGCTCCAGCTTTGCCTTTGGATCAGCTGTGACCACACCTGCCGATCCGACCTCCGCCGGATCAGAAGCATCACTCTCTTGTTCGCGTTGAGTGCATCCGAATGCAAAAAAAAGCGTTGGGGCAAAGAACACGATTGCCAGCAGCCAACGATTCATTGAAAATCTTCTGTATTTAAGTTTTTTCATGAATGATCAAACGCACAAAAACTATCTGACTTAGTTTCGGAACTGACAGTTCACACCTCGTGAAGGCTCAAAACATCTACCGCTGATAAAGACCAGCATCGCCTTCCACGACCAAATACCGCTGGTCTACCAGTGGCGATTTGAAATTTTGCAACTCACCCGAGGGCCAGTGAATCTGCACCGATTCGATTTCGTCACGCCGCCCTAAGCCGAAATCCAACACTGCTTCATCACTGCTGAAATACCCATCCCCTGCGGTTACCCATTGGGTCTGATCTCCTCCTGTGGTTTTCACAATCACTCGAGCACCGATCCCATCACGTTCACTAATCACGCCAGACAATTCAAACTGCACCCAATGACCTTCGGTCTCTGTCTCTGAACGCAGCAAAGCCAATGGCTTATCGAGATGATTCACCAGCACATCCAAATCGCCATCACGATCAAAGTCAAAGGCGGCCATCACTCGCCCCAGGTACGTATCGCTCCAGTAGCCGGACTCATCCTGAACCTCTGACAACTCGAAACGGTTACCGTGTGCCATCAGACACTGAGGCGCCATTTCGTAATCTTCGCCGTAGAACGTCATATCGAAGATATGCCCATTCGTCACCAACAGATCCAACCAACCATTTCGATCCAGATCAATTGCCTTTGTTCCAAACCCTACGAAAGGCAAACTGACGGTATCTAAACCGTACCTGATGGCAAGATCAGTGAATCCACTACCCGTCTGCTGAAGGTACAAATTTGCCGACTCCTCCGAAAAATTGGTGATGAATAGATCAAGTTGCCCGTCGTGGTTGTAATCCCCCGGTGCAATTCCCATACAACCATTCGCGGCTCCGCTAAATCCGTTCGCCACTCCTCGTATATCAGCCACATTACTGAATTCATCGTCTCCCGACTGCACCAGAAAATGATTAGCGCGAACATCATTCCCAACGAAAATTTCATTCTGACCGTTGCCATTGAAATCGGTCACGACAAGCCCCAGGCTAGTGCCTGGCTTTGCTACCTCTCTTGAGATCGTTCGCGACTGAAATCGCCCATCACCAAGATTCTCATACCAACGATCACACTGGGCATAATGCTTAAGTGGTGAAGGCTGCAACTCCCTGCCGTCTGCATCCTTCTTGGGCAATTCGAAAGCCCCATTCATCTCGATGTAGATTGCTTCAAATAGGTCGGGCAACCCATCTCCGTTGATGTCTGCAATAGCAAGTGAAGTGGTGAACTGGTCCTCGATTTTACCAAGGTCAGCGGTCGCATCCCGGAAAGTGCCATCACCATTGTTGATCAACAATCGATTGTGACCGAGGCTTCCAAGGAACAAGTCAGCAAAGCCATCCTGGTTCACATCACCCGCAGCGATGCCCGATGAATAGTTAAAGTCAGTGACATTGGCAGACACCGTTACCTCATCGAAAGTACCTGCGAGATTTCGAACAAGCACACTTGAACGGGTACATGCATCTGTGGGTGGTTCTCCGGACCCCTGCCCAAGATAAACATCAGGCCATCCGTCCAGGTCATAATCCAGAATGCCAATCCCCCCTCCAATGGACTCATGAATCGGAATTGACTTCAAGTCGATTTCAGTGTCTTTGTACCAAGAGAAATTCAGCCCAGCGTCCGCGGCAACATCGCTCAATTTCGGCACCGCCAACGGTGCTGCATCAACATCAACGTCGACCACCGAAACATTCTCATTTGAAGGAGTCATCAAGGCTTGAAGGGCCTCGTCAATCGAAAATGCTTTGGGATCGTTACCTGACAAAGCAGATTCGGCAGCCATTCCCATCACCTCGGCATTACCAAGGAAGCTGTTCCGTTGCTGTGCGATGACATTCTGTTGCTGAGTTGCATTAGGAGGCAACAGCATCAGATTCCACTGAAGTGTTTCGAATGGTCTTCCAAGATCGAGCATGTAACGCGGCATTCTCTTGCGAGCAGCAAGGTCCGTGGCCGATTTATAAATTTCTTCAGCAGTGAATTCAGTATCAGAGACGCGAATCCCGCGTGCACGGAACTGTGCTGCATCTTCTGTGCGTCCCAACGCGTCAAAAACCTTGGCCAATCGCTGGAAAACAACTCGATCACTTGGGTTGCGATATACAGCCTGAAGCAATGCATGAGCGGATGCAGAATATTGCCTCTTATCGAAAAAGTAAGTCCCAAGAGCGACCCAGTAATCGCCGAACATTTTCATTTCTTCACTTTGAGTTGCGTGCCAAGCTGGCAACTGATCAAACGCCTGAGTCTCAGCTAACAGACGACCATAAAGGGCTTTCGCTGCCGGACTCCGAAAACCTGCAGCCCGCTCATCATCAAGCTCTCTTCGTGCTTTGCGATATTCCTGATTTGTGAAATACCAACGAGCCATACCCAGCCCAGGCTCAAAAAACTGCGATGGTTTTTCACCGTCTTTTAAAAGCGTGGGAAATGACGCGGTACGGCGCACCAACGACAACATCTCGCTTTGATTTGCTACACCGACCTGACAAAGCATTTCTGCTTGGCGTGAAGCTTCCTCGCGACGGCCAATGCGGTTCAACAGTTGCCAGCACACATGGTGCCAATTCTCGACGCTTGGATACTTTTGCGTCGCCGTCAGCAATAAATCCGCCGCATCTGAATGACGCCCCAGTTTAGCCAAGGCTCTCCATCGGAGATCTATTGCTTGCTGACCCCACGGAGAATCAATCGGAATTGATTCGGCCAACTCGATAGCAACGTCGAGGTTTCCCCTCGCAGCTTCAATCTCACTTGCCACCAATGTGGCGTCGCGGTCCTCGGGATCCTGCAATAAAGCTTTGCCCACCAATTCTGCAGCAGCCTCGTACTCACGGCTTTGTAGCGACCGCCGTGCCGCAGCAAGATAATCAGCGTCGAGCGTCTCACTACTCTCTTTTCCGCCCGTCGGCTCAGATGTCACAGCTTCATTTTGCTGGCCGCAGCCCGTCAAGATAACCAAGCAAAACCCGATGAATAAAACCACCAACGAAGACTCACGTCGCATCGATGACAACATCAACTTTCCTTTCCATGACCTATCCAGTGCTGCAGTGCGCATCATCATTTTTCTATCGAAATCCTGCAGTGGCAGGGGCGAGTTTGAACTGGACGCATCGAAAATACCTCACCAAGCATTGTAGCAGTTTCCCTGAAATCGCTTTTCAAGGCTCGCGCGTTACAGATCACAAGACACCGAATCAAACTTTTCCCGCAGCACTTTATCACCCTGCAGTACTCTGTCTCCCCCGCAGCATTTTGCCCCAAGGACCGTCGGAAATTCACACGTCTTCAGAGTATCGAATTGACCAGTGAAACAACACTAAGGTAACGCATGCCCCATTTCGACGCTCGCAGTTCCATTGCCCGACTGCCCACAGGACATGTAAAAGGCGGGGGATTAACGACAAGGGTAAACCCGATCGTGTTTTTCAATCAACAAATATTGCTGCTTTGCCAATGTGCCCTGAAATACTTGACGATCTCCCGAGGGCCGATACACCAAAACACCTTGGATCTCTACCTCAGCTCCCATCGCAAAGTCGATGACCGGTTCCGCGCCACTTAGAGCCCCGTCCGCTGGTTACCGACCAAGCAAAGAAGCCGTGATTTGTCACCTTTTCGATACGTACCACAACCGCATTACGTTCAGATCTTGTTTCAACGAGCCGAAGCGAAATCCACGGGTGCTTCGCTAGCGTTTGCTTCTCAAACAAGGCAAACAGATGATCCAAGTGCCCAACGACTAGCTCGCCGAGGCTGAACAGATCGATAGCAACCTGAGATTTCCCCCTTTCCGCCTCAGCTTCGACAGCACGTATCGTCGCACTCAGTCATCTGCGAATCCACTAACGCTCGAGAGGCTAGCTCGGTAGCAACTTCGCAGTTGCCACGTATCATCTGCCTTTGAGCAGCGGCAACGTGATTCACGTCAACCGAATCGGGACTGCTCGAAGCTCTCGTGTTTGGATCACTCTCATCGCAGCGTGCCAAAATGCCAAGTAATCAAAATCGAGCATCCCAGCAGCGGCTTGTAGCCACCTCGTTCCATGATTGCGAGTCCCTGCCAACGCCTCGTGATGATGGCGATCTCATTTGCCTCGCTGGAAATCACAAAAAAATCAGCGGCTCGGGCGAGCCGCTGATCTATGAATTATGAGTCAAAAAAGTCAAGAAGCGTGTCTCCTTGACGAAGAGAACTAAGCCGTTTGGTTAGCTGTTGGGCACTTCTTCCTCTTTGGTGGCCTCAGCATCATCTGCAGCCTGCAGTTCGTCCGCAGGAGCCAAGAAGCCTCCTGCCTGCATCACAAGTTCTTTGATCTCTGAGGCAACATCAGGATTTTCGATCAGGAAGTTGCGAGCCTTCTCTTTTCCTTGACCCAAGTAAGTTTCACCATACTTGAACCACGAACCGCTACGGTTGACCACCTTGTGGGTGGTTCCCAAGTCCAACAAATCACCTTCGTAACTGATACCGTTGCTGTGCATCATGTCGAATTCAGCAATGCGGAAGGGAGGCGCAACCTTATTCTTTACGATTTTCGCTTTCACACGCTGACCGACCTGCTCCTCACCATCTTTCAATGCACCGATACGACGAACGTCGATTCGACAGGAACAGTAAAACTTCAAAGCACGTCCACCAGGAGTCGTTTCAGGACTTCCAAACATGACTCCGACTTTCTCTCGGATCTGGTTGATGAATACTACCGCACACTTACTTTTAGCGATCGCTCCAGTGAGCTTTCTCATGGACTGACTCATCAGCCGTGCCTGCAGGCCCACGTGGCTATCACCGATCTCACCCTCAAGTTCCTTCTTGGGAACCAGAGCAGCAACAGAGTCAATGATAATGACATCAACTGCGTTGCTCTTGACCAGCATCTCACAGATCTGCATGGCCTCTTCTCCACTACTGGGCTGACTCACCAGCAGGGTGTCAAGTTCGACCCCAAGTTTCTTCGCCCAGCTCGGGTCGAACGCGTGCTCCGCATCGATGATTGCTGCGATGCCACCTTTCTTCTGTGCCTCGGCACCGATGTGCAATGCCAGCGTCGTCTTTCCGCTGGACTCTGGTCCGAAGACTTCAATCATTCTTCCCCGCGGAATCCCTTGTCCACCCAACGCCATATCCAGACTAAGACTACCTGTCTGGATACCGTCAATCTGCAGATGCTGAGATGCTCCCAGGGGCATGATCGCACCGTCACCGAAGGTTTTGTCGATCTGCTCCAACGTAGTCTTCAAACCAGGTTCGCGCTCCAGAACAGCTTTCAAACCCGGATCAATCTTGCTCTTCGACGATGCCTTTGCCTTCTTTGCCATTCTTTCATCCCTTCCGTATGCCAATGTGTGAAGACCACTACTTTGTGGGCTGACGCCCCCTTTCCCGGAGGGACTCCCAGTAGTGAACATTTATATATTACCTTGTGTTCCAAGCGACCACAAGAGAAGTAACCCCGTGCGTCCCGCTTGACATTTGTAGTATCCGCGCTGGCCAAGACAAGTCTGGTCAAAGGAACACCTTTTTTCTTTTTTTCACGTAAAAGGCGGGACAAAACTCAGGAAGCTGCTCCCTCTTTGATCAGCTGAATCAAATCATCCGTGTTCATTTTCGCTGCCCGATCAGTACCATCGAGCACGCCCGCAACAAGTTCACGTTTATCAGCGTGTAAAGCAAGAATCTGCTCCTCGATCGTCCCTTCGGCAACGAGCCGATAAACGGTAACTGGCCTTTCCTGACCAATTCGATGAGCACGGTCCGTCGCTTGATCTTCGACGGCTGGATTCCACCATGGATCCAGATGGATCACATAATCGGCTCCAGTTAGGTTCAAACCTGTTCCCCCTGCCTTGAGTGAAATCAGGAACAACTCCCCCTCTCCCGCCTGGAATGCATCAACTCTTCGCTGCCGCTCTTTCGCTGGAGTCGATCCGTCGAGGTACTGATAGGTAACTCCCATCTCATCCAGTTTTTCACGAATCACTGCGAGATGCTTAACAAACTGGCTGAAGACCAGAGCTCGATGGTCGCCATCACGAAGTTCTTCAACCAACGACGTCAGCAAGTCCAATTTGGCTGAACTCTTCTCCCAGCCAGCATCTACCAAACGCGGATGGCAGGCAAGCTGCCTCAAGCGGGTCAGCCAAGCCAACGTTCGTATTCGCTTCTGCCCAGCCTGCTGGGCGTCTTCGCCGGCACCACTTAGCTCAGCCAGTGCTGCCAAACGCGTATCTTCGTACCGTTTCCGCTCGGCAGGACTCAACTCAGCTTGCAGTGTGATTTCTGTTCGAGGTGGTAGTTCTTTAAGGACGGTATTCTTGGTCCTGCGTAAAATGAATGGCCGAACCAATCGAGCGAGTGATTGGCGTCGCTCATCATCTTTATGTCGTTCGATTGGATCAGCAAATCGAGTTCGAAACCTTTCCCAAGATCCAAGCAAACCGGGGCTGATGGTCCGGAACAAACTCCACAGTTCCCCCAAATGATTTTCAAGAGGTGTTCCTGACAGTCCAATTCGCCAATCGGCGTCAAGCTGCCTCACGGCCTGCGATGTTTTGGTCTGCGAATTCTTAATGAATTGAGCTTCATCGAGAACCAATGTGTGCCACGCACGTGAAGCAAATCGTTTTGCATCGCGCTGCAACAATTGGTAACTAACGATCACAAGATCATTTTCACCCGCTGCCTCAATCAAAGCGGCTCGATCTGAGTCTCGATACAACAACGCTCTTAAGCCGGGAGTAAATTTCTCGGTTTCCCTCACCCAGTTGTCACCCACACTAGTTGGCGCAACGACCAAGGCAGGGCCACCGCTACCGCGTTCAAGCAGGACGCCAAGCGTCTGCACTGTTTTCCCGAGACCCATATCATCGGCGAGCACCCCGCCAACACCCCATACACTGAGACGCGCGAGCCACTGAAAACCATCTAACTGGTAATCTCTTAAGGTTGCATCTAAATCCTCTGGCTTTTCTGGATTCCAATCAGCAAGTGACTCCAATCGTTGCAAGGAGTCGTGCCACCGCGCGGTAGCTTCCAGTGGCACATCGGTCCCAATCAATTCCTGCACTGCCGGCACCGCCGCATCAGCGACTTTCAAATTGCCGCGTTCAGCAACGACCGTGTCTCCCAATTGCTGCAATCGCCGCCGAAACGCTTCACTGATCCTGGCGAACTCACGATCTCCCACTTGGACCAGTGATCGATTGTCCCTGACTGCCTGCAACAATTGCTCCAACGGGACTTCTCGCCCGTCAAGCGAAATGGATCCAGTGAGCCCAAACCAATCGCGTCCATCATCAATTTGCACTTTGAGGGCCGAGGGCGTGATTTCGCCTCGAACCCGAAGTGATTCACCTTCAGGCCAAATGATGCGAGGCGTTGCATCGCCTCCGCCATAGAGTTTGGCCAGAAGGTCCAGTGCCATGTCATCTGTTTCTGCAACCCAGTGATAAAGACCATCGCTGGACAGATCCTGCAAACCAAATTTATCGACAACGTCCTGAACTCTTCGCCTTTCATCATCCAAATCCCGCTGCAGACGCACAGGTCCTGACTCGAGCAAGCAGGACACGACATCCGGCTTTTGACCAGGAACAAGCAATTCTCTGAAGCGATCTTCATGCATCATCAGGGCGACATGCAAGCCTGCACCCAGCCTTGGACGCAATTCGAAAACCAGTTCGGCTTCGATTGGAAGAATGGGGCCAGCTAACTCATCGGGCAAATCCACGCGGATCATGGAATCGACAGTGCTACTTCCCACCGAAAATTTTGCCGCCGTTTCAGTGTCCAGCAAAACTTCCTTGAAGTCACTGCGCAAAAGGTGCTGGATCAGCTTCACCGCCCGAGGGTCACGCAGGGTGCAGGCAATCAATCGATGATTTTTCTGGTCAGCGATCACAACCATCGGCTCCACGGGACTCGCATGCCCCAGGACGGTCTTACATTCCGCCAAATTGACCGTGATCCCATTGACGTGAATCTTGGGCCGAAAAAGTGTCTTTCGTTCAACCTCTTCCTGCTGATCTGTCTGCTTCGTCTGTTTGACTGCTTCTTCAAATTCGACGGGTTCTAAAGTGAGAACAAGTTCAGCAGAGTGCACTTGCAGTGAAGTCGCCTTGGCATCGTCCCACGCAACAACAGCGTGTCCTGCCAGTGCATTGATGGCTTGAAATTCGCCGAAGTGTTCGTCATCAAATGAGTAACTGGGATTAGCTACAAGGGCCGCAATTTTCCCATCCAGTGGATTAGCGGAGAAATCGCGTCGCAACAAGTCAAAGCTTCGAACTTCCTTTCCCTTCGTCCAACCCTTGCCGTTTTTACGAGGTCGTTGCTCGTAAGGCGTGATCGAAATCGGACAATAGTATCGCGAACTGGAAAGACCGATACGCCACTGCAACCTTGTATCTTCGGTGTCGCGGGGCTGGTTAGCATCTTCTGCTAACCCCAACACCTCATTAACCAACTGACGTCCTGCTGCCACCGCGTCCACTTCGAGTTCGCCGAGGAACTCGAATACTTCGTTGATCGAGCGTCGTCCCAACTGCTCCTGCAACCACCACGAGATAGCAAGGGTGTGTGGACACCGTTGATCTGTTTTAAATTGTGCGCAGGCACACGTAGGAGTTGCCTTGAGAGCAACGCTCAGAGGCGAGTAGTCGAAATCTTCGTCTTCCTCCTGTGGCTCAGGCATCACTTCGATTGAAGCAGGGATCGCCTGCTGCCGATTGCCTTTGACTTTGAAGGCGAACTGCATCCGCCCATCGTCGTTATTAAACGTAGGGGAATCGACGATCATCATCGCCGCCCGTTTATCAAGCGACTCATCGTGAGAATCGACCAGTTTTTCCGCAGCCTCTGCAACCAGAAGACCGAGGGCACCAATCGCGTCATCGGACATCAAATCCATACTGTGCTATCCACTGCCTATAAGAATCCCGGA
>Ga0315321_10003496_pt1 | contig 12230 bp, 11 predicted proteins | sample M180m21515metaG_FD_203464 | JGI IMG/M metagenome (GOLD analysis project Ga0315321, IMG submission 203464) | Ammonia-oxidizing marine archaeal communities from Monterey Bay, California, United States - M1 80m 21515 | ecosystem: Environmental > Aquatic > Marine > Intertidal zone | place: USA... | reverse complement strand
TGAGCGGTCGCAACCCTGTCAACGCCTCCACATCGGCGTATCGTTGAAAATACCCGAACGACGCCGATGGCTGATCCCACGAATAAAACCGCAGCACCGCTTGGCCAAGCGCAGCGGCGTGTTGCATAAGCAACTCGTCTGCAGCCATATTCCAAGCCGGCGAACTAGCTTGTTCGCGCCAAATCCGGAGCGTTTGGCCGCCGGTGTTCATTCGCGATATTCGCCGTCTTTTTCCGACGGACAAAGGGGGGCGATCTCGCACTCGCCGCACTCTGGCTTCCTCGCGGAGCAGCGGCGACGCCCATGAAAAATCAGCCAGTGGCTGAGCATCATCCAATCAGCGCGAGGCACAATTTTTTGCAGCGCGACCTCGGTTTTTTCCGGCGTCTTTTCCGCCGTCAAACCAAGCCGCCGGGCCAGTCGCCCCACGTGCGTATCGACGACGATGCCCTCGTTGATGCCAAACGCGTTGCCGAGCACGACGTTGGCCGTCTTGCGCCCCACTCCAGCCAGGGCGACGAGCGCATCCATCGTCTCCGGCACCTTACCGCCATACGAATCGACGAGCATGCGGCAGCAGTTCTGAATGTTCTTAGCCTTGTTGCGGAACAGACCGATCCGCTTGATGTCCTCTTGCAATTCATCCAGCGGCACTGCGGCGTAGTCAGGGGCGCAACGATATTTTTCGAACAAGTCCGCAGTGACGATATTAACCTGCTTGTCTGTGCATTGAGCGGAGAGAATCGTCGCAATCAACAACTCGAGAGGATTGCGGTGGTCGAGTTCGCAATGCGCATCTGGATATGTCGCACGCAAGCCGCCGATGATTTCCGCCGTGCGTTCGACCTTGGCCCTGTTGGATTCTCGGGGCATTAAAATCAGTTTTGTAGAAACGCCGCCGGAGCTGGCATTGTCGACTCCGGCTTGAACAAGATCAGCCGCCGGTCCAATGAGTCGAGTTGGCGCACGGCCTCATCGACCATCGACGCGAGCCTTGGCCGCGCCTGGCCACGACGCGGTTTGAACGACTCGATCCGCTGCCGAGTTGCGACATAATTATGCAGAATCCGCCCGTACTCATTGACGAACGGCAGTAGTTGCCGCGGCATCTTCATGCGTGCGATCAACAGTTGGTTGATCTTCATCTCAAGCGTTTTTTTCTGCACCGCGAAGTCCCAGCCGCGAATCGCCTGCTGCAGCGTAACCTCCGCCTCGAGAGGCGAGTCGGCATCGTTCAAGCGCACCTCGGCCGGCAGTTTCAACAGGTGTTCAAACTTCTCAACCGCCTCGCTCAATGTCCAGTTTCGGTATTGGCTTTGACCTGTCAACTGCACGATCGTCACCGCCCACCACTTTTCCACCCCAAGCATGTCGGTAAAAAAGTCGCTGTACACCTTCAAGAAGCTGGTCTGCCAATTCATGTTGTCCGGCAGTTTTCGTATCATGTTTTGCAGGCGCAAACCACCGGCCTTCACCGCCAGCAAACGATCCACTAACAGGTGCGAACAGGCCTGAAAATCCTTCCAGTTTTCCCCGCGCAAATGGGCCGGCGACGGCATCGCAATCTCGCTGAAGTCAAACGCGCGCCGGCTGCGCAATCGCGCCCGCACACCGACCAGAGAGTCGTTTCGGCGCAAATTTTTGACGACCTCCTCCATCGCCATTTCATTCCCACCCTGTTCCGGTTGACTCAGAACGAGCACTAAGCCCGGCTGAGCCAACAAGACCTGCGTAAAGCCGACCGTCATCCAGAGGGGAATCTCCGTGTCTCGTAACTGCGGCTTCCGGTTGGCGAAGTCCAGTAGCGTCACCTGCACCAGTGCCCGGACGAGTTTGGCCGAATCAATCTCGCTCGGCAACGTCAACTCGTAAGTGTAACCGTTGATGTGCCGATCCGTCACCACTGGCACTATCGCCCGGTGCGACATTGCGGGGTTGAGGCGCATCATTAATTTGCTGCCTAGCATCGCTGGCAAACCCAGTTGGCCGAGTAGCGCATTGCGAACCCGCTCAGCCGTCACGACCACGTGATCCGGCGCGATCAAAATAGTGTCGGCCTTGGCATCGAGAATCCCGCCACGGCGCTTCGGCGAGATCGGCCCGTAAGCCATGAACTGCCCCGACAAACTGCGGGCCGTCTTGTACCCCGCTCGCGATTCAAGGATTCGATTGATGTCCACCGGCAACCGCTTTGGCACCGTCGCCCCATTGCCCAGCGGCTTGGGCTGAACCTTGCGCGGCGGCAACACCGGCTTAGGCGGCTTGAGCACTGTCTCCGGCTTGGTCGGCTCAGCGCCTAGCTGCGGCTTGGGCACGATCGGCTGAGCTTGGCCAAGCGCAGTCGGGACCCAGACCAAGCCAAAGACAACCGTCAACAACCAAGCGCAGCGACCCGGCCGCGGTATGCAAACAATCCTGTCCAAAGGCAAATCCATCCAGCGCGAACAGTGTGGCCATTTTCACGAACGGCTTAAAGCCCGTATTTCAGAGCCGAAGGGATTGGCATAAGCGGTAGGGACGACCGAACTTCAAGACAGTCTCGAGATATTACATCCCCGAAAAATCACATCATACTGCAATTGCCATTTAAAAATACTCGTTACTTGCTCGGAGGCGGTTTGCTTTTGTCCTTGGTCGACTTAGGTTTATCGGTTTTCGCTTTGCTGTCGCTCTTGGTTGAGGATTTCATCGACTCGGATTCCTTCTTGGCGCCGGCATTGTAGCTTTCGCTGCGGTAATCGGTCTCGTAGAAACCGCTGCCCTTGAAGATAATCCCTGCTCCAGTGCCGATGGCGCGGCGCACGTTGCCTTTAGACCAGCGTTTTTTTGGGCAAACCTCTTTCGGGCAGGTCTCCAGCGCATCGACCTTGATGGATTGAAACAACTCAAACTCGTGGTCGCACTTTTCACAAACGTACTCGTAGGTCGGCATAAATATTAGATTCCAAAAACCACAGCGAGTAACGGCAAGCGACCCCCAAAAGTCAAGACTCCGGCCGCGCGAACGGTATTTCCCGCTTGGCTTGGGGCGACGGGATTGGTTCTCTCCCCTGCATGGCCAAGGTCACGCTCGACAAAATTGTCGCTCACTGCAATCGAATCCTCAAGCCGGAGTCGTTCGAGGACTGGCCCGGCGCAGTGAACGGCTTGCAGGTGCAGAATAGCGGCAGCGTGTCGCGGATCGCCGCCGCCGTCGATGCCACGCCGGCCACGATCGGCAAAGCCATCGTCGCCGGGGTTGACTTGTTGATCGTCCATCACGGTCTTTTCTGGGGTGTGACGCATCCGTGGACTGGCAATCGCTACAAGCTATTGCGGATGCTGCTCGACAACAACATCGCGATTTACAGTTCGCATCTGCCGCTGGACGCGCATCCTCGGCTCGGCAACAACGCCCAGCTTTCCAAGGCGCTTGGCATCAAGTCGCCCCAGCCGTTTTTCACCGAGCGCGGCCAAGCGATCGGCCTGCGTGGCACGCTCGACTTGACGCGGGCTCAGTTGGCCAAGCGATTGACCAAGGCCACCGGCACGGAGCCGACAGTGATACCGGGCGGCGCGGTGCGTTGCCGTAAAATCGGCGTCGTCACCGGCGGCGCTGGTGCGGAAATGAAAACAGCAGCCGACGAGGGCGTGGACACATTCATCACCGGTGAAGGCCCGCACTGGACGTTCGCGATGGCCGAGGATCTTGGGCTAAATGTGTTTTACGGTGGCCACTACGCGACGGAGACATTCGGCGTGAAGGCGCTCAGCGGGAGTTTGTCGAAAAAGTTCAAGCTGCCGTGGACGTTCATCGATCACCCTACCGGCCTGTGACGCTGGAGATTGCCAGCGCTCGGTTTTCAAAATAGGCTCGCCGGGTGAACCTCATTTCACAACTCGCCGCCATCCTCTTGTTGCTCGGTATTTTATCGACGACTGACGCCGCACGGCCCAGCAAAATCAGCAAGGTACTGCCGCATTGGCTCGATCTGAATGGCCGCCACACGCTCTCCCCCAGCCTACTTGAACGCGACGCCTACCAAGCCAAGCTCCGCGCCGATCGTACTCTTTGCTCCGGCATTCGGTTTGACGTCAAGTGGGACAAGAACACGAGCGGCACCGTGAAGCTGCAACTCGAGTTGCGCGTCACCGGCGACGCTAAGCCTATCATTCGCGAACTGGCCGTCAAACCAAGCCGGCGCGGCGGCTGGGATGCCATTACGCTGGACGGCGACGCATTCAGGGCCATGGGGAAAATCATTGCTTGGCGAGTGCTCCTTCTCCACGGCGACATCGAGTTGGCGGAGTGCCGGTCGTTTCTGTGGATAGAATCCAAGCCGTCGAGGGACGCCGATAAAACGCCTGCCGATTGACAACCACCCCCCCCTCCCCCACTCTTTCGCACATGGCAAAAACCGGTTTAGGCCGAGGCTTGAGTTCCCTGCTGGGTTCACGCCCGCCGGCTGACAAGAAAACCAAAGGCGAAAAAAACCCGGTGAGCACGCCACCAGCCGCAACCACCGAGCCGCTCAACGAGGTGCCGATCGGCGAGATTCTCCCGGGTGCAATGCAACCACGAAACGGTTTCGACGACTACACTCTGAACGAGTTGGCTGAGTCGATCCGCGAGAATGGCATCATGCAACCGCTGGTTGTGCGGCCGCGCGAGGGCGGCTACGAGCTGATCGCCGGGGAACGCCGCTGGCGCGCCTCGCAGATGGCCGGCTTGGCCAAGGTACCGGTCACAATCCGCGACGTGGACGACCGGACGGCACTCGAGCTGGCGCTCGTCGAGAATCTCCAGCGCGAAAACCTCGATCCGATCGAAGAGGCCAGAGGTTTCGCGCAATTGATCGATCAATTTGACCTTACGCAGGAGGAGGTCGCCGCCAAGGTCGGCAAAAACCGGGCTACGGTGGCCAACGCCCTGCGACTCATCAAGCTGCCGGCCGAAGTGCAGACATACGTGCGCGACGGCCTGCTCTCGAGCGGCCACGCCAAGGTGATTCTTGGATTAAAACACGCCAAAGACCAGATCGCTGCAGCCAAGCGCGTGATCAAAAAAGAGTTGAACGTCCGGCAGACCGAGGAACTGCTCAGTACGCTTGGCCAAGCGACCTCGGATAAAACCAAGCGAGGTGCATCCGGCAAAAAGGCTGCCACCGACGCGCATATTTTGAATCTCGAGAGCAAGTTGCGAGAACGGCTCGGCACGAAGGTGGCGTTACGCTACCGGAAAGGCAAAGGGTCGGTTGACATCAAGTTTTTCAACGACGAGGATTTGCAACGAATCCTAGAGACCCTCGGAATAAAGGTCGACTGATTTTTAGATTAATGCTTTTGGATATTGTTAAATATGGTAACCCCGTGCTTCGGCAGAAGGGTGAGCGCGTGGGAGAAATCACGCCTGAAATCACACAATTCATCGACGACATGGTCGAGACGATGCATGAAGCACACGGCATCGGCCTGGCCGCGCAACAGGTCGGCAAGGCCTTACAGTTGACCATGGTGGACGTGACCGATGTGGAAGATCGCCCATCGCGCATGAGCATCGATGGCGAAGTGGTCAAGCCGGAGGATTACATGCCGCTAATTCTGCTCAACCCGGAATGGACAGCAGTTGGCGACAAGAAAGAGGAAGGCCCGGAAGGTTGCCTGAGTTTCCCGGAAGTTTATGGCGAGATCAAGCGGCCCGAGGAAATCGACGTGAAGGCGATGGACGAAAACGGCGAAGCTGTGGCATTCCGCTGTGGAGGTCTTCTCGCGCGCGCCATTCAGCACGAGTGGGACCACCTGCAGGGAATCCTGTTCATCGACCGTATGGATGCATTCGTCCGCTCCGAACTCAAGACTGAGGTCGATGCCATTCAGACTGAAACCAAAAAGGCGCAGGGCTGATCACGGCACGGCAGGCGGGCTGCGCTTGGCCCGAACAGTCTGCAATAAACTCATTCCCCTCTGATATTTATCGGCCGCCAATTTACCAGCCTGTTTCGCGGCACTGATTTCGTCCTGCGCGGCGTTTTTCTCCGCCGGATTTTTTGCCGTGCTTAATGCCGCCTTAGCCGCTGCAAGCCGCTGCTTCTCGTAAGCCATACCGCCCCTCGCCATTTTCAACGCCTCGTTTAGCTCCTTCTCGGCCACATCAAGTCGGCCCTGCTGCATATAGGCAATGCCGAGGTTTTGCCGGGCTTCGAAATACGTCGGCTGTAGATGCACCGCCTTGGCGAAGTAGACCGCCGCCTTTTTCACGTCGCCCTTTACCGCGTAAACCGTCCCGAGGTTGTTGTGCGTTTTCGGGTTGCCGGGGAAAACCTTGATAGACGACTCAAGATGAGCAATCGCCTCATCATACTTTTTTTGATCCTTGCGGATGTTGCCGAGGTTGTTGAGCGCCTCCGCGTATTGCGGAGTCAACACAAGGGCTCGCTCGTACTGGATCGCGGCCTTAGCCAGTTTGCCCTTGGCCTTGTAGGCAATGCCCATGTTGAAAAACACCTCCGAGTCCTCCCCGTCCTCCGCAAACTTCAGCGCCTCGTTGTATCTGGCCAATGCGGCATCCGGCTGCCCGGTGCTGATCAACGCATTGCCCTCGTGCATCAACGCCATCACCTTATCGGGATCACCCAGCGATTTGCCCCCTTCGCCCTCCAGCTTGATCGCGTTTAACTTCGCCAAAATATCGTCGACCGACTCTTCCTCGTCCGAAACTCCGATTGCCAGCTGGGAGGAATCGAGCGACAATGGATCGCTCGCCACAACCGGCTCCAGAGTTGGCTCAGTTGAGATAGGCTCCGGAGTCGCCGGGGCCGCGGACGGGGAAGAGTCGGGCGACTGCTCCACACCGCACCCTGCAAAGAGAGCAACCAACGCAAGACAACCCGCGGTCTGACTTTTTATCAACCTGAACACCGGCCGGGAAACTACCAAACCTTGTCCAAGCCGCAACATTTGTCGCTATACCAACCTGCTGTGGATCCAGCGCGACCAGCATATAACGGTTTGCAGTAGCATGTTTTGACTATCTCGAGTATAGTTCACACCACATCGATTTTCACCCTAATGCACCTAAAAACCATTCCTATTCTGACTGCGCTTGGCCTAAGCGTTGGCGCTTTGTTCGCCCGCGAACTCAAGGAGTTCGATAACAATGTCAATTACGACGAGGCACGCGTGCCTCAATACGACCTGCCCGACCCACTCATCACCGCCGAGGGCAAACCGGTCGCTACCGCCGAGCAGTGGATGAACGTCCGCCGACCGCAGATCCTCTCGCTGTTCGCCAGCTTCATTTACGGTGCCGTCCCCGTGCCTCCCGATCCCATCGAGCAGACATATCGCGTCGACAAGGAGGACAAATCATTCATGAACGGCAAGGTAACTAAGCTTGACGTGACTATACGATTCAAAAACCGCAAAGGAACCGCCGAGACGCACGTGCTAGTTTTTTTACCAAACGAAGCTAAGCAACCTGTCCCGGCATTCATGATGCTCAGCTTCGACAACCCGCGTGGGGGCAGTTTTCAACTCAGTTCAAGCCGCAAGGGACATCTCCGTAACGGGGTGCCGCTTGGCCTGTTGGCCGACCAGGGCTACGCCTACGTTTCCGTCTACCACGGCAACCTTGTAGGCCACAACGAGGTTTCGTTCGGCGGGGGTATCCACAAGCTGTTCTTTCGTGACGGACAAAGCTTCCCCAAGGCGCACGAGTGGGGCGTGCTCGCGGCCAACGCATGGACTGGCATGCGTGCGCTCGACTACCTCGAGGCCAACGACCGCGTCGATGCCAATCGGGTGGCCGTCATGGGCCACTCCAAGATGGGCAAGGCCACGCTTTGGGCGGCTGCCCAGGATGAACGGTTTGCGCTGGCCATCTCGGCACAGTCCGGCTGCGGCGGCGCGGCGTTGTGGCGCCGGAAGTACGGCGAGACGATGGCCAAGCTCAACCGTTTCCCGCACTGGCTCTGCATCAACGCTCGTAAGTTCAACGAACGCGAGGACGATCTCCCTGTGGATCAGCACATGCTCCTCTCGCTCGTCGCGCCCCGCCCTGTTTACGTTGCAAGCGGCACGGCAGACACGTGGGCCGATCCGCACGGCGAGTTTCAGTCCGCCAACCATGCCGGCCCCGTTTACAGATTGCTCGGCAAAAAACCGCTCAGCACCACCAAACTCCCGCCGCCCAATAAACCGCTGCTTGACGGCGACATCGGCTACCATATCCGCACCGGCGGCCACTCCATCGAACCCTACGATTGGCAGCAATTCATAAGCTTTGCAGACCGACATCTGAAGGACAAGTAACCTTGCCCAAGCCCATTGTACGCGGATTGAATTTAACTTAATTTTTCGGCCTTAAACTTGGGGTGCAAACCGTGTCACAAAAACTTGGCCAAGTGTTCGTCTTTGCAGCTGCGCTTAGCTTGTCAACGGCAACCGGCCTAGCCGAGCCGAAGTTGTCCGGTGAACTTCTTTATACAAAACTCTGCGCCAAGTGCCACGGTGACCAGGGCCAAGGCGTCCCCGATGAACACGACGAGCCGCTTGCCGGCGATTGGCCGATCGAAAAACTCACTCGCGTCATCACCCGCACCATGCCAGATGACGATCCCAAAAAATGTATTGGTGATGAAGCCGAGCGTGTGGCCCGTTATATCTTTGACGCGTTTTACTCCCCCGACGCTCAGCCTCGAAACAAATCGCCGCGCATCGAGTTGGCTCGGCTGACCAACAGACAATACCTCCATTCCATCGCCGATCTGATCGGAAGTTTTAAGGGGCACTCGGAGCTAGTCCAAGCGGGAGGACTCAAGGCCGGTTACTACAACAGCCGGAGCCATAGCCGGAACAAAAACAGCATCGAGCGCACGGACCCCACCGTTGATTTCCAGTACGGCGACAGCACTCCGGCTCCCGACAACAAGGAATACAAGGCGGAGGAATTCTCAATGCGCTGGAGCGGTTCGGTGATCGCGGAGGAAACCGGCGACCACGAATTCATTGTCACCAGCGAAAATGGTGTCCGACTTTGGATCAATGACATGGACCTCAAGTTGATCGAGGGCTGGGTGTCGAGCGGCGAACTTCGGGAACTCACCGGCATCGTCCGGCTCATCGGCGGTCGTGCCTACCCGTTGCGCCTTGACTTCTTCAAATACAAAAGCAACAGCGCCTCCGTTAAGCTGGAATGGCACCCGCCGCACGGCACCCGTCAGGTTATTCCCGCCCGTAGTCTTTCTCCGCACTCCACCAAGAGCACTTTCGTGATACGCCAACCGTTCCCGCCGGATGATAGCAGTATCGGCTACGAACGCGGCAGCACCGTCTCCAAGAAATGGGACGAAGCCACCACATTCGCTGCTATCGAAACCGCCAATTGGGTCGCCGAACATCTCGACCAACTCGCCAGCACATCAATAACAGACAAGGACCGCCTGGCCAAAACGCGCGCGTTCGGTCAACAATTCACCGAGCGTGCCTTCCGCCGGCCGCTCACCGCCGAACAGCAACTCTTCTTCGCCGATTCACGTTTTGCCCACGGCAAGCCGGCGACCGACTCCGTCAAGGAAATCGTACTACTCTCACTCAAGTCTCCACGATTCCTCTATCCCGACCTTGGACAAGCCGATGATTACTCGGTCGCCACCCGGCTCGCGATTGGCCTGTGGGATTCGATGCCGGATGACGAACTACTTCGCGCCGCAACCGCCGGACGGCTGAAGACACCCGATCAAGCGCGACAACAGGCACTGCGAATGCTCCGCGATCCACGAAGCCGAGCCAAGTTACGCGGCACGTTTCACCACTGGATCGGGCTCGATCACGCAGAGGAAATCGCCAAGGATACTGAACACTATCCCGATTATGACAAATCACTCGAGGCGGACCTTAGAACGTCACTGAACATCTTCCTCGACAACATCGTTTGGCGGACTGCCGGAGCCGACTTCCGGAAACTACTCAACTCACGGCACCTGCCATTAAACAAACGCCTGGCCAGGTTTTACGGAGCGCAACGTGTCAAACAACTTGGTGAGTTTGGCCCTTCGTTTTTTGACCATGAACGCGCCGGCCTGCTGACCCATCCTTATCTGCTTGCCCTTTACTCGTATCACAACAGCACCTCACCGATTCATCGCGGCGTGTTTGTCACCCGCCACGTTCTTGGCCGCTCACTCAAGCCGCCGCCCGAGGCGGTCGTATTCAAAGACGAGGCATTTGCCCCGGACATGACGATGCGCGAAAAAGTCACCCAACTCACCAAGCCCGATACCTGCATGACTTGTCATGAAATCATCAATCCGCTTGGCTTCGCGCTCGAACAATTCGACGGCATCGGCCGGTTGCGTAAAACGGAAAAAGGTAGACCAATCAACACTATCTCGGATTATCTCTCTGCCGATGGTAGCGCCATCCGATTGACCAGTGCCGGCGACCTTGCACGCCATGCCGCGGAAAGCCCTAGTGCCCAAAACAGATTCATAGAAATGCTCTTTAATCAGGTTGCCAAGCAGCCGGTTCGGGCCTACGGTTCGGCAGTTCGGAATCGGCTGCGCGAAGATTTCGTGGCTTCCGGTTTTAACGTGCAGTTTTTGCTGGCCGAAACGGCTGTCATCAACGCGCTGCGCGGGATTGAACCGGCGCAGCCAATTGAAAGGAACTGAATCATGAATCCTCTTGCTCGCAGACAGTTCATCCGGGATATCGGAGTTTCGACAGCAGCGCTGCCATTCATCACCGGGCTGCCAAGCCTCGGCTTGGCAGCGACCGCGCCACGCCGGCAACGGCTTGTCGTGATGTTCAGCCCCAACGGCACCATCCCAAAAAACTTCTGGCCGGACAAAACCGGTAGCGACTTCGAGTTGAAGGAAATCATGAAGCCGCTCGCCCCGCTCAGGGATAGCATGCTTGTCCTCAACGGCCTGAACAACAAGGTGCGCGGCGACGGGGACAGCCACATGCGTGGCATGAGCTGTTTGCTCACCGGCATCGAGCTATTCCCGGGTAACATTCAGGGCGGTTCCGATACACCCGCCGGTTGGGCCAAGGGCATCTCGATCGATCAGGAGATCAAAAACTTTTTTCAAAGTCGCGAAGTCACCCGCACCAGGTTTGGCTCGCTTGAGTTTGGGGTTGGTGTCTCAGATCGCGCCGACCCTTGGACGCGAATGTCATACGCAGGCCCGAATCGACCGGTCGCCCCGACGGATGACCCGTACCAGATGTATCAGAAGCTCTACGGCCAACTTCGAGACAGGGGCAGCCTGTTGAGTATCTTGGATGAAGTGCGTGACGACCTCGTTCGCATTTCCAAAAAAATCAGCACCGAGGATCGGCGACTACTTGAGGAGCACGCCGGGTTCGTCCGCCAGATGGAACAGGAATTTGGCCGTGTCGAAAGCAACACCCTGCTCAGCAATCCACCGAAGTTCGAGGCCGGCATCACAAACCGAAACGACAATGTCCCGCGCCTGAGCCGAATGCAGATCGATCTGATGGTGAACAGCTTCGTCAACGACTTCGCGCGGGTCGGCACCCTGCAATACACAAAGTCAGTCGGTCAGGCGCGGATGAATTGGCTCAAAATCAAGGACGGCCATCACGGTCTATCCCACGAGTCCGACAAAAACGAAGACGCCGTCGACAAACTCACGCGCATCAATAAGTGGTTCGCTGGAGAACTGGCCTACTTGGCCAAACGCTTGGCCGAGACCCCCGAACCGGGTGGCAGTGGCAGCCTCCTCGATAACACCACCATCTTATGGACAAATGAACTCGGCAAAGGTAACAGCCATACTCTAAGAAACATTCCGTTTGTCTTGCTCGGCAAAGGGCTTGGTTTCAAAATGGGTCGCTCACTGGACATGAAAGGTGCGGCGCACAACCGCCTTCATATGGCCATGGCTCACGCCGTCGGGCACCACCTCAAGACGTTCGGCAACAAGACGCTAAGTCAAGGCGGACCACTTAGCTTGGCTTGACTAACAGCCCGCCTACCCAAGCCCCCACCCACCCTACGCCAGAATGCCGCGCACGACTCGGCCGTGGACGTAGGTCAACCGGAAGTCACGACTGGCGAATCGGTAAGTGAGTTCTCGGAGGATAAAGTGATCGATGGGCAAGCTTGGCCAAGCGCGGTCAAGCACCGTTGGGATCGGTGGATTTACAATGGGCTGAAAAGCCCAATGTTTTCTCTTTTCACTTTCTGCTTGGCCAAACGGTGAAAATGTGGAAACCAACAGCAA
>Ga0315321_10003495_pt1 | contig 12230 bp, 9 predicted proteins | sample M180m21515metaG_FD_203464 | JGI IMG/M metagenome (GOLD analysis project Ga0315321, IMG submission 203464) | Ammonia-oxidizing marine archaeal communities from Monterey Bay, California, United States - M1 80m 21515 | ecosystem: Environmental > Aquatic > Marine > Intertidal zone | place: USA... | reverse complement strand
AGCGGTAGGCGAAGGCTGGCAACGAAGTCTTCTTTCTGGTCGGACACCAGTAGGCCTTCGGCGCACACAATGCCGGGGGAGGGTGGCACCAGCACTTCGCCCATGCCAAGTTCCGCTGCAACTTCGCGGGCATGAAGCGCACCAGCACCGCCAAAGGCCATCAGCACGAATTCGCGTGGGTCACGACCCCGTTCAACGGACATGCGCCTGACGGACCGTGTCATGTTGGCGACAGCGATAGCGAGCACGCCGAGTGCAGCTTCCTGCAACGACACGCCAACTTTTTCCGCCACTGGCTTCAATGATGTTTCAGCGACGACCGGGTCCAGCGGCATCGCGCCATCAAGCAAGCCCGTTGGCGAGAGGCGGCCAAGCACCAGGTTTGCATCCGTCACTGTTGGTTCAGTGCCGCCTTGGCCATAACAGGCTGGCCCCGGTACGGCACCGGCGCTGATTGGGCCGACTTTCAACAGGCCATCGCGGTCAAACCATGCAATGGACCCGCCACCTGCACCCACGGTGTCGATATCAACCATGGCGAGGCGAATGGGGAACCCAGCGACATCGCGCTGGAATGCGATCTCCGTTCGGCCATCTTTAATAAGGGCCACGTCCGCACTGGTGCCGCCCATATCAAGGGTCACAACGTTTGGGCGTCCAGCGCGGAGAGCGATATGCGCCGCACCTACTGCACCTGCAGCAGGGCCGGACAAAGCCGTTCTGACAGGGAAGGATGCGGTCCGTTGCGCAGACATTAGCCCGCCGGAGGATTGGTTGACGCCAAGAGCAACCCCTTTGACGGCATCATCAAGCCCAGTCGCCAGTCGCTCCACATAGCCCGCCATGAGCGGCTGCAGGTAAGCGTTGATCGCTGTTGTCTGGAAGCGCTCATATTCCCGGAATTCCGGCTGCACGTCTGAACTCAAAGAGATGCGCATGGCGGGGGCGATCTTGCGGATCGCGTCGGCCAATTGTTGCTCATGTGCTGGATTGCGGTAGGCGAACAGGAAACAGATCGCAACGGCGTCCGCACCGCTATCGACAATTTCACGGGCGGCGCGTGCGGCCTCGGCGTCGGTCAGCGGCAGCACGGCCTCGCCCCGCCAATCCAGACGTTCGGCGACCTCGAAGCGCATCGCTTCAACGGCCAATGGCTCCGGCTTATCCAGGTTGAGATCATACATATGCGGCCGTACTTGGCGACCGATTTCTAACAAATCCCGAAAGCCTTTGGTGGCGACAGCGGCGATACTCGCACCTTTCCGTTGGATCAAAGCATTGGTTGCAACGGTTGTCCCGTGGGCAATGCGCGCGGCCTCAGCCAGCGGCACATCATGGGCTTCGGCCATTTCGGCCAAGCCAGAAAGGATGGCTTCGCCAGGGTCTGCTGGGGTGGAAGGTCGCTTGAACACAACCTCCCGGCCTGAGGCACCGTCGCGGGCGTGGAAGTCTGTGAAAGTGCCGCCGACATCGACGCCAATCGTCCAACTCATATGTGCAACTCAAGCCTTCCTGCGTAACAAATTAGACGCGGCGAACAGGATCGCGATAATAGCGATCCCGGCGGCGATATTTCTTTGGGTCATAATGCTGGCCGTTTCATTTGCCTGCAATGTCTGGGTGGATGCCGCTTGCGCACGTTCAGCCTGGAGCGCGGCGGTGGCATTGGCTTCGGCGGCTTTAACGGCGGCGGTCGCTTCTGCAGTAACGCGTTTCGTGGCGGCTTCAGCAATGTCTAGATCTTCTTCCAGTCCGGCGCGCTCATTATACGCCGAGGCCAGATTTGCCTCCATTCCAGACAACTGTTCTTCAAGCTGCTGAATCCGGTCTGCGCTGGCGGAGGTTTCAGCAAGTTCTGCCGCTGCCGCACGTTCTGCCCCAACGGCGGAGGCCAAGGCCGCGCGCGCCCGTTGAAGGTCACCCTCCAAGGCTGCTGAAGCCTGTGTTTGGCCAGCAAGGGCCTGGGCGGTTTCGGATAGTTTGGCGTCAAGTTCAGCTGTTTGCGTTTGCAGGTTATTGACCTGGCCGACCAGTTCGCCAATCCGGTCGCGAAGGTCTGTGTTTTCTGCCGTCATCAATGCGGCTTGGTCTTCAAGTGCGTTTTTATCTGCTGAGAGGTTCGTGTTTTCAGTACGCGCAGCATCCAACCGGCTGGATAGTCCGCCCGCTTTACCGGACAGCGAATGGCGTTCAGATTTCAGGTCGTCGAGGCGATTTTTGAGGTCGTCAGCCTCTGCTGAAAGGTCTCGGTTCTGAGCGCCTGCTTCGGTTAGCGCTTGATGCGCAGCGGCGAGTTGCTGTGTGAGCGCCTGAATGGTAGTCGCCTGCGCGGAGGCCTTGTCGTTCAGTGTTTGCTTCTCGGCTAACAGTTGATCAGCCTCTGCCTTGGCACTTACGCTTTCTGCCGTGAGGTCTGCAATCTTTGCGTTCGCAGCGCCGTTCTCCGCTTCCAGCGCGCTTTGCCTTATCGTCAGGTCATTGATCTGGGCGCGAAGGATGGTTTGTTCAGCTTTGAAGCCCGATATTTCTGCAGATAACTGTAAGGCCCGTGCTTCCGCTGCCCTGGCTTTCTCTTCAGCGGCCTTTGTCTCGGCGGCAAGCGTGCGGATGCGGCTGAGCACGCCGACGCCGACTGGCGGTTCTGGCAGGTTTGGCGGCGTTAGATTGGGTGCCTTTGGTGCTTCAGGCCTTGCAATCGTTGGCGCTTCAATAACGGGGCGCGTGACGGATTGTGCTGCGGCGCTAGAGGCTAGGCCACAAAAGGCCAAGCCAGCGCATACAAGCGCTGTAGTGGCCCGGTGGATTATCATGCAACGTTGTCGAACGCAGCCGCTGCATCATCTTCGATTTCGAGCTGCAGCACGTCATTGAAGCGATTGAATGCGCCGCACATCGCAATGCGCCAGGTGAGTTCGACGATTTCGGGCTCGCGAAAATATTCACGCAGCCTGTCAAAAATACCGTCGCGCACCCGGTTCGGGTCCATCGTCACCTGTCGGGCATATTCGATGACCAAGCGGTCTTTGGCATCGAATTCATCGACATTGTCATAGTCCAGAATGTTCTCAATCGCGTGCTTGGAGGCGCCGATGACGTTCAGCATTGGGCTGTGATGTGCAACACAGTAATCGCAGGCATTTAGCTTGGAAACTGCGACCAGCGCTAGTTCCAATGACCGCCTATCCAGCACGCCTTCATCACGCAGATCGCCGAGCAATCCGAACACATTGTTCAGGATTGGCGGGCGCTGCGCCATGGCACCGGCGAGGCTGGCGAATGGCCCATAGCCTGTGACCTCATCGAACGTCGCTTTGGCGGATTCAGGAACATCCGCCCCTGATAATGTCTTGACGCGCGCCATCATACTGTCTCCCGCTGAATGCGTTTGGCGGGACAGTACAAGCATAGGCGCAATCAGCCAAGCGCGTCCGCTAAAATCTCGACCAGATGCCGGGCTTCACGGCCAGCGCCATCGGAGATTTGGTGGCGGCAGCTCGTGCCGTCGGCGACGATCAGTGTCTCGTTATCCGCAGCGCGAACCGCAGGCAGTAGTTTCGCCTCGGCCATTTTCAGTGAAATGTCGATGGTTTTTGCCTGATACCCAAACGCACCTGCCATGCCGCAGCAGGAGGTCTCGATCATTGACGCCTCCATATCCGGGATCAGCTTGAGGGCCGCCAAAGTCGCCTCTGCCTGGCCGAACGCCTTCTGGTGGCAATGGCCATGCACGAGGGCTTTGGGTGCCAGTGGGCGGAGTTTTTGGCGAAGCGCATCCGCTGCATCAGTCGCCAGGAAATCGTCGATCAGTCGGACAGCTTTGCCTAGCGCCATTGCGCGGGGGCCAAGGTTCAAAGCCTCAAACTCATCCTGGAAGGTGAAGAGGCAGGCTGGCTCCAGCCCGAGCACCGGCGCGCCGGAGTTCACATAGGGTGACAAGAGATCGAGCGTGCGTTCGGCCTCCACTTTGGCCTCATCAATCAGCCCGGCACCAAGGAATGTGCGACCGCAGCACGGCCCGCGCCCATCGGGGCCGCGCACGACGTGAACAGTATATCCAGCCGCTTGCAGCACTTTTACGGCAGCGCGGGGTTTTTCAGGCTCGAACCACGTGGTGAATGTATCTGCGAACAGCACGACGTCAGATCCGTCGCCCTTGATCGTCCCGCCAACGGTTTCCCGGAACGGACGACTGCTCCATCCAGGCAATGAGCGCTTGGCAGAAAAGCCCGTTATCCGTTCGCTGAGGGCTGCGGCACCGGGGAGCTTATCGCGCAAGTTCAGCAGCGCGCGCAGCTTGGAAAGACGCGGTGCCTGGCGGGGCAGGAAGGCGGTCATTTTTTCGCCAACGGTCAATTTCCTGCGCTTTAGTTCCTGGTAGGAGACCTCAATCTTCATGCGGGCCATGTCGACGCCAGTTGGGCATTCGCGGCGACAACCCTTGCAGCCAACACAGAGTTCCATTGCGTCGCTGACGGCTTCGGACGCGGCGTCCTCTGGCCCCAATTGGCCTGAAAGTGCGAGCCTGAGTGTGTTTGCCCGGCCGCGCGTTACGTCCCGTTCATCCCGGGTCGCGCGAAAGCTTGGGCACATGACGCCCGCTTGCAGAGATCGGCAGGTCCCGTTGTTGTTGCACATCTCCGCCGCACCCAGGAATCCGCCCCAGGGGGACCAATCCAGGCCGGTTTCGACGGGGGCGGGGCCATAATCAGGCTTGAAGCGCAGCAGGCTGCGGTCGTCCATTTTCGGTGGGCGAACGATATTGCCGGGATTGAACAATCCGTTCGGATCAAACTTGTCTTTGATTTCCTCAAACGCGCGGGCGAGGCGGGGGCCCTGCATCACCTCAATGAACTCGGAGCGGACTTTGCCGTCCCCATGCTCGCCGGAATGGGAACCGCCATATTCCTTGACGATTGCGAAAGTTTCCTCCGCGATGGAGCGGAGCTTCTCCGCACCCTCCGCCTGCTTCATATCCAGGATCGGGCGGACATGCAGCAGGCCGACGCTGGCATGGGCATACCAGGTGCCGCCTGCCTGATACTTATCGAATAGCGCTGTTACCCGCGCTGTGAAATCCGCCAGATGTTCCAGCGGGATCGCGCAGTCTTCGATGACGGATACGGGCTTGGCGCTGCCTTTCATCGCCATGACGATGTTGAGGCCTGCTTCGCGAACACCCCATACGCGCTTCTGCTGCGCCGGGGCCGTCACAGGCACGACGCTGGATGGATAGCCCAAATCCGCCATCATGGCGTCCAGGTCTTGGAGGCGGGGGGCGAGGGCGGCGTCCGTTTCGCCGGAGAATTCTAAGATCAACAGCGCTTGCGGCTCGCCAGGCGCCATGATTTTGGCGATGTCGGCGAAGGCAGGCATAGCGCGGGAGCGCTCGATGATGGTGCGGTCTACCAATTCCACCGCATCGGGCTTTAGCGTGACCAGATGTTTGGTCGCGACCATGGCTTCCTGGAAGCTTGGGAATTGGCAGATGCCAACGGCTTTCCGCACTGGAATCGGTTGCAGCGCCAGCTCAATCTCTGTGAAGAAGCCAAGCGTACCTTCGCTACCGACCAGAATGTCGGCCATGTTGAACGCGTCGTTGCGTACACGGTGCAGATTATAACCGGCCACATGGCGCAGCACTTTCGGCACGCGTTCCGCAATTTCAAAGGCTTCGCGGGCGGAAAGCTCGCGCAGGAATTTAACGAGCGGGTCTGTGTCATCCGGTGTGACAGCCTTGAAGCGGCGACCGGCGCCATCGGCCATCAGCGCATCCACGCGGGCGACGTTATCAGCCATAATGCCGTAACGAATAGAGCGCGCGCCGGAGGAATTGTTCGCCGTCATCCCGCCAATGGTGCAGCGACTGGCCGTGGACGGATCAACCGGGAAGAACAGCTTGTGCTGCGCCAGCGCCGCGTTCAATTCCGCCAGCACCACGCCCGGCTGCACGATGGCGCGCTTGGCCTCCGGATCAATATCGATGATTTTGTTGAGGTGACGGGACGTATCGATAACAACCGCTTTCCCCACCGTTTGCCCACATTGAGAGGTACCCGCACCCCGCGGCAACACCGGCAACCCTGCGTCCCGGGCATAGCCAAGCGTCGCTTCCACATCCGCGATGGATTTCGGGCGGACGACGGCCAGCGGCGTCTGCTGGTAGATGGAGGCATCCGTGGCGTAACGGCCGAGGTCTGCCGGGGATGAGAGGACTTCGCCTTCGATGGCGGCGGTGAGCTTTTGGGTAAGGTTGGTGGGCGCGCCATCAAGCATGTTCGGGGGCCTTTATGTTCCAGCGACAGGCGCGTTCATCTGACGCCGAAACGCGGCGTCGCCTTTCGGTCCCCTCTCCCCCCTGTGGGGGGCGAGGAAACCTGGAGGCATCTGTCTCGTTACCAATAATCTCATGCGGCCTAACCCACTGCGGGCTGGAAGCGCCTGCGCGGCTAACCAACTCGCCCATCAATCCACCAAGAATTCCAAATTCTGGCAATTCCTGACGGACCCATCCCGCACTCGTCCCGCCGCCGTCGCTGCGGCTTTGCTGCGGAGGTCGAACAGGCCGGGTGGGCTGTAGAATGCGGCGTGGGGGCTGATCATCAAGCGGCCTTCTAGCCAATCGGCCCGCTCCATATAGGCTTTGATCATGGGGTGACTTGTGTCCGCCGGTTCTTTTGGCAGCACGTCCAGGCCAGCGCCGGCAGGGCGGCCTGCCTGCAAAGCGTCATGCATGGCGTCCAAGTCTACAATCGGACCGCGGGCGGTGTTGATGACGACGGCTGTGTCTTTCATGCGGCCAAGCAGGTCCGCGTTGATGGCGCCGCGGGTTTCGTCCGTCAGGGGGGAATGGATGGAGACGGTGTCCGCTTCCTCAAACAACGCTTCGGCGGAGGTGACGCGGCGGTAGCCGGTGGAAAGGTCCACGCCGTCGGCCAAATGCGGATCATAGAACACAACATTCATATCGAACGCGGCGGCGCGGCGGGCGGCGGCGAGGCCGATGCGGCCCAGGCCGAACACGCCAAACGTGCGCCCGCGCAGCCGGTCCACACAGGGGCTTGGGGTATAGCGCCAGAGGCCAGCGGGGTCCCGGCGCATGCGTTCTTCGTAGCGATCTAACCCCCGGCGGAGCGCCAGCATCATGGCGATGGCGTGGTCGGCGACTTCGGTGGTGCCGTAATCCGGCACGGTGCAGACCGCGATGCCGCGCTCCCCCAGCACTTTCAGGTCCAGCCCATCAAACCCGACCCCGCCGCGCACGACAATCCGCGCCCGCTGCATCTTCGCCAGATTGGCCATAACGACGGGCGCCCCCCGATACGTCACAACCCCATCCGCCCGCGCCCAGGCCTCATCCGGCACCAGATCGGGCGAATCATAAAACTCAAGCTCCATATCCGCCCCGGCGGCGTCCTGCTCCACATGCTCGTCGCCTTGGGTATGCCGGTCTGTAATGAGGATGCGCATGGGGGTTATCTCGCTTGTTGAACCGATGGGGCAGAGTCTAACGCCGATCAGGCTCCGATATCCATAGCTTAGAAAAGTAGTTTGTGTGGCTCGGCATCGGCGATCATGGCGTTGAGCGCAGCTTGCTCGGCTTCATTTAAAACAGGCGCAGGCAGCGCGCCGGCGGCGAGTTTCTCGCTACAATACTGCTATGTGGCGGCGAAGTAGCGGATGTACATCAGCGTCACTGGGTCTTCGTAGGCCGGGACTTCAACGTCCATGAACCGGCGCATTAGCACGTTCATTTGGGTCGAACCCGCCAGGAGCCCATATGGTGCCCAGTGCAGGTAAGCGGGCCGATCTTCCTCGACGATTGCCAACACGGACATGAAAAATAGCGCGTCCGGGTGTTTCGCCTCGGCAGCTTTCTCCATGTATTCGAGCGCAAGCGCTTCGCTGGCCTGAACGCCCGTTCCATAAAATAGCAGATCAGCCATGTGATAGAGTGCATGGTCATACCCGGCGTCAGCCGCTGCGACAATAGAATTCACGCCGCGCACCACATCCTGTGGCACGCCCGTGCCGGTCATATAGAGAATGCCCAAATTGTGCAGACCGGGCGGGTAATTCAGGTCCGCCGCATGCTGAAAATGCATCGCTGCCCGCGCATCATCGTTGTCAACACCCTTGTCATGCCGGTACATGACGCCAAGGTCATAATAGCCGCGCGGATCATTCTGCGTTGCGGCAAAATTGAACCATCGCAACGCTTCAGCGGGGCCATGCGCTTCAGGCGCGCCGGAAAGCGCAATGCGACCAAGCCCGATGGCGGCATCGACGTCCCCGGCCTCTGCGAGTTTGCGGAATTGGCTGATAGCACGGCTGCGTTGGCCGTTGTTCCAGTCATCCATCGCTGTTTCAGCCATGGCATCTGGTTTGCCGCCGAAGGTTCGTGATAGCCAGCTCAATTAATCAGCCTTTAGGTATGTGAAAATGTTCAGGCAATCCATCCGCCTCATTTTGCAATGTTTCTAGCTTCATGCTCAAGCGAATAGCGCCTGCTCTGGCGTTGCGGTAACATTGGTTTTGGGGCCTGGGGTGCAGTGGATATGAGTGCGGCGGGGAAAGCGGAGAGTGGGTGGTTGAGCCGGGCGCAGCTTTGGGCCGCGCGGCGGATCACGCTTGGGCATCGGCCGACGGACAGCCGCCGGGACAAAACCATCAAGCGGGTGATGGCGATTGTCGCGTTTGCGTTTGTGTTTTTGAACATCCGCAGCCATGCCTATTACATCACCAACGAATTCTGGCTGCAGCATTACCTGAACTATGGGCTGACGGCGGCAATCTTATCCGTATTCGTCATGCTGAAATTTGGCGTTGGCGTGAAGATGGTGTTCTACACGGCCATATATTTCTGGTTCGCCAACCACATCATGTGGCATTTCATTGAGGGCAACCCGAGCAATTTCGCAATCTTCATGCTGATGATCCCCATCGCCGCGATCCTGGTGTTTGGCACGCGGAAATCCCTGCCGCATTTCTGCGTATTCGCCGCATCCTGTGTGCTGATCCCCATCGCGGACAGCTACTTGCCTTATGTGCCGGTGGATTCCGCCAACGGGTTCTTCGCTAATGGCCAAGGCCTTTTCGGCAGCGCCATGAAGGTGCCGCTGACGGACTTGTCTTTCGTGTATGTGCTGATGTTCGGGACGATTGTTTATATCTCGCTCTTCATCGTGCTGCAGGAACGGGATAGGGCGCGGGCGCAGGTTGATGCCTTGCTGATGAACACGCTCCCCCGCGAGATCGTAGAGCGGCTGAACCGGGAGGAACGCAGCGTATCCCTCGCGGTTGAGCCTGAATTGGCGGATGAATTTCCCGCCGTCACGGTGCTGTTCGCCGATATCGTGGGCTTTACCACCCTTAGCGCCGATATCAAGCCGGGCGAATTGGTGACGATCCTGAACGATATTTTCACGCGCTTCGATGGCCTGGCGGACGAGTATGGTGTTGAGAAAATCAAAACCATCGGGGATGCCTATATGGCTGTATCCGGCGTGCCAACGCCGGTGCCGGACCACGCGCCGCGCATCGCCGGAATGGCGCTGGCGATGGTGCGGACGATCGACGATTACTGCAAAACCTCCGGCCACAGCTTGGAAATCCGGGTAGGGGTGAATACGGGGCCGGTCGTCGCCGGGGTGATCGGCCAGCGCCGGTTTGCCTATGATCTCTGGGGCGATACGGTCAACCTAGCGAGCCGCATGGAAAGCCATGGAAAACCAAGTGCGGTGCAGATATCGGACGCGACGGCGGAAGCGCTCGACGGCGCATTCCTGATGGAGGACCGTGGTGAGATTGAGGTCAAAGGCAAGGGGCTTGTCCATGCGTGGTGGCTGGTGGGGGAGGTGCCTAAATCATGAAATGCATAGGATATAGTTGGAGGCAGGCGCTTTTGGTGCCGCTGCTCGCCATGACGCTCGCCGCATGTTCGCCAAGTTGGCAGGCACGGATGCCTGGGGAGCATTGCCTGTGCTGGATGACCAAGCACTGACTGCGAGAGACGGTGCGCGCTTGCCTGTCCATAAATGGCTGTCGGATGCGGTGGACCCAAAGGCTGTCATCGTCGCAATCCATGGGTTTGCGCAATATGGCGGTGTATTCCGCTATCCGGGGCCTGCATTGGAGGCGCGGGGTATATCCGTCTTCGCGATTGACCTTCGTGGCAATGGCGGGGCGCCGGAAATGGGCGTGTGGCCGGAGCATGAACTGTTGATCGAGGACGCTCAGGCTTTGGTCAGCGAAGTGCGGAAAGCGCATCCCAAAACGCCGATTTATTTGCTGGGGTACAGCATGGGCGCAGCCTTAACGCTGGACGCCATGACTCGTCCGGATGCGCCGCCTGTCAGCGGATTGATCCTAGCGGCATCGGGCTTGCGGAGTTGGCAAACGCTTAGCCCGCTTGAACGGTCCGCCTTTTGGTTGGCAGCTCACACAGCACCATGGAAAGAACTGGATTCCTGGGCGCTCACACCTGTGGTGACAGATAACCAAGCCTTTATGACGGAGAATATGGAAGATCCGCTGGTGCAAGGGGATATTCGGATTGATGTATTCTATGGTGTGGTCCGATTCATGGACCGGGCCTGGACTAGCCTAGACCGGCTTAACCTATCGACACTGGTGCTTTACGGCGATAAGGATCTCGTGATTCCTTGCGAGCTGGTCGAACGTTTTAATATAGGTCTTGCGGCACAAAACCGTCCGGGCCGCACCTATGCGCAATATCCCAACGGTTATCACTTGCTGCTTTGGGATAATGAGGCTGACCGGGTGCTGGATGATATTGCGAGCTGGATCGAATCGCCGGATACGCCCCTGCCTTCAGGGCTTGGGCGGCCGCTTGGCGGGCCAGTCTGTCCAGCGCCGCTAAAGGCGGTGTCCTAGCGGATCATTTGGGCTATTCCGGCATTTTGTCGTGCTTGGGGAGGTCCATGTTCATGGGGTTCCAGGGTTGGGCGCTGGTGGTGAAGATGTCCCGGCCTGGCTCGTACCAACTTGGGTCATCCAAGCTGCCGGCGTAGAGGACTGTCAGGTGTGAGGCAACGGTGTTCACCAGAAACACGGGCGAGCCGCAATCCGGGCAGAAGGCGCGGCGCATATTGTGGCCTTTGTCGGCCTGGCTGACGAACCATTTGGCCTCGCCCTTGGTGACTTTGAAGTCATCCGTTTTCAAGCCGACCGCTGCCAGATAAGCGCTGCCCGTCGCCTGCTGGCAATCCCGGCAATGGCAATTGCCCATGTAGCGCACCCGGCCATCAACCTGATATCGTACGTTGCCGCACAGGCAGCCGCCGCTGAAGCTTTCAGGTAGAGGCATGTGTCGTCTCCCATTCGGTGGATTTCTTTGGATCCTGACACGGTAACCGTTCGGATTTCTAAGGCAAGGCGGAAACCTGCATCAAAAATATCTGAATGCTGCGCGGAACCACATCCGGCGTTCGCACATTGAGCATCCAAGACACGGTGAGCGGGCCAACGGGCCATTGCAACCGCGTTTAACGGATGCGCGCTGGAATTGGCGCGATCCAACATAGGAGAGAAATCAATGAAGAATGCAACGCGCATTATGACTCTTGCTGGCGCTGCTGCCCTTGCGGCTTTCGCCACCTCGGCCTCTGCTCATAACCCAATGACATGTGGCGAGTTTGCCAATCTGAAGGGCGAAGCGCAGCGGGCAGCCTTCAACGCGCTTGAGCCACAGTCGGTAGAACCTGTGCTGACGAACCCTAAGCCTGAAATGCATCGGGCAGGCGACCCCAAAGGGTCCATTGAAGACAAAATTTTCCACAAGGATCTTTCAGACAACCAGAAGATCGACATCGTTCTGGATACCTGCTCTGAAGGCAAGTTCGAGCTGGACACCCGTATTAACCTCGCGGGCAGACCGGCGATGTGATTCACTGACGACACGGAGGTGTAGTCATGAATCCCAACAGTCTTTTCAGCCTTTCTGATCATCTTGCATTGCTCAGCAAGCACGGCGATCCGCTTGAAGTTCTCGATGCGACAGTCGATTTCGAGTATTTTCGTGACTGGCTGGTTGATGGTCTTGGTTATGGGAATGGCGCCAAGGGCGGTCGTCCGCCGTTTGATTCAGTATCGATGTTCAAGGCGTTGATCCTGCAGGCGCAGCACAATCTCTCTGACGCGCGCATGGAGTTCATGATTAGGGATCGGCTGTCGTGGATGCGCTTCCTGGGCTTCGATCTGGGCGGTCCGAC